>Ga0079218_10000250_pt1 | contig 14518 bp, 12 predicted proteins | sample NCCompost_FD_77181 | JGI IMG/M metagenome (GOLD analysis project Ga0079218, IMG submission 77181) | Agricultural soil microbial communities from Utah to study Nitrogen management - NC Compost | ecosystem: Environmental > Terrestrial > Soil > Agricultural land | place: USA: Utah | collected... | reverse complement strand
CATGATATGTCTTGCCGCTCAGCCGCTCGATGATAGCGCCGAGGATGACGTAACCACCGTTGCTGTACGCCTCGCTCGTCCCGGGCGGGAACAGGAGGGAGTCGCGCTGAAATAGCTGCAGGTAATCGTCCACGGTCCGCACACTGGATCGCCGCGCCATGAACTCCGCGTTCCAGAACGACCCCACCCCCGAGCGGTGCCGCAACAACTGCTCGACGGTCACGTTCCGCCGAACGGTTTCGTTCGGGTAATGTGGCAGGAACTTTCCCACGGTATCGGTCAGCGCGATTTGCCTCGCCTGTATCAGCTGCCAGATGGCGATCTGGGTGAACATCTTCGTTGCCGACGCTGTTTGAAGTTTCGTGTCGAGCTTGATCGCATGTTGCGCGTCGCGATCCGCGGACCCCGCGGCACGCTGGTAGACCAGCGATCCCTGGCGCGCAACTGCGACGACACCGGAGAACGAATCGGCCGCGACTCGCGCAGACACAAAAGACTCGATCGCGGCAGCCAATTCCGTATTCGATTGTTGGCGAGCGCCGGGGCGCAGAGGGGCGGCGCCGCACAGTACAGCGGTGAATCCAAGCGCAATTACTCGACGCATGACATCTCCTGAAGTCTTTGTCCTGAACAGAGACAGCCGTCCGCCGCCTGGTGTGAGCAACCGGCCGGCAACAGGAACGACCTGCAGGTTGACTCACACTCAGGCGCCGGTAGCTGTCTATCAGATGTAAAGGAATGAAGGAGTCACTTGACTCGGATGCCTCGCTCGTTCGCCGGGCCCTCGCTGGCGACGTCGCCGCGCTGGATGTTCTCCTGCGCAGGCACGCGCGCGCCGCGTACCTGGTGGCGCTGGCCCGGCTGGGCGAGCCTGCCGATGCCGAAGACGCGTGCCAGGAGGCTCTCGTGCGTTGTGTCGAGCACCTTCACGATTGCCGGACGCCGGAGCGTTTCGGAGCCTGGCTGATGCAGATCGTTCGCAATACGTCGCATAACTGGCGTGAACATCTGCGCGTGCGCGCGACGGACACGCTGGGCGATCACCCGAATCTGCACGGGTCGTCGCACACGGACGATCGTGCACTCCGCGCGGAGTTGCGCGCAGAGCTCTGGCAGGCGCTCGAGAGAGTAACACCTGTTCAGCGCGAAGTCGTGTTGCTGCATGATCTCGCCGGCATGCGTCACGCCGACGTCGCGGACCGGCTCGGCATTTCCACGACCATGTCGCGGCGCCATCTGAGCGATGCGCGGGAGACGCTACGCGATTCCCTCAGGCACTATCACATCATCCAACCCGATCATGACTGAACGCGATTCGACGACACCCGGCCGCGCCGACTTGAGCGCGCTCGATGGTTCCGGTGATTTCTCCGACGTCGCTGACCGAGTCGTCGCACCGGCGCTGGCACGCTTTATCGCGATGCGTCGAGGCGGGTTCGCGTCCACGTTGCGCGGACTCATGGTGCCGATGCTCGCAGCGGCTGTGTTCGTGATGGCAATCGGACTTGGTGCGCTCGTTAGGGTGATGAACACGCCGCGCGCAGGTGACCCCGCCCATCTGCTTGCGCAATGGATCGAGGCCGAACATGTGCCGACCAACGGCGAACTCCTGTTCACCTTTCAGGGATACGGACGATGACGGGCATATTCAGGCAGGGAGGCCGCCTGCTGGTCGGTGTGGTGTTGACGATCGTTTTCGTCTCAGGCGCCGTCGCGGGTGCAGCCGCGGGTGTTGCCGTTGACCGGAACGCGGGTCCCGGCCGAGTCATCAAGACGCGCGTCGATGGTGGGCTGTCGCAGCTGTACGACCGCCTCGACCTGACTCCCGAACAGCGCGAGCTCGCAGACTCTGTAGTCGCCCGGCGGGCTCCACAGACTGAGCAGCTGATGCGCGAGATGGCTGACCGATTGCATGCAATTTCAGATTCGGTCGACGCCGAGTTCCGGGTTCACCTCTCCCCAGCGCAGCGAGCAACGCTCGATTCGCTGAAGCAGAGGCAGACGCTGATCCTGAAGCGGAAGACACCAGCGGGTGCGACCATCATCGACACGGTCCGACAACCCCGGCAATAGAGCGCGCGAAAAGCAACATCAACGCCGCGTCGCTGATTCGTCAGGCAGTGTCGGAGATCGATGCTGGCGTTACGCAGACCTCAGTTCTGAGCAACCGGCCGACCGGCCAGCGCCGCCTGACGAGTGCGCGCGGCGGTGGCTTTCGCCTGGAACTGCGGTTCGCCTCGAGCACGGGCACCACTCAATGCGCCCGCCTTCACCGCGACCGCCTCCTGATTGCCGGCGATCAATCGACCGGTGCGCGCCATAACCCGGCACCAACCTGATTGCGCTACGCCGGCACTGGCCTCGTGGCCATGAAAACCGACTGCGACCGGCACCACAGCAATACGAGCGGGCAACCAGATGTCGTGCCCTTCGATCGGAATCAGCCCGAACGTTGGTGGAATGAAGAACCCCAGGATCGCGAGCTACGTTGATCGCCCGCGCGACCAGGGACTTGTCGTGGGTCAGCACTGCTGCGACCATAGGAACGGATGACCAATCCGTTCTTTCTGAACCCGGCTCTCGAAGGTCGCTACCGCATCGAGCGCGAACTTGGCGCTGGTGGCATGGCGACGGTGTGGCTGGCCCACGACGTCAGGCACGACCGCCGCGTGGCACTCAAGGTGCTGCGCCCCGAGCTGGGCGCCGTACTCGGCGTCGAACGATTCCTGGCCGAGATCAAGGTCACTGCGAACCTGCAACACCCGAATCTCCTGCCGTTGTTCGACTCGGGCGCGGCCGATGGTCAGCTGTTCTATGTCATGCCGTACGTCGAAGGGGAATCGCTGCGAGCACGACTCGACCGTGAGCGCCAGTTACCCGTTGAGGAGGTCCTGCGCATCGGGTCCGCTGTCGCCAGCGCGCTGGACTATGCGCACCGTCGCGGCGTCATCCATCGAGATCTGAAACCCGAGAATATCCTGCTGCACGACGGGCAGCCATTGTTGGCGGATTTCGGCATAGCTCTCGCGGTCTCGAACGCGGGCGGGAGTCGCGTCACACAGACCGGGTTGTCTCTGGGGACACCGCAGTACATGAGCCCGGAGCAGGCAACGGGAGATCGCGCGATCGATGGACGCACCGACATCTATTCGTTAGGTGCCGTCCTCTATGAAGCCCTGACCGGTGAGCCGCCACATACCGGCAGCACCTCGCAGTCGATCATTGCACGGCTTCTGACTGAGAACGTTCGACCGATCCGAGCGAGCCGTCCCAGCGTGCCCCCGCACGTGGAGGCGGCCGTTGCCTGTGCTCTGGCGAAGCTGCCCGCGGATCGCTTCGGCTCGGCGCGTGACTTTGCTGATGCACTCACCGGTGTGCGCCCCGTTTCGATTCCCACTGTTCCCACGCCGGCGACAGCGGCCGCCGACAGAACCCTGACGGGAGCTCCGGCCGGGTCCCGGCGTCGGCCGATCGGGTTATACGGCGCGCTGGTGGCACTTGCCGCGGTCGCGGCGTGGGGGTGGCTGCGGCCGACCGGTAGAACTGCCACGGCGCCGATCCGATTTCCCCTCACTGTTACGGATAGCGCGCCACTTCGAGTCGATCTCACCGGCGCTAACCTCGGCATTTCCCCGGACGGAAGGCGGATCGTGTACCTCGGCGGTCTGCCAACCGCCCGCCTGTTTCTCAGGGATCTCAACGAACTGGAGGCAAAGCCAATCCCGGGGACGGAGGGAGCCGTCGCGCCGCGATTTTCATCCGATGGCGGGTGGCTGGTTTTCATCCAGGACAACCGGTTGAAGCGCATCCCGCTCGGTGGTGGGTCGCCGGCAACGATCGCGGAAAACGTGTCGCGTTATGCGATCGGCGACAACAACGTCGTCGTCTTCGCCCGGAACCGGGGACCGCTGTTCCGGGTGAGTGCCGGGGGAGGACCCGTTGTTCCCGTTACCACTCTCGATACTACGCGCCTTGAAACCGCTCATACCTGGCCCGAGATACTGCCGGGCGGCAACGCGGTCCTGTTTACCATAATCTCCGACTCCAGTCCCGGGCCCGAGCTTGCTGCTGCGCGACTCGACGATGGCCGGATCGTTCGATTTGGTATCCATGGGCCGAACCCGCGCTATGTGGGCACGGGTCATGTTCTACTTGGAAGCGTCGACGACGGTTCGGTTTCGGCGGCGGCATTCGATCCGAAAACGCTTCGACTCACGGGTCCCGTGGTCACCGTGCTCGAGGGAATCCTCGTGAAGGCCGGGGGAGCGACCGAGATGACCGTCTCCACTTCCGGCACGCTCGTGTACGTCGAGGTTACGGGGAGTGAGATGGTACGCGTGGACCGATACGGCGCGGCCCGCCCCGTGCTCAGGGGCCCGGGCCGGTATGCATCGCCACGGCTCTCGCCCGACGGAAAGCGAATAGCGTTAGGCATCCGTGAGCGAGGAGGAACGAGCGACGTCTGGATCTTCGACCCCGGCTCCGAAACGCTCAGTCGATTTACGCGCGATGGAAATAGCACCAGCCCCGTCTGGACGTCAGACGGTCACCGCATTGCGTGGCTGTTCAGTGCTACGCGCCAGGAGACGCAGGCAGCGGGCCGGTCGGAAATCCGGTGGCAACCGTGGGATGGCACCGGCGCTCATCAGGTCCTGCTCGACAGCCTGCGCAACCCGCGGAGTATAGACATTGCCTCAGGTGTTGACGTCCTGGTAGCAGGGGGTGCGCCAGGGCTTTTCGTCGCGTCCACAGGCAACGTCACCAGCCAGCAGGTTCTGGATCGGGCAGGTCAGGGGAATATCCTCCAGCCCGAACTTTCACCCGATGGGCGCTGGCTGGCGTACCGATCCACCCAATCCGACGCGCGAGACGTGTACGTTACGTCGTTGCTTCACGGTGGCCGACACCAGGTATCGGTAAACGGCGGAGCGGAACCAGCGTGGTCGCAGGACGGTCGCACGCTGTACTATCGCTCGCCGACGCACATGATGGCCGCGTCGATCTCGATCGACTCCACGTTCTCGCTGACGCGCCGCGACACCCTGTTCGCCGACGTGTTTCTCCGCGGCGTCGAGCGGAGCAACTACGACGTGGTGGAAAACGGCAGGGAGTTCCTGATGATCCGGCGCAGTCAGGAGCAGCAGCGCGCCGTTGTTGTCGTGGGCTGGCTCGACGAATTACGGGAGCGGATGCGGGCGGCCGACGCCCGGTGACCGCCTAACGGCGTACGCCACCGAGGCGATGGCGGAGCGCCTACTTCCACCCGTGCGCGGTCAATGGAGACAAATGCACGGTGAAGGCGCTCAATCAGCTGGCGAGATCATGTTCGCCGGTCGCCGGATTTCTCCACGGTAAGCACACCGTTCTGTGTGACGTAAGCGCGCGGTTCGATGGTGAACTCTCGTGCCCTTGCGCATGACGCATGGATCGCGAATCATGACTTCGCCCGCGCGCTGCGGGGCGATGCTGCGTGATCGGGGACCACGGCAGCGTATGGGGAGTCGCGATTCCCGGAGATTCGTCATGAGCCGTATCGTTCGTGCCTGGCCAAAGACGCGTACACCTGGTTCCCAGGCCCTTCTCTTCCTGATGGCGGGGTGCGCCAGCCTAACGGGGCCGATCGCACCCGTCGTGTGCAGACCGCCGATTGCGACAGCGCCACGACCGGTCATCGTGGAAGTGCCCGAAGTCTATGAGCTCGCCAACATCATCCTCGCGCTCACCAACTACCGGTCTCTGGCCGCGCATACGGTGCTCGGGGGTCCGTACCTGATGGAGGTGCGCACACATTTCGACAGCATGCGTGATCATCCCCTGATCGCCGCGTTGAACACACGCCTGACGAGCAGCGGTTCCTGGAACTACGACGTCTACTACGGATTTCGCGAGAACAGCTTCGTCTATTCATTTGGCCCAACGGGCCTGGTACACAGCCCTACCTACGCCCGAGCGTGGGGCGGTACCGACGTGTTCAACCAGGAAACGAAGCGGGTCGCGGATTTTGCGAACCGGAGCGCGTTCCGCGCTTTTTACGCGGACCGGAGCGCGTTGTATGAGGATCAGATCCGCCGTTACCAGGACCTCGTGTCAATCGACCGGATGTGGCTGTGGCTCGAAGCGCGCTTCCCCGAACGCTACAATCGATATCGTATCGTGTTCTCCCCGCTCATCAACGGGTCGCACAGCACGCAGCGCTACACGAGCGGCGGCGTGCGCGAAACGGTCATGTTCGTCGCCGGACCGGACATTGTGCCTGACACGGTCGACGCGCGCATTCGCACCGCGCAGCTCGAACGGCTGGTATTTACCGAAATCGACCACAACTACGTCAATCCCGCGACCGATCGGTACGCGGGACTGGTCCGGCAGCTCTTCAAAAACGTGGGTTTCTGGAACGGCGACGCCAATAGCTACCGCTCGCCGACCGCCACCTTCAACGAGTACATGACATGGGCTGTGTTCAACCTGTATGCACGCGATGCGTATGATCCGGTCACCGCGGCCGCGATTCGGGAAAGCGTGATCAGGAGCATGGTACAGAATCGTAGGTTCCACAAATTCCGCGAGTTCGAGGGAATCGTCATGGATGTGTACTCGGCGGTCGTTTCACAGCCGTGCATCCCGAATCTTTACGGTGAGATTCTCCATCGTGCCGCAGCGATACAATAGGTCAGCGCGAGAATGTCGTTATGCTCGACGTTCGTCAGCCACCCCCCGTTCGTGGCGGCAAATTCTCCAAACAGGGACCAGCAGACGGTAGTCGAACCGCCCCCTTGCGGTGATACTCGGTCGGGCATGAATTGCAGACATGTTTGCGCCGAGGGAGCAGTGTTGGCTACGCATCACACTCGCTGCGATCGCTTTCGGTTGCAGCGATGCGTCCGCACCGAGTCGACCTGACGTCCGCGTTATGGTAAGTCCTGAGCTGGTCGAATCGTTTGCCTCGCTTGGTGGGGTCCACACGATCACAGTGCAGGTGACTGATACGCTTGGTGCACCACGACCGGACGCGGTGAGCTGGGACGTCGTCCCTCCGTCCGCGACCGTAACAGTTGATCAGGGGATCGTGACGGTCACTTCGAATGCGACGGCCGGCGACTATCAGGTACGCGCAACTGTTATGGGGGTAAGCGACACGGCGCTTGTCCGTGTGCTTCCACGCCCAGTCGGAAAGCTGTTTTTCACCGCCACCGTCGGCACCGCGAATCAGGTCTTCGTCAAGGACTTTGCTACCGTCGGAGACGCGGTGCAGATCACCACGGGCGCCAGTGCATCCGGAGGACTCGCTGTCGACCAGGCGACCGGTAGGGTCGTCGTGTCGCGCGGTACGCTACCTAACGTTGACCTGTTTCGCATGAACGCTGACGGCACCGGCCTCAGTAACCTTACGAATGACCCGGCTCTATCCAATCAGGGTCCGTCGTTCAACCGAGTGACGGGTGACATCTATTTCTCGCGGCGAGGTCTCACCGGTACCGTCACGCAAGTATTCCGGATGGCTCCGGATGGATCAGGTCTCACCGAAGTGACTTCTGGAACGCAGGGAAAAACGCAGCCGGCTGTTTCACCGGACGGCACTATGCTCTCGTGGAATGAACAGTTTCCGGGCTTCAATCTCGAAATTGTTACCGCCTCGATGGACGGCCAGAATCCCGTGCGATTGACTGATCGGGCTGGCACAGACGGACATTCATACTGGGTCTCGAACTCGAGGCTTGCCTGGGGAGCTGCCGCCCTCACTGAACCCGACGTGTATGTCGCGGACGTACCAGGTGGTGGGAACGCTGTCAACCTCACCAACCGGGAAGGGGCCAGCCTTCAACCGAGCGCCGGATGTATTCCGGGTACGATAACGATCCTTCGCCGAGTGGATGGCGAGACCGCCGTGTATCAATTGGACCTAACGACGAGACGGGCGGCGAAATACACGGTGGCGGTTCCGGGAACAATCGGCTTTGCTCGACGACTCTGTTGATCCTTGGCGCTCAATGTGGGGAGCTTTCGTGTTGACCGGGATGGAGAGAACACGCACTTAATACCACTTTGACCGGCGCCAACCGCTGACGTAGGAGTGAGCAGATGAGTAAGGTGATCAGTATCATGATGCTCGTCGCGAGCACAGCCGGCGCGCAGTATCCGCCAAAAACATTGACGAACCTCAAGGCGCTTCCGGCTGGCATCAGCGTCGACTCGCTGCTCGAAGTCATGGCGGGTTTCACGCGAGCGCTCGGCGTGCGCTGCACCTACTGCCATGCCGGCCGCGATGCACAGCCGCTCGACTCGATCGACTTCGCGTCTGATGCGCGACTCGCCAAGGAAAAGGCGCGCGTGATGCTCCGGATGGTCCAGGCCATCAACGGTGAGCACCTGACCCGACTGGCTACTCGTCGCACGCCGGCGGCATCCGTTGGATGCTTCACGTGCCATCACGGCGTTGCCGTCCCCCAAACGCTGCAGCAGGTAGTGCTCGGGGCATATGCGGCGGGCGGCATCGATTCGGCAACGGCGTCGTATCGCACGCTGCGAACGCGATATTATGGCCGCGCGGCATACGATTTTGGCGAAGTCGCGCTGGTCGATGTCGCGAACTCCGTGCGCTCGTCCGGCGCATTGGCGGATGCGCTCAGGCTGTACCAGCTGAACGTGGAGATGGTCCCGACGTCGACATTCGCCTTGCGTTCGCTGGCTGGTGGATCACTCGCGATGGGTGATACCACGGCCGCAATCGCCAGCTACGAACGCGCACTCGCCATCAATCCTTCCGACGCCCAATCCAGTGTTGCACTCACGCGCCTCAGGCGGCGCTGAGCGTCAACCGAAGAGTCGGTAGGCGTGATCGCGTAGTACTTCGCAAGCGCGCGGAGCACCAGCACGTCTACCGGGTAGTGGTGGGCATGCCGACTCGTGTGCGATGGCGCGCTAAGCGAAGAATTGCGACGAGAAGGCGCTGGCGGAGCGCCTACGTCCAGCCGTGCAATACAACCCGCACGCCTGCGAGCGCCTGGCCGCGTGCCATCTGCGCGCGCAGGGTCAGGAACGCACTCATATAGATCAGGATATTCATCAAGCGTTTCATGTTGCTCACCTCACACAAGCGAAGTCGCCACCGCGGTGATGATCAGGGCGACGGCCCAGATGACATTCATGTTGATCCATGCTCGCCGCAGGAAGCGCAGGCCGAGACGCTGGTAGACGCAGTAGGCGATCGCACCTGATACGACGATGTAGCTGAGTGTGTGCAGCAACGTCGCGACCAGCGCAGTGGTTTGACTCGTGGACATCACAACCCCGGCCAAGTGTGCCCCATGACTCCCCGCTGTGAGATGCGTGTGAGCGTCGCTCGTGGCTCCCGACACGTCAGGCAACAGGAAGGGCAGCACCATGAGGCCGGCGCCGTGCGCCGACGACACGAGAAATGACCACATCGTCAGGCGCCCGGGCCCCACGCACATCCCACCCACACCCCAGCGGGGATGCGTATGCGGCCGCAGGTGTAACACACCGAAACCCAGCAGCGCCGCCGCGGCGATCCATCGGACGCTGCCTAACGGTAATACCACCCCCAGCATCGCGGCCGCGGCGACTGCCACCGCGACCGCGAGCGCATGCCCAAGGGCCAGCGGGCCGAGCGCGGACCACACCGCGCGACTGCTCTGAGCCTGCAATCCGAGTGACACGGCGAACAGCCACCCCATCGCCGGGTTCACTCCGTGCAGGCCGCCCAGCAGCCCGATCGAGGTCCACTCCGCTGGCGAGGACATCACGCGAAGCAGAACGAGTCCGACGACGCGTCGCCGCCCTCGAGACGTACCTGGTGCGCCCGGAGTCCAGTTGGTGCGTCGAAGAGGAACCGCTCATCGAACGTAATACCGCCTGACGACTGCACGTCGACCTTCGCCATCCACCCGCGAATACCGTCGGGATAGAATTGCGCGTCCCACGGTGTGTACAGCGAGTTCGTGACATACACGCGTCGTCCGTCGCGGCTCACTTCGACCATCTGCGGGCCGCCATTGAGCGGCTGCTCGACGTTTTTCGGATGCGCCGCGCGCCGTACGATTCCACCGATCCGCACGCTGCCGGTCAGCTTCGGCGCAAACGGATCCGTAACGTCGTACTGCCGCATCTCACCCGTGCCCCAGCAGGACACATACAGAAAGCGATCGTCGAGCGAGAGGTTGATGTCGGTCACCAGCGGCGGCACGGCCTTGAATCCCTTGAGCAAGTCGGGCAGGTCATCCGGGTTCGCAGGTTCCGCCGGGATTTCAATGATTTTCTTCGCGACCCATTGACCCGTGGCCGTGTCGCGATACCACACGAAGATTGAACTCGAGAGATTCGCGAGGCTGATGACAACGCCGACGAATCCGTACGCATTGCGCGGGTTGTGCGACGGTCGCAGTTCGAGTGCCATCTGTTGTTCGGCGCCGAGATCGATCCGCTGAAGATGCGTCCGGCGCTTGAGGTCCCAGACGTGGAGCGCATTCCCGTATTTGCCGCTGAGGAGTAGCTCCGGATTCACGCCGTTCTGTACCATGTTCGGCGTGCCCCACTCGCTGGTGATCATCGTGTCCTGGCCGAGGTGCCACCAGAAGTCGTACGACAGCTGCTGTGGGCCGCGGTCCTTCTCCCACGCGCCCTTCACTTCGAAGGTCTCGTGATCGAGCGTAAAGATGCCGCCGGGTCCATCGCCGGACGGGTTTCCGAGGGCATTCATATAGACGCCGTCGGGACCGCAATGGACGGTGTGCGGTGCGGCGTAGCCGGTCTTCCGCATGACTTCGTCCCCCTCGATCACCTTCACGAGGCGGGGCTGACGGGGATCCGGCTTCGTATCCACGATGTGGATGCGCGAGCTGTGCGTGCCGGGCACCACAAGGTATCGACGTTCAGTGTGCGGATTGGGCGCGTAGCCGCACAGATGTGAACTGCATGCGTTCCACCCGAAGTGGTGGAGTTCGTTTCCGCCTTGGGGAAAATCGACCTTTCCCACGAGCTGCCCGTACTCGGGTGACGCGGAATTCACATCGACGACACCGATCGCGTCCGTGTGTCCGCGCGTCGTGCGGTTCGATTCCGCCGCGAGCAGGGCGACGTAGGCCAGTCCTTCTGCCGGCGATTCAGCGGCCAAAGTTGCCGATGGATAGAAGGTGGGATCGGGGAGCATCTTTACCATGGGATTCTCCTATGCGATGATTGCCGTAACGCGACGGGAGACCGGTCCCTCATTCTCCCCTGGTGTCGCCTGCGTATCATCGATGGAGCAGGGTGCCCGATGCTTGAACTCCTCATGGAGAATTCGTGGAGACGGCGCGGAGAAGCTGGCCGCTCCACGCGGACAGGGCATTCAGGCACACCCGTCGAGACGAGTTGAGCGATGGTTTACGAGTTCGGTGAGTTCACGCTCGATACGAATCGCCAGCAGCTCCGCCGCGGCGACCAGCCCCAGCACCTGGAGCCGCAGGTGTACGCCGTGCTCTGCCACCTGTTGGAGCACCGCGATCGCCTGGTTACGTCCCAGGAAATGATGAAGCACGTGTGGGGCGACCGGTTCGTGACGCCGGGAACGCTGAACTCACGCATCAAGGCGCTCCGTCACGCGTTAGGCGATGACGGCACGGCCCAGCGCGTGATCCAGACGGTGCATGGCCGCGGGTTCCGCATCCACGTCGACGTGCGTGCAGTTGCTGACACACCCCGGGCGAGCACGCCCCCTCCGGGAAGCAGGGACTCCGCGCCACCCCGCCAGCAGATCCACTTCTGCCGCGCTGAGGACGGCGTACGGATCGCATATGCGGTCAGCGGCGACCGCGACGCGCCGCCCCTCGTGAAACCCGCCAACTGGCTTACGCACCTTGAAGTCGATTGGAACAGCCCCGTGTGGCGGCACTGGCTGACGGAGATGGGGCGCGGCCACACCCTTATCCGATACGACGCGCGCGGCTGTGGCCTGTCCGATCACGACGCATCGGAAATCTCCTTCAAGTCCTGGGTGCGTGACATGGAAGCGGTCGTGGACGCCGCTGGCCTCGAACGGTTCTCGCTCCTGGGAATTTCACAAGGATGCGCGGTCGCGATCGCGTACGCGGTTCGCCATCCCGAGCGCGTGGACAAGCTCGTGCTGTATGGTGGTTACGCCGTGGGCCGGAGCTACCGGGACAAGACGCCGCAGGAGGAACTGGAGCGGACGCTGTTGATGAACCTGATTCGCGTCGGTTGGGGTCGTGACAACCCCGCGTTCAGGCAGGTGTTCGGCACACTGTTCCTCCCCGAGGGCACGCCCGAGCAACATCAATGGTTCAACGATCTCGCGAAGACGATGCCGGTGGAGAACGCGCTCCGTTTCCGGCAGACGACGGACGTGATCGACATACGAGCAGAGGCAGCGGCAGTTCGCGCACCGACGCTCGTGCTTCACGCACGCGGTGACGCGATGATCACGTTCGAGAACGGGCGACAGCTCGCAGCGCTCATCCCGGGCGCGCGGTTCGTGCCGTTGGAAAGCCGGAATCACGTGCTCCTGGAGACCGAGCCGGCGTGGTCGCAGTTCCTGGACGAGGTCCGTGCGTTCCTCGACCCCGACGTGTAGCGGTCCCGGTCGTAATAGGCGAGAAGCCGCGCCATGATCCTGATGCCGCAGCCGAGACGGTAAACTCTCTGCCGCACAACGCGAAGCAATGAACGCGTGTCTACGTAGCAGCGCCCTCGCCTCCGGCGTCACGCGAATCCTGGTATGCGCGTCGACATGAACCTCATGACGCGGGACTAACTAGCGTCGACTAACCTGACGGAGTGAGTCGATCAGGAGCAGGTGAGGGCGCGCGAGATCGGGAAGCCAGGTCAACCGGTTCAGCAGATCATCGAATCGTGGAGCTGCGCGCAGGAAATACATGAGCGGATCAAACGCCAGCGCACGACCATGAGCCCCGCAGCGCTTTAGAAGCGTGCTGGCTAGTGCCGCGCCCGGAGCGGGGCCTTGGCAGCCAGGATGCTCGTTGCCGGACGGGCCTCGCCCCGAGCCTCGACCCGCATCCGCGCCAACCGCAACGGGAAGGTGCACCGCGTCGGTTCTCGGGGCACGAATGGATACCAGGCACAGTATCCGGCACGATGATGGGCACAGGACTCGTGCGCGCATAGCCGCGGCTCCGGGGGCTCGAACCGCGCCGCTCGTCGCATGATACCGTGCACCGTCAATAACTCATACACCGCATCCGGCGTGCACGCGGCACCTAACGACGCCAGCGCGTCGGTATGCACCACGGTCATCGTCCGGCGCAATGCGCCACCCAGATGGAAGGAGTACACGGTCACCGCCGGCTGAAAGTCCCTCCAGATCGACTCTGCCACGCCATGGGGTGCCGCGTTCGGGTCAAGGAGGAAACATCCATAGGCAGGGTCCTCCTCCGCCCGCGACTCCCATTCGCGCGCCGGCGCGGTAAGCAGCGGGTGCTCCTTTCGACTGCTCAGCACATCACGCATCTGCATCGGCCGTGGGACCGGATCGTCCGCGGCCGAGACGACCATACGGTCCAGCCATCGCTTGAGCAGCGCCCACCACTGATCGGCAGTAGCATGGTGACACTCGTCAGGCGTCTTCTTCACGCGATCGCAGAAGGCGACGAACGCCTGTCCCGGGTCCGTGGTGTGAAGACTTCCCAGCGCTATGGGAATAAGCGCACGCAAGGCGAGATCCGGCTCACCGATGAGTGCCGTCGCAGTCGTCAGGACGCGCGCCGCACCCGAGCCGCCGGAACCGTCACCGGTGCGCGGCCCTTCGACGCGACGACTGGTGAGCTCGACCGCCGTATCAACGAGCATCCGCGGCGTCAAGGCGGTGACCGGTACGGCGCTATCGAGCGGATCCACCTCCAGATCCCTGACGTACCACTCCTCCAGCGCCGATGAACCTGCCGCCAGCGTGCGAAACTCCGCCTGCTCCCTCGCCAGCGTCAGCGCTGCCTGACGATACAGGAACGGCATCCGCAGGCCTAACCAGAATCGGTACGCCTCACGAAAAAGCGCGGCGCGCTCCGATCCAACAGAAGCACGCCACGCTCCGACTGCACGAGCCGCGTCCGTGGCTCGCGCGAAATCCGCCAGTTCCCCCTGCTCGACCTCCCCCTCGCCAACGTGCACCACGCGAGCGTAGAGGACGGGATCAATCGTGGCAAGCACCGCCGTCCATCACGCCATTACTGCGGTATCTCGAACCACACGTCGGCGCGACGCTCGTTCTTCTCCTCCACCTCCACCTTCTCCTCCGGATTCGGTTCCCCCTTCGCTGCGTGCTGGATGTCGGCCTTCGATCCGACTTCGTCCTTCAGGAATGACACCACCTTGAGCGCTCGCTTGCGAGAGAGGTCCTGATTGTGCTGGCCCTTGCCCGTGGAGCTCGCGTGACCTTCCACGAAGATCGTGGTCGTACCGTCTCGCAGCCTCCGGAAGCGAATCTCCTCCGCCTGCAATTCACGCACCCAGTCCTTGATGCGCTGCATTTCGCCTTCCTCGATCTCAT
>Ga0079218_10000247_pt1 | contig 14548 bp, 16 predicted proteins | sample NCCompost_FD_77181 | JGI IMG/M metagenome (GOLD analysis project Ga0079218, IMG submission 77181) | Agricultural soil microbial communities from Utah to study Nitrogen management - NC Compost | ecosystem: Environmental > Terrestrial > Soil > Agricultural land | place: USA: Utah | collected... | reverse complement strand
TCACGGCGGCGACCACCTCGTCTCCCACCTCATAGCAACACACCGCATTGTGCGGTCCGATGACAGCGAAGAGATCGTCCACAGCGACGCCGTAAGCCTGGACAATCTGGCTCACGGCCTTTTGCGCAATTTGACCCGCAGTTCCGCGCCATCCCGCATGGATCGCCGCGACAACCCGTGCGTGTTTGTCGGCAATGAGAATGGGAACACAATCCGCGGTTTGAATGCCCAGGCACGCGCCATGAAGCGCCGTAATGGCACCATCGCCTTCCACCGGCTGGCTCGCTGCCCACGTGTCCTTCATGTCGAGAACGATAGAGGAATGCGTCTGCTTCAGCTTGAGTAATGGCCAGCCCGTCATCCCTACAGCATCGAGAAACCGCGCCCGGTTCATGTGAACCGCCGGGTTTTGAGAACTCGAAGGTCCAAGCGTGAAGGCGTTGTGTTCAGCACGCCTTGTGGAGAAGCCATGAACGATGCCCGGGATGGCCGCCAACGCGGGTTCCGAAAGCACCGTTATCTGAGAGACGCGATTTGCCTGTAACATGCAGCGATGGTTATTGGTGTTGGCATCGACGTGATTCAGAACCAGCGCATCCGGGAATCCCTCGAGAAGTTTGGAGCGCGTTTCCTCAATCGAATATATACGGAAATTGAAACGGCTTACTGCAACAAGTGTGCCGACCCCGGAATCCATTTTGCGGCGCGATTCGCGGCGAAGGAAGCGGCATTCAAGGCGCTCGGCACCGGCTGGGCAGCCGGCGTGAAGTGGAAAGACATTGAAATCCAGCGACTCGCCTCAGGACAACCGGAACTTCATTTATATGGAGAAGCGTTGGCCCGCGCTACGTCGATGGGTGCCACGCGGTTTCATGTCTCGTTGACTCACGATCAGCTTGTGTCATGCGCAGTGGTGCTACTGGAAAGCGCTTGAAGCACGAGTCACCAGGAACCCTTGTTGGAGGCCAACGACTTCCAGCCCTGCCCACTCATTAACCGGCAACTCCTCCGGCGTCCGAACTTTCAAAAAATTCGACGTGAGGCCTTCTCCTGGCTCCAAAACGAGGACATCGAGAACTCGGCCCATCATGCTCGTCAGATACGACGCGTGTTTGCGTGCGATCAACTGACGTAACGCCTTTGCGCGGAAGTTGGCAACGTGCGACGGTACCTGACCCGACAGCTCTGCCGCCGGTGTGCCGGGCCGGACCGAATAGGGAAAGACATGAAGGTATGTCAGGGGTGATTGCTCGATCAATCCAAACGTTTGCGAGAATTCTTCATCCGTCTCGCCCGGAAAACCCACCATCACATCCGCGCCGATAGCCGCGTCCGGGACCTTATCGCGGATTCGGCGGAGCAGGTCGGCGTAATATTCGGGCTGATAAGGCCGGCGCATCGCTCGCAGGACGCGCGGTGACCCGCTCTGCAGCGGGATATGCAAATGATGCGCCATTCTCGGTCTTTCCGCGACCAGGGTAATGATCTCCGGCGTCACCTCGAGCGGCTCGATCGAACTCAATCGCAGTCGTTCCAGACCAGGGTTGTTGTCGAGGATCGCAACAACGAGGTTCCCCAAAGTTGTCCCTGGATTCAGATCCCGACCATACGTGCCCAGATGAATACCGGAAAGGACGATTTCCTTGTAGCCTCGATGGATCAGCGCAGCAACTTCCTCGACGACAGCTATCAGCGGCAGGCTGCGGCTTCTTCCCCGAACTGTAGGAATAATGCAGAAGGAACAGTTGGCATTACAGCCATCCTGCACTTTAACGATTGCCCGCGTCCGGCCGGCGGAGCCGAGGTGCGATTCCGGTTTTAGCTCCTTCTCGAGAAAGATATCACTGCAGAATATTTCCGCGCGGCCTCCAGGTTCACCGCCTTCGAAATCAGTGTCGAGCACCTTCAAAGTGAGCTGGCCGAGGATGGGTTTGTGAGAGTTGCCCACAACATGAGTCACTCCAGGAAGCGCAGCCAAATCATCCGGTGCACGCTGCGCGTAGCAACCCGTCACCAGGATTCGTGCGTTGGGATTGCGAGAGGCAATGCGGCGAATCAACTGGCGTGCCTCGCGGTCTGCCTCGTCCGTCACCGTGCAGGTATTGACGACAACGACATCCGCCGTAAACGCGGAGTCGGCCCGTTCCGCAGCGCCGTCGAGCAATTCCTGCTCAACAGCGGCGCCCTCGGACTGGGAAGCGCGGCACCCGAAATTTGCTACAAAGAAACTCCGCGACGACATCAGGTCCTGGGCCCGAATTCCGATGCCACCTTCTTACTCTTCTCGGCAACCGTGACCTCGAGCTTCGCCTTGTAATCGACGAGTTTCTCCGCGAGAGCGGCATCGGAGAGAGCAAGGATTTCGACGGCAAGGATTCCGGCGTTTGTCGCCCCGGACTTGCCGACACCCATGGTTGATACGGGAACGCCTGGAGGCATTTGCACAGTTGCCATTAACGCATCGAAACCTGAAAGAGGTGAGCTGTCAATCGGCACACCGATAACGGGGAGTATCGTTTCTGCCGCGGCCACGCCGGCCAGGTGTGCGGAACTTCCGGCACCCGCGATGATCAGCTTCAGGCCTCGAGAACGAGCGCTCGTGATGTATTCATTCGTTCGATGAGGAGATCGGTGAGCGCTATATACACCGATTTCATATTCCACTCCGAACTGCTGCAGGACCTTCGCAGCTTCCTGCATGATCGGGGCATCCGAATCGCTGCCCATAATAATTCCCACGAGAGGCTTCATCGTTCCTTGGCCAATCCTTTCTTTCCAATATCTCGGCGGTAGTCTTTGCCTTCGAATCTTATCACTTCAGCTGCAGCGTAGGCGCGGTCCAGAGCTTGTGAAAGCGTCGCACCGCGGGCGGTAACATTGAGAATTCTCCCGCCGGAGGTATAGATTGTGCCGTCCTGTTCCCGAGTGCCGGCGTGATAGACGCGCACACCCTCCATGCGTGCAGCCTCGTCGAGGCCTTCAATGCGTTTGCCGCTCTCATATTTGCCGGGATATCCGGAAGCCACAAGAACGACGGTCGCTGCGGCGTCGGTCGACCACTCCACACGGCTCGAAGCGAGGCGATGATCCGCGATGTCCATGAAGATTTCGAACAGATCACTGTTGAGCCGAGGCAGGATGACTTGTGCCTCAGGGTCGCCAAAGCGCACGTTGAATTCGACGACTTTGGGTCCAAGCGGCGTGAGCATCAAACCGGCATACAGGATCCCCGTATAGTCTTTTGCCGCTTCGAGTGCGGGGCGAATGATTGTCGAGATGACCGTTTCGTGTTCGTCCTTCGTGAGAATCCCGTCGATCGAATACGCTCCCATGCCACCGGTGTTTGGTCCCAAATCGCCGTCGAATCGTCTCTTGTGATCCTGCGAGACTGCCATCGGCCGAAAAGACGTGCCATCCGCGAAGACAAGAAACGATGCTTCTTCACCGCTCATGAACTCTTCGATCACAAGGCGACAGCCCGCGCTTCCCATCGTGCGGAGTTCCATGAAGTCCCGAACCGCGCTTCGCGCATCCTCACGCGATTCGGCGACAACGACGCCCTTTCCCGCGGCCAGTCCGTCGGCTTTCACGACGATCGGCAAAGGCGCGTCATCGAGTCGCTGGTAGGCCTCGTCCGGAGATGAGCATTCCCAGAATCCTGCGGTAGGGATCCCATTGGCTTTGAGAAATCTCTTCGCATAGGTCTTGCTCGACTCGAGACGCGCATCGAGCGCGTTGGGACCGACGATCTTCAAACCATGCTCTCCGAACAGATCGACGATCCCCATACTCAGCGGGACCTCAGGCCCAACGAATGTCAGATCGATCTTCTGTTGCAGGGCGAAGTCCGCCAGCTCCCACGTGTCTTCGGCTGAAATCGGGACAATCGTCGCCTGTGACGCGATACCCCCATTGCCTGGCGCGGCATAGATTTGTTTGATGTGGGAGTTGCGAGACAGTGCATCAATCACGGCATGCTCTCGACCGCCGGAGCCGACAACAAGAACTTTCATTAAGAAGAAACCTGGATGGAGGTCAGGATCTCATTAAGGGCGCCTGTCCGATAACCCTGTACATCGACGGCAACGAACTGGAATCCAATACGTTTGAATTCCCGTCCGAGGACCTCGAACATCTCTGCATTCAACGCACGCGGCATTTCGTCGCGGGCGAATTCGATTCGCGCAATGTCCCCATGATGGCGCACTCGAAACTGTTGAAAGCCCAGCGCGCGAAGGGCGTCTTCTCCACGATCGATCATCCGGAGCTTGTCGACTGTGACGGTCGAGCCGTATGGAATTCTGGACGACAGGCAGGCGGACGCGGGCTGATTCCAGGTCGAAAGCCCGTGTTGCCGGGAAAGTTCGCGGATCTCCTCTTTCCGTAAGCCGACTTCAATCAAAGGGCTGCGAACCTCTAACTCCGCGCCGGCCTGGCGGCCGGGCCGATAGTCGCGGGTATCGTCAAGATTGTTTCCGTCGACGACATAGCGAAACCCGCGCTCCTGCGCCATCCGCTTCAACACGGTATACAGCTCATTTTTACAGAAGTAGCAGCGGTTGGAAGGGTTGGCCGTGTAATTGGCATCTTCCATTTCGCTCGACTCGACGACTTCATGACGAAGGCCATGAATGCGGACGACTTCAAGAGCGATGTTGCGCTGGTGGGTGGGATAGCTGGGACTATCCGCAGTCACAGACAGCGCGCAGCTTCCCAGCTCGAGGTGCGCAATGAGAGCCAAATAAGCGCTATCCACCCCGCCACTGAAGGCGACGATGCAGGAGCCCATCTCCTTGAAAATTGCCCGCAAACGGGCCTCTTTTTCATGCAACATCGAGGTTAATTGTAGCCGAAGCTCTTGACAAAAAAGCGGCGAACTCCAAATATAAGGCGTAAGTTATGCAGGCAACACTGCTACTGAATGCTTCGTATGAGCCTCTTCGGATCATTCCATGGCAGAAAGCTTTAACGCTGTTTTTCGCCGGCAAAGTGGAGATTGTCGAGGAGCACGATCACGAGGTTCATACCATCTCGTTTGCCATCCGTCTGCCCTCGATTATCCGGCTGCTCAAGTACGTCCGGGTCAAGAACCACAATAAAGTAAAGTTTTCCAGAGCAAACATTTACGCCCGCGACGACTATACCTGTCAGTACTGCGCAAAGAAGTTCCCCTCTGAGGACCTCACGTTTGATCACGTGGTTCCGGTCGCGCGAGGCGGTCAGAAGCGCTGGGACAATATCGTCGCCGCCTGTTTCCGCTGCAATCACAGGAAGGGCGGCCGAACGCCCGAAGAGGCGGGAATGCACCTGATCCGCCAACCCGCTGAGCCCCATTGGCTCCCGGCCTTTCACGTTACTTTCCGTCTGAAATCAGCCCCGGAAAGCTGGCGAGACTACCTTTACTGGAACATCGAGCTCGATATCTAGGCTCCGCGGGGACAACACTCGCTGTATCATAACCAGATGAGCCTTCAGGACAAGATTCAGTCCGACATTGCCGAAGCCATGCGCAGCAAGGACTCTCTCAAGCTCGGAGTATTGCGCATGATGAAGGCAGCCGTGATGAACAAAAAAGTCGAAAAAATGAAGGAACTTGACGAACCGGAAGTGCTCGCCGTATTCAATTCTCTCGTCAAACAACGAAAGGACTCGATTGATCAATTCCGGAAAGGCGGACGAGAGGAGCTTGCCCAAAAGGAAGAAGCTGAGATCAAAGTCATCGAGTCCTATCTGCCGGCCGCGGCCTCGGATGACGATATCCGACGTGCGATAGGAGAAGCCGTCGAGGAAACGGGCGCGGCCTCAATCAAAGATATGGGTAAGGTCATGAAAGCAACTCAGGCTCGCCTCGCCGGTAAGACCGTCGACGGTGCGCGCGTGAGCCAAATGGTGAAGGAGAAGCTGGCGTAGAGCCATGGAAGAAGGGTCCGTCCTGACCTCGAGTGTCCCGGATGTCCGCATCGAAGAATTTCAACGCTTCGAGTCACCGGATGTCCGCGTTAGTGACTTCCAAATCTACCGAACCGAGATCGTCCGCAAGAACGGCAAGATGCGGGAGTGGACGGAAAGCCTGGTCAGCACGGTCGTCTTCGTTTTGATCTTCACGACGTTCATCGCCCAGGCAACGCAGGTCCCCACGCCTTCGATGGTGCCCACCATCATGGTGGGTGATCATTTCTTTCTCGACAAGATTGCTTTCCCGGGAAACTTTCCGACAGCCGTGCGCGATTGGCTGCCGCGACGTCAGATCGATCGGGGCGACATCATCGCTTTCCGGCCACCTTCCACGGCGAACATGACAACTCCATTCGTAAAACGAGTCATTGCTGTGTCGGGCGACACGATTGAGGTAAAGAATCGCGAAGTGATCCTCAATGGCGTCGCCCTGGATGAGCCCTACAAGATTCACGTCACTCAGGGAAGCTTAAGCACGTGTGAGTATTGCGGCCCGCTCACAGTCCCGCCGGACAAGTTCTTCGTCATGGGCGACAATCGAGACAATAGCAACGACAGCCGATACTGGGGTTTTGTAGACCGCGAGAGCGTGATCGGGAAACCTCTTTTCGTGTACTGGTCTTTTGACAGCCTCTCGCCTTATGAAGCCGGCGAACGAACTTGGTCTTCTATTGCTAAAGGCTACTTCTCTGTGGCGCAGCACTTTTTTACGAGAACCCGCTGGTTCCGCTTTGGAACGATGGTGAGGTGATGATGCGAATTCGCAAAGCTGTCTTTCCGGCCGCCGGGCTCGGCACTCGGTTTCTTCCTGCGACTAAAGCACAGCCCAAGGAAATGCTACCGCTGGTAGATAAGCCGCTGATTCAATACGTGGTCGAAGAAGCGGTCCAGGCCGGCATTCGAAACATCACGATCATCACGGGCCGGGGCAAGAACGCCATCGAAGATCATTTCGACGTTTCCTACGAGTTGGAGCAGGTGCTTTCGGCGAGGGAGAAGAATGACGTTCTCGTGGAAATTCGCCGGATCTCGAACATGGTTAATGTCACCTACGTTCGACAAAAGGAAGCGCTGGGTCTCGGGCATGCTGTCCTGATGTCGCGCGATGCTGTAGGTGCCGAACCCTTTGCGGTCATGCTCGGCGACGACATCATCGATGGACCTGTTCCATGCATGGGCCGGATGGTGAGCCTTTTCGAAAAGCTGCAGTCTTCAATCATTGCGACCTGCGAGGTACCCAAGAGCCAGATCTCATCCTACGGCGTTATCAAAGGAACGCCGGTGGAAGGCTTTGGCGGGCGTGTCTATCGCGTTCAGGACGTTGTCGAGAAGCCGTCACCGGACAAGGCGCCCTCAAATATGGCCATCATTGGCCGTTATATCCTGACGCCGGAAATCTTCGGCGTGCTGGAAGGCACCGAGCGCGGGGCCGGTGGAGAGATTCAGCTCACCGACGGCATCCGTCAGTTGCTGGAACAGCAACCGGTGTATGCCTACATGATTGAAGGCACCCGCTATGACGCCGGCGATAAGCTTGGCTTCCTTAAGGCAACCGTTGAGTTTGCTCTCAAGCGTACCGGCCTCGGTGACGAGTTCCGCAGCTATCTGAAGCAACTCAAGCTGTAGCCGATTTTCGCCTGCATGGGTGCGCTTGTCATCGTGGCCACGCCGATCGGAAATCTTTCCGATATCAGCGGACGCGCACTGGAAGCCCTTCGCGGTGCGGATCTCGTCGCGTGTGAAGATACCCGTCAAACCCTGAAGCTGCTAAACCACTACGGCATTCAGAAGCCGCTTGCCAGTTATCACGACTTCAATGAAGAAAAGAAGGCTGCGCAGATTGGAGAGAGAATCCGCGGCGGCAGTAATGTGGCGCTAGTGTCCGATGCCGGAACACCCGGCATTTCCGATCCCGGGTATCGTTTGGTGCGTTACTGTCGCGAGCAGGGCTTGAATGTCATCTCGATCCCTGGGCCAAACGCGGCGATTACTGCGCTTGCGGCTTCCGGGCTGCCTTCCGATGAGTTTCTCTTCGCAGGTTTCCTGCCGCCAAAGCCAACCGCGCGCCGCGCAAAACTAGAGAGCCTCCGACCGTTGCGACCAACTCTGATCTTCTACGAAGCCCCGCACCGAATTGAGGGGGCGTTAACCGACCTTCTGGAGATTCTGGGTGACCGCGAGGTCTGCATCGCCCGAGAGCTCACAAAGCTTCACGAGGAATTTGTCTTCGGCAAGCTGTCTGAAGTTGTGGGTAAGGTTAAAGCGCTTGGAGAATTCGTGGTCGTGGTTGGCGGCAGCCCTTCGGAGGAGCCGCTTCCGGTCAAACGGCCGGTAACGCGCGAACAAGTACTAAAGATGCTTGGAATGTCCCGCAACGAGCTCTACGACTTGTTCTTTAAGAAATGAAACTTAGCGGCCGCGATCCCTTGTTGGAACACTCCAGAGAAAAGCTCGCCCTGTCCCCTTCTTCCGCGAGAGGCCGATCTCCTTCTGGAGCTTGTTCGTCCACGTCGGACAGGGACGGTCATAAGGAAGCTTTAAACGGCGCTGCAACTCAAGCCAGGTTAAACCCTGGGGGCTGCGCCGCAATTCGCGATCGATCGCGTCTTTGAATTCCGAAAAGCGCATGAGTCACTCCGGAACTTTCTTTTGAATTCCCGCCTCTGTGATGACCAGATCGAGGGGGATATCCGTCGGTAATGGATAGATTGTATCTAAACGAGTGAGTTCGAAACCAACGCCGATAGAACGAGGGCGAGGATTGAGCCGCACGAGTGTGATATCGAAGTAGCCGGCACCGTAACCCAGGCGGTAGTTGTCGGCATCAAAGGCAACCAGGGGCATGACGATGATGTCGGGCCGCACGAGCACCCGGACCCGGGGTACCGGAATGCCATACACACCGGCATCCATGTCGTCGCCCACAGCCCACTTATGAAACTCCAGCGCCTGGCGGGGACCGACAACATGCGGCAGCGCGGTGGTCCATCCCGTGGCCTGAAGGCGAGCCATAAGTGGCCGCAGATCGACCTCTCCCTTGTACGGCCAGTACGCACTCAAGATCTGAGGCTGTAAAGGCGCGAGGATGTCGTCGAGAAAACTTTCAATCGCGAGGCTTGCGCGGTGATGCTGCTCTGCGGGGATGCGGCCACGTTCATCAATCAGGCGCGTCCGGGTTTGACGGCGCCACGCGACCACATCCATGTCTTAGAACAGACCGGTAATCCGGCCCTCAGGAGTCACATCGATGTTATTGGCCGCCGGTACTTTGGGCAGTCCGGGCATGGTCATGATGTTGCCGCAGATTGCGACCACGAATTCAGCACCCGCGGACAAGCGGACTTCGCGAATCGGCACGACGTGATCCTTCGGAGCGCCCTTCAGATCCGGATCGGTTGAGAAACTGTACTGGGTTTTGGCGATACAGACCGGGAGATGGCCGTAGCCCTGGTCCTGCAATTCCTTGAAGCGGTCACGGACTTTCTGATCTCCGATGACGTCATCGCCGCCATACAGTTCGCGCACGATTGTCTGTGCCTTCTTCCATAGCGGCATGTCGTCAGGATAGAGAGGCTTGAAATTCGAGGTCTGAGTCTCAATCGTCTTCAACACCGCGCTGCCGAGATCGGTGGCACCTTCGCCGCCACGCGCCCAATGGTCGGATACAACGCATTGAGCCTCGAGTTTGTCGCACAGCGCTTTCAGCGCCGCCATCTCCCCCGGTGTATCGGCGCTGAAGCGGTTAATGCAAACAACGACCGGAAGGCCGTACTTCCGGACGTTCTCAATGTGACGCCCCAGATTAGCGAAGCCCTTTTCAACGGCGGCGACATTTTCCTTGCCGAGGTCGGCCTTCGCAACGCCGCCATGCATCTTCAGCGCGCGAATGGTCGCAACGATTACTGCGCAATCCGGTTTGAGACCCGCCTTTCGGCATTTGATGTCGAAAAATTTCTCCGCACCCAGATCAGCGCCGAAGCCCGCCTCGGTCACACAGTAGTCGGCCAGCTTCAGCGCGGCCCTCGTCGCAACGACGGAGTTGCAACCGTGGGCGATGTTGGCAAAAGGTCCGCCGTGAACAAGCGCCGGATTGCCCTCGATGGTTTGAACAAGGTTTGGAGCGAAAGCATCTTTCAATAGAGCCGCCATGGCGCCGGCTCCCTGCAATTCGGACGCTCGAACGAATTTCTTGTCGCGGGTCTGGCCCACGACCATGTTGCCAAGGCGTCGTTTGAGGTCAGCAAGATCGTTCGCAAGACAGAACACTGCCATAACTTCAGACGCGGCGGTGATATCAAAGCCGTCCTCTCGGGGAAAACCGTTTCCAACTCCGCCGAAGGAAATGGCCATTTCCCGCAAGGCGCGGTCATTCATGTCCATCGCGCGGCGCCACAGGATCCGACGAACATCCAATCCCAGACTGTTTCCGGAATAGATGTGATTGTCCACCAGTGCGGCGAGCAGATTATTGGCGACTCCGATGGCGTGGAAATCCCCGGTGAAGTGAAGATTAATGTCCTCCATCGGAACGACTTGAGCATATCCGCCACCGGCGGCGCCGCCTTTGACGCCAAAACATGGTCCAAGGCTGGGCTCACGCAGGCAGATGATCGCCCGCTTTCCGAGCTTGTTAAGGGCATCACCGAGCCCGACGGTGGTCGTGGTCTTTCCTTCGCCGGCTGGTGTGGGAGTAATGGCAGTAACGAGAATCAGCTTGCCGCTCGGACGGCTGTCCAGAGAGCGCAGGTAATCGAGTGAAATCTTGGCCTTATAGTGTCCATAAAGCAGCAGATCTTTCGGGTCGATCCCGAGCTTCGTCCGTGCGACGTCCAGAATTGGTCGAATCGTCGCTTCCTGCGCAATCTGAATGTCACTCTTAGGTTCCAGATGTTGGTCGTGCATGAGCAGGTGAGACTAGCACAAATCTCAGAGCAGCGTTTCGTCCAATGCGGCCGGGGCAATCACTTCAGGCGGTGTAGCGACGCCGTTTTCCAGGAACTGAAGAAACTCATCACGGGAGCCGCGAAAGAAGTGCCGAATAACGCCGGAGACAACCGCGTCGCGGACATCGGAGAATTCGACCCTGGGTTGATAGTAGTGGGCCTTGGCTTTGAGGGTCCGATCGAGGAAGCCTTTGAGGTAGAGCCGGTGCAGAACCGTCATTACCGTGGTGTAAGCCAGCCTGCGCTCATCGCGGATCGCAATCTGCACATCTTTAACCGTAATGGGGTTCCGCCGCCAGACGGCCTTCATGATGTCCAGCTCCAGCGGCGTTAGCGCAAGGGAGTTATTCCTGGTCTGAGTTGTTTCTTCGGTCTTCAAGAAGCTCCACCATCTCGCGGCCACCCTCTTTGCCTGGAGCATGCGACGGTATGGAGCGGACGCGAAATTTCAACTGCCGGCGGGCTAACCGTACTTCAATGGTCTCCCCGACCCGCACATCACGACCTGCGCGCGCTTCTCTGCCGTTGACGGTGACGCGACCCGCATCACACATCTCCTTCGCCAAAGTGCGGCGCAGAATAATCCGGCTCCACTTTAGAAAGAGATCGAGACGCATCAGGTCCAGTTCAGGAATCAGGGAGTGGGCGACGCTGGTGCCTTTCCGTCCTTTGTTCGACCACCGAGATCCTGGAATCCCGGCTTAACCTCGACAAAGCCGTTGTCGCGGAGCTCGGTCAGGAACGCTCGAACCTTTTCCGGAGCCTGCTTGCTCAGCAATTCGTAGCGAATGAACCCCTGGGCGAGCTCGAAGGTGAGAATGCCTCCATTGTGCTTGTCGGTCACTTTGAAAAACGTGAAAGCGTCGTTGAACTCGACGATGTTCGTGACCTGGCCCTTTTCAAGACCCTCCAGGGCCTTCGCGATGTCTTCGCTGACCTGTTCCTTGAGATCGCCGGCGATAAAACCCATGTCGCCACCCTTGTCCGCAGTCGACACTTCGGAGTACTTGCGCGCGACTTCATCGAAACTGTCCCCCTTCTTCACGGCAGCGAACGCATCCTCCGCCTTCTTCCGCTGGGTGGCGACCTGATCCGGAAGGCGTCGGTCGACGAGGACGGTGATTTCGGAAATCCTTATGCCTGCGGGCCTGTCGAAGTCCTTGTTGTGTTCGTCGTAGTATTTCCGCATTTCCTCGCTGGTGACGGCCATACGGCCGTAGACTTCATGCTCGATCACTTCCTGAGTCAGGAACTGCGTGCGGATGTTGTTCTTGAACTCTTCAAGATCGCCGTAGTCTCTGATGATGGCCTTGTCCAGTTCTTCCCGGGTGGCAAACTTCTGCTCGACGCGAAGCTCTTCCATCGCCTTCTCGACGTCCTGCTCGGCGTTTAGATTTGCTTCCTTGGCGATTTGGAGCAGGAGGGCACGATCAATCAGGTCACGGACGATTATCTTTGATACCTCTGCCATTTCCTTCTCCAGCTTGGCAGGGTCCATTCCCTCCCGCACCCTCTCTACACGACGCAGTTCGAACTCGCGGTCGACATCGGACTTAAGGATTACCTCGTTATTGACGCGGGCAACGATCTGTTCGATTTTCTGCTGCGCCCCGAGCGGAGAGACAGCGACCATCGTAGTGACGAGGATGGCCCATACTCTTTTCATACGAAAACTCCTTTGGTCATCTTAAAAGGCCTGGGTGATCTCCCGCAACAAATCGCCAATGCTCGAAAACAGATCCGACCGTGAGCTTGTTGTCCGCAGGCGAACCGTCGTGGGCGGGACGAACGTAATGCGTTCTCCCGTGCCGACCATATCCACAATGCGCTCGGGCTCGATTCGAGCGGATTCGTGAAAACGGATATCTATTCCATTCAAGGTCCTGTCTATGGACGTTACGCCTCGCGAGCGGCCGAGAACCCGTAAACGTGCGTATTCCAATAGGTTGCGGATCTGCACGGGCAATCCGCCGAGCCGATCTTCAAGGTCGCGATGGAGACCGTCGATCTCTTCCTCGGTGCGCGCGGTCGCGATCTGCTTGTAGACGCGCAAGCGTTGCAATTCGTCATCAATAAAGTCCGGGGGTATCCGGAGATCAAACTTGAGGTTGATCGCGGTTTCGGCCTCAGGCAGCTCTTGACCCGTCCTTAACTCCTCGACAGTGCGTTCAAGGAGCTGGCAGTACAGGTCAAAACCAATCGCCTCAATGTGCCCGTGCTGCTGCCCACCCAGTAAATTGCCCGCACCGCGCAGCTCCAGATCGAGGGCAGCAATACGGAACCCCGCCCCTAAGTCACTGAATTCACGAATAGCCGCCAGGCGCCGCCGGGCAAGCGGGGTAAGGGACTCGTCAGACGGAATCAGCAGATAGGCGTAGGCCCGACGGTTCGACCGGCCGACTCGACCCCGAAGCTGGTAGAGCTGCGACAGTCCGAACCGGTCCGCGCGATTGACGATGAGCGTATTCGCCATCGGTATATCGAGGCCATTCTCGATAATGGTGGTCGCGACCAGCACATCAAACTCGTGGTGCATGAAACGAGTCATTACGGTCTCGAGCTCCCGTTCGGACATCTGTGCGTGACCGACGCCGACTCTGGCTCTGGGGCATAGTCGCCGGACCATATCCGCCAGCGAATAGATCGATTCCACACGGTTGTGCACCACATAGACCTGCCCGCCACGGTCCAATTCGAAGTTGATTGCATTTTCAATAACGGACGTTCGGAACTTCACGACATTGGTCTGAATGGCAAGACGGTCCCGGGGTGGCGTCTCAATCACAGACATGTCTCGAAGGCCGCTGAGGGACATGTTCAATGTGCGAGGAATTGGAGTGGCGGTCATGGTCACCACATCTACCTGCGTCCGGAGCTGCTTCAAGCGTTCTTTGTGGGCGACGCCAAAGCGCTGCTCCTCATCGACGATCATCAGCCCCAGATCCTGGAACTTCATGTCTTTCGAGAGAATACGGTGTGTTCCGATCACCATATCGACACGCCCGGCTTCTGTCTCTGCGATGATGGCCTTTTGTTCTTTTGCAGGAACAAAGCGGCTGAGCATGGCGATCTTCACGGGGAATGCCGAGAACCGTTCCTTGAAAGTTTCGAAGTGCTGATAGCAAAGCACCGTCGTTGGCGCCAGGAGCGCGACCTGTTTACCGTCCCCAACAGCTTTAAAAGCGGCGCGCATCGCGACTTCGGTTTTGCCGTAACCCACATCTCCGCAAACGAGCCGGTCCATCGGTACGGGACTTTCCATGTCTCGCTTGATATCCGCGATAGCGGTGAGCTGATCGGGCGTTTCTTCATACGGAAACGCTTCCTCAAATTCCTTTTGCCACTCGCTATCGGGCGAGAACGCATATCCCTTAGCCAGTTTTCGCTGGGCGTAGAGTTGCAGCAGTTCCTGAGCCATGTCGCGAATGGCTCGCTTGACCCTCGCTTTCCGCTGCACCCAGGACGTGCCCCCGAGCTTGTCGAGCTGCGGTTTGGCGCCTTCAGTCGAGGAGTATTTCTGGACAAGATCAAGCCGTTCGAGCGGAACGTAGACGCGATCGCCGCCGTGGTAGAGCAGTACCATGCATTCGCGGTCGTGAACGAACGTGATACCGCTGTAGGTTCCGATGCCGTGATCCACGTGCACGACG
>Ga0079218_10000246_pt1 | contig 14551 bp, 11 predicted proteins | sample NCCompost_FD_77181 | JGI IMG/M metagenome (GOLD analysis project Ga0079218, IMG submission 77181) | Agricultural soil microbial communities from Utah to study Nitrogen management - NC Compost | ecosystem: Environmental > Terrestrial > Soil > Agricultural land | place: USA: Utah | collected... | reverse complement strand
GTTCCACTCGCAGACTTAACAGAAGATCAGGTAAATACGCTTGCCCCCGAAACTGTTGCAGCCATTGAAAAACTTCCACAAAAAGTGAATGCCATTGCCTTCTTCTCACAAAACAGCAGCAAGGAAAGCGCAACGCAGACTCTGGATAAGATCAAAGCAAACAGCAATGGCAAGTTCGATTATCAATTTATAGACCCGGACCGCGACCCTCAAGCTGCCAGGGATGCAGGCATTACTGGTGATGGCAAGATCCTTTTGCAAATGGGTGAACAAAAAGAAATTGTTGCCTTCGTGAGTGAGACAGAAATTCTCAAAGGCATGTTGCGTCTTCTCAACCCCGGTAGTGATGTGGTTTACTTCATTGCAGGTCATGGAGAAAAGGATATTGAACAGGCTGGTGAAACCTCCATGACCAGGGCCAAAACAACTCTTGAAAGCAAGAACTACACTGTTAAACCGCTAAACCTTCTGGTGGATAATCAGATTCCCGAAGATGCCAGTTTAATCGTGATCGCCGGGCCTTTACAGCCAGTTTCACAAGACGAAGTGGATCTGCTTAAGGAATATCTCACCAATGGTGGCTCGCTGATTGTGATGGAGGATCCTACAGCTCTGACCGATTTCGGTGACGAGGCGGATCCGCTGGCTGAAATGCTCGCAACAGATTGGGGTATTACCCTCAATACTGATATCGTATTAGACCTGAACAGCACTCAGCCAACTACAGCTGCAGCAGCCTTCTATGATACACATCCTGTTACAACCAATATGAATAATTTGGTTTCATTCTTTCCTTTCACGCGCAGCCTCAGCTCTGCGGAAACAATGGAAGGAATTACGTTGAGTGCGCTGGTCCAAACAAATGAACGCTCCTGGGGCGAGACCGATATGCAAAGTCTCACAACAGGCGGAGGTGAAGTGGGCTTTGATGAAGGCATTGAAATACCAGGCCCTCTCGTTCTGGCATTTGCTGGAGAGAATACTACGACTGGTGGGCGTGTGGTCGTTTTTGGAACTTCGTTGTTTGCAGTAGATCAGATTTTCGATCAATATGGCAATGGAGATATGTTCGTCAACTCGGTGGATTGGGCTGCGGAACAGGATGAGATCGCGAACATCACACCAAAAACAACAACAGAGCGCACATTCAATCCGCCTACTCAACTTGAGTGGATTGCCATTCTGCTTGGGTCTGTTCTAATTATTCCCGGGCTGGTGGTGGCAGCTGGAGTTTCAAGCTGGCTTCAACGCAGGCGGCAGGGCTAAACAAAAATGCGTCAGTCGACTGTCATTTATTTAGTACTCTTCCTCCTGGTGATCGGAGCATATTACTATCTTAATAATCGCGAAGAGCCAGCGGATATTGCCCTCACACTTGAGCCTACTACAGAAGTTTCATATCTGTTTACGGCTGAAGACGGTTTGCCCACCAGTATCCGCATAGAATCGAAGTCTGGTGATACTGTCGAAGTGGCGCGTAATGCAGAGAATGCCTGGGCGTTGATACTGCCCCGCGAAGCCACTGCAGACCAGGCGTCGGCTGAAGCGGCGGCCAGCCAGGTCACCACGATGCAGATCCTGGATCGCCTTCCAGATATCGATCCCGAGATCGTGGGGTTAACAGACCCGGAATACAATATACTTGTCAGGTTCACCAGCGGCGTGGAACGAAATGTGAAGATTGGTGTTATCACACCCACAGAAAGTGGATATTACGTTCAGAATACAGATGGCGAGACTGTCATCGTCAGCAAAAGTTCGGTGGATGCCCTTCTTGGACTCCTAAATAATCCCCCTTATCTGGAGACTCCCACACCGAGCCCCATTGCATTGACGGAAACCCCGATCGACCCTACGCTGGAGGCAGATGCGCCTTCTAACGAGACTCCTACGCCTTAGCCGTAACATTTCCTAATTCGGGGCGTCTAAGTAGTGTAGAAAATATGGAATTAGGTATTGAAATTCACACTAAAAAAGTGTATCCTTATAAGGAAGATGGACCTTTAACGAATGGATGTAGATAAGATTTTGATGGTTGATGAAGAAGAAGAGTTTTCCGCGATTGCGCGGCTCGTCGAATTGGGCCGGCAAAAGGGGTATATTACGCTGGATGATATCCTGCATTTCTTCCCCGAAGCTGAGCAGGATGTTGAGCAACTCGAGGAAGCCTTTTCGGCTCTATTGAGCGCGGGTATCCCTTTTGTGGAGGATGCCGCATCTGCTGAACCAACGGAAGATGAACTGGTTGCCGTTGAAGAGACTGAAGTTGAACCGGAGGCCGATCTCGGGCTGGATGACTACCTGGCAAACATAGATACGGACGATACTATTGGTCTGTATCTGAAGGAAGTCAGCCGTGTCCCGCTTTTGACAGCCGAAGAGGAAGTAAAACTTGCGCAGCGCATCGAGCGTGGACGCATGTCGCGCGAGGAACTCGCGAAGGGCAACGCCAGCCCACGCCGCCGCTCAGAGCTGCGTAAACTTATCGAAGATGGCTGGGCGGCGCGCGAACATCTTATTACCGCGAACTCCCGTTTGGTGATTTCGGTCGCTAAAAAATATATGGGCCGCGGTGTGCCATTCCTTGATTTGATCCAGGAAGGCAATATTGGTTTGATCCGCGCGACAAAGAAGTTCGATTATCGCCGCGGACATAAATTCTCAACGTATGCCACCTGGTGGATCCGCCAGGCTGTCACGCGTGCCATTGCAGATCAGGGACGTACAATTCGTGTGCCGGTGCACATGGGCGACCAGATCAACAAGCTCCTGCGCGTCCAACATCAATTGACTCAGCGCCTTGGCCGCGAGCCAAGCGTGGAAGAATTGGCGGTCGCGCTGGACGTCCCACCCAAGAAGGTGGAGAATATGATCCAGGTCGCACGGCGTCCGTTGTCGCTGGAAACGCCTACTGACGACGAAGAGGATTCAGTGCTGGGTGATTTCATCGAAGATGATGAAGCTCCTCCGCCGGATGACACTGCCACTTACAATTTGTTGAAAGAACACCTTGGCGAAGTATTGAATGGATTGCCTCCACGCGAAGTTCGTATTTTGCAGTTGCGCTACGGCCTTCTGGATGGACAGGCATACACACTTGAAGAAGTAGGACGTAAAATGGGCGTTACGCGTGAACGCGTCAGACAAATAGAAGCGCAGGCCCTAAGTAGACTCAGGCATCCGTCGATCAGGCGCAAATTGCGCGATTATTTAGGCGAATAGAAAAAGTTGAATTGATAATAATCAGCTCGATGTAATAGTCGAGCTGATTTGTTTTAAGGGGCCAGTGTGTATAATCATGCAGGAAGGTATACGCTGATGAACATGTTCGATCCCATCAAAGATCTACGCAAAGTTTTTCTGATCCTTGTGTTCATGCTTGTATTTTTCATTGCCCTCAGCCCACCACAGGATGCAGATATGTGGTGGCATCTGGCAGCAGGCAAGGAAATGGTAAACCAGGGGAAGATACTTACCACAGATATTTTCTCATATACACATAGAGGTGAAAACTGGACCAATGCCTTTTGGCTTTCAGACATCCTTCTTTTTTTAGCATATAAACTTGGTGGGTATTTAGGAATCACAGCATTGGTGGCATTAACTGCTGTTTTTACCATGCTCGTGATTTACAAGCATACATCACATAATCCATTCCCGCTTCCTTTGCTGGTCATTCTGCTGGCCAGTTTAGCCATAGCACCAGTCTGGACTCCGCGTCCGCAGATCTTTTCGTTTCTCCTGCTCGCAATCCTCGATTACGGGTTGAATGGCAAAGATGAATATCTTTTGAAGCGACCCTGGATTCTTGTCGTTCTATTCGTTTTATGGGCAAACATGCATGGCGGCTTTATCTGGGGATTTCTGCTCCTATTCGCATTCATCATTGGAAATGGATTTGACAATCTTCTAAAGCGAGATAGCAGTCTTTCCTTTCGACAATTGGGATACTTGTCTGTATGGGCGTTGATAGCCGGGTTGGCAATTGCCATTAATCCAAATGGCCTGGCCCTGTGGAAGTTACCATTTTATACCGTGGGTGTATCCATACAATCCATCACAGAATGGAGCTCTCCAGATTTTCATCGCCTGGACCTACACCCTATGCTATGGCTTTTATTCCTTATCATTGCTGGAATGGGAGCGGGCAGAAAGCCCATCCGCTGGAGCGAGATCCTGAAGACAATTGGTTTTGCCTATATGGCTTTCATCTCACAACGAAGCATCGGTCCGTTCATCCTGATCGCAGCGCCTCTTGCTGTAGAATCGCTTACGGCTTTATGGCTGGAATGGCGTCCAGTATTATCAAACCAGATGCAAAAGCTCTATCAATCCAAAACATCCGTGCCAGTTCCTGGGACGGTTGCGATCATCCTAAACCTAACAATCCTTGGGTTGTTCGCTTCCATGATATTAGCACATGCCTACTCAGTTTCCAGAGAGCAGCAAGTACATCGTGGGTTTCCCATGAAGGCAGTAGAATGGATCATTACGACTCAACCGGAAGGGCGGATGTTCAATGCTTATAATTGGGGAGGCTATCTGCAATGGGAACTTCCACAATATCCCGTCTTTATTGATGGCCGTGCAGACCTCTATGGCGAAAAGACCATTACTGACTGGTGGAGTGTAGTGAACGCGACCGATGAGGGGGTGGCGCTACTGGATTCATGGCAAATTAATTTTGTAATCCTGGAGCCAGGCTGGCCCATATTGGAGAAGTTAAATCAAATCGGGTGGCAGGTACTTTATGATGATGAGACAGCAACCATCATGGGGCGCCAATTATCCTCAGGCAACCCATCCCCATAAAAAAAACTGGGCGCTCAAAAACAAATTCAGAATCAAAAAACACACAAACATTAGTCGGTTTACCCATTTATTTCGAGCAAAAATTCCAAAAATGTAGAATACAGGGAAGATCGTCAGCAGATAGCGGATCATCGAGTTGAGCGGCTGTGTATCCACCAGACGCATCGTCAGGACCACAAGGCTGGCAGCTGAAAACAATCCATATTCCAGGGGAAATTTCTTCCAATGCACGACCAATAAAATGCTGAACAAGACCAGCGCAGCAAGGTTTAGGATATCAATATACCCTGCTGTTCCATTAAGAATGTATCGAGCAGAATAGATCAGGTTGTCCCATGGAGGCACGATCCGCGCGTGCAAATTGGTCTCGGTAAATGGGATGATGGATGGATCTCCACCCCTGGCACGGATTAATAGATATACACCTATCGCAACCATGGGGCCCAAGCCTGCAAAAAACAGGTCGACAAATCTGGTGTTTCTAAAACGCGTTTGTAAAAGACTCCATGCCAACGGTAGCAGAAGAGCCACCCCTTGCAGCCGTATCAGAATAGCACAGCACAGCCAAAACCCGGCCCAATGCCATTGGCTGGACTGAATGGCTCTCAAACAAAAAATGGCAACGGTCATAAAGAGAGCTTCTGTGTAGGCACTAAAGAAAAAAAAGGAGGTAGGAAAGATCAACAAAAAGAAAATGGCGCTTTTAGCTATAGCTTCGCTACCCCATTCAGTGAACACATCATACAATAGCTTGACCATTAGATACAAAGCGAATTGAGAAATAATCAGAGCGGAAATAAAATCATCTCGGAATACCAAGGATACCAAGCGTATCAAAAGAGGATAAAGTGGCGGGAAATGTACATCACCCGATACCTTTCCATAACCATCCTGAGAAATGGCAAGATACCAGTTCACATCAAATCGCTGCCAGATTGCCAGCCATGGATCTGCATCGACCGATACACCCTGATATGGGAATAATCTTTCAGTTGTAATTTTGGCTGGTGAAAGCGATCGGCCTTCATAAAACCCTAAAGTAGCCTTGCCATCAGAAAATCTCCACATGCTCCCCGTTTTTGTATCAATAAGATGCTGACTATCAAATTTTTGGAAAGTAAGCAATTCCTCATCCACGAGACGTTGATAAGCGTAGGATTGACTGGTGTGCAGGTCGAAGACGGTGACGATCTGCTCACCGAAAAACTCCTGATTTTGAACGACCAGAGGAAAGGCAGAAAGGAATATGAAGGACCATAAAGTATAAAATACGCGCATCAATGTGACAGATAGGATGGAAAACTTCCAGGCGGACGGCACCTTCTGCCAGATGGCGATCCCACTTTCTATTATTGACGTGTTTGGCTTCATGTAATGATTTAAATTTCTGAAGAGTATTATTCCCTGCTAAAAATTATAGCTCCATCTGTTTCATAGACCACATTAAACCCATCATCCAAACGCATCTGCTCAAGAAAGTATGGAAACGTCCTGGGTAGATCGAGCTGGATGCAATTATCGACATGCAGAGTTTTTGAGAGATAAATAAAGTCATATGCCGAACGGCTGACTGCCGCGTCCAAGCAGGCTGCATCATCACTTGTTAAACATTCCTGTACAGGATAGGTAGAGCGCACGTAGTCGTTAAAATCAGCGCCCTTCGTCCACTCTGTGCCCTGCACAGTGTAAATACTCTGCCTGCCCGTGAGCGCGGGAAACCACTCCAATACTGAATCACACGAGACCGAGGCAGTACCCGTTAGTACAATGAAACGCGAGTCAGCAGGCGTATTCGTTCGCACCCACTGCATGGCTTCACGATCTGGAGGGTACAGAGTTGCATTCGAAAGTTGCAGTCCGAATTGTGATGTGGAAAAGATCAGATACACCGTGATGTAGATCAGGATGTTTCGCTCAATTGCCGAAAGGCGACCGGATTGCAACGGTTCGTTCTCGACTTTTGGTCGCATGGCCATTAAAACCACATCGACCAGGCCAATAGCAGCCAGCATCGCCAGCGGAATCGCAGCTGGGCCAGCCGCACTGCGTCCTTCCACCAGGAAGGGAATCGCCAACCATAACGGCAGCAGATAGTCCCTGCGGATGAGGCGGTTCCCAATCCCGAGCAGACCTAGCACGGCAATCACAGTCGCATAAGGTTCTTCTGTAAAAACAAAAAATAAAAGGTGGAAAACAGCAAGTAGGTTTTTCCCTGTCTGTGCCCCGTTGACAAGTGGTCCCACCCCATGATAATGGATTACTGTGACCCACCACGGCGCAGATACCAAAAGGACCAGCGCTGCTACAAAAAGCGAATAGATGAAAGCGGTACGCGTACGCGACAGCATGATCCACAAAAAAATCGCGGAGACCAAGGTGTGCACCGCCGCCTCAGGGTGACTCATCACTGCCAGCCCGCCAAAGAGACCTGCCCAGAAAATATCACCACGGCGATTCTCTTCATAGAGCCGTATGACCACAGCCAATGTCAACAGCATAAAGAATTGACCCGGGCTGCGTGTAAGACCGCCCCCCATCACAAACCACGAAAGCGCCCGCGGCATAAGCGCGAAGAATAATGTGGAAAGGGCGGCGTAATATTTATCTTTTAGCAGACGTAATGCAAGCCAATAAAATGCCGGGATGGAAAGTGAGGCGAAGAAGGCAGGTACCCAGCGCAATGCTTCAGGCGCGCTCAGGCCAAACAGATCTGCAACAATGCGGCCCAGATAAAATCCCAGAGGCGGATACGCAAAAGGAATATTCAAATGGTTATAAGTGGTGAAGGCGGGCAATACATAACGGCTGGCTTTCAAGTCATCCACCATCACAGCGAACATCCCACCATCATTAATCGCGAACCCGGCCAGCAGAGTCGGGTTGAAGCGCATGAACGCGCCAATAATAATAGCCAGCATGAGAATAAGGTCAGCCACTTCAGTACGATGCAGTGTCTTCATGTTTGGCGTTTTAATTCTCATCTAAAAATTGTAACACGGACATTCATGGTAAGTAATATTACGCTCATCATTTCGATGACGTAATCATAGTCGCTAAAGTACAATCAGATGGATCATGCAAACTTCAGGAATTCGAAGAATTTTCGTCATTGTTGGCGTTGTATCACTTTTTGTATCCTATTTCGGGCTCTGGGTACGTATGATCAATAATCCCATTGAGCGTACTGGCTCAGACTTTATTGCTTTTTTTAGCGCAGGGAGAGTTGCGCAAAACGAAGGCACGGCCCGCGTCTATGATCTCAACCTCCAGCAGGAGATCCAGGAACATGAAGTTGGCTTCCCGCTCGCCCCAGGACAGGTGCTTCTTTATAACCATTTACCCTTTCTAATCCCCATTTTGCAAGCCATCGTCAGCCCAAATTATGTAAATTCATTTTATCTTTGGGTGTTCCTTTTGATCTGCCTGTATATTACAGGGTTGCTTTTTCTCAGCCGATCACTGAAAGCTAAAGAATTTACTTCAAGAGACATCTGGTTGACTGCTATTGGCGGACTTCTCTTTTTGCCATTATTTGTCAGCCTCATCAATGGGCAGGATACAGCCTTTCTTTTTCTTGGCGCGGCCATCTGGATGTATGGCCTACTTTCAGGCAAAGAGATGCTGGCAGGTTTTGGCCTGAGCCTCACCACTGTAAGACCACATATTTCCATCATGCTGGCCCTGCCTATGCTATTCCATTACCGTAAAACCTTCGTCGGTTTCGTTTTGGGGGCGGGAGGTCTGGCCTTATTTAGCATTTTGATCCTTGGCCTGGAAGGGACTCTGCAATTCATTAATCTAATTCGCATCAGTGCCGGCGGTGAGTGGCATGGAATGAAGGAAAACGCCATGTACAATCTGATCGGCCTGCTCACACGCATATTGCCTGGTGTGGGAGCGGCTACGGTCCGCACAATTGGCTGGATCGTATATGGAATTACGATCATCACATTATGTATTTTCTGGGCAAGAAGCAAAAATTTGGAGTCCGGAAAAATAGGATTGACAGTGATTCTGGCGTTATTTACCGTTCCACACCTCCACTTCCATGACCTGACGTTGCTGCTGATCCCGGTTTACGAGTTAATTCATTACAGTGCAGAGAATGCCAAATTAAAAACATCGATCGCGACCGTATTACCCATCGCGATTTCTCTTCTGCTTCTACTTGGCAACCTATCACCGCTGCTTCAATATACATTCCCCTATCTGATCATGCTTGCTCTAGCTGGTTATCCGTATTACCAAAAACATAAAGCGCCTATTTCATAGCACTGCATCGATCATGATCGCCAAAAAGATAAAAACCAGATACGTGCTGGACCATTTATACATTCGCCAGGCAACCTTATTTCCACCTTCTTTCCAAACTGCCCAAGCTGCATACAAGAGCGCTCCTCCAAAAACCAGGGAAGAGATCAAATAGAAGTTACCAGCGAGATCAAGAATGGGGAGCAATAAGGTGACCAAGACCAACTCGATTGTGTAAACAAATATTTGTCGGCGCGTTTCCAACTCCCCGCGCACAACAGGTAACATGGGAACGCCCGCGTTTTGATAATCCTTCATGCGCACAATTGCCAGCGCCCAAAAATGGGGAGGTGTCCACATGAAGATGATCGCAAAGAGTATCCAGGCAGTCCAATCCAGATGCCCGGTTGCTGCAGCATAACCGACCATAGGAGGGATCGCTCCCGCCCCGCCTCCAATGACAATATTTTGAACTGTAGCTTTCTTGAGCCATAAACTATATAAAATCACATAATAAATGATCCCGGTCAACGATAGCAGAGCGGCGAGTTCATTTACAAAACATGCCAGAATGTAATAACTGATCAGGGATAAACCCAGGCCAAAAGCCAGGCCTTCAGCAGGCATCAATCGTCCATCAGCCAAAGGCCGCTTCGCGGTGCGCTGCATATTCTTATCCAGCTCGCGGTCGATATATTGATTCAAAGCGCTGGATCCACTTGCTGCCAGCGCACCACCCAACAGCGTCCAGAACGTCAGAGAAAAGGAAGGGAATGACTTGCCACCAATGACCAGCCCACCGTAGGTTGTGATCAATAGCAAGCCCACGATCAACGGTTTGGATAACGTGAAGAAATCCTTCGTTCGTTGTCGCCTTTTCAGATTCCCAACTTTTACACCTTCAATAGTCAGCACGCCTGAAGTATATACAAGCAATAAGAGCGACACCCACAATGCAAGCGTTGTCAGTTGATGTAGAAACACAAGGTGCGCAGGAAAAGATTGTGTCACCTGCATTGCGCCGACCAGCGCCTGCCCAAAGAACATCACGGTCAAAATAGTGGTGAGTGGCAATAAGACTCGCTGATGGCGTTGTTCCTGCCAGGCCTTGCGGAAAACCATTAGCATCAAGATGGATGTGATCCCGACCAGGATGATATGAGTCAGTTTCAACCAGCCGAGCGGGTTTTCAGGAATACAGAACGAAAAACCATTACAGTAATTTGAAGCGCCTGTCACCGCCACAATACGACCTGCTACAGTGGAAGCCAACACTGCAACAAATAAAACTAATATCCAGCGTGCGAAGGCGGAACCAAGCGAATATTTCATGCTGCTACTGTTTCCTGTTTTCGTAAAAAAAATGGATATCCAACGAACAAAATGGTTGCAAATGTGAACCATTGCAAAGCATATCCAAAATGCGGTCCTTCTGTCAATTCGACTTCAGGCTGAAAAGGAATGGGCGGCTCAGTATCCTGCGCGTCTGAATTCAATTGAATATACACTGGCAGGATGGGATAAGGCAACTGACCAGCGATTCGTGTGACGTCTGCATTATTCCAGATCTCAAGCTTGGCTCCATTCTCAGGCAGCACGTCTGCCACGCCGCCAATAGCTGGCTTGCCATGCCCAAGCCTTATCTGCCCGGACAAGTTTACCTCACCCGCTTCATCGTATTTACGCCAATCTTTGGGCGCGGAATTGCCGTCAGCCGGGATCCAACCACGATCAACGAGCACCGCCGTCTTAGCCTGCCCTGCGACCGAAGGAAGTAACGAAGGGTCGAAAAGAAGAGGGGTCAGTAGGTGATATCCGTATTGTCCACCATTGTACTGGTTCCGAATGGCAATTTGGTTCTCAAAATCATAGTGTCCGTTTACTTGCACGGCGCGCCATTCCATATCCTGAATGGCATTGGATGCATCGTGGTCCAAATTCAAAGGGGGCAAGGCGCGCATGGATTCAACTTGCTCATTGAAGGCGCGGCGTGCTTCCAGACGATCCAATTGCCAAATGCCAAGGCGTATACACACGGCAGTTCCCAACAAAACAAGCAGAGTTGGTATGAGCCATTTGCGATGGAACATTTTAAGCAGGAGCATTCTCTTTTTTCTTTGAAGGCATTACGATGCTATACAATGCGATCAAAATAGCCATCGGCAACCCAGCATATAGGATGCCATAGATACGGGTGGAGAGCGTCAGCGAAGGATGCACATCGAGGCCCAGATAGTTATCAGATTGGAATGAGCATTCGAAGGCAAGGCTTTCCTCACGATCCAGTGACAGGCGGGCAGATGAACTGGCAGGGATCCATAGAGGGCCCAGTTTGTGATCCACCACGTCCTGATTCTGAACAACCAATGTATCGCCCACCACAAAGATCATACTCTCCGGAATGGATGGAGGCTGTTCTCCGCGCGCCACCTGATCTGCAGCACCTTTGGGAATAGTGAGGAGTATCTCCTGTGGTGGGCGGGCAGTTTCCCGTAGAAACATAAATGGGATCTCACCAATCACTGCACCAAGCACCAAGCCGACCACCAGGGAAAATAAAATTCGCTTCACAATAAATGGAGTTGGCATTTTCTTACTCTTTCAGGAAAGTCATCTGAGAATTAATTTCAAGTCGTGAACAATATCATCCACTGGTGTATCGAAGGCAAAGGAAACGCGCATGTTTCCGTCCTGGTCGATCAAAGTCACGCGCGCAGTATGATTGACAATATAGCCTGCAGCGGATGTGCCTTCCACATTTTCGCGAAAGACACCATAATTTCTCCACACTGCTACCAGATCACTTTCTGTTCCACTCAGGCCGATGAAATCCTTATTGAAGTGATCCACATATTCCTGGACACGTTCAGGAGTATCACGTTGCGGGTCTACTGTAACAAATATGACTTGCACCTGTTGTGCTTTCTCTGGGCCAAGTTTTTCCAATGCCTGTTTAAGCTCTGCCAATGCTGTGGGACAAATATCTGGGCAGGATGTGTAGCCGAAGAAAAGCAATACTACCTTGCCTCGCATCTCAGTCAGCCGAAATCTGTTTCCATTCGCGCGCACAAGTTCGATCTCTGGCGAGACCGGATAAGGTTCCTCAAAGAATGTCCCGCGAAAGCTGGCGGGGCTCGAAAAAAGGAATACACCAACAGCTACGGCCCCGATCAACAGGAAAGATACCAAACCAACCAAAAGGGTTCTATTATTCATTGATGTTTTCAGCCCATTGTGCTTCGTCTGAAGTCAGCGCGAAGTTACTCGAATTACCACTAATCACACACTCGAAAATCGGGGCGACCGCTTGGCCGCCCCGATCATGTTTCTTACTATTATTCACTTATACCAGAAACCGACGGTTACGCCAATGTGCCAATCAAATATAAGGCAGGATAGAAGAAAATCCAGACCACATCCACAAAGTGCCAGTAGACTGCGGCAGCCTCAACTGGGTAATTCTTTTCATCGTATAAGCCGCGCCTGCCGTTGATCCAAACGATGGCTAGCAGGATCAGACCCGTAAGCACATGGAAGGCATGCATGCCTGTCATCATAAAGAACGCCGCACCGGCGGGGCCACTATCGGGCGTTAGGCCTTCATGGATGGCAAGCCGCCATTCCACCAAAACTACACCCAGCAAAAAGCCCAGCCCCAACACGAATGTGATGGCGGTATTGTTGAGGAAGCCCTTACGGTCACCATTGTGCATCAGCGTTTCACCACGATTCATAAAGAATGAGGAGATCAGCAGCACGGCAGTTACAAACAGACCCAGCGTCTGGTTCAGTTCCGGGCGAGTGAGCCCCAGCAAGTTGATGCGCATCACCATCAAACCGCCAAAAACAAAGGTATCAGAGATGAGGAAAAGCCACAGGCCGATCCGGTTGGTACCAGCTTTATATTCGTAGGAATGCTCGTCACCTTCATGAGCGGGATCCATGTTGAGCTGGTAAACATGCATATAGTAATAGAGAACCAGGGCTGCTTTCACAAGCGCGACCACAATGAGTAGTGGAACCGAATTGAAAGTGATGGCAACAAAGAATTCAAGCCCGGTCAGTATAGCCAGGTAAACAAAAATAAAAACCCCCTGGCTCAACATCAATGAATTATCGTGTTTATGCGCCATGTATTACTGTTTCCTCTTCATGATGTTCACCACCATGGTGTGTTTTACCGTCTGGGGCGATAAATTCAACATATTTTGAACCAGGTAGTCCGTAATCGTAAGGCTCACCGACCACTTCGAATGGTACTGGATAATTGTGCGCGGGCATGGGCGATGGAACCTGCCATTCCGGTGAACGTGAGTTCCATAGGTTACCTTCGGCTTTTTCGCCATTCTTCAGGCTATGGAAGAAGTTTACGAAGAAGATCAAGACCGAGAGGCCAATCAAGTATCCCGAAATCGTCAGAACAAGATGTGAAAGGTCGAGGCCTAGCGCAGGATCATAATCCACGATGCGGCGGCGCATGCCAAGCAAACCCACGCGCATCATGCCAAGAGACAGCACCAAGAAGGAGGGCGTCATCAACCAGAAGTGTATCTTGCCCCAGAATTCGCTCATGCGTCTGCCTGTGGCTTTTGGAAACCAATAGTAGATGGCGGCAAAGAACGGGAAGACGAAGCCACCGAAAATCGTATCGTGGAAATGGCCAACTACCCAGTACGTATCATGCAGGTGAAGGTCAAGTGCGATGGCAGCATTTGGAGGTCCAGTAAGGCCGCCTAACAGGAACACAACGATGGCACCAAGTACAAAAAGCATCGGTGTAGGAGTTTCGATCTTGCCACCCCAAAGCGTTGCAACCCATGAGAAGAACTTGACGCCTGTTGGCACGGCCACCAGTAAGGTGCTATACATGAATGGGACACGCAGGTATTCATTCATGCCGGATGTAAACATGTGATGTGCCCAAACTGTGAAACCAACCAGCGCAATACCCAGGGAGGACATGGCGATCCACCTATATCCAAACAGTGGCTTGCGAACAAATACTGGCAACAGTTCAGAGATCACTCCAAGGCCGGGAAGTACGAATACGTACACGGCGGGATGTGAGTAAAACCAGAAAAGATGCTGGAACAAAACGGGGTTGCCGCCTTTGGAAGCATCAAAGAACCCCATACCAAACAGACGCTGGAACATGACCAACTGGAATGAAAGGCCAATCAACTGTGTAGCTGTAAGCGCAATAATGGAGGTAGCCACCGCTGCCCAGACAAAGATTGGCATTCGCATGGCAATCATGCCTTTGGCGCGCATCCGCAGTACTGTTGCGATCACGTTCAAAGAACCAAGGATTGAGGACCACCCAGCTGTAAAGACTCCCAGAAAGAACATCTGCATGCCCACAGGTGCACGAGCGGATAATGGTGGATAACCCGTCCAGCCCGTATCAAAGCCACCAAGCACGAGACTCATCAACATCAATACAGAGGCAGGAACTGCAACCCAATAAGCAAAGGCATTCATGCGGGGG
>Ga0079218_10000245_pt1 | contig 14553 bp, 13 predicted proteins | sample NCCompost_FD_77181 | JGI IMG/M metagenome (GOLD analysis project Ga0079218, IMG submission 77181) | Agricultural soil microbial communities from Utah to study Nitrogen management - NC Compost | ecosystem: Environmental > Terrestrial > Soil > Agricultural land | place: USA: Utah | collected... | reverse complement strand
TGGAGCCCGAATCCGAGCGCCGTCGCGAGCTCGCGAAGCGTCTCGGCGTTCCCACTACGGCCCCTGCCGAAGCCGTGATCGTGCCCGATCACGAGCTCCCGCATGCCACAGCGCCCGATCAGAATCTCCTGAACGAACTCACGCGGGCTCAAGTCCGCGACCGCGCTGGTGAAGCGAAGCACCACGACCGTGCCGACCGCCGTCTGCGCGAGCGCCTCGAGCTTCTCCTCGCGGTCCGTGAGCAGCAGCGGCGCGGAGTCCGGCCTCACCACCTCCAGCGGATGCGGGTCGAACGTGACGAGCGCGCTCCGGAGCCCGGCACCAGCGGCGCGCGCCGCGATGCGCTCGAGCACCGCGTGATGCCCGCGATGCACGCCGTCGAACGACCCGACGGTGACGATCGTTCCGGCGCTGCCTCGACGCGGCGTCATCAGCCGGCCAGCACGACGCGCGGCCGAATCGACCCGTTTCCGCTCTCGCCGACGGCGAGCAGCTCGCCGCCATGCACCAGGGCGACGTCTCCCGACTCGGCGCCGCCGGGGATCGTCCTGCCGTGCGCCACCGCTCCGGCCTCGGCATCATCGAGTGCGCGGACGGAGAGGTGGGACACCATGCGGAGCGGTGAGAGCAACGCCTCGGGTGTCACCGCCGCCACCGGGATGGCGTCGTCCACGCTCAGGTCGCCGATGGCCTCCCGCCGCAGCGCGACGAGATACGCCCGGGTGCCGAGCCGCTCCCCGAGGTCCCGCGCAATGCCCCGGAGGTAGGTACCGGCGCTCACCGTGGCGCGGAAGGTGACGAGCTCGCCGTCGCGCGCCACCATCTGGATTGCCGCCACCTCGACATCCACCGGAGCCAGCTCGACCGCCGCACCTCGCCGAGCGAGCCGATAGCTTCTGACTCCGGCAACGTGCTTGGCCGAATATGCCGGAGGCCGCTGGGAGTGCCGGCCGACGAACGCTGCAAGGGCGGCGGCGATGTCGGCATCGCGCACGTCACCGGTGCGGCCGGTCGCGACCGGTTCGCCGGTCAGATCGTCGGTCGCCGTCGCGAAGCCCAGCCGGGCCACGGCCAGATAACGCTTCTCGCGACCTTCAACGAACCTGGCAAGGCGGGTCGCGCGCCCGACCAGCACCACGAGCAGCCCCGTCGCAAACGGATCCAGCGTTCCGGTGTGACCGACGGCCCGCGTCCCGAGTAGGCGGCGGACACTGCTCACTACGTCATGCGAGGTCACGCCGGCGGGCTTGTCGAGCAGCAAGCCGCCGGTCAGCCGGTTTCCTCGCGGCGGATGCCTTCGAGAAGCTCGTTGATCCGGGCCGCGTGCTCGAGCCCGCGATCGCTCTCGATGTGGATCTCCGGGACGGTGCGCGTCGTGAGCACACGCGCCAGCCGGCTGCGCAGGAACCCGGCCGCACTCTGGAGCCCTTCGATGGCCTGTGTCCGCGCATCGTCGTCACCGGGCGCGCTCACGTAGACGCGAGCGTGCGAGAGATCCCGCGTCACCTCGACGCGCGTTACGGTGACGGTCCCGACGCGCGGGTCGCGCACGTCTCCGCGCACGAGGAGGTCCGCGACCACCTGGCGAATCGTCTCCGCCACCTGCTCCGGCCGCCGTGACGAGCCCTTCACCGGATCACCTTCGCCGTGTCCATGATTCGCACGCCGTTTCCTTCCTCCACGATCCTGTCCGCGACCCGGAGCGTCTCCTCGACGACCCGGCGATCGGAGCCGATCGCCGCACACGCCAGCTCGGCGCGCTGCCAGACGTCCTGGTGCGCGGTCTCTGCCACCGAGACGTTGCAGCGCTCACGCAGCCGCGCGAGGATCGGGCGGATGACCGAGCGCTTTTCCTTCAGCGAATGACACCCGGGCAGGTGCAGCTCCCAGGTTACGATCGCCGTGATCAGCCCGCGCTCGCCCCCGCAGCGACGCCAAGGGTCCGCTTGATCTCCTCCATCCGGAACGCCTCGATCCGATCGCCGACCTTGAGGTCGTTGAAGTTCTCGACCGCGATGCCGCACTCCTGGCCCTCGCGGACCTCGCGCGCATCATCCTTGAAGCGCTTGAGGCTCGCCATCTGGCCGGTGTACACGGTGCTGCCCTCGCGGACGACCCGGACGCGCGCGGTGCGCGGAATGACACCGCTCCGCACCGTGCAGCCCGCGATCGTGCCGACCCTGCTCACCTTGAAGAGCTGCAGGACCTCGGCCTCGCCGAGCACCGTCTCCCGCTCCTCGGGCTTGAGCAGGCCCTCGAGCGCCTTCCGCACATCTTCCACCGCCTCGTAGATGATGCGGTAGGTCCGGAGGTCTACCTGCTCGCGCTCCGCGGTCGCCCGGGCGTTCGAGTCCGGGCGCACGTGGAAGCCGAGGATGATGGCGCCCGAAGCCTTCGCGAGGAGCACGTCGCTCTCGGTGATGGCGCCGACGCCGCGATGCACGACGTCCACGCGGACTTCGGAGGTGCCGAGCTGCGCCAGCGCGTCGGCCAGTGCCTCGGCGGGGCCGCCCTGGTCGGCCTTGATGATGATGCGCAGCGCGGAGACTTCGCCTTCCTTGAGCGCGCGGCTGAAGTCCTCGAGGCTGGTGCCCTTCTGGCTCCGGCGATTCTGCGCCTCGCGCTCGAGGCGCTGCCGCTTCTGCGCGATCTCGCGCGCCTCGGCCGCGTCGGTCACGACGTTGAACGTGTCGCCCGCCGCGGGCACGCCCTCGAAGCCGAGGATCTGCACCGGAATCGACGGACCCGCCTCCTTCACGGTCTTGCCGCGCTCGTCGAAGAGCGCGCGCACCCGGCCGCTGAACTTGCCGCAGATGAAGTTGTCGCCGCCGTGCAGCGTGCCCTTCTGGACCAGGATCGTGGCGAGCGGCCCCTTGCCCGGGTCGAGCGTCGCCTCGAGCACGGCGCCGTGCATGCGCGCTCCGGGATTGGCTCGGAGGTCGAGGATCTCCGCCTGCAGCAGCACCTGCTCGAGCAGCTGCTCGATGCCGGTCCCCTTCTTCGCCGAGATGGGGGCGTGCAGCACGGTGCCGCCGAACTCCTCGAGCACGACGTTCTGCTGCAGCAGGTCCTGCTTCACCTTCGCGATGTTCGCCGACGGCAGGTCGATCTTGTTGATCGCGACGACGAGCGGGACGCCGGCGTTCCGTGCGTGGCTGATCGCCTCGATCGTCTGCGGCATGACCTGGTCGTCCGCGGCGACGACGAGCACCACGATGTCGGTCACCTGCGCGCCACGCGCGCGCATGGCGGTGAACGCCTGATGGCCCGGCGTGTCGAGGAACGTGATCGCACGGCCGTTCGGCAGCTCGACGTGGTACGCGCCGATATGCTGCGTGATGCCGCCGGCTTCGCCCGCGACGATGTTGGCCTTGCGGATGTAGTCGAGCAGCGACGTCTTGCCGTGGTCCACGTGACCCATGATCGTCACGACCGGCGGGCGTGGTTGGAGAGTCTCCTCCGCATCCGGCACTTCGGCGGTCTCGATCTCCGCCTGGTACTCGTCCTCTCGCACGGCCTCGAAGCCGAACTCTGACGCGATGAGCTCGATCTGGTCGAAGTCGAGACGCTGGTTCACCGTCACCATGAGCCCCATCTCCTTGAACGCGAACTGCACGATCTGCGTCGCCGGCATCTTCATCGCAGCGGCGAGCTCGCTCACGGAAATGAACTCGTTGACGCGGATCCGCGTCTTCTCCTTTTCCTTCTCCTCGGCGACTCGGCCGGCGACGAGATCGCGATAGGAGGGCTCGTCGGACCGGCGGCCCTTTCGACCCCCGGGACCTTTCAGCCCCTGCAGCGTCTTGGCAATGTTCGCCTGCACCGCTTCCTGATCGACGAAGCCTCGGCGCGTCTTCTTCCCCTTCTTCCGACCCCCACCCTTCTCGGCATCGGGGCCGAACGTGCGTGCCGGCGCGGGGCGGTCCGCGCCGGGACGGGCCGGGCCGCCACCGGGGGCGCTGCTGCTGAACACGGGGCGAGGTCCACCCGGACGCTGGCCGGGTGAGGTACCCTGCCGCGGGGGACCCGCGGCGGGACGCTGCGGACTGCCGGACGGCGCACGCTGGATGCGAGGGGGAATGAATGGCGCGCGTGTGGGTGTCGGGACTGCCGCGGGCGGCGCGGCCGGTGCGGACGCGGCCGCGGGCGGCGTGGCCTGCTCTTCTGCCGGCTCGTCCTCCACCGGCAGCGGCGGCAGGTCCTTGAAGAGAGCACGCGCGCGCTCTTCGATGGATTGCGCGGTGGGCTGTTCCACCGGTTCCACGATAAGCGGACGCTCGAGCTCGAGCGCGGCGAGGCCGGCTTCCTTCTCGGCCTGGGCTACGGCTTCTGCCTGCGCCACCTCGGCGGCCGTGCGACGACGCCGTGCAGGCTTCGCCTCGGGGGCCGGCGGTGGCGGCTCGGCGGCCTTGGCGGCTTTCCGACGTCCCTTCTTCGGCGCGGCATCCTCGGCACTCTTCCGCTTCTCACGCTCCCACCGCACCCGCACCGCCGATACCTGGTCGTTCTCGAGCGCCGACATGTGGCTGCGCACGAAGATGTCCATGTCCTTGAGCAGCCCCATGAGCTGCTCGGACGCGATGCCGAACTCGGCGGCGAGGTCGTGAACTCTGGTCTTGACCACTCGGGTCCTCCGTTACTGGCTATCCGGTGCCGACCGCAGAATGCCGTCGGCCAATGCGCGATCCCGGATGCCCACCGCCATCACGGGCGGCTTTCCCAGGTGAACGCCGAGCGTCTCGGCGTCCGGTCCTTCCAGCAGCGGCACGCGCCTGCCCTCAGCGAGCCGCACCAGCTTTTCCACCGCGCGCGCGCTCGCGTCCTTCGCGAGCACTACGCAGCGGAGCTCTCCCCGCTGCAGCCCGTGCCGTACTGCGTCCACCCCTACGACGACGTTGCGCGCGCGGTAGCCGAGACCCAGCAGCCGCAGCAGCGCGGTCACTGCGCCGGTCGATCCTCCCCGTCATCGGTGAGCTCGGCGAGGAACGCCATGAGCTGCTCGCCAGTCTCGGGAGTGATGCCGGGGATCCGCATCACGTCCTCACGCTCGACGTCGAGGATGTCGTTCAGCATGTTGTATCCCGCACTTCCGAGCACCGCGACGAGCTCGGGAGACAAGCCGGCGAGCTCGCCGAGCGGGATGCGCGTGGCCGATTCGTCCTCGGGCGGCAGCGGCGCGAAGAGCGGCCCCTCGCCACCGCGCTCCAGCCATTCGCGGCTCGAGTAGAGGTCGATCTTCCAGCCGGTGAGCTCCGACGCAAGCCGCACGTTCTGCCCGTTGCGGCCGATCGCGAGCGACAGCTGATCCTCGTCCACCACCGCCTGAATCGTCTTCGCTTCGGGGTCGGAGAACACCTTGGCCACGCGCGCGGGCGCCAGCGCGAGGCGCGCGAACCGCTCGGGGTCGGGCGACCAGGGCACGATGTCGATGCGCTCGCCGCCAAGCTCGTTCACCACCGCCTGCACCCGCGAGCCCTTGAGGCCGACGCACGCGCCGACCGGGTCGATCGCGTCGTCGCGCGAGATGACCGCCACCTTGGTCCGGCCGCCGACTTCGCGCGCGATGGCGCGGATCTCGACGATCTGCTGCTGGATCTCGGGGACCTCGAGCCGGAAGAGCGCCTTAACGAAAAGCGGATCGGCGCGGCTCAGGATCAGTCGCGGTCCCTTGGGTGTCTCCTCGAGCCGCTTCAGCACGGCGCGAATGGTGTCGCCCTGGTGGAAATGCTCGCGGTGGTTCTGCTCGCGGTACGGCATGATGGCCTCCGCTTCGCGGAACTTGTTGAGCATGAGTACCAGCTTGCCGCGCTCGATCTGCTGGATCTCGCCGGAAAGGAGCTCGCCGACCTTCGAGGAGAACTCGTCGCGGATGCGGGAACGCTCGCCTTCGCGAACGCGCTGGATGATCCGCTGCTTCGCGGCCTGCACCGCAAGGCGCCCGAACTCCTGGAACGGAACTTCCTCCTCGAGCATGTCGCCGACCTGGAAGTCATCGTCCACGAACCGGGCCTCCTCGACCGACACCTGCGCACTCGGATCCTCGACGGCGTCGACCACCTGTCGGAGCCGGGTGATCTCGATTGTGCCCTGCAGCTCGTCGACGTTCAGCTCGAAGCGGACGTTCGGCCCGTACTTCCGCATGAGGGCGGCGTGAATCCCGTCGCGCAGGAGATCGAGAAGATCCGACCGCTCGAGCTGCTTGGTGGTGGTCAGCTCGCGAAAGGCGGCCAACATCTCTGCAGAACCTGAAGCTGACATCCGTGTGCTCCCGATTGGGCTACGATACGTTGGCCGCGACGCCACGGCCCGGCGCATTGTCCGGGCGATCGATCCGTACCTTGATTCGGGGACGGTCGCGAAGGCCGCGCCGGCGATGTCGCAGGCCTGCGTGAAGCGCAGCGCGACGAATGATGCCGGTGAAGCAACGCGTCGAAGGGTGCCGGATGCGGCGGATGGCGGCAGCGAGTAGCTGAAAAAAAATGTGGGGGAACTCCCCCACATCACCTGCAACGCCCCCGCATCGGCAGACGCCCGCGAGGGCGCCCGGAACAGCAGTCAAATATTACCCCGATAGAGCGGACGCGTCAATCTGCTCGGGAATGCCGAGATAGGCGACCATGCGTCCGTCCGCCCCCTGCGATGCCCGGTGGCTGTAGAAGAGCGGGCGGTGATGGGCCGAGCACCAGGCGGAAGCGGTCACCTCGCTGATCCCGAGCGCCGCGGCCTGGGCCGCGAGACGTTCCCGCAGGTTCACGGTCCACGGCCCTCGACCATCCCCGCGCAGTCCGACGCCCTCCAGCACTTCAGGTCCTACTTCATAGCAGTCGCCGCAAATCCCTATCCCGGAATGCATTACGAGGTCGCTGGTGCGGCAGCCGACACGATCTACCAGCAGCGATGCGCCCCGTTCGAGGATGCGCGCCGCCGTGCCCCGCCAGCCGGCGTGCAGCAGACAGACGGCGCGTTCGCGTGGCGCAAGGAGATATACGGGAATGCAGTCGGCAACGGTGACCGCGAGCAGAAGGCCCGGCGATCGCGTTGCGTGGCCGTCGATCCCCTCCACCTGCATCCACCCAGAGACGTGTTCGTGCCAGGCGACGGTGGCGCCGTGCACCTGATTTCCCAGTACTACCGCGGAGAATCCCGACTCCGAGGCGCGAAAGGCGCGCCAGCGGGCCATCACGTCGCCGACCGGCGCCTCCGTCCAGAGACCCAGATCGAAGCCGCGGCCCGGCGCGTCGCCGCGTCCGGTGATGCCGGCAACGATCCCGAACCGGTCCCGCCACTCGGCGAGCTCGTAGCGGGGCACGTTCCCTTCGAGTGGCCGCTCCCGGATCTCCCGGACCCCGGCCGCCGCGGGCCGTTCAATCATCCAGGCGTTCGATGTCCGCCCCGAGGTCGCGGAGACGGCTGTCGATCTTCTCGTACCCGCGCTCGATCTGCCCGATGTTGAAGATCGTGCTCTTGCCGTCCGCCGCGAGCGCCGCCAGCAGCATGGCCATGCCCGCGCGGATGTCGGGTGACTCGACCGTGCCACCCTTGAGCGGGGAGGGCCCGGAGATGACCGCGCGGTGCGGATCGCACAGCACGATCCTCGCGCCCATGCCGATGAGCTTGTCGACGAAGAAGAGCCGCGACTCGAACATCTTCTCGAACACCAGCAGCATGCCGCTGCACTGCGTAGCCGTGACGATCGTCGTGGACATCACGTCGGCGGGAAAGGCCGGCCACGGCCCGTCCTCGAGCTTCGGCACGTGACCGCCGAGGTCGGGGCGAACGCGCCGCTCCTGCCCCGACGACACGTGCAGCCGGGTGCCCTCGATCGTGGGCCGGATGCCGAGCCGGTCGAAGGCGAGGAGCGTGCTACGGAGGTCCTCGCCGCGCACCGGATCGATGACGACGTCGCCGTTCGTGACCGCGGCGAGACCGATGAAGCTTCCGATCTCGATGTGGTCGGGACCGATCTCGTACTTCGCGCCGCCGAGCGGGTGACCCCCCTCGATCACGTAGACGTTGGAACCGATGCCCTCGATGCGCGCGCCGAGCGCCAGGAGCATCCGTGCGAGGTCCTGGACGTGCGGCTCGGCGGCAGCATTCCGGATCGTGGTCCGCCCGCGCGCCATGACGGCGGCCATGAGCGCATTCTCGGTGCCCGTGACGCTCGGCTCGTCGAGAAAGATGTCGGCGCCGGTGAGCCCTCGCGGTGCCGAAAGCTCGTAGCGTTCGCCGACCTCCACGTCGGCCCCGAGCTGCTCGAGCGCGAGAAAATGCGTGTCCACGCGCCGGCGTCCGATGACGTCGCCGCCGGGCGGCGGGAGCACGCAGCTGCCGAACCGCGCGAGCAATGGTCCGGCGAGCAGAATGCTGGCTCGGATGCGCGCACAGAGCTGGGGATCCAGCGGCTTCGGTCGCGCGGCACGCGCGTCCACCCGGACTTGGTTCGGTCCCGTCCACTGCACGTCGGCGCCGAGATCCGAGAGCAGCGCGGCCATCGTGTCGACGTCGCGGATATGCGGAATGTTGCCGAGCTCGACGACGCCGTCGGCGAGGAGCGTCGCGGCGAGAATCGGAAGCGCGGCGTTCTTGTTGCCCGCGGGGCGAATGGTGCCGCGGAGTGCGCGGCCGCCGCGAACGCTGAAGCGTGGAGGCATGGCGCAAAAGTCGTCGGAACGGCGGCACGGCGCAACGGCGGGCGGGTGCAAGACACAGCTACCGCCGTTTCCGCCGTCGCGCCGTTCCGCCCATTCTGGGAGTTATGTTAGTGGGTGTGGTTCGTGGCCGCCGGCGCAGCTCCTTCGGAGGTGGGACCGATGCTTCTCCAGCAGGAATTCGTAGCAGCTCCCTCGTGGGTCGGACCGACGATGGCCGTGTCGCTGGCAGTGCTCGCGCTGGCCGCCGTCGTGTTCACCGGCGCGGTCGCCTATCTGGCGATCCGGATCATGAACGAGATCGAAGAGCGGAAGGCACTGCTGCAGGGTGTGCGGCGCGACGTCCAGGAAGTCATGACGTCGGTTCGCGCCGTCACCAGCCAGGCACAGGAAGTGATGGGAGTGGTCCGGACCGAAGCGGGCGCATTCATCGCGACGGGACGCCGCATCAGGCGGAAGGTGAATCGCGGCGTGGACCGGGTCGAGCGCCGCTTCCAGGATCTCGAGGCACTCTACGACGTGATGCACGAGGAAGTGGAAGACACGGCCCTCGACATGGCCGCGGCGGTGCGGCGCGTCCGCCGCGGCGGCGGGATGGTCGGCAAGTTCCGACGGTACCTGGTCCCGGGTCGATGACCGCGCGATTCGCGCTCGCGTTCCTCACCGTCGGCCTCATCGCGCTGTTCCTTCCCGGCGACCTTCACGCCTGGACGCCGGGTACGCACATCTATCTCGGCGAGTCGCTCCTCGCGAACCTGCAGCACCTCCCGGTCGTGGTTGCCGAGCTCCTCCGCGTCTACCCCTTCGACTTCCTGTACGGCAACATCGCCGCTGATTCATCGATCGCGAAGAAATACGCGCCGGTGGGCCGCCATTGCCACTACTGGCACGTCGGTCAGGAGATTCACGATCTCGCCGAGAGCGATGCGCTGAAGGCGTTCGGGTGGGGCTACCTCTGCCACCTCGCGGCCGATACCGTCGCGCACAATTACTTCGTGCCGCGCCAGCTCGTCCTCACGAGCAGTACGGCATCCGTAGGACATTCCTACTGGGAAAGTCGCGTCGAGACGCATCTCGGCGATGCGTACGCGCGCGCCGCGCGGGACGTGATCCGGCTCGATCATGCTCCGGCGGACGCGCATCTCGACCGGATCATTTCGCCGACGATCTTCAGCGTGCGCACCAATCGTCGCCTCTTCCGTGGCATGGTGCATCTGACCGAAACGCAGGGGTGGCAGCGCGGAATGCAGGCCGCGCGGGAGCGGAGCCGCTGGGACCTGGCCGACGAGGACGTCGAGCGGCACCTCGGACTGTCGCTGGACTTCATGATGGAGCTGCTGGGAGAGGGAGATCCCGCAGCGCGGAAGCTGGATCCGTCCGGTGAGCGTCCCCTCAAGGTCGCGAAGGAGATGCGGCGGCAGGCGCTGCGTGAATGGGGACGCCGGAGCCGGGACCAGCTCTCGCTGGTCGCCCACGAACACTATGGACTGCCGGACATTCCGCTCCGCTACTGGCCGCGCCTCGAGAACCGCCTGCCCTGGCGCGCTCCGATCGGTGCCCTTCCCGCCCCCGACAAGCTCGTCAGCTGACGCGGGCGATCCGCTTCACGCCGCTGATCAGCCGTTCCACCTCCTCCTCCGTCGTATAGCAGGCGCATCCCGCCCGGATGAGACCCTCGGGTCCGACCCCGAGGCGCTCGATGACGGTCTTCGCGTAGAAATCGCCGTGCGAGACGAAGATCCCTTCGCGGGCGAGGGCTCGCGCCGCTGCACTCGATGGTACGCCGCGCATCGTGAACGCCAGTGTCGGCGTCCGGCCCTGCCCGGGGGCGCGCCCATAGAGCGTGACGCCGGCGACCTGCTCGAGCTCCCGCCACAGACGTTCGAAAAGCGCCGCGCCCCGCGTGTGCAGGATCTCGAAGGCCGAACGGAGCCGGCTCCGCCGGTCGGAGCCGCCCGCGAGCGACGCCAGAAAATCCACCGCGGCGGCGGCTCCAGCGATGCCCTCGTGGTTGAGGGTGCCTGTCTCGAACCGGGCCGGGGCCTCGTCGGGCGCGGGGTCGAGCTTCGGAAGGTCGATCATGCCGGCGAGATCGCGGCGCACGTAGAGGGCACCCACGTGCGGCCCGTAGAACTTGTACGCCGAGCAGGCAAGGAGATCCGCGCCGAGCGCCCGCACATCCGCCAGCACGTGCGGCGCGTAATGCACCGCATCCACGAAGACGAGCGCGCCGGCCTCGTGCGCGGCGTGCGCGGCCGCCGCGACGTCGCTGACCGTCCCGAGGGCGTTCGACGCCGCGCCGATTGCGAGCAGCCGCGTGCGCGAGCCGAGCGACCCGCGGAGCTCATCGAGGTCGAGCGTCCCGTCGCCGGTACGGAGGCGCACGCAGCGTAGCGTGACCCCGCGCTCCCGCGCGAGGGCCTGCCACGGTGCGATGTTCGCGTGGTGGTCGAGCTCGGTGATCACGATCTCGTCCCCGGCGCTCCAGGCCCGCCCCAGACCGCGCGCCGCATGGAACGTGAGCGTCGTCATGTTGGCGCCGAACGCGATCTCATCCGCCGCCGCGCCTACAAAATCCGCTACCGCACTTCGGGCCGCGGCGATCATTGCGTCGGTTTCGGCGCTCGACGGATACTCCCAGTGCGTGTTGGCGTTGTGCTGATACAGGTACTCCGTCATGGCGGCGACGACGCTTCGCGGTACCTGCGTACCGCCCGGTCCGTCGAAGTACGCCACGCGGTGACCGCCGTGGACCCGATCCAGCGCCGGGAATTGTGCGCGGATTTCGTCGATCGAGCCGATCACTTGAGCTTCTCCCGCAACAGCGGCTGGATCGCCTTCGGGTCCGCCTTGCCTTCGCTCCGCTTCATCACCTGGCCGACGAAGAAACCGATCAGCTTCGCATCCCCGCCGCGGAAGCGGGCCACTTCCGCGGGGTGGGCCGAGATCACCGCATCCACCCACCCGGCGAGCGCTCCGGTGTCGCTCACCTGCACCACGCCCAGCGACTCCGCGACGGCGCGCGCGGGGGCGTCGCGCTCCGCCAGCGCGGCGTAGACGCGCTTCGCGGCCTGGAGGCTTACGACGCCGTCACGCTCGAGACCGATCAGCTCGGCGAGCCGTGGGGCCGACACAGGGAACGCGCCCGTTTCGTTCCATGACGTCATCGCGTCGGCCGTCACCCAGTTGGCGGCGCGGCGCGCGTCCGCTCCGGCAGCGACGAGCGCGTCGAAATAATCGGCCAGCGCGGGATCGCTGGCGACGACGCGGGCGTGGTAGGCGCCGAGCCCGTCGCGCTCGAGGCGAGCGCGCCGTGCCTCGGGCAGTTCCGGCAGCGCCGCGCGCTCCGCCTCGATCCATTCGCGCGTGAGGGCGAGTGGCGGCAGGTCGGGATCGGCGAAGTAGCGATAGTCGTGGCTTTCCTCCTTCGACCGCGTCGGCTGTACCCGCCCGGTCGCCGGATCGAAGAGCAGCGTGACCTGGCGGACACGCTTTCCAGACTCGAGCAGCTCCATCTGCCGCGTCCGCTCTGCCTCCAGCGCGCGCTCGACGTTCGCGAAGCTGTTCATGTTCTTGACTTCAGTCTTCGTGCCCAGCGGGTCGCCGGAGCGGCGCACCGAAAGATTCGCGTCCACCCGAAGACTTCCCTGCTCCATGCTGCAGTCGCTCGCGCCGGTATAGATGAGCAGCTGTCGCAACGCTCCGAGATATGCCCTGGCCTCGGCCGGGCTTCGCAGGTCCGGCGCGCTCACGATCTCCGCGAGCGGCACACCCGCGCGGTTGAGATCGACGGCGGTCTTCCCGGGGTACCGGTCGTGATGCGACTTGCCGGCATCCTCCTCGACATGCAGTCGCTGCACGTGCACGGTCACACGCCCGCGCTCGGCCGACTCGAACTCCACGGTTCCGTCGGTGGCGAGTGGGCGGTCGAACTGGGAGATCTGGTAGCCCTTCGGCAGATCGGGATAGAAATAGTTCTTGCGCGCGAACACGCTCCGCTCGTGCACCGTGCAACCGAGTGCCAGGGCGGCGCGCACCGCGAGCCGGATGGCCTCGGCGTTGGGCACCGGCAGCGCACCGGGGAGAGCAAGACATACCGGGCAGACGTTGGTGTTCGGCGGATCGCCGAACGCCGTCGAGCAGCCGCAGAACATCTTGCTCCGCGTACGGAGCTGCACGTGGACCTCGAGGCCGACCACCGTCTCCCATTCCATCAACGCACCTCCGCCACCGCGTCGACCGCGCGCTCCACGGCGGCGGCGGCCGACAGCATCCGCCGATCCTCGAGATACGGGGCGATGAGCTGCGCCGCGACCGGGAGTCCTTCGCTCCGCCCGGCCGGTATGCTGACCGCCGGGATCCCCGCGAGGTTTGCGGAACAGACGAAGATGTCGGCGAGGTACATCGCCACCGGGTCCTCGATCTTCTCACCGGCGCGAAATGCAGGTGTGGGTGCCGTCGGAGTGAGCAGGAAGTCGATGCCGGACGCGAACACGGTGCGGAAGTCGTCGGCGATTCGCGCCCGGGCCTGCTGCGCCCGGGCATAGTAGGCGTCGTAGTATCCGGCGCTGAGCACGTAGGTACCGATGAGGATACGGCGCCGAACTTCCGGGCCGAAGCCGCGGCCGCGCGTCTGCCGGTACAGCTCACGGACATCGTCGGCCACGTCGGCGCGGACGCCGTAGCGCACGCCGTCGTAGCGCGCCAGGTTCGCCGCGGCCTCCGCGGGGGCAACGATGTAGTACGCAGGAACCGCGTACCGCGTGTGCGGCAGCGACACATCGGTAAACTCTGCGCCGAGCCCGGCGAGCGCACGCTTCACGCGCTCGACCCCTGCGCGCACCCCCGGATGGAGATCGTGGGGGAGGTACTCGCGCGGCAGGCCGATGCGAAGCCCGCGCAGCGACATGTGCTCGTCGATCGCCGGCATCGGGGGCTCCGCGGCGGTCGTCGCGTCGAGCGGATCGTGGCCGCTGATGGCGGAGAGCACGCGGCTCGCGTCGGCGACGGTTCGCCCGAAGACGGCGACGGCGTCGAGAGAGGAGCCGAACGCGACGAGGCCGTACCGGCTCACGCGACCGTAACTCGGCTTCACGCCGACCACGCCGCAGAACGCGGCCGGCTGGCGCACCGATCCACCGGTCTCGGAGCCCAGCGCGGCCGGCACCACGCCGGCAGCGACGAGCGCCGCCGAGCCGCCGGATGAGCCGCCGGCCACGCGCGCAGGATCGTGTGGGTGATGTACCCGTCCGAACGCGGAATGCTCGGTGGACGATCCCATCGCGAACTCGTCGAGGTTCGACTTGCACGCAACCATGCCGCCCGCATCCCGGAGCCGGGTGATGACCGTGGCATCGTAGGGCGAGCGGTACGCCTCGAGGATCCTGGAGCCGCAGGTCGTCGGCTGCTCGGTCGTCACGATGTTGTCCTTCACCGCGACGGCCGTGCCGTAGAGGGGCCGGGCGGCGCTTCCCGGCAAACCCTCCGCGCGCGCGGCCTCGCGCTCGAGCGCCTCGGGTGACCAGGCAAGAACGGCGTTGAGCGCCGCCACGTCCGGGCGCGCGAGCGCCACGGCGGTGTCGCGCGCGGCGTCTGCCGCCGTCATTCGTCCGCCATGGCGCCGCGACGCGGCACGAGGAAGAAGCCGTCGCGAAACTCGGGAGCCAGCTCCGCGATCGGTCGGGCCAGCGGCGCCGGGTCGACGACGTCGTCCCGGAGCGACACCTGCTCCGGGCCGCTCCGGTGCACCGCTGCCTCGCCTGCAGCCGGCAGCTCCCCGAGCTGCTCCACGTAGTCCACGATGCGTGAGAGCTGCTCGACGAGCGCAGGAAGCTCGGCATCCGCGATCGCCAGTTCGGCGAGGCGCGCCGTGTGGAGCACGCGTTCCCGGTCGATACTCATGCAC
>Ga0079218_10000244_pt1 | contig 14567 bp, 13 predicted proteins | sample NCCompost_FD_77181 | JGI IMG/M metagenome (GOLD analysis project Ga0079218, IMG submission 77181) | Agricultural soil microbial communities from Utah to study Nitrogen management - NC Compost | ecosystem: Environmental > Terrestrial > Soil > Agricultural land | place: USA: Utah | collected... | reverse complement strand
GTCCCTTCCTGCAGGGGCAGCGCCTGGCGCACGCGGAGGCCGAGCGCCTTGGCGACGGTGTCGAGGAGCGCCGGATCCGTCTGGCCCGCCGCGATGCGGTCGAGACTGTCCGTTTGCGCGTCGAGCCGATCCCGGTTCGCGCCGCTCGGCTCGATGCGCACGAGGATATGCCGCCCGCTCGCGGTGTCCGCGACTCGCCGGGTTATCTCGATCAGGTGATAGCCGAACGACGTGAGCACCGGCTCGGAGAGCGTGTTGAGCGGAATGCGGAAGGCGACGCTGTCGAATCGCGGATCGAAGTCCCCCCGCTTCCACTCGCCCAGGTCGCCTCCCCGGGGACCCGATACGTTGTCCGCGGATTCGCGCGTCGCGACTTCGGCGAACGGCGCACCGCCCGCGATCTCCTGCCGGAGGGAGCGCGCCCGCTCCAGCGCGGCCGCGCTGTCCGTCGCCGTGATGGTGCGGGGAAGTGCGATGCCGCTCACGTAGGCGGTACGGCTGCGCGTGAACTCGTCGCGGTGCGCCCGGAAGTACGCTTCGACTTCGGCGGGAGTGATGGTGACGGCCGCGTCCGGCACGAGGTTCCGCGGAACGATCGCCGTGAGGGCGATCTTCACCATCTCGTTCGCGTCGCGGTACTGCTCCCACAGGCCGGCGTCTGAGATGTAGATGTCGGCGGTGACGAGTGTGAGCAGCTTGCTCCTGCGCACCTGCTCCTGCATCTGCGCGCCAAGCACGTCCACGTACGGCGCGGCTGCCGGCGACGTGAGCCAGCGCTGATACTTCGCCAGGTCGAACTGGCTGTCCGTCGCGAACTCCGGGGCCTGCATGAGATCCTGCGGGGGGTTCGTTCGCAGGAGATCCGCTACCTCCTGCTCCGTCACCGTTATCCCGTACCGCCGGTACTCGGCCTCGAGCACCTGCTGCTGGATCAGCTGCTCCCAGACCTGGTCGCGGATCGTGTTCACGTCCTCGAGCGAGAGCGACGCCGGCGACTGCCGCTGCGCCGCCTGGGTCTGCTGCTGCACGAGCGACTCGTAACGCCGGGCGTCGACCGTGCGCCCATTGATCTTCCCCACGGCACCGGAGCCGCCGAGTGATCCGAGGTCCACACTGGTGAGGAGGAACACGACCATCAGCGCAGCGAAGAAGACCACGGTGACCTGTTTCGCCAGCTTGCTGCGGAACAATTGGATCATAGGTGCGGCTGCGACTCCAGGACTGTTCGGGGACCGCCCGGTGCCGGGGCGAAAAGAGGCATAAGACTAAGCCGGACAACGCGAAAAGTGAAGCGGATCGGACCGGTGGACGGTTGACACCCGGAGCGCGCTTTGCTAACGTTCCGGCAAGTCCCGCAACGACTTACGACCCCGTATATCTCTCCATTCCCACCAGAGCCCGGGATCGGGATGTCCAACACCGAGATCGCGAAGCTCGAGACGCGTTGGCGTGAAAACCCGCACGGGCTGACGTTTGCTCCGCTTGCCGAAGCGTACCGGAAGCAGCACGAGCCCGAGCGCGCGCTTGCGGTGCTCGCCGAAGGGCTCGCGCGCCACCCCGACTACATCCCGGCGAGCATCGTGCTGGGCCGCTGTCATCTCGATCTTGCCGACGACGCGCGAGCTGAAGCCGCGTTCGCGCGCGTGCTCGAGCTCGATGACGAGAATGTCATTGCGCTGAAGGCACTCGCCGACATCAGCGAGCGCCACGGCCGCCCTGCCGACGCCGTCCCCCGGTTGCACAAGCTTCTCAGCGTCGATCGCAGCAACGATGACGCCCGGGCGCAGCTGGCGCGGGTCGAAGCCGCCGCGAGCGCACCGGCTCCGGCGGCTGAAGAACCCATCGCCGAGGCCTCGGCGCCGGAGGCGCTCTCTCCCTCTGACTACGTGTGGGATGAGCCGGTCGAGGCCTCGGATGTGCCCGCCGATGCCGGACTCGTGGTCGAGGACAACCTCCGACCGGTCGGCGAAATCGCGCCGATGCAGGACATCGTGATCGACGAGCCGCCGGCAATCCATGAGCATGCCGCCGGCGCCGGGCCAATGCCCGGGCTCGTCGGTGAGGATTTTCCCGAGCACCGTGCGACCGTCGTGCCGATGGCGGATCTTGCCCCCGGCACTGCCGCCATCGGCGATCATGCCTCGTTCCGCGACCTGGATGACGTCCGGGAGCCGGAGCGCGTGCACGACGAGCCGTCGCGCGCCGAGCCGGCCGATGCCTCCGCGCCGGAGACGGCGTCGGAGCCGATCGGTGAGCTCGAGCGCTCCGCCGAGATCGAGCTGACGCCGGGCGGGGGAAGCGAGTTCCAGCTCGAGAGTGCGTCCGACGATTGGGCCGCCGGCGCTCTCGGCGCGGACCGCGATCCGGAGCTCGATGATCTCGAGCGCGCCGAGAGTTCCTACGAGCTCTCGGCGCGGGCCTCGGATCACGGGCTGCTCGACGACGACTTCCGGCAGGCCGAGCCGGAACGGAGCGAAGACGCCGCGCCGACGGCAGAGGCCGCCGAGCCCTTCACTGAGCTCGACGAGCCGGCAGAGTCCGAGGCGCGCGCGGAACCGGAACCCGCGGCCGAGGCGGCCCCGGAGCCTGAGCCGGCCCCCGCCTTCGCGGCACACGCGCCGCCGTCGTTCGGCCGGCGCGCGTCGGACGAGGAGGACGATGCGGAGGACGAGCCCGCGCCGCCGCCGCTTCCGGACGACCTCGTCGTCACCGAATCGATGGCGGAGCTGTTCCTCCGACAGGGCCATCGCACCGAAGCGCTCCTCGTGTATCGCGAGCTGTACCACCGGAATCGCAACGACCTCCGGCTCCGCGAGAAGGTCGATTCGCTTGAGACGGCTCTCGCGGCGGAGGAGGCGGCGTCGCCGCGGGGACGAAGCTACGCGGCGCCCGAACGCGGACGCTCCGTTGCCGCATTCCTCTCCGGGATCTTCGCCGCGCGCCCGGCCGACGCTCCATCCGCATGGGTGGCCGCGCCCGCGCCGCCGGCGCCTGCGCCGGCCGCGATCGAGGCTGCGTCCGAAAGCGGTGATGCCGCGCCGACGCGGCCGGCGTCAGATCACCTGTCCCTCAGCGATGTCTTCGGCGATACCGGCTCGCCGGTTCCTCCCGCGGTCGCCGCGACCGCCGGTGCGCCGGCGACAGACGACGGGATGTCGTTCGACAGCTTCTTCGGCGAAGCGGCCGGCGCCGGGGCGCGTCCGCGCGGCTCGCGGGACGATGAGGATCTCGACCAGTTCCACGCCTGGTTGCAGAATCTGAAGCGCTGAATGCTGATCGCCGTTCTCAACGGCCCGAACCTCAATCTGCTCGGAACTCGCGAGCCGGAGCTGTACGGCCGCACGACGCTTCCCGAGATCGAAGCCGCCACGCGCGCCGAGGCCGTCCGTCTCGGCGCGACGCTCGAATGGATGCAGACGAACCATGAGGGCGCGCTCGTGGACGCGGTGCAGGCGCTGCAGGGCCGCGCGGCCGGGGCGATCGTCAACGCGGCAGCGTTCACCCACACCAGCATCGCGCTGCGCGACGCGCTGCTCGCCGTGCGGGTGCCCTTCGTCGAGGTCCACCTGTCGAACATCTTCGCGCGCGAAGCGTCGCGCCGGCACTCCCTCCTCGCCGACATCGCTGTCGGGGTGGTGGCGGGCCTGGGGCCGGACGGCTACGTCCTCGCTGTGCGTGCGCTCGTGACCCGGCTTCGTGACGATTGACCGCCGCGCCGAGCGGCAGGACCAGGTGCGCGCCGTGCTCGCGCGGGACGGGCTCGATGCGCTGCTCGTCACGCACCTGCCGAACATCCGCTACCTCACCGGCTACACCGGAACCGCGGGCCTGCTGCTCATGCGGCCGGGCGACGCGGTACTCGTCACCGATTTCCGCTACGCGGTGCAGGCGCCGCTCGAGGTCGGCTCGAGCGCCGCGGTCGCCGTTGATCAGCGGAACGTCTGGGAGCGGCTCGGCCGCGTGATCGCCGCGAGCCCCGCGTCGGCCATCGGCATCGAATCCGCGACGCTCACCGTGCGCGACGCCGAGCGCCTCGGAGCGCTGGGCCGCTTCAAGGTCGTTCCGACCCTGGATGTGGTCGAGCGGCTGCGCGCCACGAAGGCGCCCGAGGAAGTCGCCGCGATCCAGGCCGCGGCGGCGCTTGCCCAGGACGCGCTCGCCGAGCTCCTGCCGTCGGTGCGGCCGGGCGAGACCGAGCTCGACGTGAGCGCACGACTCGAAGGCGCGCTCCGGCGCCGCGGCAGCGAGTGGCATCCCTTCCAGACCATCGTTGCCTCCGGCCCCCGCGCGGCACTTCCGCATGCGCGTACCTCCACACGCACGATCGGGCGCGGCGACTGGCTGCTCATCGACTTCGGCGCGCAGGTGGACGGGTACTGCGCCGATCTCACGCGCACGGTCGTCGTCGGCGCGCGCGGCGACGAGAAGCAGCGGTCGGTGTACGAGCTCGTCCGCTCTGCCCAGCTGCGCGCGATCACGAACCTCTCGGCCGGGATGACCGGGCGCGAGGGGGACGCGCTCGCGCGCGATGCGATCGCCGCCGGGGGCTACGGCGAGGCATTCGGCCACTCGCTCGGCCACGGCCTCGGCCTCGAGGTGCACGAGGCGCCGCGCCTGTCACCGACGGCCGATGCCACGCTTCCGCTGCACGCGGTGGTCACGGTGGAGCCGGGCATCTATCTTCCGGGCTGGGGTGGCGTGCGGCTCGAGGACGATGTGTACCTCGCGCCGGACGGACCCCGCTGCCTTTCCGACAATCGCACCGAACTGCTCGAACTGGTGTAGGAGCCGACGTGGCAACGACCGCGGAGTTCCGGAACGGACTCGTGCTCGAGATCGAGGGCACGCTGTTCCAGATCGTCTACTTCCAGCACGTGAAGCCCGGCAAGGGCGGCGCGTTCGTGCGCACGAAGCTGAAGAACATCCTCACCGGCGCGGTGATCGACCGGACCTGGAATGCCGGCGAGCGCGTCACCGACGTGCGGCTCGAGCGCCGGCCCATCCAGTTCTCCTACGTCGATGGGCATTTCTACCACTTCATGGACATGCAGTCGTACGACGACATCATGCTCAACGAGGGTGTCATCGGCGCCGACCAGCTGCGGTACCTGAAGGAGGGGATGGAGTGCGAGGGATTGGTGCACGACGGGCGGGTGATCCTCGTCGAGCTGCCGGTCTTCGTCGAGCTCACCGTGACCCGGACCGATCCCGGGACGCGGGGCGACACCGCAACGGGCGGAACCAAGCCGGCGCAGCTGGAGACGGGCGCAACGGTACAGGTGCCGCTCTTCATCGAGGAGGGTCAAGTGATCCGGGTGGACCGCCGCGAAGACAAGTATCTCACGCGCGTATGACCCCAGACGAGATGAAGCAGCTCGCGCAGCTGCTGCAGGCAATGCCGGGCATCAAGGCGGTCGAGCTCAGGGACGTGAAGCGGCTCGCCGATCTCCTCCGCGAGTCGCCGGAGATCGGCTCGATCCAGGTGACCGGGCTGTTCGGCACCGGGATCGTCATCAACCGGACGGTGGCCGCTCCGCATCCAGCGGCGCAGCCCGCGCACTACGCCGCCGCTCCGCCGCCCCCCCCGGCGGCCCCGCCGGGCCCCGGTGCGGCGGCGCCCGTGGCCCCGCCGGCGCCTTCGCATCTCAAGGAGGTCAAGTCGCCGATGGTGGGCACATTCTACATGGCCCCGGAGCCGGGGGCCGATGCGTACGTGCGCGTCGGTGCCCGTGTCGCATCGGGCCAGACCGTCTGCATCATCGAGGCGATGAAGATCATGAACGAGATCGAGTCGGAAGTCTCCGGCGTCATCCGCGAGATCTGCGTCGAGGATGCGCAGCCGGTCGAGTTCGGACAGGTCCTCTTCAGGGTGGATCCCAATGGCTGAGCCTGTCGCGGCACCGGCATTCAACTTCAAGCAGGCCATTGCGCAGATGGTCCAGCGGAACGGTTCCGACCTGCTGCTCAAGGTCGGTCGCGCGCCGACCATCCGCCTCAACGGCGAGCTCGTGTCGCTCGAGGTGGCACCGCTCAAGCCCGAGGACCTGAAGCTCCTCGCCGAGCAGATCATGACTCCGCGGCAGGTGAAGGAGTTCGCCGAGAAGAAGGAAGCCGACTTCGCGATCGGGGTGCCGGGCGTCGGGCGGTTCCGGACCAACATCTACCAGCAGCGCGGCACCCTGGCGTTCGCGTTCCGCGCCATCCCCTACGAAGTGAAGACCATCCGCGAGCTCCGGCTGCCCGCGGTCCTCGAGGAGATCGCGCTCCGGCCGCGCGGCCTGGTGCTGGTCACCGGCATCACCGGCTCCGGCAAGAGCACCGCCCTCGCGGCGCTCATCAACCACGTGAACCAGCACCGCCGCGCCAACGTCATCACGATCGAGGATCCGATCGAGTTCCTTCATCGGGACAACCTCGCCAACATCTCGCAGCGCGAGGTCGGCACCGACACGCTGTCGTTCGGCGCCGCGCTGCGGCACGTGCTGCGTCAGGACCCCGACATTATCCTCGTCGGCGAAATCCGCGACATGGAGACGCTCGACACCGCGCTCAAGGCGGCGGACACGGGCCATCTCGTGTTCTCGACGCTGCATACCACCGACACGACGCAGACGATCAACCGGGTGATCTCCTTCTACCCGCCGCACCAGCACCAGGAGATCCGCTCCCTGCTCTCGACCGCGCTGCAGGCGGTGGTCTCGCTCCGGCTCGTGCCCCGCTCGGACGGCCACGGCCGTGTTCCGGCGGCCGAGATCCTCATCAACACCGCGGCCGTCGCGGACAACATCCGCGACATCGAGAAGGCGCTCAACATTCCCGATCTCATCGCCGAGGGGACCGTCTCCTACGGCATGCAGTCGTTCGATCAGTCGCTGATGAAGTGGTACAAGGAGGGAGCCATCTCGTACGAGAGCGCGCTCTTCTACTCCACGAACCCGAGCGAGTTCGCGCTCAGGGTCTCCGGCATCGACTCGGCGTCCGACCGCACCTTCTCCGAGATCACCGGCGGCCAGGGCGCGCGATCGCAGGACCAGCCGACCTGATGTTCAAGAAGGTGCTCATCGCCAACCGCGGGGAGATCGCCCTGCGGGTGATTCGGGCGTGCCGGGAGCTGGGGGTGCAGACCGTCGCGGTCTACAGCGAGGCGGATCGCGAGTCGCTGCACGTCCGGTTCGCCGACGACGACGTCTGCATCGGGCCACCACCGGGCCGCGCGAGCTACCTTCGGATCCCCCACATCATCGCGGCCGCGGAGATCACCGGCGCCGACGCCATCCACCCCGGCTACGGATTCCTCGCCGAGAACGCCGAGTTCGCCGATACCTGCAAGGCGTCGAACATCGCGTTCATCGGGCCGAGCGGCGAGCAGATACGCGCCATGGGCGACAAGGCGACGGCGCGCGGGCTCGCCAGGGAAGCCGGCGTTCCGACCGTGCCGGGGTCGCCCGGCACCATCGAGGACGTGGATGAGGCGCTCGCCTTCGCCGAATCGATCGGGTTTCCCGTCATCATCAAGGCGACGGCGGGCGGCGGCGGGAAGGGCATGCGCATCTGCCAGCGCCCCGATCAGTTTCCGCAGCTCTTCAACCTCGCCCAGAACGAGGCGCTGAGCGCGTTCGGCAACGGCGCGGTGTACGTGGAGAAGTATCTGGAGCATCCGCGGCACGTCGAGATCCAGGTGATGGGCGACCAGCACGGCAAGGTCGTCCACATGGGCGAACGCGACTGCTCGGTGCAGCGCCGGCACCAGAAGCTCATCGAGGAGAGCCCGAGTCCCGCGCTCGACGCCGATCTGCGCGCGCGCATGGGCGAGGCGGCGGTCGCACTGTCGGCGAACATCGGCTACGTCGGCGCCGGCACCATCGAGTTCCTCCTCGACACCGACGGCAGCTTCTATTTCATGGAGATGAACACCCGCATCCAGGTCGAGCATCCGGTGACCGAGATGGTCACCAGCTTCGACCTGGTGAAGGAGCAGATCCGGGTCGCCGCCGGCGAGCCGATCTCGTTCCAGGGCGACGGCCGCCGGCTCCGCGGCCACGCGATCGAGTGCCGCATCAATGCGGAGGATCCGTACCGCAACTTCCAGCCGTCCCCGGGACTCATCACGGCGTACCACCCACCAGGCGGGCCGGGCGTGCGGGTGGACAGCCACGTGTACGCCGGATACACGGTACCGCCCTATTACGATTCACTCCTCGCGAAGGTCATCGTGCACGGCAACGACCGCGAGGAAGCGCTCACCCGCATCGGCCAGGCGCTCGACAGCTTCATCGTCGAAGGCGTCACGACGACCATTCCGTTCCTCGCCCGCGTCACCCGCCACCCCGATTTCGTGGCCGGCAACGTGGACACCCGCTTCCTCGAGCGCGAGTCGCATCTCCTCAAGCCCCCGACATGAAGCTCGACGTCGTGTTCACCCCGCTCGGCCTCGGCGCCACCGAGGCGGCGGGCCGCACCGTCTTCGTCGTGGACGTGCTCCGCGCGGCGACCACCATGTGCACCGCGCTCGCGAACGGCGCGCGTGCCGTGGTGCCCGCGGCGTCGGGCGAGGACGCGGTCCGGATGGCGCAGACGATCGGCACCGCCGACGTAGTGCTCGCTGGCGAGCGGAACTGTGTCCGGATGTCCGGATTCGCGCTCGGCAACAGCCCCCGGGAGATGGTGCCCGACGCCGTGCGCGGGCGGCTCATCGTGCAGAGCACGACGAACGGCACGCGCGCGCTCCTCGCGGTGCAGGGGGCCCGCGCGATTTACGTCGCGGCCGCGGTGAACCTCGCCGTGGCGGGAGATCGCGCGCGTACGGCGCTCGAGGGGGGGGAGTCCGTGCTCATCGTCTGCGCCGGCCGGGAAGGGGCGTTCAGTCTCGACGATGCCTATTGCGCCGGCCGGCTCGCGCGGGCGGCCCTCGGCCCTCGGCCGCATCGACGGGGTCTCGGTGACGCCGCCATCGCGAGCCTGGATCTGGTGCGCCGCTACGGCGACAAGTGGCTCCGCCCCTTCGGCCGGAGCGGGGCGGGGCGGGAGCTCATCCGGCTGGGATTCGCTGACGACGTGCGCGACGCGGCCCGCACCGATGCCTACCCAGTGCTCCCGCGGTTTCACGATCGCCGCCTGACCGTCGCGGAGGCCGCATGAGCTCCCGCCGCCGCCTCGGCGCGATCAGCGCGCTCGTGGCCGGCTGCTTCGTCGGGCTCACGCTGCTCCCGATTCCGGTCACCGGGCCGGTGGGCGCGGGGCTCGGCCATCTCCTCTGGCAGGTACTCGGCGCCGGCGCAATAGGGATTCCCCTTCTTGGCGCGGGCCTCGCGCTGGCGGGCTTCGACCGGCTCCCGCGCCTCGACATGAAGCGCGCGGCCATGCTCATCATGGGGCTGAGCTTCCTCACGCCCTACATCATCGGCGTCGCGACGCGTGTGACGCGCGTCGATCTCCTGCCCGACGTCGCCGCCCGCACGGCGGCCGCGCGCGCGGCGGGCGTCCTGCCGGGATTCTTCGCGATCGTGGCGCGCGACGGAGTCGGCATTGCGGGAGCGCTGCTGCTCGGCTTCCTGGCGCTGTCCGCGCTCACGCTCCTCACCTTCGCGTGGCATCCGCTGCAGCGGCTCGAGCGCGGCATCGAACTCCCGCCGGGGGAGGGGCCGCCCGTGGTCGAAGAGCGCCGGAGGCGCCCGCGAAAGGTCGAGGCGTTCGGCGCGCCGCCCGTTGTCGACGTGGACGACGAGCCGGAGGAAGCGCGGCCCATGCCGCCGCCCCGGCGCGAAAAGGAGAAGAAGCCGCGCCGCGAACCGGTGTCCGCATCGGCTGCCGCCGCGGCGGCCGATGCCGAACAGGAGCTCCCGCCCATCGCGCTGCTCGATGCGCCGCCGCCCCGTGATACCGAGACGAGCGACGCGCAGCTCGACAAGCTCGGCGAATCGCTGCTCGCAACGCTCCGGACGTTCAAGGTCGAGGGGTCGATTGCCGGGAGGACGACGGGGCCGGTCGTGACGCAGTTCGAGGTGGTCCCCGCCCCGGGCGTCAAGGCGGGCCGCATCATGTCCCTGGCGGACGACCTCGCCATCACGATGCGCGCGCCCTCGATCCGGGTGGCGCCGATTCCGGGCAAGGGCGCGGTCGGCGTGGAGGTGCCGAATCCCAAGGCGCGCATGGTGCCGCTTCGCGAGCTGTTCGAAACTGAGGAGTGGGAGCGGGGCCGCGCGGTGCTCCCCATCGCGCTGGGACGCGACCTCGAGGGCAGGCCGGTCATCGCGGACCTCGCCAAGATGCCGCACCTCCTCATCGCGGGCGCCACCGGCTCCGGCAAGTCCGTGGCCATCAACACGATCATTACCGGACTTGTCTACAGCTACACACCGCGCGAGCTCCGGCTCCTGATGGTCGATCCGAAGATGGTCGAGCTGTCGGTGTACAACGCCCTGCCGCACCTCCGCCACAAGGTCGTGACCAACAATCACGACGCGGCCGCGGTGCTCAAGTGGGCCGTCTTCGAGATGAACCGTCGCTACGAGCTGTTACAGGTGAACGGCGCGCGGAATCTGGGCGACTTCAATCGCAAGGTCTCCGAAGGGAAACCGCTCCGCCATCCACCGAGGGCGAAGGCGACCATCGCCTCGATCAGCGCGGAGGCACCCGACACGCCGCCCGAGCCGTCGACCGACGACACTTACGCCGATGGTGTGCTGCCGTACATCGTGATGATCATCGACGAGCTGGCCGACCTGATGATGACGGTGCAGGGCGAGGTGGAGACGCCGCTCGCGATGCTGGCGCAGAAGGCCCGCGCGATCGGGATCCACCTGATCCTCGCCACGCAGCGACCGAGCGTGAACGTCATCACCGGTCTGATCAAGGCGAACTTCCCGAGCCGGATCGCGTTCCGCGTCGCGTCGAAGGTCGACAGCCGGACGATTCTCGATGGGAACGGGGCGGAGGCCCTGCTCGGGAATGGCGACATGCTCTTCCTGCCGCCGGGGAAGAGCGAGCCGATGCGGCTGCAGGGCGCCTTCATCGCGACCGAGGAGACCGAGCGCCTCATGGACTGGTTCGAGCGCCGCCGTGAGGCACGCCGCGTCGCCGTGCAGGCCACTGAGCCGGTCGAGACCGACATCCTCGCGGTCGTGCGGGCGCAGGAGAGCGAAGCCGCCGGCGGAGGAAGCGCCGACCAGGACAGCGGCGACCGCGATGCGCTCTTCCGTGAGGCCGCCGAGGCCTGCATCCAGAATCAGGGCGGCTCCACCTCGCTCCTCCAGCGCCGCCTCCGCATCGGCTACGGCCGCGCCGCCCGTGTCATCGACCAGCTCCACGACGCCGGCATCCTCGGCCCCCCCGACGGCAGCAAACCCCGCGAAGTCCTGATCGGATTCGATCAGCTCGACGAGTACACCAGGTAATCCGGCTGTTTTTCGCGCTGCATGGCATTGGGCCGAGTGGCGGGAAATCGACGTGCGTGCCTAGACTCGGCAGGCACACGAAAACACGAACGTACGAAAACAAACACGAAAACAGGCTTGAGGGGTTTGCGGAACGAGTTCGACGGACTATCCGGGCGCGTCATCGGTGCCGAACTCGCGGTGCATCGCGCACTCGGCCCAGGCTTCCTGGAGTCCACCTACCAGTCCGCCTTCCGAACGGCGCTGAACCATCGCGGCATTGAGTACGAGGTCGAGTTTCCAGTGCAGATCGTGTTCGAGGGCGTTCCGGCGGGACTCGCCAGAATCGACCTGGTTGTAGCGCGCGCCATCGTAGTGGAGCTCAAGGCAACCGATACGTTCTCCCCGGCACATTTCGCGCAGCTGCGCTCCTATCTGCGCGCAACGAGTCTGCGCATCGGTCTGCTGATGAACTTCAACACACCCACCCTATCAGTGCGACGCGTCGTACTCGGTTAACCACCCTAAAAAGGCAGTCTTTCGTGTTTTTGTACTTTCGTGTTTTCGTGTGCCTGCCGAGTGCTCGCGTCACAAGGATCACCGCCCTTTCCCGCCACGCCCCGCGATCATCCGATGGCTTGTGCTTCGGGACGAGCGTGTACGATGCATCGTGCCGAACACACGACCCATCAAACCAGTCGAGGAGTGGCGCAACCGTCGCCAGGTGCTCGGCGTCCGGGGCGAGGAGACCGCGATCGGGTTCCTGGTCGCCCACGGCTGGACGCTGGAGGCCCATCGCTTCAAGCTCGGCCGGAACGACATCGATCTCGTGATGCGCAAAGACCGCCGGGTCGCATTCGTCGAAGTGAAGACCCGACAGTCCGACGTTTGCGGAGCAGGCGTGGAGTCGGTGACCCGATGGAAGCAGCGCAAGATCGGCAAGGTGGCGGTGTACTGGGTCCTCCGCCACGGCCGACCCGGCGACGAGTACCGGTTCGATCTCGTCGCGGTCGGCGGCGGGATCCGGCCGGCCGTCGAGCACATTCCTGACGCGTGGCGGCTCGACCGACCGTGGATCTTCAGGTGACCCAAAATCAGCCACTCGGATACTATTGCTTCGGGAGAGTTTCGGTATTACCTTCGACTCCGGGATTTTGATGACTCAAAAGAAGTCACTTTCAGATAGAGGCAATTCAATGGCCGACGATAGCCGGCAGGGCGCCGATCGGCGCAAGGCGCTCTCTCTCGCCATCTCCCAGATCGAGAAGCAGCTCGGCAAGGGATCCATCATGCGCATGGGGTCCGACACGCCCAGGGAGCGCATCGGCGTCATTCCCACCGGCGCCATCAATCTCGATGCCGCCATCGGAATCGGCGGCGTTCCCCGCGGCCGCATCACCGAGATCTACGGCCCCGAGTCGTCGGGCAAGACCACCCTCACGCTCCATCTCGCCGCCAACGTCCAGAAGCTGGGCGGCGTCGCCGCATACGTGGATGCCGAGCACGCGCTCGACGTCGAGTACGCCCGGAAGCTCGGCGTCAACATCGACGACCTTCTCGTCTCCCAGCCCGATACCGGTGAGCAGGCGCTCGAGATCGTCGAGATCCTGGTCCGCTCCGGCGCGGTCGACCTCGTCGTGATCGACTCGGTCGCGGCGCTCGTGCCCAAGGCCGAGATCGAGGGCGAGATGGGCGACAGCCATGTCGGCCTCCAGGCGCGCCTCATGAGCCAGGCGCTCCGGAAGCTCGCCGGCGCCATCAACCGCTCGAACTGCGCCGTCGTCTTCATCAACCAGCTGCGCGAGAAGATCGGCGTCATGTTCGGCAACCCCGAGACCACCACCGGCGGCAAGGCGCTCAAGTTCTACGCGTCGCTCCGGCTCGACATCCGCCGCATCGGCCCTGTCAAGGAGCGCGAGACCGTCGTCGGCAACCACGTCCGCGTGAAGGTCGTGAAGAACAAGGTCGCGCCGCCGTTCCGGCAGGCGGAGTTCGACGTGATGTTCGACGAGGGGATCAGTCACACATCACTGCTCGTGGATCTCGCCGCCGAGGCGAATATCATCCAGAAGTCGGGCGCCTGGTATTCGTATGGCGACCAGCGCATCGGGCAGGGCCGCGAGAACGCCAAGCTCTTCCTCCGCGACAATCCGGCGCTCATGCTCGAGGTCGAGGAGAAGGTCAAGGAGATTCTCGGCGTCAAGGGAGGCGCCACGGCGGCCGTTGCCGCCACGAGCGCGGCGGGCGACGACGAGTAGCGTCGCATTCCCGGGCGGTCGCGCGCCGGCTGCCCCTGCCGAGCCGCCGGTGGGCGCGGTGACGGCCATCGAGCCCGATCCGCGCCGCTCGGCGTGCGTGCGCATCCATGTCGCCCGCCGTCCCTGCTACACCGTTCCGCGCGAGTCGGTCGCCGCGGCGGGCATCACGATCGGCACCGCCATCGACGAACGTGCGCACGAAACGCTGGGCCGCGCTGCTGACGCGGAAGCAACGTTTCGAGCGGCACTCGGCGCGCTCGAGTTGCGCTCGTATGCCCGCGCCGACCTCGGGCGCCGGCTCGTCCGGCGTGGCCATCCACGCGCGGCGGTCGAGGCCGCGCTGGCGCGCGCTGCCGAGCATGGTCTGCTCGACGACGCGAAGTTCGCCGAGGACTTCATCGAGAGCCGCTCGGTGCGGGGACGGGGGCCGCTCCGGCTTCAGCGCGACCTCTCTGCCATGGGCGTCGCCCGGCAGACGATCGATGCCGCCATCGCGGCCCACTGGCCGGAAGGCGCGGAGAATCCGGACGTACCGCTCGCACTCGCCCGCAAGCGCGCCGCACAGCTCGGCGCGCTGCCGCGCACCGTCAAACGCCGCCGGCTCCTCGCCTATCTCGCGCGCCGCGGGTTTACTGGTCGGACGATAACGACGATCGTTTCGCGCGTACTGGAGGGCTGAACCAGGCGCACGGGCGCTTAGGCGCATGAGGCCGGAGCGCACGCCTTACCCATCGGGTGTTCATGGCCCGAGCGCCCGAGCGCCGGAGCGCCTGTCCCGTCCGCCTACCGCCCTACCGCCGTCACCGCCATACCGCCGTTGTTCTTCTATATTCCCGCCATGCAATCCGCGCAGATCCGACGGCTGTTTCTCGATTATTTCGTCGCCCGGGGGCACCGCGAGGTGCCTTCTTCGTCGCTGGTGCCCGCCGACGACCCG
>Ga0079218_10000242_pt1 | contig 14578 bp, 6 predicted proteins | sample NCCompost_FD_77181 | JGI IMG/M metagenome (GOLD analysis project Ga0079218, IMG submission 77181) | Agricultural soil microbial communities from Utah to study Nitrogen management - NC Compost | ecosystem: Environmental > Terrestrial > Soil > Agricultural land | place: USA: Utah | collected... | reverse complement strand
CCCAATCTCACAGTCCCACCTCGTCCAGCACGCGATCCCACCCGCCGATCGCGTACGCGACGTAACAGAGCGTGAGCCCCCAGACGACGAGCTGGTGAGCCGTCACGATGGTGCCGATGCGCGGCGATCGCAGCACGCGCCGCGCGAAGGCACGGAGCAGCACCACGGTTCACAGCATCGGCACGATCGCGGCGAGCGCCACGACCGAGTCGTGCAGACGCTCACCGCTGACGGCGAAGTAGAGCGGCGGCAGCAGGAACCAGAGCGACCACGGCAGGTGCGCCTGAAACCAGAGCTCGAACGCACGCACCACGGTGACCGTCCGCGCCCGGGCCGGCAGAATGACGGCCGCCGCGGCCACGACCTGGACGGCAACGGCGAAGCTCCACGACAGCCCGACGCCGGCGACGAGCTCGACCGACACGCGGCCAGTCGCGGCCACCGCGACGCCCGTGCCGATGACCGCAACCGCAAGCAGCAATCGAGCCGCAAGCGCGGTGACGCGTCCTCGGGCGCGCGCCCGTGCCAGCCGCTCGAACGTGGCCGCTGGCGAGAAGGCGAGCGCGACGTCAGCCGTCACGGCGCGACGTTCCCGCCGTCGCGCCGCGCGACAAGTTTACGAAGGCTTCGTTCACTCGACACCTGGATGCGAACACGCTTCGCCATCATGCTCCGGCCTCGCGGGGATGATCCCTCGATCACGCGGGGCAGAAAGAGATCGGACTGATGGAGATTCTACGGAAGTCCAGCCCACCCATTGCTCTTTTCGGCCGGCGCGGGTTCCTGACCGGCGCCGGTGCCACGTTGCTGTATTCCGCGCTGGCGCCGTTCGGCGCCTCGCGCGTCGCGTCGGCGCAACGGCTCGGCGACTACCCGTTCACGCTTGGCGTCGCCTCCGGTGATCCCACCGCCACCGGAGTCGTACTGTGGACGCGCCTGGCGCCCAGGCCGCTCGAAGGCGGCGGCATGCCCGGCCACCCGATTGCCGTGCAATGGCAGGTGGCCACCGACGAGCGGATGGAACGCATCGTTCAGCGCGGCGCGGTGCTTGCCGTGCCCGAGCTGGGACACTCGGTGCACGTCGAGGTCGAAGGGCTGGACCCGTCGCGCTGGTACTGGTACCGGTTCCGTGTCGGCTCCGAGGCCAGCCCGATCGGCCGCACCCGTACCGCGCCGGCCGCCGGATCGCTCGAGGCGCTGACGTTCGCGTTCGTCTCCTGCCAGCACTACGCGCAGGGTCTCTACTACGCCCACAAGCACCTGGCCGAGGAGAACCTGGACTTCGCGGTGCACCTGGGCGATTACATCTACGAGGGCCGCACCACCACCAGCGCCGTGGGCCGCCTGCATCTACCCGACCACGAGATCACCTCGATCGACGACTACCGCATCCGCCATGCGCAGTACCGATCGGATCCATATCTGCAGGCCGTGCACGCGCGCTTCCCGTGGATCGTGACCTGGGATGACCATGAGCTCGAGAACGACTACGCGGACATGGCGCCCGAGAACCCCGCCGATCCCGCCGACAACCAGCCCGACTTCGCGTCGCGCCGCGCGCGCGCCTACCAGGTCTACTACGAGCACATGCCGCTCCGCGCCGCGCAGGTGCCCACGGGCCCGGACATGCTGCTGTACCGCCACCTTGCGTTCGGCGAGCTGCTGTCGATGCAGGTGACCGACACGCGGCAGTACCGGTCGCACCGCGCGCCCGCCACGTGCCTGCTCGCCGAGCGCGTGGACGGCTACTGCCCGAGCGCGCTCGATCCCACGCGCACCATCGCGGGCGCGACGCAGGATGCCTGGCTCGTCGAGGGGCTGATGCAGTCGACGGCACGCTGGAACCTGCTGGCCAATCAGGTCCCGTTCGCGCCCAACGACACCAACGCCGATCCGCTCGTCAAGACGCTCGGCGGCGAGAAATGGGACGGCTATCCGGCCGGCCGCCAGCAGGTGCTCGATGCCATCGCCGCGCGCGGCCTCGGCAATACCATCGTCATCACTGGCGACGTCCACGTGAACTTCGTGCGCAACGTGCCGCCCAATCACGTCGCGCTCGATGCCGATCCGATTGCCACCGAGTTCATCGGCACCTCGATCAGCAGCGGCGGCGATCGCACGCTGGCGACGACCTACGGCGGCAACGCCAACAACCCGCATCTGCGGTTCCAGGACAACCATCACGGCTACGTGCGCTGCACCGTGACGCCGCAGTTGTGGCGATCGGACTACCGCGTGGTGCCGTCGGTCGTCCAGGCCGACGACGGCGGCGTCAGCACGCTGGCGTCGTTCGTGGTGGAGGAGGGCAAAGCCGGCGCTCAGCAGATCTAGCGGGGCGGCAACCGACTGGGAAGCGGTCCGGCTCGGCCGTGGAATTTTCCGCGCCGGGCCGCCTCAGCGTCAGCGGCGAAGCGGCGGAATCCGCCGTGGATCGTGGGATCCGACGGCGGCACGTGGCTTGCCTCTAACCAGGACGGAGGTGGGCCATGGTTGCCATCGACCGCATCCTCTGTCCCGTTGATCTGTCCTCGTGTTCGCGTACGGCGCTGCGTCACGCCCTGGCGCTGGCTCGGTGGTACGAGGCGAAGGTCACCGTGCTGCACGTCTGCCGCCAGGTCCCGGTGGTTGACACCGCGGCCGCCGGGCTCGGCGCGGGCATCTACACGACCCCCGTGCTGCTCACCGACGTGGATCGCGCCGCTGTCGAAGGCCGCGTCGCGGAATTCGTGGCCACCACGCCCGGCGCGGACGGCGTGGCCGTTCACGTCTGCGAAGGGACGAACGTCCGCGAGGAGATCGTGCGGCAGGCGGAGGACATGGCGGCCGACCTCCTCGTCCTGGGCAGTCACGGACTCACCGGCGTCAAGCGCCTCGTGCTCGGGTCCACCGCCGAAAACGTGCTCAGGCATGCGGTGACACCGGTGCTGATCGTTCCGGCGCACGCGGCCGAGGCGCCGGCCTCCGGCGTGCCGTTCACGCGGATCGTGTGCGCGGTGGACTTCGAGGCCGATTCCTATCGCGCGTTGCGCTACGCGTTCGATCTGGCGCAGGAATCGGACGCCCAGATCACACTGCTGCACGCGGTGGAGATGCCGGTCGTCCACGTGGGCGCCGAAGACCTGTTGTTCGACCTCGAGGCCACGCGGCAGACCGTGATTGGCAACGCGCGCGAACGCCTCGAGGCGCTCGTGCCCGAGTCGGCGCGGGCGTTCTGCACCGTCCACGCCGAGGTGGCCGAGGGGCAGGCGCATCAGGCCATCCTTCGGCTGGCTGCCGAGGTCGACGCCAACCTGATCGTCATGGGTGTCCGCGATCGCGCCGCGTTCGACGTGGCGGTCTTTGGATCGCATGCGCAGGCCGTCGTGCGCGAGGCGCAGTGTCCCGTGCTGACGGTGCACCAGGACTGACGGCGCGCCGCCGGAAGACGCCGTGCAGCAGGAGATCATCGCGTTTCTGTCGTCGCCGCGCGCGCACGGCGGCCACGCGGTGGAGCGGGTGGAGACGCACGCGTCCATCGTCTTCCTGGCCGGCGGCACCGCGTACAAGCTGAAACGCGCCGTCCGCTACGACTACCTCGATTTCTCGACGCCCGAGCGCCGGAAGGCGATGTGCGACGCCGAACTGGCGTTGAACAGGCGGACCGCCCCGGCGATCTACGACCGCGTGGTGGCGGTGACGCGCGAGCCGTCCGGAGCGCTGGCGATCGACGGCTCCGGCACGTCGGTGGACTGGCTCATCGTCATGCGCCGCTTCGACCAGGATCAGCTGCTCGACCGGCTTGCGTCGCGGCACGAACTGCCGCTCGACCTGATGCCGCGGCTGGGGGAGTCCGTGGCGCGCATGCACGCGGACGCCGGGCCGTGCCGCGGCAAGGGCGGCGCGGCGGGCATGGCCTGGGTGATCGACGGAAACGCCCGCGACTTCCCGTCGCACCCGTGGCTGGACGCGCGGCTCTGCGAGGCGGTGACGGCGCGCAGCCGCGCCGCGCTCGAGGCGCGCGCGGGGCTGCTCGACGATCGCCAGGCGCGCGGTCTCGTCCGCCGGTGTCACGGCGATCTCCACCTGCGCAACATCGTGCTGCAGGACGGGGTGCCGACGCCGTTCGATGCGGTGGAGTTCAACGACGACATCTCCTGCATCGACGTCTTCTACGACCTCGCCTTTCTGCTCATGGATCTCTGGCGGCGCTCGCTGACGGCGCACGCCAATGCCGTCCTGAACGCCTACGCCGGTGAAACCGGCGACGTGAACGGCCTGGCGCTGCTGCCGCTCTTCCTGTCGTGCCGTGCGGCGGTGCGCGCCAAGACGGGCGCCGCCGCGAGCGCACTCGAGTCCGATACGTCCCGCCGCGGCGAGCTGGAACAGGCGGCGGCCGGCTACCTGCGGCTGGCGATGCGCCTGCTCGACCCGCCGGCGCCGCGCGTGATCGCGGTCGGAGGCGTGTCGGGATCGGGCAAGTCGAGCCTGGCGCGCACCCTCGCGCCCGAGCTCGGGGCCGCGCCCGGCGCGCTCGTCCTGCGCAGCGACGAGGTGCGCAAACGTCAGGCCGGCGTGGCGCCGTTGGCCCGATTGCGGCCGGACGCTTATACGGCGGAGGCCGCCGCGCACGTCTACGCGTCGATCGCCGACCTCACCGCACGCGCCGTTGCCGCAGGACACACGGTCGTGGCCGACGCGGTCTTCGCACGGCCGGGCGAACGCGACGTCATTCAGTGTGCGGCGTCACGCGCGGGCGTGCCCTTCGTGGGGATCTGGCTCGACGCGCTTCCTGACGTGTGCGCGCGGCGGGTCGCAGGCCGCCGCGGCGACGCGTCCGATGCGGGGCCTGCCGTCGTGCACGCGCAGGCCGCGCGCGATGTTGGTCCGCTCACCTGGACACGCGTGGACGCGTCGCGCGACGTGGATGAGACGCTCGCCGCCGCGCGGCGCGCGTTGCAGGAGGCGATCTCGCCGTCGTAAGGCGGGGCTTTATCCCCGCCGGCGTTGAAATATCCGCAGCCGCCGAGATGGCGGCTGGCCACACACGGCTGAACTGGCGGCCGCCGACGCTTGTGCAGGCGGTACGAATCGTGCTCGACCATGGACATGGCCAACGTGAGCTTTCCGCCGCTGTACGTGCGCCGGCTCGCCGGCGCCATGGCGCTCGACTCGGCGACCTATGAGGATGTCGAAGCCGACCGCCGGGCCACGCTGTGGGCGTGTGTCACCGTACTCATCGCGAGTGTGGGGGAAGGAGTGGCGTTGCGCCACCAGGGGGGCCTCGCCAACGTGGCCCTCATGTCCGCGGTGGCGCTCATGGGCTGGGCGGCGTGGGCGCTCTTGACGTTCGAGGTCGGCGCGCGGCTGCTCCCGGGGGCCCGGACTCACAGCGACGTGGGCGAGCTGCTCCGCACACTCGGGTTCGCGGCGGCGCCTGGCCTCATCGCGTACTTGTCGCTCGTGCCCGGCCTGACGATGCCCGTGCTGCTCTTCTCGCGCGTGTGGATGCTGCTGGCGATGATCGTCGCGGTGCGGCAGGCGCTCGACTATACCAGCACGTGGCGGGCGATTGCGGTGTGCCTCGTCGGTTGGCTGCTGACGTCCGCCATCATCCTGGGGCTGGCGCTCTTCGGCGGCACCACCGTGTCGTTGACTCGGCGCGAGCATGGACGCGGTTGCTCTTCCCGGCACGTACGTCGATTTGGCCGGCCGTCTGCTGCTGGCGACGCTGTTCGGCGCGCTCGTGGGCCTCAACCGCGAGGTCGTGGGCAAGCCGGCGGGGTTGCGGACCCACGCGCTTGTGGCGCTCGGCGGCGCGCTGCTGGCGATCGTGGCGCTGCTCTTCGGTCAGGCCGACACCAGCGCCCCCGGCCGGGTGCTGCAGGGCGTATTGGCGGGCGTGGGCTTCCTGGGCGCCGGGGTGATTCTCCATCGCGACGATTCGCAAGGCGTGCACGGGCTCACGACGGCGGCGGCCATCTGGGTCGTGGCCGCGGTCGGCGTCGCCACGGGCGCCGGGCTGTGGCGCACGGCAGCCACCGGGCTCGCCCTCACGTTGCTGATTCTGATCGCGGGCGAAGCGACCGATCGGTGGGTGCACCGCGACAAACCTTCCGATCTGATCGAGAAGCCCCCGGGCTGATCGGCGCCCGGGTGGCTTGGCAGCCCCATGGTAGGCTCGCGCCACATCCAGGAGGCGCATGCCGAGCACTGAGATCTTCCACTTCGTGCGCGACAACGCTGGAAACGCCTTCGAGCTGATTCAGTACAAGGTGCGCTAAGACCCGAGCCTGAATCCCTGCGCGAGGAGCGCCATCTTCCACGTCTCGGCCACAACCGCCGCAGCCTCGGACGAGACGATGCACTGGCTCCGGATGATCGATTCGGGGCCGTAGCCGCATCGGATGATCGCGGGGCCGTGGCTCGGCACAATCAGCTCGCAGTTGATGACCTGAGCGCCACGCGCGGCGGTCCAGAGCGGCTGGCACTGGGCGGCGGTCTCGGCGGTGCTACGTCGTGCGTGGGACATCACCAGTGTCTCCTCCGTGGGAACAGCACAGGTTGTGCCAACCGATGTCGCGAAGACGGTCAGGAACGCGTTGTAGTCCTGGGCGGAAACCCGCAGAAATTCGTGCCGCCATCGCAATGAAAGCTCCGCCGTGGCGTCGGCGCGTGTCATGCTCCGCTGTAGGTTCTGCACGGCTTGCAGACCGCGCCCGCGGGAAGATTTCCGCGCGGCTGCGTTTTTGCACTCTGCGTCTCCGACTCTACAACCGAATCGTTTCTGAATGCGGCACAAACTGATCATGCCCCGGGTAACTGGCGGCGCTGTCGAACTGCTCAGCGTCGAGCTGCTTGAAGAGCACGCGCGACGGCTGGCGGCGCTCCTGTCGATCGCGCCACGACGCGGTGGCAACGGCCGCGTCCACCTCCGCCGGCTCAACGAGCACATGCGCGCGTTGCGCGGGATCTACACCGAGCTCGCCGAAGACGCCCGGCTCGAGGCGGTGTCGCCGGCGGCGGAGTGGCTGCTCGACAACTTCCACGTGATCTCGGCGGCGGCGCGTGACATCCACCACGACCTGCCGCCCTCCTTCTTCAGCCGGCTGCCGCGGGTGGCCGCCGACGAGTTTGCCGGGTTGCCGCGCATCTACGCCCTGGCGATCGAACTGATCGGCTCGAGTGCCGGACGGATCGATGGCCAGCGCCTGCAGCGCTTCATCAGCGCCTTTCAGTCGATCACGCCGCTGACCATCGGCGAGTTGTGGGCGTGGCCGAGCGTGCTGAAGCTGGCGCTCATCGACTATCTCAGCGACCGCGCCGACCGCCTCGCCGAGGCGCGGGGCCATCGCGTCGCCGCCGATCGGTTGGCGTCGGCCATCGAGGCGGCGCCGGGCGGCGCCGGCGAGTGGCCGGCCGAGGCGCATCCCGCCTTCGTCACGCGTCTCCTCCGGCGCTCGCGCGCCCTCGGGACCATCGCCTCGACCCTTCATCACCAGCTCGACGCGATGCTCTCCGTGCGCGGCGAGACGATCGAGGATGCCATCCGCAGCGACGGCCAGCTCCAGGCCGCGGATCAAGCCGGCGTCGCCAACCTGATTACCAGCCTTCGGTTCATCGGGACGTTCGACTGGAGCGAGTTCTTCGAGAGCGTCAGCCTCGTCGAGCAGGTGCTGCAGCGGGATCCGGCCGGCGTGCACAGCCGGATGGACTTCCGCAGCCGCGACCGCTACCGGCACGCCGTCGAGGAGCTGGCCCGCCCGACGGGAGAGGCGCAGCTGCTCCTGGCGCTCAAGACCGTCGAACGCGCGCGGCAGGCGCACGTGCGGTCGCCGGACGATCGCGCGGCGCACGTCGGCTATCACTTGATTGGCGCGGGCCGCCGGGCGTTCGAAACGAGTGTGGCCTGGCAGCCGGATCTCGGCCAGCGCATGCGGCGGCTGTTCTTTGCCTGGGCCACTCCCGGGTATCTGGGCACGATCGCCTTCGGCACCGCGCTCCTCGTGGCGATGGCGATGACGTATGCCAGCTGGTACGGCTGGCGCGGCGCCGGTCTCGTCTTCGTGGCGCTGCTGACGGTGGTGCCCGCGAGCGAGCTGGTGATCCAGCTCTTCCAGCGCGTGATCAGCTCGCTGATCCCGCCGCGGCGGCTGCCGCGCCTCGAGCTCGATCGCGTGCCGCCGTCGGCGCGCACGATGGTCATCGTGCCGACGTTGCTCGACAGCGTCGAGCGCGTCGAGGAGCTGATTGCGCACCTCGAGGTCCAGGCGCTCGGCAACGTCGACGCGCGGATTCATTTCGCCCTGCTCAGCGACTTTCCGGATGCCGCCGCCGAGACGCAGCCGCAGGATGCCGACATCCTCGAGGCCGCGCGTGCCGGCATCGCCGAGCTCAATCGAAAGCACGCCGGTGACGACGGCGGCCGCTTCTTCCTGTTTCACCGCCTCCGCCAGTGGAACCCTCGCGAGGGGCTGTGGATGGGGTGGGAACGCAAGCGCGGCAAGATCGAGGAGTTCAACCGGCTCCTGCGCGGCGCCACCGACACGAGCTTTACGGTGGCCGTCGGCGACCTGTCCATTCTTCCCGACGTCAAGTACTGCATCACGCTCGACAGCGACACGCGGCTGCCGCGCGGCGTCGCCTGCGAGCTGATCGGCATCATCGCCCATCCGCTCAACCGCGCCACGTTCGATCCACGCGCCGGCCGGGTCACCGAGGGCTACGGCATCCTGCAGCCGCGCATCAGCGTGACCTTCATGAGCGCGGCAGGCTCGCTGTTCGCGCGGCTCTATGCCGGACACACGGGCGTCGACCCGTACTCGACCGCGGTGTCCGACACCTATCAGGATCTGTTCGCTGAAGGGATTTTCACCGGCAAGGGACTCTACGACGTCGACGCCTTCGTCGCGGCGCTCGAGGACTCGGTCCCGGAGAACGCCCTGCTGTCCCACGATCTGTTCGAGGGGCTGCACGCCCGCGTGGGCCTCGTGTCGGATGTCGAGCTGGTCGACGACTACCCGTCGAGCGTGCTGTCGCACGCGCGGCGCCAGCACCGGTGGGTGCGCGGCGACTGGCAGATCCTCTTCTGGCTCTTCCCGTTCGTGCCGTCGCAGCGCGGCCTGAAACGCAATCCGCTGACCGCGATCGGCCGCTGGAAGATCCTGGACAACCTCCGTCGCAGCCTGGTCGCGCCCGCGCTCCTGGCGCTGCTGCTGGCGGGGTGGCTGGCGCTGCCCGGAGAACGACGCGTCTGGACGGCGATCGTCGTGTGCGCCGCCGCGTCGCAGCTGCTCCCGGTCCTGGCGAGGCTGCTCATCGGCCCGGCCCGCTCGCAGTCGCTGCCGGTGTTCCTGACGAACCTGCGCGACGACGCGTCCACGACGCTGGCGCAGATCCTCCTCAGCCTGACGCTGCTGGCCTTTCACGCGCTCGACGCACTCCATGCCATCGTGTTGACGCTCGTGCGGCTCGTGGTCACGAAGCGCCGTCTGCTGGAATGGGAGACCGCCGCCAGTACAGCGGCGCGGGCGGCTGGACTGGTGGGCAGCCGCGGCTTGAGGCGCTTCGTGGGCGAGATGATCGCGAGCCCGCTCGTTGCGGCGGCGGCGACCATCGCCATGCTCATCTGGCGGCGGGACGCGCTGCCCATCGCCGCTCCGTTCCTGCTGCTCTGGGTGAGCGCGCCGGCGCTCGCCTACGCGCTCAGCCGGCCGGTGGGGCCGCGGGTGCGGCCGCTGCGCTCGGACGAGCGCGCGCGGCTGCGGCGCACGGCCCGGAAGACGTGGCGATACTTCGACACGTTCGTCACCGACGCCGACGGCTGGTTGCCACCCGACAACTTCCAGGAGGGCGAGGGAGCGGAGCCGGGGCACGTGGCACGACGGACGTCGCCGACCAACATCGGCATGGGCCTGCTGTCCACCGTGGCGGCGCACGATCTGGGATACCTGCCGACGGATCGCATGGTCGACCGTCTCGCGGCCACGCTGCGCACGGTCGAGAGCCTCGAACGCTTCGAGGGGCACCTGCTCAACTGGTACGACACGGCGACCCGGGCGCCGCTGATGCCGCGCTACATCTCCACCGTCGACAGCGGCAACCTCGCCGCCGCGCTCCTGGCCACGGCGCAGGGTCTGCAGGAATTGGAGCGTCGCCCCCAGAGCCTCGCGCAACGGCTCGACGGGCTCGGCGACACGGCCGGCGTGCTGCGCGGCGTGTCGGCGACGACGAATGCCGGCGCCGACGCCCGGCGGGCGATTGCGGCGATCAACGGCCTGGCGCGGGCGATGGCCTCGGCCGCCGGCGGAACCGTGTCGGACGAGCAGCTGGCCAGGATCACCGCGTACGCGGCCGAGCTCGAGCCGGCGGCGGCCGAGCTCGATCGGCTCGAACGCACGCCCGAGATCGACGAGGTGTCCTACTGGTCTCGCGCCGTGCTGGACGCCGTGGGCAATCTCGCGCGGACGCCCGTCGTCCCGGCCGCTCTCGTGCAGTCGCTCGCCGCCCGCATGCGTGCCTTCTCGGACGGGATGCGCTTCGACTTCCTGTACGACCGGCGGCGGCGCATCTTCACGATCGGCTACCGCCTCGCCGACGCCGACGGTCCCGGCCGCTCCGACCGGGCGTTTTACGATCTGCTGGCGTCGGAGGCGCGGCTGGCCAGCTTCCTGGCGATCGCCAAGGGCGACGTGCCGCAGCACCACTGGTTCCATCTTGGACGCCTGGTCACCAACGTCGACGGCCGTGCCGCACTGATTTCGTGGGGCGGCACGATGTTCGAGTACCTGATGCCGCAGCTCCTGATGCGGAATTTCACCGACACGCTGCTCGACCAGAGCTGCCGCGCCGCGGTGCAGCGGCAGATCGACTACGGCCGCCAGCGAGAGGTGCCGTGGGGCATTTCGGAGTCGGCCTACGCGTTCACCGACCGCGAGGGTACCTATCAATACCGCGCGTTCGGCGTGCCGGGACTCGGGCTTCGGCGAGGGCTCGTCACCGATCTCGTGGTGGCGCCGTACGCCACGGCGCTCGCCAGCCAGGTGTCGCCCTCGGCGGCGGTGGAGAACTTCGATCGGCTGGCCGCGGTGGGCCTGGAGGGCCCCTACGGATTCTACGAGGCGATCGACTACAACCCGCGGAACCGCGGCGTCGAGCTGCCGCCGGCGGCAGCCGTGCGCCCCGTGGTCGTCCGCGCCTACTTCTCGCACCATCAGGGCATGTCGCTCGTCGCCCTGACCAACGTCGTCTGCCAGGACATCTTCGTGGCGCGGTTCCACGCCGATCCCCGCATCCAGGCCACCGAGCTGCTGCTCCAGGAGCGCGTACCGCGCGAAGCGATCCTTTCGGAGCCTCGCCCGGCCGAAACGTCCACGGCTCCGCCGTCACTGCCGGTGTTCGCGTCACGCCGGTTCCTGTCGCCTCAGAGCCACAGCGTCCACACGCATTTCCTCTCGAACGGGCGCTACACCGTGGCGGTGACCAACGCGGGTGGCGGCTACAGCATGTGGCGCGATATCGCGGTGACGCGCCGGCGCGACGACCCGACGTGCGACGCGGGCGCGTCCTTCATCTACCTCCGCGATCCGTGGTCGCGCCGCGTCTGGTCCGCCACCCACCAGCCCGTCTGCCATCCGCCGGACCGGTTCGAAGCAACGTTCGATCTCGACAAGATCACGTTCCGCCGGCGCGACGCCGACATTGAAACGCAGCTCGAGATCACCGTGTCGTCCGAGGACGACGTGGAGGTGCGGCGGCTGACCATCTCGAATCGCGGCAGCCAGACTCGCGAGCTCGAAGTCACGAGCTATACCGAGATCGTCCTGGCGCGACCGGCCGACGACCTCGCGCACCCGGCCTTCGGCAAGCTGTTCATCGAGTCGGAGTTCGATCCGCAGAGCGCCGGCCTCCTCTTCACGCGCCGGCCGCGGGCGGCCAACGAGCCGGCCGTGGTGGCCTTTCACGCCGTCGGGGTCGACGGCCCGCGTCTCGGCGGATCGGTCGAGTGGGAAACCGACCGCGCGCGATTCCTGGGCCGCGGCCGCTCGCTGGTAAATCCGCTCGTGCTCGACGGCCGGGCCTTGTCGGGCACGACCGGCGCCGTGCTCGACCCGATCGGCGCGCTGCGCGAGCGCATGCGGCTGCCGCCCGGCGCCGTCGTCCGAGTGACCTATGCGACGGGCGTCGCGCCCGATCGCGCGTCGGCGCTGTCGCTGGCACGGAAGTATCGAGACGGCGGCGCCGCGGCGCGGGCCTTCTCGATGGCCTTCACGCACGTCCACATCACGCTCCAGCACCTGGGGCTGGGCGACGAGGACGCCATCCTGTTCGATCGCCTGGCGTCGCGCGTGTTCGGGTCCGACACCTCGCTCACCAGCCCGCCGGATCTGGCCGCCAATCGCTATGCCCAGCAGAACCTGTGGGGGCAGGACATTTCCGGCGATCTGCCACTCGTACTCGTGCGGGTGGGCGCGCCGGCGGCGTTGCCGCTGGTGCGCCAGCTCCTCAACGCGCAGGAGTACTGGCGGGTGAAGGGGCTGCGGGCCGACCTCGTCATCCTCAACGAGCAGAAGACCGACTACCTCGACGAGATGCACAACCTGTTGACCCAGCTGGTGCAGGAGTCGCCGTGGGCCGGCTGGTTCGCGAAACCGGGCGGCATGTTCCTCTTCCGCGCGGAGGGGATGCCCGAGGCCGATCGCCAGCTGCTCTCGGCGGTGGCGCGGGTGGTGCTGCCGGGTGATCTCGGAGAGCTCTCATCGCAGCTCGAGCGCCCGGCCTCGTGGCGGTACGACGAGTCCGACACGGCGCTCGTGGCGGACCTTCCATCGCCTCTGCCCGCGCCGGAGCCGGTGCCGGTGCCTCCACTCGTGATGGAGAACGGATCGGGCGGGTTCACCCCCGACGGTCGCGAGTACGTCGTCGTGCTGGAAGGGGAGCGCGACACGCCGCTGCCGTGGTCGAACGTGCTGGCGAACCCGAACTTCGGCACGATCGTGAGCAGCGCCGGGTCGGCGTTCACGTGGGCGGGCAACAGCCGCGAGAACCGCCTCACGCCGTTTGCCAACGATCCGTTGACCGATCCCACCGCGGAGGCGATCTTCCTGCGTGACGAGGAGACGGCGACGGTGTGGGGCGCGGCGCCGTCGCCGCTGCCGCGGCGGTCGGACGGCGGACGCTGGGTGATCCGCCACGCGGCGGGGGTCACGCGCTATCAGCACGCCACGGCCGGCCTCGTGCAGGAGCTTGCCGTCTTCGTCGCACCCGAGGATCCGGTCAAGGTGGCGCTCTTGACGCTCACGAACTCGTCGAGCCAGCCGCGACGCCTCAGCGCGTTCGGATACGTCGAATGGTGCCTCGGACCGCCTCGCGGCGGCGAGCAGCGGTTCGTGGTCACCGATGTCGATCATCCAACCGGCGCCATTCTCGCGCGGAACACCTACAACGCCGAGCGCGCCGAGGCGGTCGCCTTTTTCCGGGCCAGCGAGGCGCCGGAGTCCTACACCGCCGATCGCCTCGAGTTCATCGGACGCAACCGCGGTCTCGCCGCGCCGGCGGCCCTGCAGCGCGACCGGCTCACCGGCCGCACCGGCGCCGGCCTCGATCCCTGCGCCGCCGTGCAGGTGGCGATCGCGCTCGAACCCGGCGAGTCGCGCCGGATCGCGTTCGTGCTCGGTCAGGGCCACGATCACACGCATGCGCAGGCCCTCGCCGAGCGGTACGGGCGGGTCGAAGAGGCCGAGTCGGCGCTGGCCGCGACGGAACGGCTGTGGGACGACTGCCTCGGTGCGGTGCAGGTGCACACGCCCGACGATTCCTTCGACTTGATCGTCAATCGATGGCTGCTCTACCAGACGCTCGCCTGCCGCGTCTGGGCGCGCAGCGGCCCCTACCAGCCCGGCGGGGCGTTCGGCTTCCGCGATCAGCTGCAGGATGTCCTCGCGCTGCTGTACGCGAAACCGGAGTTGTGCCGGGCGCAGCTCCTGGATGCGGCGTCGCGGCAGTTCGTCGAAGGGGACGTGCAGCACTGGTGGCACCCTCCGACCGGCCGCGGCACGCGGACACGGTGCTCCGACGACCTGCTCTGGCTGCCGTATTGCCTGGCCCGGTACGTCGAGTGGAGCGCCGACGAGGCCCTGCTCGACGAGGTCGTGCCGTTTCTCGAAGCGCCGCTGCTCGAGCCGCACCAGGACGAGACCTATCTGCTCCCGGCGGTCTCCGGGCAGACGGCCTCGATGTTCGATCACGCGATTCGCGCCATCACCCATGCCATGAAATACGGCCAGCACGGCCTGCCGCTCATCGGGTCGGGCGACTGGAACGACGGCATGAATCGCGTCGGACACGCAGGACGCGGCGAGAGCGTCTGGCTCGGCTGGTTCCTGGTCACCGTGCTCACCGACTTCGCGCCGATTTGCGAGTGCCGCGGCCTCGACGATCTGGCCCGCCGGTATCGCGACGAGGCGCGCTGGCTGACCGGGATGCTGGAACTCGCGTGGGACGGCGACTGGTATCGCCGTGCCTATTTCGACGACGGCACGCCCCTGGGGTCGGTGCAGAACGAGGAGTGCAAGCTCGACTCGATCACGCAGTCGTGGGCCGT
>Ga0079218_10000241_pt1 | contig 14585 bp, 12 predicted proteins | sample NCCompost_FD_77181 | JGI IMG/M metagenome (GOLD analysis project Ga0079218, IMG submission 77181) | Agricultural soil microbial communities from Utah to study Nitrogen management - NC Compost | ecosystem: Environmental > Terrestrial > Soil > Agricultural land | place: USA: Utah | collected... | reverse complement strand
GAAGGAAAGTTCTTCGTTTGGAGTCACGCAAAGATCGAAGAGCTTCTCGGCGCCGCAGACGCGGGGCTCTTTAACGATTACTACAACGTGACCCCTGAGGGTAACTTTGAAGAAGCAAACATTCTTAATGTTCAACGCTCTGTTGAGGATGTTGCCGCTAAAAACAACATGGAACCGGCAACGCTTGCAGCCCTGCTCGCACAGTCGAGAAAGCTGCTCTTCGATGTGCGCGAGCAACGCGTGAAGCCTGACCGTGACGAAAAAATCCTAACCGCCTGGAATGGAATGATGCTGGCGAGCTTTGCAGAAGCGGGCGCGATACTGGATCGTGCAGACTACACCAATGTCGCCAGGCGTAATGCGCGCTTCGTCTTGGACACCCTGCGAAGCGATGGGCTACTACTAAGAACTTTCAAAGATGGTGTCGCTAAGTTGAACGGCTACCTTGAGGACTATGCCTTCCTCAGCGAGGGGTTACTGACTCTCTACGAAACAACTGGCGAAAGCGAATGGTTCGAAGAGTGCATAACGCTGACCGCGAAAATGGTGGAAGAATTTTGGGATGATGAAGCTGGCGGTTTTTTCTTCACCGGAAAGAGTCACGAGACTTTGATCGTGCGTTCAAAAGACTTTTTCGACAATGCCACGCCGTCGGGAAATTCGGTTGCAGCAGAAGTAATGTTGCGGTTGGCATCGCTGACGGACAACGACGATTACCGCCGTCGGGCAACGACGGTGTTACGATTGATTGTTAGCGGAATGACACGCTACCCGGCCGGATTTGGGCGGGCGTTGGGTGCGCTCGACTTCCATCTCGGCTCGCCCAAGGAGATCGCGATTGCGGGCGAGCCACAAAACCTTGCGACCCGGTCGTTAAAGCGCGAAGTTTGGAAGCGCTACCTGCCAAATAAAGTGGTTGGCGAAGCCCGGCCCGATCAGCCGAGGGCTGCCGCGCTGATTCCCTTCCTCCGCGAACGTAACGTTACTGGCGAGCCCATGGCGTACGTTTGCGAACACTATGTATGCAAGAACCCCGTTACGGCGCCCGCTGAACTGGCCGCACAATTGGAGGAAAGGCCGGAAACACGTCGTCATATCACCCAGGCTTCGACTTAACCATCCATCCGCCTACCTTCAAAAAACGATTTTCTTGACTCAAACCTTTTGAAAAGCTATCTTTAGCACCGTGGTCAACACGGTTGGCCACTCGCCTAGATAGCAATCCACTCAACAGTTCTCAATAATCACTCACTAATCCGCTGTTTGGCGCTTGCTGCGCTTGCTTCTCACAGCGTTGAAACTCTCCGGCCCCAATAGCTCTTAGTCCCACGGGAAGGAATCAAGGGAAAGACATGCAAAAAAAGAACTGGTTAAGTGGCGCCGTTTTCATCGGTGTTTCACTGGCGGGCGCGGCGCTACTGTTAGCCTCGTTGGTGTCGACTACCTCCCTGCCAGTTCGTGGTGAGGCGGGCCTCTTCAGTTGGTTTGGTCTACTGCTGCTCATCTTCGTGGCCAGTGGTTTTACGGTCTCGGTTACCAGCAACGATCACCAAAGCGAAAGCAAGAAATCGGCTGCGGATACTTTCGTGTTTCTCGCAGTAATGCTCTTCGCAATTCCGCCGCTTGGCACTCCCGGTCCAGCCATCGTCCTAGCCGCCATCGTTGCCTTTCTCTCGACCTACAGCACCGGAAACCGCCGGCAGCTGATTCTCACCACTGCCATCGCCGTCATTTCCACCTCGATCTCCGCATCGTGCTACGGTCTGCTCGTCGGCGTCTTTGCCATCGATTCTGAGTTGGTTGGCCACGGGCTGCCCCTGAATGTTTTCCTGATTCCACTCTGCGCGCTCGCGCTGTTGCAGTATTTTCTTACCACCCTCGCGACCGCAGCTTTCATCAGCATCGATACCGGCAAGACAGCGGCCCTGCCCTCACAGGAGAGCATTGTCTGGACCATCACCGCGCAACTGGCCGCTGCTTCGTCTGCCGTTCTCTTCTACTGCGCGATCCATGGGAGTGGATTAGCTTACGCCATGCTGGGATTGCTAATCACGATCCTGGTTTACCTGCTCTACCGTTTTAACGAGAAACGAGTTGCAGAAGTAAAACTTGCGGAGGCGGAGCGTCGCCGTCACATCGAAGAGATGGCCGTGATTCATATGAACACGATCGAGTCTTTAGCGATCGCCATCGACGCGAAAGACCAGACCACGCACGGTCATGTTCGTCGCACCCAAATTTATGCGCAGCAAATGGGCGCCTTACTGCGCGTCAGCGATTCGGAGATTAAGGCATTGATTGCGGGGGCGCTGCTGCATGACATTGGGAAACTCGCTGTACCTGAATACATTCTCAATAAGCCAGGTAAATTGACTGAAGCTGAGTTTGCCAAAATGAAGATTCACCCGACGGTTGGTGGCGACATTTTGCGGCGCGTCAGTTTTCCGTACCCGGTCGAGGACATCGTTCGTTACCACCACGAAAAGTGGGACGGCTCCGGTTATCCCAGGGGTCTGCGGCAGGAAGCTATTCCCCTGGTCGCAAGAATCATTTCGGTTGTTGATTTCTACGACGCCACCCGTTGCGACCGGCCATACCGCAAGGGCATGACACGGGAAGAATCGCTGGTCTTATTGCGGAGCATGGCGGGAAGCGCTTTCGATCCTCGCGTTGTAGAAGTGTTCGTGGCTAATGTTGAAGAATTTGACGGACTGATTGACAAAGAAGACATTCGTGAGCAAGTTCATTGCGAAGCGGATCTGGTTGATTACTCAACTTCAACTCGCCCGGATGCCGGTCTCGCCTCCGACGTGCTTGGATCTCCCAACGACACAACCGGCTTCCGGTCTATTTCGGAAGCTCAGCGTGAGGTCTTCGCGCTGCACGAAATTGCCCAAACGATTGGTTCATCGCTCAACATCAACGACACAGTCACGCTGGTCTCAAACAAACTGCGTTCGATTGTTCCTTTCGATACCTGCATTATTTTTGTCGTCGACGAAAAGTCTGGCAAGGCAACCGCGATTCACGTTGCCGGCGAGGATGCAGACTTTTTCAAACGCCGTCGCATGGACGTGGGGGACGGCATCAGCGGCTGGGTCATCGCCAACGCGCGTTCCATGTGTAATGCATCGCCGGAACTGGATCTTGTGGGCGTACCCGAACCAATCGCCAAGGAATACCGCGGTATCCTTGTCTCACCGTTATTGCGCGAGGATGGTTCATTCGGCGCAATCACACTGCTCTCGAAGAGCAGAACGTCATATACAACCGAACACGTACGCCTGCTTGAGTCAGTCTGCCAGCACGCCTCGAGCGCTTTGAACAACGCTTTAACTTTCGAGAAGACGAAAGAAAGCGCCCTCGTCGATCCCCTTACTGAGTTACCCAACGCGCGCGCCTTTTACATGTTGCTCGGCCAACGAATTGCCGAGTGCCAGCGAATGAATCACGAATCAGTTGCCGTGATCAGTATGGACATTGACAACTTCAAGGGCATCAACGACGAGTACGGGCACGCAATCGGCGATCGAGTTCTAGCAACTGTCGCCGGAGTGATCCGGAAAGAGTTGAGACAGATGGACATCCTGGCGCGCTATGCCGGAGATGAATTCGTAACCATCATGCCGATGGCCTCGCATCAGATGGCGAGCGCCGTGGGCGAAAGGATTCGCGCCGCTGTTGAGGGACAGAAGTTTTCCGTGCGCACCGGGAAGACAGTCGAATTAGGGCTGAGCTTAGGCATCGCGACCTTCCCCACAGAAGGCGAAACAACCGAAGAGTTGCTCAGCTCGGCAGCCAGTGCGATGCAGCGAGACAAGCACCGGCGAAAGACGATCCTGACCGTTGCCAACGCGCCAATCACTACAATCGGCGCGCTTAGCTAAGGCGGCGTTAATAATCCAACAGCGCTCACCGCCAATGGCGGTGGGCGCTTTCTCTTTTTGTAAGCAAGTGTTCAGATGAACCACGCGCGGGACCAATTTTGCAGGCCTTGCGATAAGTCGCGTATAATCCCCGTCATCACACGGAACACTGCCGGGCGGTTAGGATGTAACTACATCTTCACCGGCGTGTCGGAAGAAAACAAAAATGAGTAAACAGTCGCAGTCCTCCAACAGCCGTGCAGCGGCCGATGAACGGAACAGTGTGGCAGTGATCGATGCAGACGCGCCGGACCAGGATCAAATGCGGAACGATCACGAAGCAGTAAAGAAAGACCAGAAGCGCCATCTCGCTGATTACGATCGCAACACGCTGGTGGAACTGTTGCGCCAAATGCTGCTGATCCGGCGTTTTGAGGAAAAGTCCGCCGAAGCTTACAGCATGGGAAAGATTGGAGGCTTCTGCCATCTCTATATTGGCCAGGAAGCCGTCGCGGTAGGCGCTATCTCGGCGATTCGCAAGGACGACTATGTCCTCACCAGCTATCGCGATCACGGCCAGGCAATTGCAAAAGGCATGTCGCCAGACGCAGTGATGGCCGAGCTCTTTGGAAAAGCTGGTGGCTGTTCGAAGGGCAAGGGCGGCTCGATGCACATGTTTGATAAGAGCCTCGGCTTCCTCGGCGGTCATGCAATCGTCGGCGGCCAGATCCCGCTGGCAACGGGCGTCGCTTTTGCCAGCAAGTACCAGGGTACTGATCAAGTCACGCTTTGCTTCTTTGGTGAAGCCGCGGTGAACCAGGGCGCTTTTCACGAATCATTGAATATGGCCCAGCTCTGGAAACTTCCCTGCATATATATCTGCGAAAACAATCAGTATGGAATGGGCACATCGTTGCAACGAGCAATGTCGCTCCACGACATTTCGCAAAAGGCCGTCGCTTATGAGATGGCCGGGGAATATGTAGATGGTATGGACGTGCTGGCGGTAAAAGAAGCCACCGCTCGAGCGGTGGAACGAGCCCGCAAAGACCATCTGCCAACGTTAATCGAAGTCCGAACCTACCGCTTCATGGGACACTCGATGTCGGACCCTGGCAATTACCGCACTCGCGCCGAAATCGAAAAATATCAAGAGCGGGATCCCCTAAAGGTCTTCGCGGCGACTCTGCTCGAAGAGAAGACTATCAGCGATAAAGACTACGCGGCGATGGAAAAACAGGTGCAGGAAGAGGTCGAACAAGCGCTGCGCTTCGCCGAGGAGAGTCCCCTGCCGGAGCCTGAAGAGCTTTTCACAGACATCTATGCCAATCCCATAACTTCGGGAAAGATGCTCTGAAGTAGCGAGTTGCCTCAGGACAAGTCGAGGAAATTGAAGCAATGGCTGTGATTACAATGCGCGAAGCACTCAACCAGGCTCTCCGGGAAGAGATGCTGCGCGACGAAAATGTTTTCCTGATGGGTGAGGAAGTCGCCGAGTACCAGGGCGCATATAAAGTTACGAAGGGCCTTCTTCAGGAATTAGGCCCGAAACGCGTGATCGATACGCCGATCACGGAGCTGGGCTTTGCCGGGCTGGGCGTGGGCGCTGCCATGGTGGGTTTGCGTCCAATTGTGGAGTTCATGACTTTCAACTTTTCGATCCTGGCGACCGATCAAATTATCAATTCAGCGGCCAAGATGCTGTACATGTCCGGTGGCCAGTTCAAAATCCCCATAGTTTTTCGGGGCCCGGGAGGCTCGGCCTACCAGGTGTCGTCGCAGCACTCGCAGGCTCTTGAATCATGGTTCGCTTACTTCCCGGGAATAAAGGTTGTGATGCCATCGACGCCCGCTGATGCGAAAGGCTTATTGAAATCCGCCATTCGTGATGACGATCCGGTTATCTTCATCGAGCAGGAACGAATGTATGGAACCAAAGGTGAAGTTCCAGAGGATGCTGATTTCACGGTGCCGCTGGGAGTCGCCGATGTGAAACGTGAGGGCACGGATGCCACGATCGTCGCGCGCTCGCTGATGGTGCCAGTGGCTTTGAAGGCCGCTGAAGTGCTCCAGGAGCAGGGCGTTTCCTGTGAGGTAATTGATCCTCGAACGATCAGACCACTCGACATCGATACCATCGTGGCGTCAGTAAAAAAGACGAATCGCGTGGTTGTCGCGGAAGAGTCTCATCCATTCTGTGGCGTGGCAGCGGAGATTAGTACGGAAATTATGGATCGCGCTTTCGATTATCTCGACGCGCCCGTTAAAAGAATTTCGGGTGCGGACGTGCCCATGCCTTACGCAAAGAATCTGGAAGCATTGGCAATTCCCACGGTCGAGCAAGTGGTCGCGGCTGTTAAGGAAGTGGCTTATCTTCAGTAGTTCGGGGATAGGAATCGTAAATCGTGAATTGTTAAATTGGATAAACCACTGCCGCTGATTTCCGATTCACGAATTACGAATTCACGATTCACGATTTCCGATTCACGATTTCCGATTCACGAGGTCTGAATGGCAACTCAGGTGATCATGCCAAAGCTCTCTCCCACCATGGAGGAGGGACAGCTTTCGCGCTGGTTAAAGAAAGAGGGCGACAAAGTTTCAATGGGCGAACCGCTCGCCGAGATTGATACTGATAAAGCCACGATGGAAATGCAGGCGCTTGCGAACGGGGTTCTGCGCAAGATCATCATCAAGGAAGGTGAATCCGCTCCTCTCGGTCAACTGATCGCCATCATTGGCGAACCCGACGAAGACATTTCCGCGATGCTCGCAAACAGCGGCAGCGGTGCCCTGCCGAAAGTGTTGGCTTCAGAATCCGAATCTAAACCTGAACAACCACCAGCTCCTGTCCCGGCTGCAGAGCCAAGCGCGCCCCCGAAGCCAGGGGCTAGCCCTGCGAAAACAGCGGGAGCCGATGGCAATGGTTCCGCACCAACACCGGCGGCTGCGTCGCCTGAACGTTTAATCGTTTCACCACTCGCCGCCCGGATGGCGGCTGAAGCAGGCGTGGACCTTCGATCTGTAACTGGCAGTGGCCCCGGAGGTCGAATCGTAAAGCGCGACATAGAGGCGGCGATGAGTCAGGGCGAGACGCCCGCTGCCGCGGCCGCAGCAACGACCGGGGCTGTTGTTAAATTCCCCGCGCGCCAGCCAGGGGCGACCGAAGCTTCGCCGTTTGTGGACGAACCCGTTAGCGAGATACGTCGCATCATCGCCAAACGTCTGGTGACTTCTCTCGGTCCGATTCCTCATTTCTTCCTGACAACCGAAATTGAAATGGATCGCGCCGCGGAGATGCGCCGCAACATCAATGAACTTGATCCGGATCTGAAGCTGAGCATCAACGACATCATCATCAAAGTCGCGGCAGCAGCGTTAATTGCTCATCCTCAGGTTAACGCTTCGTTTCAGGAGAAAACGGTCCGGTATTACGAACGCGCCGATGTCGGTGTGGCTGTGGCAATCGAAGATGGATTGATAACGCCGGTCGTTCGCGCGGCCGATCAGAAATCACTGAGCGAAATAGCGCGGGAGGTGCGCGACCTGGCAGAACGCGCGCGGAAGCGCAAGCTGAAGCCGGAGGAATACACGGGTGCCAGCTTTTCCATCAGCAACCTCGGAATGTTCGGCATCGATGAGTTTACCGCTGTTATCAATCCACCAGAAGGAGCAATTCTGGCGATTGGGGCGATGACGGCGAAACCCGTCGTGCGCGGAAATGAAATTGTTGTGCGCCAGATGATGCGCGTGACGATGTCCTGTGATCACCGCGTAATTGACGGAGCGACCGGGGCCAAGTTTTTACAGACTTTCAAGAAAACAATGGAGAATCCTCTCTACCTCGTCGTCTGAGGTGCGAGTGAGCGGCCACCATTCAAGCGCGTACTAACAAATGAGAGTGAGCGTTTCAAACGCTTACTCTCTTTTGCTTGCAGCGCGTTGCAATTATCGATCTGGCTAGAACACTCAACTACTTTTACAAAGATCCCTTCCGCGACTATTCAATGAAAGCGAAACTTAAGGGCTCCGGCGCCGCTCCCCACTTAGCGTTGATCGCAGTGCAGGTGATGTTTGGCACCTGGCCGCTCGTGGGAAAGGTGGTGCTGCGATCTATCTCGAGTTCCGGTCTGGTTGGCCTGCGCGTCCTTGGCGCTGCGCTTGTACTTGTGATGTTGCGCGGCAAGTTACGCGAGCTACCAAAACTACCGGGCCGCGACCTTGCGATGTTGACGCTTTGCAGCCTGCTTGGTGTGGTGGTCAACCAGCTGATCTTCGTGAGAGGGCTATCGCTTACGACTGTGATCAACGCGACGCTCCTGGGAACGACTATTCCGGTCTTTACCCTAATTGTCAGCATCGTTTTCGGTTACGATCGAATTTCCCTCCGCCGTGTCCTGGGAATCTTACTCGCGGCGAGTGGCGTTGTTTATCTCGTCGATCCCTGGCGCGCACAGTTTTCCGCGGAAACCACAAGCGGCAATCTACTCATAGTCGTCAACTCGTTTTGCTATGGTGCGTATATCGCGATCTCCAAGGACCTCTTCAAGCGACACGGCGCGCTGAACGTGATTACCTGGATGTTTGTGATCGGCTGTTTGATAACAACGCCCATTGGTGCCTACGCCTTGAGCCACGATTCGTTGGGTGCGGCAGGAATCTGGATCTGGGTCGCGGTGATTTATATCGTCCTTATTCCGACGGTCGCGGCTTATTATCTCAACGCCTGGGCACTGACGCGCGTGCCGCCAACGACGGTCGCCACCTACATCTATCTGCAACCCCTAATCGCGTTTGGCCTGGCGCCTTTTTTACTCGGAGAGAGGTTGAGCTCGCGAACTGTGATCGCCTGCCTGCTAATCTTTGCTGGCGTTTTTGTAGTAATTAGACGGGCGCGCAGTCGCGCCGCGAAAGATGTGATCGAACGCCCGGACGCCCTCGCTCATTGAGATTTGACGCCGGAGCCGGTCACGAGTTCTGCAGCGGCTTGCCGCCCTACGTGCGGTAAGGCTCGCCTTACCGGGGAAACTGCTTTGGGTTTTCGGCGAGGCTTAGCCTCGCGAAGATAATCGAGGTTAGCTGCGGTAAGGCAAGCCTTACCGCACGGAAGGCGACAAGCCGCTAAGTGTTCGACTGAAGCTGCTGTGGCGAAGTGATTCGACCCACCGGATAAAGATTCATTTGCTGGTCCCAGTAGGGCGAACGCTGGTAGAAAAATTCCAGGCGCGCTGCCGGACTGGACGCAAAGGCCGCATCAGTCGCTAACTTTTTTTGAAACTCGGCAGCCAGCTTGGGATCATCCGCCATCATTTTCCGCGCCAGTGTTTCCAAGACGTAGTGCTCACCATACTCCTTCTGTTCGAAGATCGCGTTGAAGAAACCCCAGGCGACGAGGGAATCCGGAGCTTGTGGTTCCAGAAGATTGATGGCGAGTTTGGCAAGTTGCTGCGCGAGCGGAACAATCATCGAGCCAGCAGGAAAAGTTCGAACTTCGCGCGTGATCTCACTTTTGACGCGCGGCATGAACCTTCCTTCAAACGGACCTGAGGGCCAGCTCACATCAGCGAACCGATAACTCTCAACTTCCATAGCCGCAGCTGAACTGGTTTCGTAACAGGCAAGTCCATGGGCTTTCAAGACGGCGATGGCTTCCCGCCACTGCGGCGGAACGATGTAAGCCAAAGGAGGAACTATGGCTGTCTTGACGCGGAACGTGTTGTACATCGGCACCGTGATCGCGAGCGGCTCGGACCCAAAGACAACGCGAGTATCTCCTGAAACGTCGCTCATCTCGGTCCGCGAAGACAAGGCCTTGAGTTCGTAAGGCGAGGCTTCATCAGTTAGCTCAAAATCGATCGGATAAGTTTGATCCAAATCATATTTGGCGCCGCGGGCAATGGTCGCAGCATCCGCGGCCCGTCCGGCCGCGAGCAGCTTTTGCGGGTCTCGGCTTACTTCGGCGAGGGCAAACCGCAGCAAGTCATACGTCCCCACTACTCGCGACCTGTAGTCTTTAATCATGTGAGTTTCAATCAAGACTCCCGGCCGGTTACGCAGCGGCACATAGCCAGTAGAAAAGCGTGGACTGCCATTGAAATCGCGAATGCCTTGCGTGAAGTCACGGTTGTCCGCAAATTCCAGGTACCACGAGACTACATTCCCGGCAGCCTCCATCGCCGGAAAAACTTTGCCGTTCATCACTTCGCGCTCCCAACTCAGCACACTCGCAGCAATGCCCTCGTGATGTTCAAACTGGTAAGTAATGTTGTACTGGTAGTCGGCGCCGTCTGTGACATGGCAGTCGATGAACAGATCCGGCTGCCAACGGTTCCAAAGGGAAAGCCAGGCGCGCGTTTCCGGCGTATCCGCCTTCATGTAATCGCGATTCAGATTCTGATAAGAAGTTGTAGTGCGCCAACCCATGTCAGCGGGGCCGTTCTGGTTGATGCGATTGTACGGGCTGGATCGCTCATGACCGTCTGTGTTGTAGATCGGAATAAAAAGGACGACGACATTCTTGAGCAGGTCAGGCTGAGTCTTAGTAATTGCGATATCGCGCAAGAGCGCGAAGCCGGCATCCTTTCCGTCAGGTTCTCCCGCATGAATGCAAGCCTGGATTAGGACAACTGCTTTGCCGGCGGTGTGCGCTGCCTCTGGAGTAAACGTTTCGTCTTCAGCGGCGATGAGAAGCGGCAGCTCACGACCTTCACCGCTCTTGCCAAAACTTTCAAAGTGAAGCAACGGCGAAGCATCTGCGAGTCGTTGAGCGAAGGCTACGGTCTCAGCGTAAGGCGCAGTCTCCTGGTAATCAGTCTGCTCGGCACGGGTTTGCCAGGCTGGGGGAACCGGGGGTCGAGATTCTTGATTCATATGGGTTGATGCAGGGTTAGCCGGATCGAAGTTGGCGGTTGCAGGAACGGCAGTTAATGCGCCTTCTCGCGTTCAACGTTCCGCACCCGCAGCGAATGTACATCGTGCGCGCAAACCATTGCGTGATGATCGCACTCACGGCCAGGATGGCGATCATCACAACAAGGTTAAGTAGCAGGTCTCTCAACTTCGGTGTTTGGTTTGAAGACTCTGTTGATACGCGTAACCGCGATCATAACCACGGCGAAAAGCTGCATTTGACCGGGCCTCGTGGTAGAAGACTATCAATTCCGGAGCCGCCTCATCGTACGTGCGGCCGCGCAACTTCGCATGAAAAGCGGCCTCAAAGCCTCGGCGGTAGTCCGCTTCATCTTCGCTGAAGCTGCGGCCTGCGGCCTCATAGGTTTGCGCTTCGGCATCGCGCAAGCCGAGCCACCAATCGTCGCGAGCAGCATCGATGCTTTGCGCTCCGGTCGCACTCAAAACCTCGCGTGCCTGCGCTTCAGCTTCTTCCTCCTCTGCAAAGGCAATTACGACCGAGCGGCCATTTTTTAAAGCATCTTCGTAGAGGTAGAGCTCATCATGTGGGACACCATCGGCAAGGGTTCGTTCCATCGCCGCCCCGGCGGCCATTCCGGTCGCGGCGCCGCCGACGCCAAGAATAGCCGCGCCCACAAGACCCGCAGCCAAGACCGGCCCCACCCCTGGGATAAGTAAGCTGGCTACACCAGCGCCCAAGCCTAAGCCGCTGGCGGTTCCCAGCGCACCGCCAACCGCCCCACCCATTGCTTTACCCATGCCCGACGGTTCGGTATCGCTGACCGGAACTTCTGTTTCGATCTCCCTATCGCGCGTATCAGGAGTTAAAAACGCAATTCGGTCGTTGGGTATCCCGACCGCTTGAAGTTGCTGCACCGCGCGCTCAGCGTCGTTACGTGAAGCGAAAATGCCTGCTACCGTTTCCATGCTGTTCCCTCCCTTGGAGAATGTTTTTAGCATTAGACTCCTGTGACAGAGCACAGGACAAGGAGGATCGGCAACCGACACAAATTGTTGAGGAAATCAGCAACGCTATGTTAGAGTCGGACTTAGAAGAGCAACTTCGGAATAAGGAACATCACAAGCGTGTACGACATCGTTGACAAACATTGGCCCATGTCGGAAGGCGACGGCAAGGCGAGCAGGAAAAAGAAGCCGCGCATTTTGGCAATCACTACAGATTGCTGCACTGGTTGTTCCGGATCACCTGCATGTATCGAATACTGTCCGATTGAGGCTTGCATGTTCTGGGTTCCGGACGAGGATCACCCACCGTTCGGTCGAATTGAAGTTGATCCCTATCTTTGTATCGGTTGCCAAAAATGCACGAGCAAAGGCCCGGATGGCGCTTTCCTCGATGGTTGCCCGTGGGACGCAATTGAGATGGTACCGACTGAAGATTGGGAGGGACTGCATGGCATCTCACTCCCTGATGCGCCACCCGCAGCGCCCGCTTAAACAGCTATTTATTTTTTGCAAAGCGGCTCCTGATAGTCTTAGCTGTCAGGGCCGCTTGTTCTTTTATCCGGTCTGAACGAGTGGGGCCGTGCGCCTGGCCGCGTTCATACTGCTCAAGCACTGGTAAGTCGTCTTTATCACCGACGAGTGCAAGACCGCGCAGCGCTTCCCAAATACTTTCTTCATCCGAACTAAGCGTGAGCAATGTTTCTCCCGCGTTAATCGTCGATCCTTGCGGCAATGCGATTCGTTCCACTCTCCCGGGAAGTGGCGACCGCACCTCTGCAAGGACGTTGTTGGATTGCCGCAGGCGTACCAGCAAGCTCCCGCGCGCGACTGGAGACTGTTCCTTGAGCGTACTCTCCACCTGACCTCCTGCGGGTGCCGCAAGTGGGTAAGGCTGAAGGATGGCGCGCAATTCATCGCGTCCACTGGCGTCGCCAAAGCGCAATAACCCAAGGGCAGCATTCCGGCGCACTATTGGTTCTCGATCTTTGAGTAACCCTGCGAGCGACTGATGAAATTCGTCAGCCTTGTTGTCGAAACCCATCACCCAGGCGGCGGTCAAACGAAATTCTGTTTCGGGATCGCCAGCGAGCCGGAGGATGTGGGGGTACCACTGGCGAGCACTGGCATCGCCGCGGGCGATGCGTTCCTGCACCTGAAGCAACGCGTGCTGCACTCGACGCGGATGCCTTTGATCAGAAAGGTAACTAGTGATATCGGCATCGGACAACGTGCGGCCAAACCAGGTGAAGTACCAGGTGAGAAACGCTCCCACCACAAACAACACCGCGAGGATCAAAATCGGGCCGGAGGCGCGCAGCCGCTTAACCTCAGGCAACGAGACCTTCACTTCCGGCTTGTTGCCATTGCCATCGCTTTCTTGGTCCTTCTGGGTCATGGAGTGGGATAGATGTGATAAAGCATCAGATACACGATGACGCCGGTCACAGAAACATAGAGCCAAAGCGGCAGCGTCCAGCGTGCAATTTTTCGGTGTCGCAGAAAGTCCCCCCGTGCCGCCCGGTAGAGAGTTATCAAGACTAAGGGGACAATCACAATTGCCAGGACAACGTGACTAATCAATATTGCGAAGTAGAAGGGGCGCACAATTCCCTGCCCTAAAAATCTGGTGTCACCGTGGTAATAGTGATAAGTCAAGTACGACGTTAGAAACAGGATTGAAGTCGCGAACGCCGCAACCTGGCAATTCCGGTGCGCGATAATGCGACGTTGACGAATGAAGCGGTAGCCAAAGACGAGCAGCACGGCGCTGGTTGTGTTGAGTAAGGCGTTGAGATGGGGAAGCTGAGAAATGTAATCGGACATCGTTACTTGCAACGAAACCTTGGCTGAGCTAACTCCCCCTTGATCAAAAACGATCCACGAAATCACGCAAAATACACAAACATCTTAGTGTTGCTTCGCGTGAGTTGGGTGGATCGGTCTTTCCAACTAAGAAACCACCAAGGTGGTGCGGCGTCAGTCGCGCTGAGCTGCCACCCGGCCCTTCTCAGTTAGCGCGTAGAAATCATTTCCCAGCTCTTCCAGCAGGCCGTCTTTCACCAGCTGCTCTACGGTATCGAAGACAGCGGTGCGGGCTTCGGGATCGTTGCCGCCAATCTCAAAAAGAGTATGCAGGTCGAGTGAGTCTTTATTCCAATGGGCGAAGTTTCTCAAGACGCGTTTGGCTAAATCCTCGTCCATGACTCTTTACCTAACTTGGTTGCGCGGAGACTATTCCTTACGCCGACTCATACCTGCCATCATCGCTTTCACATCGGGAGGCACGGCGCGGCCTTTAGCATCAAGCAGAGGCGGGCTGGTACCAGCAACCTGGGCTGACGCTTTCTGACGACCCAGCCGCTTGGCAAAAGGAATCGGCAGCCGTCCCTCTGAATGCAGGTAAAGCAGCGGGTTGGACATGAAGACGAGCGCCATCACCATGCATACCATGATGATGAAAAGATTATCGGTGCTAAGGAGGGGCGGATAAAAAAGCGCGGTCAGAACTGCGGCGACGATAAACAGCAAGCCCAGCACGATGCAGATCAAGTTCAATAATCCCAGCTCATTCTTCATCAGTCGAATCCTACCTAATGTTTTGCCTTACCAGCCGGTTTGGGACGCTCTGACATCTCTTCATACCCGCACCTCTCACATTGCCAGACGGCAAACACTGCGTTTGGATCGCTAGTGTTTTGATATACAGCGCGATCGGAAGGAATGATCTTGCCACCGCACTCCGGGCATGAACGCCCGCGGGTGGTGCGAACGTCGATATTGAGGGCGAGTGGGTTGTCGCTGGACATGTCTACTCGTCCTCGGCCCCAGCCTGTTGCTTGCCCT
>Ga0079218_10000239_pt1 | contig 14641 bp, 21 predicted proteins | sample NCCompost_FD_77181 | JGI IMG/M metagenome (GOLD analysis project Ga0079218, IMG submission 77181) | Agricultural soil microbial communities from Utah to study Nitrogen management - NC Compost | ecosystem: Environmental > Terrestrial > Soil > Agricultural land | place: USA: Utah | collected... | reverse complement strand
GGCCTTGGCCTTTGCCATGCGGCTTCCATCGCCGTCCGTCCGATAAGGGCGTCGCCGCCGGTCGCCGTCGCCTGTCGCCCCCGGCCTCACGGGCCGGCCGCGCCGGGCAGGCGCTGCTGCCGCGGGCCCTCGGGCGCCTCGGCCTCGCGCTGCGGCGCCGGCCGGAGGGTCGCGTCCCCGCCCGCGGCGGCAAAGGGCGGCAGGTCCGGCGCCTTGCCGCCCAGCAGCTCGCCGACGGTGACGCACTGCATCCGCGGGTACTTGCGCGGGCCGTCATAGACCTGGACGGCCAGCCAGCCGGCGGCCATGGCCTCCTCGCGCATGGCCCGCGTCGGCTCGGCCAGGCTCACCAGGACGCCGAAGTCGGCGCCCTCGCGCTCCATCGTGCCGCGCAGGTCGCGCGCCGCGTGGGGCGGGACCTTGGCGCCGCCCTTGACCGAGTAGATGGCCTCGCGCCGGACGGAGTCCCCGCCGCGGTGCTCGAGGAAGACGCGGCGGCCGTCCACGCCGCGGTCGGCGCCGCGCTTCTTGCCGGCGGGGCGGGCGCCCACGAGGCCGAGCGCCCACAGCTCGAACTGGTACGGGTCGTCGCGCGCCAGCTGCTGCGCCCCGTCGAGCGTTGTCGGCTCGCCCAGGACGTCGTACCCGATGGCGCCGAAGCCGGACAGGCGGTGCTTGGTCAGGCTGATGGCGAGGTGGGTGACGTCGATGCCGATCCAGCGCCGGTTGAGCCGCTGGGCGACCGCCATGGCCGTGCCGCCGCCGCAGAAGGGGTCGAGGACGACGTCGCCCTCGTCGGAGGAGGCGCGCAGGATGCGCTCCAGCAAGGCCTCCGGCTTCTGGGTGGGGTAGCCCAGGCGCTCCGCGGAGGCGTGCGACAGCGGCGGGATGTCGGTCCACACGCTGGTCACGATGGAGCCCTCCTGCTCGGCCAGGTAGCGCTTGAGGGCGAGGCGCCGCGTCGTGTCCGGGAGCCCGGCGCGGTCCTTGGGGTAGTGGATGCGCCCGTCCTCGTCCAGCCTGCGCATCGTCTCCTGCCCGTACCGCCAGCCCTTGGCCGGGAACGGGTGCACGGGGACGCCGGTGTCGATCGCACCCCGGATCTTGGGCACGTACGGCCACATGTCCAGCAGGCGCTGGCGCAGCTCCAACCGATCGGCCCGGTTGTCCTCGGGCTGGGACAGGGCGGTGACGGCGTCGTCCACGGCGAGAATGGAGGGGATCTCGGGCCACGCCTCGCCGAACCGGGACCACTGTTCGTAGGCCTCGGCGAGGTGCCGGGCCTGAACCTTGATCAGCTTCCACTCGTCACGGAGCGCGCGACGGAGGCCGCTCAGGGACTGCTCGTAGTAGATGCCAGCGGAGCCGAACTTCAGGGCCGAGTAGATGGCGCGGCGTGCCCATCCGGCGATCGTGTAGTGGCCGGAGTCGTCGGACAGGATGGCGTAGTGCTGCTCCTCGCCCGGCTCGTCTCGCCCGGCCATGATGCCGCCGGTCACGATCCCTGCCTCGTCGCCCTCGCCCTCGTTGTCGGCCGGGTCCACCACCGTGATGATGTACTTCATCTCGGGGGCGAACGGCAGGCGGTCGCGCTCGAACCATGCGGCCTGGAAGATGCCGCCCTCCAGCGGAGCGGGCTCCTGCTGGTACATCGCCCACCACCACCGGCCGGAGCCGGAGTCGCGCCTCTTCTGCTCCCACTCGCTGGCGGTTCGGCCTCGGGTGGAGACCAGCCACTGGCCGGGCTTGCGTCCCAACGTGTCGTTCTCCACGGCCTGGGCGGGGATGGACAGGCGCGTCCACTCGGGCGTGACGTTCAGCTTATCCGTCTTGAGCAGGAACCCGGTGAGGTCGTCCTCGTGCCAACGGGTCTGGATCACGATGACGATGGCTCGGCCGGACAACCGCGTCATGGCCACCGACTGCACCCAGTTGATGACGCGTCGGCGGTACGTGGGCGAGTCCGCCTGCACGGCGTCCTTCAGCGGGTCGTCAATCACGAGCACGTCGGCGGGACGGCCAGTGAGGGCGGAGCCGATGCCGACCGACAGGACGCCACCGGGGCGCTTGCGGCCGGGCACGTCCGTGAGGGACCAGGCGCTGGCGCTGCCTCGGGCCGGGTCCAGCATGAGGCCCAGCACGTCCTCGTGGTCCGGCGCCAGGTTCTGCTGGCCCTTGTACCCAGAGCCGTGGTTCTCGATGAACTGGCGGATGGCCAGTCCCGACTCCTGGGCGATGCCCTGTTCGTAGCTGGCGAACACGATCCGGCGAGTGGGGTCACGGAGCAGGAACCACAGGGCGGCGTCCTGGATGCGCGTGGTCTTGCCCTCCTGGGGGGGCATGTTGATGATGTGCCGGAGCTGGCCCCCGGCGTCGGCGGCCATCATGGCGGCGTCCAGCGCGTCCAGGGCGGGCGTCTGGACGAACCCGGGCCGGAGGAACTGGCAGAGGTGGCCGGGCGTGGGGAACCGCTCGATGGCCTGGCGCTGCACGAGCATCCGCTGAATGCGCTTCTCGGCCACCTGGCGCTCGGCCGGGTTGAGGTCCTTCAGCGCGTCACTGATCTCCTGTTCGAGACTCACCCCTCCGGCACCTCGGTGACGCGGTTCAGCTGGGCGGTTTCGGTGGCGAGGAGTGAGGCGACCTTGTCCACGGCATCGTTGATGCGGTCCACGCTGACCTCGTGCTTGATGGCGGCGTCCAGCCCGAGGAGCTTGGAAGTCTTGTCCACGATGGCGAGAACGACCTTGGCCGCGCCCTCCTGGTCCTTCCCCCACCCCTTGGGGTTCTCCTCGTCCTCGTCTCCGAAATCGGACTGGGTGGCGCGCGGCATCCACACCTCGCGGAGCTGGCGCAGCGTCTCCAGCTCCTTGTGGACGAGCGATCCGGCCAGCTCCCGGTTCTCCTCCACGGCGGCCTGGAGTTCGGCCTGGTAGCGGCGTCCGGCTACGGACTTGCTGATGCCCAGTTCCTCGGCCGCCGCTCGGATGGTCTTCCCCTGGGCAACCAGCTCAAGGACGCTGCGCCCCTCGGCCAGTCCGGCCGCGTCATCCTGGATGGTCATGCCACGATCATAACCCCCGAGGCGGGGGATTTGATCACGGCACGAGCGCCCACCACGGCGTGGTGTTCGTGGAGGTCCAGGCGGAATCAGTTGCGTCCAAAGTGGACGGGGCCGTACCTGCGCTAGCTCCGTACCCCTCGAACCTGACTCCCGCGTTGATCAGTGCGGCCGGTGCGCCCACCGTGGTGTAGACGCGCGGGCTCGTGCTGAACCCGGTGGAGCCGAACAGCACATAGACGTAGTCACCCACGGCGATGTCCACCGAGGCGTCCAGGGTCAGCTCCCGCACGCCCAGCGTGGTGAAGGCGTTCACGTTGTTGTACTGGGCGCGGAGGGTGAGGTTGGCCGGGTTGCTCCCGGTGTAGACCGCGACGAACCCGAGGGTGCCGCCCACGGCCGCCGTCTGCACGCAGAACCGGATCTTGGTGGCGAAGAACCCGGACGGCGAGACCACGCCGGAGAACGTGGCGAACGCCGTCGTGTACTCGTCGTTCGCGGTGGCCTGCCTCCGCTGGATCGTGGAGAGCATGTCGCCGTAGCGCTCCCGGTCGGTGGGCTGGGGGCGACGCGCGAGGACCTCGGCGGCGGCGATGCGCGCGAGGGTGGCCGGGCGCTCGGAGTGGGTGTGGTCCCAGCGGGCGGCGCGAACGCCAGTGCCCGCGTCGGCGAACTCGGCGATGGCCGGGGGGAAGTCGCCACCTCCGGAGAGGGTGAACGCGCCCGCCTCCAGGGTGTCCAGTCGGCCGTCCAGCGAGGTGTCCACGGCGGTGAGCGAGGAGACGGCCGTGGACAGGTCCCCGGCCACGGTGCTGATCGCGCTCTGAATCGCGCTGTGAGCCCCGGAGTCCGCGTCGTGCACGCCTACGGCGGACGCCGCCGCTCCGGTCGCCTCCTTGCCGTCCAGGGCCGTCTGGAGGCCCGTCACGTCTGCGATGGCGTGGCCATGCGCGGTGAGCTGACCGGACGGCAACCGGCCGCCGGAGTCGAGGGTGGCCAGACCAGAGTTCGCACCCACCTGGGAGTCATCCACCTTGGAGTCCAGGGCGGCCTGGAGTCCGGTCACATCGGTGACGGCGTGCACGTGCACGAGCGGCGCGGCTCCGATGTCGTCGGGGCTGTCGATGACCGGCCGGGCCTCCAGCGCGTCAAGGCGCGAGTCGTACGCGGTGAGCGTGCCGTCCAGTCCGGTGACCTGGGACGTGGAGTGGTTGTGGGTGGCCGGTGCCGCGCCGATGTCGTCCGGGGAGTCGATGACCGGCCGCGCCTCCAGGGCGTCCACGCGGGTGTCCAGTGCCGTGTCCGCCTCGGAGAGGGCGGTCAGCAGAGTGGACAGGCCGGTCACGTCTGCGATGGCGTGAGTGTGCGGGCCTCCGCCGGACACGTCCCCGGCCACCCAGTTGGCGCCATCGAACACGATCGCGTTGCCAGCAACCGGGTTCGCGAGGCTGGTTCCGGTGTGGTCCTTCAGCGCGTGCGCCACGGTCGGCGGCACCGGCGAGGGGAGGGCAGGATCATCGATCAGCACGTCCCGGAGCCACAGGGGTCCGCCGGTGGCCGGGACCTGGAACGTCCAGACCTTGCCGTCCCGCAGGCCGTCGCGCTCGTCGGCCTCGTAGTACGTGCCGTTCGCGGCCTCCAGCTGGGACTGGGGGGTGAGATCAGCGGACCACACACCAGCGTTGTTCGTGCTGACCGAGGTCTCCTGGATCACCTCGCCCTGACCGTTCGCCAGGAACGGGTTGCCGTTCGCGCGGAGCCGGACTCGGACCGTGTGGTTCCGGAGCGGTCGGCCTACCGCGTCCGTGACCGTGTTCCGGATGATCGTCACCAGGACCCCTATCAGTTCGGGGGCACGTGGAAGAGCGGCCCCAACTCGGTTGCGTCGGTCACGACGATCCAGCACTCGGACTCACGCCGTGCGTAGGGATCATCTCGCGCCAGGACGATCCGCTGGGAAGTACGTACCACGTGTTCTGCCTTGTCGTCGGGGATGACCTTGGCGTCCACGAGCCCATCCAGGATCGGCTTGAGCGTGGCGGCGATGTTGTCCGCGTCGCGCCTGCCGTTGTTGGACGGGTAGTAGATCAGCTCCACGGCGATGCGCTGGAGGTCGGCGGCCAGCGCTCCGTCCTTGATGGCACGGCGGGCCACGATGCTCACGTCATGGGCAATGTTCTTCTGGAGCGAGCGCTCCTGGTGGTAGCTGGCGAACCGGTCGTTGAGACTGAGCGGCGGCCGGAGGAACGGCATCTTGATGACCCACTGACTCATCCCTAGATGCTACCCCGTTGTGGGGTGCGAAAAGCCCCCGGCCAGTGCGCACTGGGGTTCGGGGGCTCCGCCCGGGGCTTGCCATTTCCCGGCTGCAACCGCTGGCCCGTGGTCGCCCCGAGGGACGGCAGGCGGGCGATCGGCAAGTTTTGTAGCGGAGCCGGAGGTGGGGTCCGGCTCCGCCGGAGTGGCCGTGGCATGGCCGCATGACGCGCCATGATCGTAGCGCAGAAACGCCCCCGATACCGTCCTGGTGGCCGGTCGGGGGCGTCGGGCTCAAGCTCTCACCTGAGCGTGGACCGCAGTTCCGTGCTGGAGCCTACAGGCCCCAGAGCGTGGCCCAGTCGTCGCCCCAGACCTCGCCCCACCGAGAGGTGGAGTTGGCCCGGTGCGCCTGCTGGAACCGGATGACCGCGTCCTTGGTCTCCTGCTCGAACACACCATCACTCCAGCCATCCGAGGCCCAGCCCGAGGGCGGAACCTGCTGGCCGTTGCTCCGGCGCGCGTAGCCCAGGCTGACCAGCTTGCGCTGGAGGGCCTGGATCATCGGGCGCTCGCTGGCGTAGAAGCCACCGTGGGACTCGTTCGGCCCGGACTTCAGGCCGTAGTAGTGACCCCACGGGAGCGGGAAGCCACCGGGGTAACCCGGCTTGCTCGGGGACGGCGTGCCGCCACCTCCGCCTCCTCCGCCGCTGCCCAGCATCGGCACGTTCCACCGGCTCATGTCGTCACACGCGGGCGTGGAGACGACGGAGACGTGAACGTGCGAGGTGTGCGGGTTCACGCCGTTGTACCGGACCCACTGCCACGGGCTGTAGGCCGGACGCGAGTCCATGATCCAGCCGTTGGCGATCACGTACTTGATCCGGCCGTCACGCGAGGCCTGGAGCTGGTCCGTGAACTTGTCGATGTCGAACCCGTTGCGGGGATCGTGGGTCCAGTCGGCGGCCGTGACGATGCCCGGCCCGTACCACGGGTTGTGGTCAGAGCTGGTGTTCTGGTGGGCGGTGTCACCGATGTAGCCATCGGAGACGCGCGACCGACCGGGGAACGCGGCGTCGATCTGGTCCCGCAGGACCAGCAGGGACTTGGCTACGCGCCAGGCCATGTCAGTCCACCACCTTGGGGGCGAGGATCTCGCCGTTCTCGTCCAGCGGGTTGCCGTCGTCGTCCACGGCGCCCTCGGCGAACTGGTATCCGGCGGGCGGCGTGTCGTCCAGCGAGCCGTCCTCCGGGTTGGGGTTCGGCTCGTCGGCCACCACGACCTCGGGCGTGGGGATCGAGTCGTCGTACCCGTCGTGCTCCTCGATGGGTGCCACGGGCTTACCTCCATGTCTCCCCCGAATCGGGGGACCCCCAGGATACGCCGGAGCCCCGACAGGCACGCGGCCTATGCGGGGCTCCGGGTTGCGCCAGGGCTGGGCCTCCTGGCGGCGAGGTGGTCAGAACGGCAAGAGGCGGTGGCTCTGGCCCTTGATCGTCAGGAGCGAGGAGCCCCCGAACAGGCGCTGGACCAGGCGGGCGTCATACCGCGTCTTGATCTCGGCGGGCTCCAGGTTGGACGTGATGATCATGGGCAGGTTCCGAGAAGCCCGGAAACCGGCGATCGTGTACAGCTGCTCGTCCACCCAGTCCGTGACCTTCTCCGTACCGAGGTCGTCCAGCACGAGCACCGGCGCCAGCTTGAACTGGCCGATGTCGCCATCGCCACCCGGCCGCAGAACCTCCAGCAACTCGGGGGCCGTCACGGTCTGGACAGGAATGCGGTCCTCCACGAGCAGCGCGCGGGCGATGGCCATCGCCTCCCACGTCTTGCCGGAGCCGTGGTGGCCAAGGATCACGAGCCCGTTCCGCTTGCCCTCGCGGTAGCCGGTCAGCCACGCGGAGGTCTCGGCGTGCCGGGGGACGGCCGCGCGGTAGACCTCGGGCAGGCGGGCCACGAGGACACGAGCCTTGTTCGAGTTCCACTTGTCGCGGGTGCGCGCCTCGGCGGCGGCCATCTCCTCGTCCGTGGCCCAGCGCGTGTTCTTGGCGCGCTCCCTCCAGGAGGCGGGCGCGAGGTCGCCCAGGGTGGGCTTGGCCTCGCGGGCCACCACCTCGTCCAGGCGGGCGTCCAACTTCCTGCTGTCGTTCATGTTCCAACCGTAGCCCCCCGCGTCGGGGGGCGCAACAGAACTGGTCACTCCAGGACCTTCCTACTCCGGCCGGTCGGCGAGAGTCGCCGTGCCAGCGTTGTACGCCTCCAGCCACGCGCGGTGGCGTGCCACGCGGGCGTTCGCCTCCGCGTCGGTCTCGCCCGCCGGGGCGTCCACGGCGTTCTTCTGCTCTGCCCGGAAGTATCCACGGGTGGGGTCCTGCTGGCCGTTACCGCTCTGGAGCTGACGGCGGTACTGGCCCGCCAGGTCCGTGAACTGGGTGCGTCCCATCGCCGTGGCGGCCTGGAGGACCAGGTGCGGCTTGACGGCGGCGTCCTTCAGGAGCCTGGAGGCAGCACCGGCGACCTTGCGGACATCGGCCTGGATGGGGTCGTGGCCCTGGTGTCCGAGGCGGTAGGCATCCACGTAGGCGGCCACTACGTCGTTGCCCTTGATCTCCAGGCCGCTGTTGGCCCTGATCTCCTCGGCGGAGAAGAGGCCATCGGCCGGGGCAGCGTCGCCCGTGGCGGCGCTTGAGGTGGTCTTCTTGTTCTCGGTGGTCTTCTTGGAATTGGTCTTCTTATAGTCCAGTTCGTTTCCCGCCGTGGGGTTCTCCGCCGGGGGGTTTTCCACCGGCGGTTCTGAGCTGGGAAGACTGTCGCTGATCTCGTACAGAGAGCCGGTCACGCGGTTGCGGCCGTCGCGCTGGAGAGTGCGGGTCAGATAGCCCCGGTCCTCAAGCTCACGGAGCCCCGACTTGATAGCCGTCTCCCCCGTCTGGGTGAGGATGGCGATCCGCTCCACGGAGAGTTCGAACTCGGCCGTGTGGGTCAGGAGCCACGCGGCGAGTCCACGGGCCTTGAGGCTGATCTCCCCGTCACGGAGGAGGGCGTTGGAGATGATCGTGAAGTGATCGGCGGGACGTGCGCCCCGGCGAATGGTGGCACCCAAGGGTGGTACCCTCCTGGTTAGTTGGTAAGTCGAGACCTGCAAGGCCCCCGGCCGTCACACCGGGGGCCTTTCTCGTGTCTTGGTCATCATGCCACGTGACGGCGGAACGTCACCCCTCGGTGGCGTCCCCCTCGAACGGGATGGGGTCCTGGATCTCCAGCTTGCGCGCGGCGGCGGCCCCCGCCTCGGTGACCGCCCAGACCACGGCCTCCCGGCCGGTGCTGGTGTGCACGCGCTTGCCCGAGTCCTCCACGAACCCCATGCGGCACAGCTCCACGCGGCGCGGCCTCTCGCTGGAGGCCCCCAGGCCAATGACGGCCTGGAGCATCTCGTCCGACATGCCGCCGGACAGGCGGGCCATGTACAGCTCCACGAGTACGGCGGCGCGCTGGGTGCCGGAGCGGAGCTTGATGGCCTTGGCGGCGGCCTGGGCGGTGTCGCCGTGGTCGTTGCGCACGAGCCCCACAGAGGCCTCCCAGGAGGCGGCCACCTCGGCCGGTGCGCAGAACCCAGGCACCACGAGCGCGCCAGGGTGGGCGGCCTGGAGGGCCACGAGGGCGGTCTCCAGCTCGTGCTTGATGCCTGCCTGGACGCGGTCCAGCTCCTCGGTGGAGCGGTTCCAATCGAGCTGACCCACCAGCTCACGCGCGCGCGTCAGTGCACCCCATGCCACGGTGTCGTTCACCCCGCGTACCTCCGTCCCTCGTCCTCGGCCCGTGCGATGCCCGCGAACGGGTCCACGCCGGTGCGCTCGATCTCGGCGCGGCGGAGCTGGTCCACCACGCGCTCCAGGTCGTTCACGTCCGCGCCCTTGGCCACGGCCAGCTGGTCCAGACCAACCTCGATCTGAGCCGGGCGGCCGTCCGGGGCGTCGGTGCGCTGGACCTCCAGCGAGGTCTCACCGCGACCACAGGGCCACGGCGCCGTGCACCCCCCGCACATCTCGGCGCCATCCGGCATGAGCCGGAGGAAGTGCGGCACGCCGTCCGGGGTGACGTTGCGAGCCGGTGCGTCCAGGCCCGGGAGCTGTACGGGCTCCGGCTCCTCCTCGGTCGGGCGGAACTCCACGGGCTCGTTGCCCGTGGGGACCTTGATCGGTCCAGCGATGGGCGGCGCGGCCCGGTCTCCACGGAGCGCGCGGAGGTCACCGGCCGTCCACTCGTAGTCTGGCCCCCGGAACGGGATCACGTACCACACCGGGGTCCCGTCGTCCGGGTCCACGAACACGCCGTTGGACAGGCGCGGCGCGGGCTCACTGTCGGTAGGCGGCGTCCACTCCGGGTTCGCCATCCCCAGGGGGACCTCGGTCCCCGGCTCGATCTGCTCAGGCACTGGGCTTCTCCTTGCTCTTCTTGGGCGTCACCCTGCTCATCTTGACGCCCGTGTACTTGGTCGTGGTGCGCATGGCGCCCGTGACCGTGCTGGCCAGCATGGTGTCTCGGCGGGACAGCTCCGTCTTGAACGCCTTCACCTTGGACACCTGGAGCTTGAAGTCCCCGAGGGCCTCCAGCTCCGCGAACGCCTGGAGCAGGAAGTCCACCAACTGGCCCTCGGCGGTCTCGTACGTGGCCTCCTGGCGCTCGGTGTCCGAGGGCTGCACGCGCTCGTACAGGTCGGAGAGGATCTCGGCCAGCTGACCGGCGATGTCCTCGCGCTGCACGAGCGAGACGGCGAGGGCCTGGAGGACGGCGTCCTGCTCGATGTGGTGCGTGTTCGCCGTGGTCTTGGTCAGCTTGATGTCCGTGCCGTCCACGTCCGGCACCGTGGCCGACTTGTTCGGGACGCCGTCCTGCTCCCCGACCGCCTCCACCAGCTCCTCCTCGGCGTACTGGCCGATGAGGGCGGCGGCACCGGCGAACGCACGGCCGTACTCGGTGAACTGCTCCGAGATCCCCTGAGCCCAGCGGACGGCGTCGTACACGTCCTCCTCCGAGACCACGTCCCCACGGGCAGCGCGGAGCTGCGCCATCGTCGCGTTGACGCCGTCCTGGAGGGCCTTGCCCAGCGTCCGGTGGTCGGGGAACCGGGTGACGATGTGCTCCAGCTCCACGGACGGCTGATCGGTCACTGCTCCAGCTCCTCGCGGTATTCGGCGGAAAGGGTGTCCAGGATGTGGGCGACCTCGGGGTGAGCGTCGGCCAGCGCGTCCGCCATGTCGGCGGCGAACTCGGCGCGGAGGTGCGGCGTCGCGCTCTCCACTGCCGCGAGGCCGAGGTGGACGGCCTCATTCCTGCTGATCGGGGTGCCACCGTCACCGAACGCGGCCGTCACGTAGACGGCCCGCGCGGCGGCACCCACGGCGGAGATGCGAGCGCTCACGCGTCCCGCCTCTTGCTCCAGAACTCCAGGGCGTAGAGCGTCACCCAGAAGCCGGTGGCGAGGATGCCCAGGGTCAGCATGGGCGCGTAGTGCTTCAGCACCATGTCCACCACGTCCTCGCGGACCACGAGCACGAACAGGCCGAACATCAGTCCGACGCTGATCGCGTAGACCAGCAGGGCCAGCGTCACCGTGCGGGCCAAGTCGTTCCACTCCTTGAGCGTCATGCCTTCCTCCAGACTGCTCCGCCACGCGGGCCGAGCTGGTAGAAGCCGATGCGGACGGGCTTTCCGTCCAGCATCGCGCCGAAATCGGCGTAGATGTCCACGTACGCGCCATCGTGGACGTTCGGGAACCGAGCGGTTCCGCCTTCCACCACCCAGTCCTCCCCGTCGTGGAACACGTGGTGAGTGGCGACCGAGCCGGACCATTCGGTCCGCTGCTGGAATGCGGCCTTGGCGGCGGCCTTGGAGACGAACAGCTCCACGTTGCCGCCCTTGGCGGACGGGGCCGGGCGCGGCGTGTCGTCGTCGCCCGGCATCGGGTAGAGGTTGAACACGGCCATGACCTTCACTCGGCCACCTCCACCAGGACGCGGAAGTTCGTGGACGAGTCGCGCACCAGCGGGACGACGCACCGGAGGCACGCCTCCTTGACGTTGCCGCGCGAGGACTCGGCGGTGGGGAGGTAGACGTTGGCGACCACCACGGCGTCCTCCTCGTCGCACACGGTGCACGGTTCGCCGTAGTTGTCCACGGTGGCCACGGTCACCAGGTGGATGTCCTGGGCGTCGATCACGGTCCTCATCGGGTGTCTCCGTTCGGTTGGTGTGCTCCCAACTTAACCCCCCGAGGAGGGGGAGCGCAACAAAGTCACTCCAACGGAGTAAAGCCCCGGGGCCGGAGCCACGGGGCTGAACTCGTGCAGGGGTCTAGCTGGCGAACACGTCTTCCGGCTGGAACACGGCCCGCGAGGCGGCCATCGTCCCCTCCTGGATGTGCGTCTTGGCGACGGCCATCCACCGGTGGTCCACGCCGTCCATGCCGTTGACGACCTTCCACGCCTCGGCGTACTGGCGCTCCGCGTGCTTGAGCGCGTTCACGGCGTTGATCTTCTCGTCCGACTGGGTGGGCGCGTAGCCCGAGACGGGCAGGCCGTGGTACTCGCCCTGGGGAACAACTTCCTGGTGACCCATGATCCTCTTTCCTAGTCCGTGCACCCGGCCAGATTGACCAGGCGCCACTCTCGTGCGATGACGGCCGCCTCCTCGGGCGTGTCGAACGTGCCCAGGTGGACCTTGCGGCCGTCCTTCTTGCCAGCGGCGGCCCAACGCTTCTTATTCGGGTAGACGCCTCGGTAGCCGCTGCCTGCCCAGCTGGTGATGTTCGCGCTCGACTCGCTGGCCGTGACCAGGCGCAGGTTGCTGCGCCGGTTATCGAGCTTGTTCCGGTTGACGTGGTCCACGATCGAACGGTCACCCAGGCGACACCCGAGAAGGTGCCGGTGCAACAGCTTGACCTGTCCATCCTCGTACAACTGGGCGTAGCCGTGGCTCCCCACGGACACCTTGCCCGGAAGTGCGGCGGCGTCCTCGTCGTCCAGCTGGACAGGCACGAGGACGCCGCTCCAACTCGCCATGATCTGCATCAGGCGAGCCTAGACGAACCCGTTCTAAAAAGGAGGCTCCTCTGCCTGCGAACCGGTGTACGGGGGAGCCGAGCCCCACGGGTCGTCGGCCGGGGGCTGCTGGCGGTTCTGCTGGCGCGGCTGCTGGGTGCCGCCCTCGCGGTCCACCTTGCGGACGCTCGCCTGGGCGTAGCGGAGCGAGGGGCCGATCTCGTCCACCTCCAGCTCCATCGTGGTGCGCTTCTGGCCGTCCACCTCGTACGAGCGCTGACGGAGACGGCCGGACACCAGGACGCGGTTGCCGCGCTTGAGCGACTCGGCCACGTTCTCGGCCACCTGGCGCCAGACGTTGCACCGCAGGAACAGCGCGTCCCCGTCCTTCCACTCGCCGCTGTTCTTGTCGAAATTGCGGGGGGTGGACGCCACGGTGAAGGACGCCACGGCCGCGCCCGACTGGGTGAAGCGGAGTTCGGGGTCCGCAGTCAGGTTGCCCACAACGGTGAGCGTGGTCTCTCCGGCCATCAGTGCTTGCTCGCTTCCATCTTGTCGGTGTGCACCTTGAGCAGGGCGGCCCAGTGGGCTACCTGGTCGTTCTCGTCGTACCGGACGGCGTCCCCGAGGTTCTCGCGAATCCAGGCGGCGTGCTCCTGGTCGTCGTGGCCGAGCATCTCCTGGCGGAACCGCTCGAAGTAGTCGGACTCTTCGATGCAGTCCCAATCGCCGTCGCGGAGCTTGCGGGCGATCGTGACCACGAACGGCCGGAGCACGTCGTCCACCTTGGCCTGGACGGCGTCGTCACTGCCGGGCGGCGCGAACTCCTCCAGCACCACGCGCACGGCGGCCTCTGCCCCCTTCACGGCGGCGTCCATGATGTCCGTTGCGCTGCACCAGCCCATCAGTGCTGCGCCTTCCGGGCCTGCTCCGCCTCGGCGGCGCGCTCCATGATCTTGGTCAGCTTGTCGGCGGCGTCGCTCATCCGGTCCTCGTCCTTGATCTCGGCCTCGGCGGAGGCGAGGGACTCGCGGATGTTCTGCGCGAGGCGCAGTCCGGCGCTCGTGGCGATGAACAGCGCTGCCACGAGACGGAGGAACCTGGTTGCCTTTTCCATCGGGATCTCCTGATCAGAAGGGGCGACGGGTGGGCGTCGGCCCGTTGGAACCCCCCGCGCCGTACGTGGCGCGGAGGGACGCGGACACGGTCTGAAGACCGGACAGCGTGGAGCGGATGTTGTGCATTGCGGCCTTGGTGGTCTTGACCATCGTCTTGAGGAGCTGCATCTGGCCGCGCTCCTCCTCGGTGGCCAGCAGCGCGCGGGCCTCGCGGATGTCCGCCGCGCCCGGCTCCTTGGCGGCCTCCAGCAGCGCGCGGGCGTACGCGAGGTTGTACTTGTGCTCGGCCTCCTCCGCCTGCTCGATCACCTGCACCTCGTAGCGGATGCCGCCCTCCAGCCGCTGGACGCACCGGAGGATCTCCACCTCCACGTCCTCCAGCCGATACGGGGCGTTCGGGTCCACCACGGTGGAGTTCGCGGCCAGCGGGTCATACGAGTCCGGCACGTGGCCGTGCGTGCGAGTACTGGGGAGAACGGCGGTCGGCGTGGTCGTGGGGTCCTCGGCCTTGAGGTGGCCGAGGATCTCTCCGCACGAGCACACCACGCCGTGCTCTGAGTCGGTGAACCAACCGGGGGGACAGGCCCCATGCCCGGCCGCCTGGATGAGGCGGAGGGATGCGGCCTGAACCTGGGCGGCGTACGTCTGCGCGTCGGTCACGGGCGGTCCCACGGGGGCTCGTCGGAGTACGGGGTGGCCTGGTCGGGGCCGGGCATCGCACCGGCGAGGACGCCGCGCTGGGCGTTGAGGTGGTACTGGAGCTGGGCCTGTTCCACGGTGACCTCCAGGATTCCGAGGTCACTGGCGTACCGGATGATCTTGTCCACGTCCTCCGCCGAGTTGGCGTTGCGCGCGGCCGTCAGGGCCTTGTCGGCCAGCTCCTCGGGCGTCTCCTGGCGGGGCTCGCGCTCCGGCGGGAGTGGGGGCGCCTGCTGGGCCTGAGCGTGCGCCTGACCACCCGGGGACTGCTGGGGCTGGTGCCCGTACCCGTAGGCGCTGCCCTGCTGGCGCTGGGGCTGCTGGCGATCCGGAACCATGCCGGACGTGTCCTCGCGCTCCACGTCGAACCCGGTCACGTCCTCCAGCGGGATGCACATCGCCTGGAGGAGCATGGTCTTGTAGCACATCGCCTGAGCCTTGCTGGTGGCCTTGTCGCCGTTGTCGCG
>Ga0079218_10000238_pt1 | contig 14661 bp, 11 predicted proteins | sample NCCompost_FD_77181 | JGI IMG/M metagenome (GOLD analysis project Ga0079218, IMG submission 77181) | Agricultural soil microbial communities from Utah to study Nitrogen management - NC Compost | ecosystem: Environmental > Terrestrial > Soil > Agricultural land | place: USA: Utah | collected... | reverse complement strand
CGTCTTCGTGGCCTCCGGCCTGATCATCGAAGCCGACGGGCGATTTCAGTACGGCCCGACTGCTACGGAGCTCGAACGCGCGATTGGGGAGTTGGCGCACGTCTACAATGAACGCCCCGTGACCCTGATCACCGCGATCACAAGATCGCGGATATCTGAAGCGGCGGGTCCGGCTGTTGATGTGGAGCGCCATCTTTGCTGGGTTCGCCGACTTCGTGGCGGCCCTTCACTTTCTCCGCTTCTGACGGCGCACGGCGATCCGCTGTTTGGAGTCTTCGCGGTTGGGTTCTGGCTCTTTTCCTTGAATCAACTGACGTCGTCCTTGCCGGTGGTGAGCAACGAAACGAATGGATACGAGTACGTGCTGCGTGCCGCAGGTTTCATCTTGATCCTGGTCGCAATCATTCTAAGGACTGTGCGGAAGGCGTCGCGCTAACCCCTTATCACGTGCCGGCGTGTAACAACAGCCGGAGCAGCGATCTGACGGCGCGGTAGTCCTCCACGTCGAAGCGCGCACACATCAAGCGGCGGCCTACGGCGACGGTCACGCTGGACGCCGGCAGCGCACGAAAGAGATCCTCGTCGGTACGATCGTCTCCGATCGCGATCACGGCCGCGTCACGCACGCTGGTACGCGCGATGTCCTCCGCGACGAGCGCTTTACTCACGCCGCGCGGCCGCACTTCGATCACCTTCTTCCCCTCCAGAACCTCGAGCGGCTGATTACTCAGGGCCTCACCCAGCCGCATGCGCAGCGCATGGGCCTGCCGCGACCCGAATTCCCTCTGGGCGCCGCGGTAGTGCCAGGCGAGCGAGGCGCTCTTGAATTCGACCATCGCTCCCGGGGTGCGTGCGGTGAAGTCGAGGAGAATCTGCCTGACTTCGGTCATCCAGGCGCTGTTGAGGGTGGCCGCTGGCCGCCACTCGTCCCCGGGGCTCGGCCGATGCCAGAACCCGTGCTCGGCCCATAGCGACACGGGGAGCGCGCCAAGCCACGTCTCGAGCGTCTCACGCGGCCGCCCGCTCACGATGTCGACCCTGAGCCCGGGCACCGCCGTCACGTCCGCAAGCAGCGCCAGGAGGTGCCGGTCCGGTGCGGCACGTTCCGGCGTCCGGGCCAACGGGACCAACGTCCCGTCGTAATCCAACAGCAGACGCACCTGCGGGGCGTGCTGCGCCGCCAGCAGCGCCGCGACCACGCTGGTTTCCGGTCCGGCAGTGTCCATGTGTCCACTCAACCACTAGGCGTCGTCGTGCGGCCGCGGTTCCCGACCACGCGGCGTGGAATGCCGGAACTGACGAACACCTCGCCGGAGGCGACGGCCGTGACCGCCGGAACGAGGTCGACGTCGGCGCCATACTTGAGCAAGTAGCCGACGGCTCCCGCGTCGAGTAGCAGCGCCACATAGGCTTCGTCCGCATGCGTGCTCAAGATCACCACCCGCGCCGTGGGCACTCGACGGACGATCTGCCGTGTCGCCTCGATCCCGTTGAGAAGCGGGAGTGCCACGTCCATGACGATCACGTCCGGGATCGTTTGCTCGGCTTGCCGAACGGCTTCGCGACCGTCGGCCGCCTCCGCGACGACTCGCCATTGGGGACGTTCCTCGAGCAGCGTCCGAAGGCTCTTCCGCACCGCCGGGTGGCTGTCCGCCACGAGGATGCGAAGGCCGTCCACCGCCTGCGTCTCGCTAGACACCAGCGGAAGAACGATGAGGCGGGCGGCTCGCGAGTGCGGCCGTCAGCACTTTGAGGAGTCGCGCGTAGTTCGTATCGGCGGCCATGATCCGAGCGTTGTATTCATCGACACTCACCCCCTGCCCCTGCGAGTCACCGTTGAGCAGGAGCGACGGGCGACCGCCGTCGTCGATCATGTCCACCGACCCCTGCCCTGGCACGGCGGTCAACAAGCCATCGGCATTCGCGTCCAGCACGAAGAAGCGTCCCTGCGGCGTCGGCGTGCCCTGAAGATCAAGATAAGCCTCCCGGTATTGACCGGCAGCGATACGCCCCGTGAGAGCGGCCGTGGCGGGATGAAAGGCTTCGACAACGAGCAGTTGTTCCGGGACGTAAAGAACTGCGACGAACGCTCCTGGTCGTTCGGGGTCGGCGGCCGCGAACGCCTGCAGCGCCGCATTCTGCAGTTGATGCGCCAACTCGCGAGCCACCCTCGGCGACGCAAAGTGTCTGGCTCCAACAAGCTGGGGCGGGAATGCCGCTGCCAGTAGCAGAGCGAGCGTCAGGTTGAGCATGATGGCCTCCGACGAAATGAGCCGCTCGCGGCTCCTCGGTGCGGAAGCCACCGGACGGCGCTATGGATCGTTAGCGGACACGGACGCCACAGACACCGGAGTCGCGCAGGCTAACGCGCCGCGACTTCTGACGGCGCCTTTGTCAGGGCTGCCGACATATCGGCGATGGTCACCCCTGTCGCGAGCGAGAGATTCTTGCCGAAAGCGCCGCGGTACAACTCATAGAGGGCTTGCCGCTCATCCGGCAGTTCGTCGTAGAGAATCTGCATGACGGTGTAGTCGGCGTCTGGAATCACCGGGTTCACGACGTGAACGTAGGCGACGGTCCCATCCGGCAACGGCGTCGCCAACTTGACGACTCTCCAACCCTGGGCTTGCTGCTGTCGCGTTGGCTGCGCCGATTTCAGCAACGCCTCATGCAAGCGCGCCATCACACGCTCGAAATCAGCTGTCTTGTCCGGCCTGATGGCCACGGTCCAGATCGCCGTGTCGCCTTGAAACGTGAGCTTCTGTGCCGGGGCCGCGTCCTGCGCGCGGAGCGATACGCCCAACCCAATCGCGGCAACGAAGGCGATGAGCAGGACCCGATGGAGCGAAACTGCCATGTCGCGACCCTCCAGTGGCGAACCATTGGTACTCAAACCGTGTCTTGGCGATTGTCGTCGCGTCACGTGAGGAAAGGGAATACCGTCACGACCCGATATGCCTTGAAGGGAACTGCGGAAGCGCTGGCGGCCCAGGAAGGGGGGCAGGGCCGGACACTGCCGGCCCTCGCCGTTTTGGGGTCACCTGGTGGCGGTCGCGATCAGACGTTCAGCGGCTCGACTCGCACTCTCGAACGGTCTCAGAAGTCGACCGTCACGTTGAACCGCAAGAAGCGCGGCATCAGGATCCCCGTGGGCCGCAGGTAGTTCACGCCGTAGTTCTGGTCCCAGGTCAGGGCCGGATTGGAGTTGAACAGGTTGTACAAGTCCATGGCCACGAGGGTGCGCGTGCCGCCGAGGCGCAGAATCTTCCCCACCTTGAGGTCCACCTGGTTGATGCGGTTGTCGTACAGCTGTCCCGGCACGGTCAAGTTGACCGACTGACCGACGCCACCGGCTACGATGGGACGGCCGAGCGCGGGTGTAATGACCGATGCGGGAGCGAACCAGTTGGCGTTGAGCGAGGCGCCATTGGAGGCCGTATCGTTCCCGCCGATGCCACCCGTGCCCGGCTTGAACTGGAAGGTGGCGCTGAGCTGCACCTCGACCTTCGGGACGACGTAGCTCGCGAGCCCGCGGACCTGGGTCTGGAACGGCTCGGTCACGTGGCAGGACGCACGCTGCTGCGTCACGGCCAACACGATGAGCGTCTCGGGCAGCTTGTCGACGACCTCGCAGTTGTCGCGCACGCCGCGACCGGTGCTCGTCCCGCCTTGGAGGAGCAACCCCTGGCGGAGCCGGGCGTTCACGTTGATGTCGAACCCGTGCCAGTACTGGGATTGATGCCCGTAGTCGGACGCGAACGTGACGTAGTTGTCGCTGGCGACGATCTTGTTCGGCGCGACATAGCTCACCGGGTAGCCGCCGCCCCCCGGCAGGCGGGGATCCATGGGCGCCGTGATGGTGAACTCGTCGTAGTCGGCCGGGCCGAGCGCGCGATTGTCGGTGACCGTGAAGCCGCTGAAGGTGCGCCAGTGATAGCTGAACTCCGTGGACACCCGCGGCAGGAACTCGTGTTGAATCGCCAGCGAGTACTGATTGTCGGCGGGCCGCACGCCCCAGCCCTCGAGGATCGCCGGATTGACCTCGCTCACCGACGAGACGCTGCCGAAGTTGGGCGTCAGCCATTGCGAGCACTCGCCGTTGGCCGCCGGGTTCATCAGGTCGCAGTCCGGCACGTAGTCGCCGTCACGGTCGTTCCAATTCCGGTTCGTAGTGCGGGCGAAGCTGTTCGCCGGGTTGCCGGTCGTGTAACGGTCCTGATTGTTGGCACTCTGCACGTACTGTCCGGCGTTGGCTTTGATCGCGGTCTTGCCGTTCCCGAAGAGATCCCACGACAGGCCGCCGCGGAACATGATGTCGTTGAAACCTGGCACCCCGACGACCTTGTCGAACACGACCGGATCGCTGTGAAAGAGGTCGGGGCCGTCCCAACCCTGTCCTGCCGGGAAGTAGCTCCACGCCCGCTCGTAGCGCACGGCCCCTTGCAGCGTGATGCGCTTCATCGTCCACGAGTCCTGCCCGTAAAGGCCGAGGTGCTTCGTGTGCTGGTCGTTGCGCCAGTTGCCGAAATTCATCGTCAACCGGTTGGGCACGCCGTTGTTGAAGCGGTAGTTCACGCGAGTGTGGTTGTAGAAGTTGGTGCCGCTGTCGATGTCGTGACCGCCCTGGTACCCGAACTTCATGGCGTGCGAGCCCGTGATGTAGGACGCCGCGCTGCGCCAGTTCAGATTCCAGTTCACCCGATTGAAGTTCCAGTCCAAGGCCCGGTACGTCACGCCGATTCCCGTGTCCTGCACCTGGTTCAGATCCAGAATCGCACCAGGCGGCTCCATCCAACCCCAACGGCTGAAGTAGCTCGACGCACCCGCCTCGAGCAACAGCTTGCTGGTGAGCGGCGCCACGTAGGTGCCCTGAACGACCCGTTGGAAGGTATCGCCGTACCCGGCGGCGCCCACGCCGCCGGTGCCGCCGCTGGCGGCCTCGGGCGCCGACGTCGTGCTGCCGTTGGCCACCCAGTCGTTCCCCCGCGGCCGGCAGTCGTCGGCGTCGGTCGTCATCGCCGACCCGTCGCATGCCAACTGGTTGTCGAAGAACACGCCGACCTTGTGCTTCTGGCCCACCTGCGTGGTCAGGCGCAGCGCGGTGATCGTCCGGGCGTTGGCGCCGCGTGCCGGAATGTTCTCGTCGGGCTCGTACGTCCACTTGGTGGGATCGCCGGCGTTCTTGTTCCAGAACGCGCCGGGAATCACCTGGTGGGTTCCGAAGTCACGGAAGGTGCCGTAGAACCACAGCCGATCGCGCTTGATCGGTCCGCCCACCGAGGCGCTCGCGTCCCAGTTCGAAATCAACGCGTTGGGGTTGGTGATACCTTGCGCCCTCAACTCGTCATCGACGTTGCTCCCCTGCGACCATTCGCCGGCGGTACTCGCAAAGATGGACCCCGAAAACGTATTGCCGCCGGTCTTCGGGACGATGTTCATCTGGGTGCCGCCGATCTCGGCCTCGCCAAGGCCGCCCGACAGTGTCATCGAGATTTCCTGTGCGTTGGGGGTATCAGAGACGTAGCCGGACACGCCACCACCGTTGAACGCCGCGCCGATGTTCAGGCCGTCGACCTGCACACGGCCTTCGTTCCCGCGGCCACCATGGCTGGTGAAGATTCGCATCGCGGGCATCAGATCGATCTGGTTACTGCCGCCGGTAACCGAGGGCACGAGGAACACGAGCGCGTTGTAGCCTCGTGTGGCGGGCAGCGCGTTAATCACTTCGTTGCTCAGCGTCGTGCCCCGTCGAGAGCTTTGCACGTCGACGAGCGGCGTCTCGCCGGTGACCGTGATTGTCTCCTGCAGCGCGCCGACGCGCATGTCGGCGTTGATCGTAATCACACCGACACCGCCGATCTGCACCTCCTGCCGTTGCACCACGCTGAACCCGGGCAATGTGAACGTGATGGTGTAGCGGCCCGGCGGCAGCTCGGTGAGGCGATACTGCCCCGCGCCGTCGGTGATAGCGGAGCGGACCTTCTCGATGAGCACGGGGCTGGCGGCTTCAACCGTCACGCCCGGAAGGACGGCGCCTGACGTGTCGCGAACGACGCCCGCCAGTGAGGCCTGCGCTGCCGCCGACGCGGGCAGCAGCCACCCGGTGACGCCCAGAACGCAGAAGAGAGCCCAGGGGATCCGCGACCGCCGGATTGGACCAGCCTGCATAGTGCCTCCGTCCGAAGTGGGGGCCTCTCGTGGCCGCGTCGACCACGGGGCGGACTCACTCTGGCAGCGTCGGAGACGGCTGGCTATCCTGATGAATCGGTATCCTTCGGACGAAGATGCTGTAGTTCCCGCTAGGGAGATCCGGGACAGCGGGGGCTACTGCACGATGCCCCGACGGGTGGCGTAGCGGGCGACCTCGGCGGTGTTGTGAAGACCCAGCTTGCGCAGCACGTGCGCCCGGTGCGTCTCGACGGTCGACGTGCTGATCGACAGGAGATCGGCAATTTCCTTGCTGCTGCGGCCTTCGGCCACGAGCTGCAGAATTTCCCGCTCACGCTCCGACAGGCGATCGTAGGGGTCGGTGGCGACTTTGATCGACAATCGTCTGACGTAGTCATCGAACACCACCTGGGCGACGGACGGGCTGAAGAAGGTCTTGCCCGCCGTGATCGCCGATAACGCCTCGATGAGCTCGGGGCCGGCGGACTCTTTCAGGATGTAGCCCTTTGCGCCGGCCTCGACCGCCTGCGCCACGTAGGCCCGATCGCTGTGCATGCTCAGGATCAGGACCCGCACCGACGGTGCCTGCCGGACGATTTGCCGCGTGGCTTCCAGTCCATTCAGGAGAGGCATGCCGATATCGAGGACGGCGACATCGGGCTTGCAGGCGATCGCCTCGCGCACGGCATCGCGTCCATTGCCCGCCTCGGCCACGACGCGCCACTGCTCGCGATCCTCGAGAATCTTCTTCAGCCCATGACGCAGCATCGCGTGGTCGTCGCCGAGCAGTACACGAATTTCAGCCATGGCCTACCTCGGGTACGCCGGTGAGGAGGGTCGTGCCGGCAACAGGATTGGACGTATCAACCATGCGTGTTGGTTGTGGGCGTGCCGGCAGGTCGACGAGGATTCGTGTCCCGGCGGCGACGCGACTCGTGACCCGTACGGTTCCGCCCAGCTGGATTGCTCGCTCGCGGATGCTCAGCAGCCCCAGCCCCCGCCGCCGGCCCGGCTGCTCGGCGTCCGCCACGTCGAAGCCGACGCCATCGTCTTCAATTGCGACGTGCAGTGAGTCGCTGTCCGCCGACAGCGTCACGTCGGCGCGGCGGGCGCTCGCATGACGCGCCACGTTGGCGAGTGCCTCCTGGACGATGCGATAGGCCGCGCGCTCGACCTCGACGGGGTGACGGCCCTGGATTCGAGTGTGGACGAATCTGACTGCGATCTCGTGACGTTTGCCGAACTCGATGAGATACGAATCGATCGCGGCCACGAGCCCGAGGTCGTCGAGCATGGCCGGGTGCAGCAGATGCGACAGATCGCGAACGCTGCGAAACGCGCTGTCAGCATTGGCCTGCGCATCGGACAGCAGCTGCCCCCACCTCGTGCGGGCCAGCTTTTTCTGTGCGACGAGCAGTTCTACCTTCACCGCGCTCAGTGCCTGTCCCACTGCATCGTGGAGCTCGCGAGCAATTCGGCGCCGCTCGTCCTCCTGGATGTCGATCAGTTTCGCCGACAGACGTTGCAGATCCAGCCCGATGCGCTCTTCCCTCACCCGCTGTTCGGTCACGCGGCGCTCGAGGCGGGCGGCGTGTCGAAAGGCCAGCCAGCCGATCGAGAGGCTCATAATCAGCGCTACGCCGAACACCGTGAGCACCTGCTGCTGCATGCTGGCCTGTCGGTCGGCAACGGCTTCCTGCTGCTCGACAAACGCGGCGCGGTTGAGCGCCTGTACTTCTTCGGATACACGGATGGCGGCCTCACGCTGCGGCAGGAAGCGCCGGAGTGCTGCCCGTGCGTCGGGCAGGCTGTGGTTCGTCGCCAGCGCGTCTTCTGATGCGGTGCGAAGACCAAGCGCCTCCTTGCGGAGACTGGCCAGCCGATCGCGCTCGATGGGAGAGCCGACGAAGGGCACATATCGACTGAGCTGGTTCTCGATCGCGTCGTGGGCCCGCTCGATTTCCAGTCGCTGTGCGGGCGCCGATGCGGATTTGGGATCGAGAAGCGTATCGCGCACGAGCACCGACGACACGAGCACCTGCGAACGGATGGCCGACAGAAGATCCTGCGCGTGCAGGTACCGCGTGCTGACGGCGGCGGCGTCGCGCTGAGCCAACCGCATCCGAAGGGTGACGTGGTAGCCCACAACCAGCCACAAGCCGAGCATCAGACCGAAGCCCGCCAGGAGCGCGGCGCGGATGGTCAGCGGCCGGGCAAACCACCGTCGCATGGCACGCCATCCTACCGCCGAACAACGCGGGACGAACCGCCGCGCACGGCCTCGAGACTCTTGGAGGTCAAAATACTGTCTTGGCAGGATAAGCGGACGAGTTGACCCGGACCACGTAGGAACGGCCGGAATCATGCTTCCGTCCGACGACGTGCGCTGTCTCACTGTGACGCCGGGCCGTGCCGGCTCGACCGCCCTAGCTGACCTGCCGGAGCCGGAGCCCGCGCCTGAGATGCTGCTCGTGCTGGGTTCGCGGCTGGCGATCTTGTGGCCGGCATCGTGCGGCGGCCGGATCCGGTGCCGTGCGTCTTCTGTGCCGCTGGTGAGTGGGATATGTGCCGCAACGGGCGGTACCGCGAACGCGGAATCAAGGCGCTCGATGGGTATGGGGCGGAGCGGTTTCAGCTCGAGCCGGCCTTCGCAGTACCAGTCGACTCCGGGCTCGGGCTACTCGGGGTCCTCATCGAGCCGGCGAGCGTCGTTGCCAAGGCGTGGAATCACGCCGAACGCATCGGCCGGCGAAGCGCGGCATGGACCCCGCGAACGGCGCTCATCACGGGCGCGGGGCCGATCGGGTTGCTGGCGGCGCTGATGGGCCGGCAGCGCGGCCTCGACGTGCACGTCTTCGATCGCGTCGTCGATGGACCCAAGCCAGGCCTGGTCGCCGATCTCGGCTGCACGTACCACGCCGGTGAGCGGTCGTCGATGCAGGACTTGGCGCCCGATCTCATCATCGAGTGTACTGGGGCCGGCTCGGTTATTGCCGATGCCATCGCGCGCAGCGCTCGCTCGGGCATCGTCTGTCTGGCCGGTCTCTCCTCGGGTGAACATGTCCTGCCGCTTGATGTCGGCGGCGCGAACCGCCGCATGGTGCTCGAGAACGACGCTGTCTTCGGCTCGGTCAACGCCAACCGCTCGCACTACGAGGCGGCCGCGGCTGCGCTGGCGGGAGCGGATCGAGACTGGCTCGCCCGGCTCATCACGCGGCGCGTGGTGCTCACCGATTGGGCCCACGCGCTGGTTCGCCGGACGAGCGACGTCAAAGTGGTCCTGGAGTTCGAGCCGGCATCATGAGCCTCCCGCTCGAGGACTACGCCCTGATAGGCGACTGCGAAACGGCGGCGCTCGTGTCGCGGCGCGGCTCGATCGACTGGCTGTGCTGGCCGCGATTCGACTCCGGCGCCTGCTTCGCGGCGCTCCTCGGATCCGAGCGCCACGGCCGCTGGTTGCTGACGGCCGTCGATCCGGACGCGCGCATCACGCGCGCCTATCGCCGGGACACTCTGATTCTCGAGACCGAGATCGAAACGCACAGCGGGGCGGTGACCGTCGTCGATTTTATGCCTCCTCGCGGGCGCAATTCAGACATCGTCCGCCTGGTGCGGGGACGCGGCGGCCGCGTGGCAATGTGCACGCAGTTGGTGCTGCGCTTCGACTACGGCAGCGCCGTGCCATGGGTGACTCGTCTCGACGACGGAACGCTGAAGGCGGTGGCCGGTCCGGACATGGTGACGCTGCACACGCCGATTCGGGTCCGCGGCCAGGACCTGACGACGGTGGCCGAGTTCGAAGTCGAGTCCGGCCAGACCGTGCCGTTCGTCCTGACGCACGGACCGTCGCATCTGCCGCCACCGGACGCGATCGACCCGCACGCATCGCTGCGCCACACCGAGGCGTTCTGGACCGAATGGGTCAAGGCCCGGCGACTATCGGACGGCGAGTGGGTCGAGGCCACGACGCGGTCGCTCATCACGCTGAAGGCGCTCACGTACGCGCCAACGGGCGGCATCGTCGCAGCGCCAACGACCTCCCTGCCCGAGCGCCTCGGAGGGGCGCGCAACTGGGATTATCGCTTCTGCTGGCTGCGCGACGCCACGCTGACGCTGCTGACGCTGATGAACGCGGGCTTCTACGACGAGGCCAGCGCCTGGCGCGAGTGGTTGCTTCGAGCGGCGGCCGGCGCGCCTGCGCAGCTGCAGATCATGTACGGACTGGCCGGCGAACGCCGCCTCACTGAGTACGAGGTGAACTGGCTACCGGGCTACGAAGGGTCGCAGCCGGTGCGCATCGGCAACGCCGCGCACGGGCAGCTACAGCTCGACGTGTTCGGCGAGGTGATGGATGCCCTGCACCAGGCGCGCGAAGGAGGTCTCCCATCGCGCGCGCCCGACTGGGCGCTCCAGCGCGCGCTGCTGCACCAGCTTGCGGACCTCTGGCGTCAGCCTGACCGGGGACTCTGGGAAATTCGCGGTGCGCCGCGCCACTTCACGCATTCGAAGGTGATGGCGTGGGTCGCGTTCGAACGCGGTATCCGGGCCGTACGAAAGCTGGGCCTCGAGGGCCCGGTGGAGCTGTGGGAGGCGCAGTGCCGCGCGATCCACGCCGAGGTGTGTGCAAACGGATTCGATCCGGTCAAGGGCAGCTTCGTGCAGTCGTACGGATCGCACGAGCTCGATGCGAGTCTGTTGATGCTGCCCATGGTTGGCTTTCTGCCGGTGGAAGATCCGCGCGTGCAAGGCACGATTAGGGCCGTCGAGCGCGAGCTGCTCGTGGACGGCTTCGTGCTGCGGTACGACACGCGCTCCGGTGCCGACGGTCTTCCCGAAGGGGAAGGTGCGTTTCTCGCCTGCACGTTCTGGTTGGTGGACGCATACGTGATGATGGGACGCCTCGACGAAGCGAGGCGTCTCTTCGAGCGGCTGTTGGCGCTCCGGAACGACGTCGGGCTACTCTCCGAGGAATACGACTCCGTAGCCAAGCGTCTGGTCGGCAACTTTCCGCAGGCGTTTTCGCACATCGCGCTCATCGATAGCGCCCACAACCTGACGGGCGCGCGGAAGCCCGCTGAGCAGCGGTCGTCAAAGGCCGAAGCTGGGCAGCCCTCAGCCACACGCTCGGCCTGGTCCAGCTGATCGACGTCTCACGACTTCCACCGAGCAATGGGCGTCGCCGGGGTCTGACAATGTCGCCAGCCGTGAACGCCGCGATGCCCTGGCTCCTAGACGTGTTTGGCGGCCCCTCACTAATGCGGCCGTTCGACGTGGTGACCGAGGGATTCGAGGTCACTGGAGCGCCACACCCTGTCGACAGCAGCACCGCCGAGACGAGGATGACGTTCGACACATCTCGCATGTGTTACATCTCCAAGAGTGCTCGGCGTGCTGACTTCAGAGTCTGCAACGAGCAGAGTCTGCAACGAGCCTGCCCGCAACCTCAGATGAGCGCGCATCCAACCGGCTCGAAATCCGTTCACGGCGATCGAGGCCCATCGGCGGCATCACGTCCGCCGGCCTTGTCGAGCAGCTCACGGACCTCGCCGGCGCTGGGCGGCTTTCCTCCTTGGCTCTGGCGCCGCCGGACCCACTTCCGAAAGAACGACCCGAGCTGTTGCTTCTGCCCCTGCACCTTCTCGCCCGGGTCCTTGCCGCCGGGAGACGCGTGCTCGATTTCGGCGTTCAGCTCCGCGCCGATGAGGATGGCGAAGCCCGAGAGGTAGAACCAGAGCAGCAGCACCATCACGGCGCCCAACGCACCGTAGCTTTCAGTGTACGAGCCGAGATTGACGACGTAGTATTTGAAACCGAGCGTTGCCAGCAGCCACAGCACGGTCGCCACCACCGCACCTGGTACCAGCCACGTCCACTCCTGCTCGACGTCCGGAGCGAAGTAGTAGATCAGCGACACCGCCGCCGTCACCAGTCCGAACACGAGCGGCCACTGCAGAACGTTCCACGCCCACTCGAATGCGGCGCCCAGATACCACCAGTCAGCGAGATAACTGGCGAGGACGGGGCCCGCCAGCACGAGCGCGGTGGCAAGCAGAATGAAGACCGCTCCTCCGATCGTCAGGGCGATGGCGAGCAGCCGTACTTTCCACCAGGGTCGACCCTCTTCCACATCGTAGGCGTTGTTCAAGGTGTCGATGATCGCGGTCATCGCCGCGGAGCTCGACCACACAGCGGCCACCATTCCCATTGTGAGCAAGCCCCCCTGGTCGCTCTCGGATACCTTGCGCAACTGGTCGGTGACAATCGAGAGAACTTCCGGCGGGGCGAAGGGACGCAACAACCGGATCGTATCGTCGACCAGCGTGGCCAAGGGGAAGAAGCTGGCGATCGCGAGGGCCACAAGCAGAGCCGGAAATAGCGCGAAGAAGAAATAGTAGGCGAGCTGCGCCGATAGGGCGAGGCAGTTGTCGCGAAAGAACAACTCGCTCAGCGTCCGGCGCAGGAGGTCGGGCCAGGATCGCTGTGTCTGCCAGCGCTGCAGCAGGAACGTCATGCGCCTAGAATCCCTGGCCAATGCTGAAGTAGAACCAACCGGCTTCGCACGGGGTCGAAGTCGAACACGCCGCCGATGTCCACGAAGCCGACACCTTCCACGATACTCACCAGCAGACACCGGAATGGTTGACGAGGTCGACCAGCGCGCCCGAGGCGCTACATGCTGCGCCGGGCACTGTCACAAGCGGCCGCGCACTGGCGGCACGACTCCGCCAGGCTCCGTTGTGCTCGATTCGAAATTCGTGCCGCAAGCGCGACGCCGCTCGAGACGCCAGCTGGTCATGCTGACCGTACCAACCGCCAGCGACGTCGGGCTCATACGTTGCACCTGGCGCTGATGGCGCGAGCGCGACAATACCCGTCTGCCACTGCCGCGCTTGTCACCATCGTCGACCAGTTCTCGAAATGAGCGTCTTGTAAGCCTGGCCGTTTTAGCTGTAGCGATTACACGCCGCATATGCCTCGGCAGCGTTACCAATGCCCCCTAGGGGTATCCGGTAGCGACCGCGAACTCAGGTTCGTCTCCGCCTGGCGGCGTTCGCACATACAGGCAAGACACTAGTCGAGCACACCGCGCCCACGGCGCGTGGCCGACATGTAATCCTAATCCGCGTCGCACCGTCGCGGGGACGAAGCGTCATGCCGCTGTCACATCTTTGTCCCTGCCGACGAAGTACGCCGCGATTGCGGCAGTGACGTAACCGAACACGGCAAAGGCGTAGATCGCGAGCAACAGACAGAGAAGGCGACCTTCCGGAGTTCTCGGCCAGTACTCGGAGCCCATCGTTGTTAGCAACATCGCGGTCCACCAAAGGGCAGTCCCGTAATCGCCAAAACCAGGACCGCCTGGAGCGTCAATCTCGAATCGGTACATGCCGGCCGCACCCGTGACCGCGACCGTCAACGTCAGCAGAACCAGATACCCGATTCCCCTTCTTCGGAAGCCGAGTGCTACCGTGCGCATGCCACGGTTCATGGCGCCGAGCAGTCGCGCGAGCCGGACGCCGCGAGCGGCACGCGCGAACCGAGCGACCTTCACGAGGCGCAACAAGCGGAACGCAGGAAGCGCCAATGAGGCCGCGGTCAGCCACTGCTTCCGGATGTACACGCGCTTGCTCGGTGCGGCCACGAATTCGACGACGAACTGTGCGACGAAGGCAAGCCAGATACCATTGTTGAGTGTCTGTAGCCACGGGGACAACCCGTTGGTGAACTCGAGCACCAGGAGGACCAACCACAGGGCGCTCAAAAGCACCATGGGGCCTTCGAGTGCCCGCACGAGCCTCGCTGTGAGCTTCCAGCGTTCGCGACGAAATTCCGAAGAAGCGGGCGCGTTCATTCTTTGGTTACCTCGCCTTGCGCGATGTGAGTGGTGGTGACGAGCCCTGGCGTGAGATGTCGACAGACTCCTCAAGGATAAAGCCGCGGATTGGGAACCGGACTAAGCCGACGGCGTTCCGCTGGCGACGCGCGAAGCGCGTTGCAGCGATTGTTCAACGCTCCAAGCTCTTCATGGACATGACGAGTAGCGGCACGCGCTGACGGCCGTCGTCCGGTCGACTTCAGCGGGTGCTGGCGTTCCTCTTGCAGCAACAATGGTTCTGGGTCCACCGCGGCTCAGAAGGGCATCGAGGACGCGCACGTGCAGGAATGGCGGAGGGCCCGATCAACCTCGAGGAGCAGTTCGCAGGCTGGAGGGGATCGATGTCGAAACGCGCATCGGATGTGATCGGCCGACCCGTCGTGTCGGCGGATACCGGAAAGCGGCTTGGCGTCGTCGGCGACCTGCTTCTGGATGACGACGGACGCCATCTGCTCGGTCTGGTTGTCACGCATGGACTGCTTCGAGGAGAAGATGTTCTCCTCATCGAATCGGTACAATCGCTCGGACCCGACGCGGTCGTGAGCCGCACGGACACGCTCGTCACAGCGCGGGAGTGGCGGAATCGGGACGGCGCAGTACACGCATCTCCGGCCGCT
>Ga0079218_10000236_pt1 | contig 14690 bp, 10 predicted proteins | sample NCCompost_FD_77181 | JGI IMG/M metagenome (GOLD analysis project Ga0079218, IMG submission 77181) | Agricultural soil microbial communities from Utah to study Nitrogen management - NC Compost | ecosystem: Environmental > Terrestrial > Soil > Agricultural land | place: USA: Utah | collected... | reverse complement strand
CCGACGTCATCAAGGTGTTCGCGTCGAAGAGTATTCGCGAGGGTGGCGGACAGACGATGTCGGCGGCACAGATCGCCGCCGCGTGCGATGAAGCAACAAAGGCCGGCAGGCGGAGCTGGATCCACGCGCACGCCGCCTCGGCGGTTCGCGACGCGGCCAACGGCGGCTGTTTCGCCGTGACGCACGGCAGCCAGGTCACCGACGCCGAACTCCGGCTCATGGCCGACAAGGGCACCTTTTTCGAACCGAACATCGGCCTCGTGTCGCAGAACTACATCGAGAACAAGGCCCGCTACCTCGGCATCGGTAATTATGATGAAGCCGGCTTCCGGTTCATGGAGGAGGGGATCCCGCGCAAGCTCGACGTCTTCAGGCGCGCCGTTGCCACACCGGGCCTCAAATTGATCGCCGGCACCGACGCCACCGCCGGCGCGCACGGCCAGAACGCCCGGGAGATCACCTACCGCGTGCAGACCGGCGGGCAGGCGCCGCTGGCAGCGATCATGTCTGTCACATCCCTCGCGGCAACCGCGTTAGGCATGAGTGACCGGATCGGAACCATCGGGCGCGGGCTCGAGGCCGACCTGGTGGCGGTCGATGGGGATCCCACGAAGGACATCACTGCACTCCAGCGCGTGGTCTTCGTGATGAAGGGGGGTGTGGTGCAGAGAGGCGAAGCGCCACGCTTCGAGATACAACAGCGAGAGGTGCTGGGCGCTCCGGCCACGCTGGCCAACGCCTTCGCCGACTACGACCGCGACGGCGACCTCGATCTCTACGTGGGATTCAATGGGGCCGCGAATCGCCTCTATCGCAACCAGGGTGGTGTCTTCACGGACATCGCCGGGGCCGCGGGCGTCGCCGACCAGCGTGCGACGCGCTCTGTGGCATGGGCGGATTTCGACAACGACAACGACCCGGACCTCCTGCTCGGCTTTGCCCCGGGCCCGGAGTCGGTGTTCAAGTTGTACCGCAACGACGGTGGCCGGTTCACCGACGTCACCGCCGCGGCAGGGCTGCAGCGCGATTCAGCCGGCGTCCGTCAGTTTTCGTGGATCGACATTGACAACGATTCCGATCTCGACCTGTTTGTCGCCCTGCGCGACAGGCCTAACGCGATGTACCGGAACGACCGTGGACGGTTTACCGACATCGCCCCCCAGGTGGGGCTTGCCGACCCTCGCCGCAGCGTCGGCGCGATCTGGTTCGACTACGAGGAAGATGGAGACCTCGACCTCTACGTCACAAACCAGGATGGCGACAAGAACGGGTTGTTCCGGAACGACCGTGGCCGATTCGCCGACGTGGCCGACTCGGCTGGCGTGGCCTGGGGCGGCAGGGCACCTAACGAAGCGACCAACGGCACTGTGCGACCGTGCGCCGCTGACGTGAATGGGGACGGGCACCTGGATTTGTTTGCGGCCAATTACGGCCGGAACGGCCTGTTGCTGTATCGCGGCGGCGGAAAGTTCGAGGATGTCTCGAAGGCCTGGGGCATTGACGCCGATGCGCGGTATGACGCCTGCGCGTTTTCCGACTTCAACCACGACGGGCAAATCGACCTCTATGTGAACGGCACGGTCACGGGAGGCATCAGTTATCGCGACATGCTGTTCCGGAACACGGGCACGTCGTTTGTTGAAGTCACGCCGCAGAATATTGCAGAGCTCCAGGCCGACCACGGCGTGCAGTGGGCCGATGTCGATGGCGATGGCGACGAAGACCTCTCGCTCACCGGCCAGCGGCCCGACGGCATGCATTTCGTCCTGCGCAATCAGCTCGACTCCGCAACGGCCAGACGTTCGATCAAGGTGCAGGTGCTCGATGGCGCGGCGCACGCGACGCGCGCAGGAGCCGAAGTGCGCGTGTACGCCGCGGGAACCCGGCGCCTGCTCGCGATGCGACTGCTCGACACGGGCTCCGGATACAACGCCCAGAACGACATGCCGGTGCAGATCGGCGTTCCGTCGCTCAACCCGGTGGACGTTGAAGTCACCTGGCCCGCCGGGGGACAGCGACTGCGAAAGACCGTGAGGAGTGTTCGCCCTGGTTCACCCGTGATCAAGGTGCCGTTCGAGCGATAGCCGAAACAGGAGCCGGATTGAAGCGATAAGAGTTGACACCAGGTCTCGCAATCACGCCTGAACGGCCCCATTTTCGGCCTCGCGAAACCGTTAACCGGAGGCGTAATGCGGCGAGCGCTCCCCAATACTGCCTGGGTCATGTTGGTCATCGCCGTCTCGACGGCGGCTGCTGCGCAGACGGCGGCCGAACGGTTCGACGGCCGGCCAACATTCAAGGAAGGCAAGGCGCTGGGGTACTTCATCTGGCGCGATGGCGACACGTGGAAACTCCGCTGGACGACATTCGGTTCCCAGCACCGCTTTTCCGGTCGCGTCGTCGTTGAAGGCGGACAGATCGCTTCGTTCAAGCGCATCGACGTCGACGAGGAACGGAAAGTCATTCGTCCCGGTTCCGCGCCGCGTGTCGTGCGCGGTCCGGCCGGACGCGTGCGTGGCGTGCGGCCCGGTCGGGCGCCCGTCGTCGCCGAGCGAACGGAAGACAAGATCGAGCAGGAAGACGAGCGCACGTTGCAGTGGATGACGCAAACCGATGATGACGTGGACGGCATCGACTTCAAGGTGACCGATCTGACGGTCGTGATCCGGTTCAACCTGCTCATCGACGGCGACGCGAAACCCGCGGAAGTCGAAGTTGGCAAGGAGAACTTCAAGCCGCACGAGAATCCCGTCCGGGCGCGGTTGAAACCCTGATGGCGGAGGGAGAGGGAACGGGCACGGGCCTTCGACGCGCCATCCGGTTGCCCCATGCCACGGCGATGGTCGTCGGCACGATTATCGGCGCGTCGATCTTCGTGCAACCATCCGAGGTCACCAGCCAGGTTCACTCCGTGGGTGGCGTGTTGCTGGTCTGGTTTCTGGCGGGCGTGCTCACGCTGATCGGATCGCTGGTCTGCGCCGAGCTGGCGTCGACGTTCACCCGGACCGGTGGCGTCTATGTGTACCTGTCGGAGGCGTTCCACCCGGCGTTAGGCTTTCTCTGGGGCTGGGCGATGCTGCTCACGATGCACTCGGGCATCATTGCCGCCATCGCGACGGTGTTCGCGCGATACACCGGCACGTTCATCCCGATGGGCACGGGGGGGAGCCGCCTCGTGGCCATCGCGGTGATCCTGGTGCTGTCGGCGGTGAATTACGTCGGTGTTCGCCATGGCAGCCGGCTCCAGACCGTGTTCACCGGCGGGAAACTGCTGGCGGTGGTGGCCATCGTCGGGCTCGGGTTCGCGTTAGGCGGCCGAGTGCCGGAGCATTTTGTCGGCTCGTCGGTGGGTGGGGATTCGCTGGGTGGCTTTTTGCTGGCCATGGTCGCGGGGCTCTTTGCGTACGGCGGCTGGCACATGGTGACCTACAGCTCCGAGGAAACCGTGGAACCGGCGAAGACGATCCCTCGCGCGCTGCTCATCGGCACGTTGATCGTCACCGCGGCGTACATGGCGATGACGGCGGTGTATCTCTACGTCATGCCGCTGGACCAGGTTGCGGCGTCGACCCGTGTGGCCGCGGATCTGGCCGATACGTTGCTCGGTTCCGGTGGCGCTGGTGCGATGTCAGCAATCGTGATGTTCTCGTCGTTCGGTGCGCTGGCTGGAATCATCCTCGCCGGACCGCGGGTGTACTACGCGATGGCGCAGGATGGCCTGCTGTTCAAGTGGCTCGGTGACCTGCATCCGCGATATGGCACTCCGCATCGGGCGATCATCCTGCAGGCTATCTGGTCATCCGCGCTTGTCGCCACCGGCACGTTTCGGGCGTTGTTCACGCGAGTGGTGTACACCGAGTGGATATTCTTCGCGCTGATGGCAATTGGGCTGATGCTGCTCCGAAAGCGCCCCGGCGTCTCACGCCAGTATTCGATTCCCCTGTATCCGCTCGCGCCGCTCCTCTTCATCGTGTCGTCGCTGGCGATCGTCGTGAACACGCTGATCTCGAATCCGAAAGACGCTTCGATCGGTCTCGGGCTCGTATTGTTAGGACTCCCCGTGTATTTCCGCTGGCTCCGGCGCAGCCCGCGCTAACTTCACAAGATCTGAACATGGAGGACGCTGAGGACGCTGAGGAAACCCTGACTTGAGCAGCTTTCGTACCACCAGTTCTTTTATTTGTTTGTTTTCTCTGCGTACTCAGCGACCTCCTTGTTCAGATCTTATCCGCGTAATCCAAAAATGATCATCGACGTCCACAATCACTTCTATCCACCGGAATTCCTCGCGGCTATCAAGAAAGGCCCGAGCAAGTTCACCGTCGAAGAAGACGCGGAAGGAAATCCCGTCCTCGGTTCACCGGGGGACAAGAACTTCGTGGTGCCGGGACATCGTGACATCGACTATCGCGAGAAAGTCATCGCCGATGCAGGAATCGATATCCAGGTCATCACACTCACGGCGCCAGGCACCACGATGGAGGAGCCGAAGCAGTCTGTGTATCTGGCCAGCCTGGTGAACGACGCCCTCGCGAAAATCAAAAGCGAGCGATCGCAACAGTTCACGTCACTGGCGACGCTTCCGCTCAACGATCCTGCCGCTTCCGTGAAGGAACTCGAGCGCGCGATGTCGATGGGATTCGCTGGTGTCATGGTGTACGCCAGCGTGGACGGTGTTGCCCTGCGCGACGAGCGGTACCTGCCGCTCTGGGAGCGCGCGAATGAACTCGGCGCTGTTGTGCACATCCATCCCAACTATCCGGCTGGCGTCGAGGCGATGCAGGATTACTGGCTGATGCCGCTCGTCGGCTTCATGTTCGACACAACGCTTGCTGCCGCCGGCCTGGTCTTCGCCGGAATCCCGAAACGTTTCCCGCGCATCAAGTGGATCCTGGGACACCTGGGCGGCGCAATTCCGTATCTGGCCGAGCGACTCGATCGCGGGTTTGAGGCATATCCCGAGTGCCGGGTGAACATCGACCGGCATCCCAGCGAATATCTCAAGGCATTTTTCTACGACACCGTCAATTTCGATCCGAAGGCGCTGCGGCTCGCGGTGGATTTCGCGGGACCGGGCCAGTTATTGGCGGGTAGCGATTATCCTCACCTCATCAGCAGCATGTCGAAGATGAAGGAGAGCATCAACGCGTTGCAGATTTCTGCCGCTGAGAAATCCATGATCCTTGGTGGCAACGCCGCGCGACTTTATGGACTGACCACCTGACCCAGCTCAATTCTCCCATCTCCCATCTGGCAGTCATATGTGCAGGAACATCAAAGTCCTCGCCAATTTCGAACCCCCCGCCACGGACGACGAAGTGCGCGCATCTGCGCTGCAATTCGTCCGGAAGTTGAGCGGCGCAACCAGGCCGTCAAAGGCGAACGAGGAAGTGTTCAACCGCGCGGTCGAGGAAGTGACCGAAGTCGCGCGGCGGCTGCTGGATTCACTCGTCATCCACGCCCCGCCTCGCGATCGCGAGGTCGAGGCGCAGAAGGCGAAGGAGCGATCGTTGAAGCGCTTCGGCTAGAACTTCTCGAGCTTGAAGTAGCGGGAACGGTCGTACGTCGCTGAGTGGGTCGACATGTCGGATCCGGTGGCCTTCACCGCCGTGAACGGGAACGTCATGTTTGCCTCCGGTACGCCGACGTTCCCCTGCACGGTGTCGCCCTTCACCTTGCCGGCGAAGTTCACCGTGATCGGCGTGCCATTGAAGTTCAGGCTCAGCGAGAACGACATGTCGTTGCCGGTAATCCATCCATCGTTGACGTCGAGCTGACCGAAGTCAGTGGCTGCGGTTCCGCGGAGCGTGTCACCGGCCTGGTCGAACGTGACGCGCCAGGTGGCCGCGCCCTGCGGTGACGTAAAGCTGAAGTCCCAGTTACCGGCCACCTTTGCGGTGGCAACCTTCGCGGTGTCCTGCGCCGACAGCGGTGCGGCAAAGAGTACGAGTGCGCCGAGGAGCTTGAGCGTTTTCATGTAAGTCCGAGATGCGATGGGCTTCGCTTTTCGGCGCGCTGGCCCGGTGGGATCGGGTGGGTTCGACGTCATGCCGGTTGACCCTTGTAACATTGCGACTCGAGCAAAGTTCGCAACTGTCTGGGGCACCGGCGGGATCGGGCTTCGGAGCGGCTTATCCCTCCCGCCGCTTGCATAGGTCGTGTCCCTCGCCGTGATTGTTCGCGAACCCACGACGGCCAGGCGACCCATGCGACGCTTTTCCTTTCTTACCGGATTAATCCTTCTCAACCTTTCCGTTTCGTCCCTGCACGCCCAGCGCGGGGCCGGTGCGGGCCGCGCTGGTGGAGAAGGCGGACCTCCGGGTCCGAATCGCAACGTCCTGATCGTGCCCGGCGAACGGCACGGCCCCAGCGTCTTCACGCTGGCCAACTATCCGGAAGTGAAGCCGCTCGTTCCCGGCCAGATCGACTGGAAGCACTACCACACTTCGGTCGAGATCGAGGAGTTCATGCGCAAATGGGCGCAGCAGTACCCCGATCTCATCGACCTCTATTCTGTCGGCAAGAGCTTCGGAGGACGCGACATCTGGCAGATGACGCTCACCAACAAGAAGACCGGCGCCCACACCGACAAACCGGCCGCTTTCTTCGAGGGTGGCCGCCACTCGGGCGAGATCTCGAGCACCGAGAGCGTCTTCTACCTGATGTGGTACCTGCTCGAGAACTACGCGAAAGATCCGTCGATCAAAACCCTGCTCGACACCAAGACGATTTATCTCAAGCCCCTCAATAATCCCGACGGGTCAGACATGTATCGCCTGACGGCGCAGAGCAATCGCAGCTCGGTGCGTCCGCAGGACAACGATAATGACGGGCTGCTCGACGAAGATCCCTGCGAGGATATCGACGGGGATGGTCACTGCCGGCAGATGCGCAAGTTCGTCGGCATGGGGAATGGCACGTTCGTCGTTGACACGGCCGACAAGTCGGGTCGCATGATGCGTGGCGTGGGTCAGGGCCGCGGTGACTACATGATGTATCCCGAGGGCTGGGACAACGACGGCGACGGCCGCATGAACGAAGACGGCGTCGGTGGCCTGGACCTGCACCGCAACTATCCCGCGAACTGGCGCCCCGAGCGTGAGGCAACCGGTCGTGGCTGGACCCAGTTCGGCGCCGGCGAATTTCCGACGTCGGAGCCCGAAACTCGCGCGGTGGTGCTCTGGGTGCTGACGCATCCGAACATCGCGGTCGCCAACTCGATGGACACGTCGGTGCCGATGCACCTGCGCGGCCCGTCCACGTGCGAGCAGACCGAGTGCATGTTTCCCTCGGACCTGAAGCACTACCTGCATTTCGATTCGGTCGGATTGTCGATCACGAAATATCCCTGGGCGGGCGATGTGTATCGCACCTACGCCACGCGGGGGGGCCGCAACCCGATCACCGGGGAAGAGCCGGATCCACAGCCGCTCTTCGGTCATGGTCCCGACTTCGGCTACTTCCACCTCGGCACGATCTGGTACGGCGACGAGATCTGGAATGGCGGACGCGAGAAGGACTACAACAACGACGGCAACATCGACAATTACGAAGTCCTGCGATTCTGCGACGAGGAGTTCCAGGGGACCTGCTACCAGAAATGGACCAAGGCAAATCACCCCACGTTAGGCGAAGTGGAGGTGGGCGGGTACAACCCGAAGTTCTTCAGCCAGAACAGCCCGCCGCAGGCGCTCGAGCGATGGGCGGGCAACCAGGCGATGTTCAACCTGTACATGGCGAAGTCGCTGCCGCAGGTTGAAATCACGGACGTGGCGGTCGCGCCGGCCCGCGCGGCCAAGGACTCCGCCACGCACGAATTGCGCGTCACGGTGCGTAACACCGGCCGGCTGCCCACAGCCCTCGAGCAGGCGAAGCGCGTGAAGATGGTGCGTCCCGACAATCTGACGCTTCGCGGCGGTGGTACCACGCACATGGTTGGACGGGCGCCGGAGTTTTTCTTGAACGGGGGGGAAACGAAAGTCGTGACGATTCGAATCCGCGCCGGTGCAGCAGAAGCGGATCGGGCGTTCAGCATAAGGCTGTCGTCGACGCGGGGCGGGATTGCGACGAGGGACGTGCGGTTGAACTGATAAATTGGATGGGGGATGGGGGATGGCAGAGTGGGAAAAACTGCCGACAGAGTGCCACTGAATTCAGTGGAAATCGGGCGTGAAGTTCATCCCTCATCTCCCATCCGCCATCCCCCATCCCATTTCATTTCGCGCGGGCCCACCGAACCATCTCGCGGAGGGAAGGTTCTTTCCCGTACATCAGCATCCCGACTTCAAAGATGCGACCCGCCAGGCGGCGGAACAGCCACACCGTCAACACAAGCAACGCGATCGACGCGACAATCTCCACCGGTGCCGGGTTCGACAGCAGCACGCGCAACGGCATGGCGGCGGGACTCGTTAGGGGAAACAGCGACAACACCCGGGAAGCGATGTGATCCGGGTCCCGTAACACCGACACTGACATCGCCATCGGCAGAAAAGGCAGGAACATGATCGACGTCCGGGTCGACGTATTGGGATCGTCGATGGTCGAGGCAAATGCGGCGAACGCTGCGTTCCACATCGCCACGGCCAGGGTCGAAAATACGACCAGGATCATCACCACCCACGGCCGGACGATGATGTCCGGTATCGGGAAATCCCAGGTGAGTCGGGCCACCGTGGCCAGGATGATGCCGCCGAGTACCATGTTGGCGATCGTCGCCATGGAATACGCACCGATGCCAAGGATCTTGCCGTCGATCCACGCCTGAGGTGGAATGATCGCCGTGATCGACTCGGTGACACGAAGCTGTTTTTCGCCCGTGATGCCCGTCAGCAGGTACGCCATGCTCGTGAAGATGGACATGATCACCAGGCCCAGGAACATCGCGGCCAGCAGGCGTTCGGGCAGACCGGCGCGCTGCCGATCAGGATCCGTGAATCGAACGGAAAGCTCCGGAGGGGACAGGATTGATTCGAAGGATGATTCGCTCAACCCCGACTGGCCCAGTCGTTCGCGCCTGACGAATTCGGTGAGGATGCCACGGAGATCCATCAGGAAACGTGGATCCTTCTCCACGAACAGCTCGAAGCTTCCATCGACTCGGCGCCGCAACACACCGCCAAGGTCACCTTCATCCAATTGCCGTGTGCGTTCCGCGGTGTCGCTCGGCGCGGGCACGAAACTCAAACGACTGCCCGGCACCGGGCGAAGCTCGAATCCTTCAGTGGCTACGGTGAAGGCGCGACGCCCACCGGTCGCCAGCTTGCCAACGCCGTATGACAGCGCGCCCAGTCCGATGAAGATGAAGAGCCCGATGAGCTGGTCCTTCCACTTGAAGTAGCGGCGGAATTCCCAGCCAGCAACCAGTCGCACCCGCTTCCAGTGGGTCATGGTGACCCTGCCTGACGCACATCGTCGTCGCGAACGGCGCGGACAAAGACGTCGTGGAGCCGCGGAGGTTCCGTACTGATGCTGCGGATGGACGACCGCGTGACCGCGCGTGCCAGGAACTTCGACACTGAACTTCCATTGCGCAGCCTGACGTGCAATTCGCTGGTTTCGCCGTCGATTGTCAGATCCTCAACGTCGGGATCGTCGCGCAGGACATCGGCTGATGCGCCATCTTCGAACGTGAGGCGGACGTGTGGTCGAGCGTCCAGCCGGCCATGTAATTCGTCGAGGGTGCCGGACAGGATCTCCCGTCCCTTGTTCATCAGCAAGACGCGGTCAGCAACGCGCTCGACCAGGTCCATCTGGTGCGCGCAGAGAATGATCGTCGTGCCCTGCTGGCGAAGCTCGCGGACGAGGTCGAGAAAAAATTCCTGGCTCAGCGGGTCAAGACCGGTGAAGGGCTCGTCGAGGATCGCGAGCCGTGGTTGATGGATAATCGACGCAATCAGCTGCACCCGCTGCTGGTTTCCCTTCGAGAGCGCGTCGACGCGATCGTTGCGGCGGTCGAGCAGGTTCACTCGCTCGAGCCACTGAAGCGCGCGACGTGACGCATCGTCTTTCTCGAGCCCGCGCAACTGCCCGAAGTACACGAGTGTGCGGAGTACGGGGACCTCGCGATACAGGCCGCGGTCCTCGGGGAGGTAAGAGGTGAGCAGCGGCGGCATCGCCGACGAGGTTGACCCGTTGATCGACACGGTGATCCGACCTTCATCCGGCCGGATCACGCCGATCAGCATTCGAACCGTTGTCGTCTTTCCTGCCCCGTTAGGCCCCAGCAGCGAGAAGACCTCGCCGGGATGAACCTCGAACGACAGGTTGTCCACCGCCCGTCGCCCGGCGAATGTCTTCCCGATGCCGGTGACGCGAACCAGCGGCTCCGTCACGGCACTGTGATTGCGGGCTTTGGCGGCGATGGCGGCGGCGAGTTCGTGGATTCAGGAACTCGTGACTTCCTCATAGGCGCACGTCAAAACATCGCGCGGATTGGCCTGGCCGAACCGCCCGAAGTTCTCGAACCCCGGGAGTGGATCGCGCATGACGAGGATTTCGTCGCGCGTCTTGCCCGCCTTGTGCTGCGCTTCGACGAATGCGAGGACGGCGCCGAGGTACTCGCGGAATCGGGTGATTTCAGCCGAGCCGCCGACGACGCCAGTCGGTCCCAGGCTCGTATTCGCGTGGCCGAAGATGTAGACCGTATCGTTCGCGTGGTTCTTCATCGCGTTGTCGAGGACCTTCATCCAATTGCGTATGGTGGCGCCGGCACTGCGATCGACCACAGGATGCCGCTGGTTGAACATCAGGTCTCCCATGTGGACGACATTCGCGCGCTCGAACGTGATGACGGCGTCGCCGCTGGTGTGCGCGCGGCCGTAATACTTTGCGCTCACCTTCTCGTCGCCAACATCGGCGGACCACGTCTCGGTGAACGTCGTGTCGGGGTACAACTGCTCGGTGGTCGGCGGCTGCTGACCCGGCGGTTGCCGCATGTGCTCATCCGCTTTGGCGTGCGCGACGACTTTTTTCGTTGAACCCTTGAAGGAGATGTTGCCACCGGTGTGGTCGACGTGGTGATGTGTGTTGATCAGGAAGTCGACACCGCGACCGCCGGCGCGCTCCTTGAGTCCGGTCAGGCAGGCAGTGGCTTCGGCGGGGAATTGGCTGTCGACCACCACGACCGCACCAGGATTGACGAGCCAGCCGATGGTGCCGCCGCGCATCGAGAAGTAGCCGGCATTGCGCCGGATCGGCGTGAAGACCGGCGTCGGTGGCGGACCCTGGCCCTGCCACGCGTTAGCGAAGTGTGGGCGGCCGATGATACCGACTGCGGCGGCAGCGGCCGATGTGACGAGGAAATCGCGGCGACTGACCGACATTAGGAGCTCTCCATCGGGAGGTGGTTCGGGTCCGGCAAGGGTACGGTGCGGCGCGTGACCCATCAAGCAGCCTTGCTTCGTTTTGCTGGCTCAGTCCGGCATGGGCCCGTAGATTGGCATCGCAAGACGACAGGAGACTTGACGCTTGGCGGCTGAACTTCGGGAACGACTGCAGGCTTCGCTCGGCAGCGCGTATTCGATCGATCGCGAACTGGGCGGCGGAGGCATGTCGCGAGTTTTTGTCGCCGACGAGACGGCGCTCGGTCGCAAGGTCGTCATCAAGGTGCTGCCTCCGGAGCTGGCAGCCGGCGTCAATGTCGACCGGTTCAAACGCGAGATCCAGGTTGCCGCGCGGTTGCAGCATCCGCACATCGTTCCGGTGTTGTCGGCCGGGGAGTTCGAGGGGCTTCCGTTTTACACGATGCCGCTCGTCGACGGATCGAGTGTGCGGGCGCGGTTGGCGAACGGACCCCTTTCGATCACCGAGACCGTCAACATCCTGCGCGAGGTGGCGCGAGCGCTCGCGTATGCGCACGCGAATGGTGTGGTACATCGCGACATCAAACCTGACAACGTCCTGTTGACCGGTGGAAGCGCGACGGTCACCGACTTCGGTATCGCGAAGGCATTGAGCGCCGCGCGCGTCGAGGGTCCGGAGTCGCCGACGCTGACGGCGATGGGGACCTCACTCGGTACGCCGGCGTACATGGCGCCGGAGCAGGCCGCGGGCGATCCGTCAACAAATCATCGCGCGGACGTCTATTCGTTCGGCTGTATGGCGTACGAGTTGTTGACCGGTCAGCCGCCGTTCGCCGGCCGCACGCCGCACAAGCTGTTCGCGGCACACATGGGTGAGAAGCCTGTCCCCGTGACCGACGTGCGGCTCGATGTACCGCATTCGCTGGCCGATGTCGTGATGCGCTGCCTGGAGAAGGAGCCTGACAATCGTCCCCAGGAGGCCACGGATATCGCGCGAGTGCTGGACAGCGTGACGTCGAGCGGAACCGGCCAGGCGGCAATGCCGGCCGTGTTGTTAGGCGGACGCGGCATGCTGGGAAAGGCCTTGGCACTCTACGCGGCGGCGTTTGTCCTCGTCGCGGTCGTCGCGAAGGCGGCCATCGTCGGTATCGGACTGCCCGACTGGGTCTTCCCCGGCGCACTGGTCGTCATGGGTCTCGGCCTGCCGGTGATCCTGTTCACGGCCTTCGTGCAGGCGGCCACCCGGCGCGCGCTGACCGCGACGCCGACGCCGGGTGGTTCGACGGTCGGCCAGGGGACGATGGCGACGATCGCCGTGAAGGCCGCACCGCTGGTGAGCTGGCGGCGCACTGCGCTCGGCGGAGCGGTCGCCGTCGGTGGGTTCATCGTCCTCATCGGCGCCTGGATGCTGATGCGCGCGTTAGGCATCGGGCCGGCGGCTTCGCTCATGTCCTCGGGCAAGCTGGCGGAGAAGGACCGGGTCATCCTCACTGAGTTCAAGGGACCGGCGACTGACACCCTCATGGGTCCAACGGTGACGGAAGCGTTCCGCACCGACCTGGCGCAGTCGGCGAGCCTGAGCGTCATGCCGGTCACGCAGGTGCGCGAAGCGCTCCAGCGGATGCAACGCCCGATCGGCACGCGGGTTGATTACGCGCTGGCGCGTGAGATTGCGTCCCGCGAAGGAATCAAGGCGGTCGTCGAGGGTGAAGTGGTGACGCTCGGCGGCGCCTATGTACTCTCGGCGCGGCTCACCGCGGCACAGTCCGGCGAGGAACTCGCCTCCTTCCGCGAGACGGCCGACGATGCGGCCGACATCATCCCTGCAATCAGTCGCCTCTCGAAGAAGCTCCGCGAGAAGACCGGCGAGTCGCTGAGGAATATCCAGAACGCGCGCTCATTGGAACGCGTCACGACCCCGTCGCTGCAGGCGCTCCAGAAGTACGTGGCTGGCGTGCGCGCGCTGGAGGAAGACGGTGACTGGGGCCGCGGGCGGGCGCTGCTCGAGGAGGCGACAACCATCGACACTGGATTCGCGATGGCCTTCCGGAAGCTCGCGGTCGAAATGAGCAATCGCTTCTATCCGCGACCGCAGGTAACGGCGACGATCCAGAAGGCCTACGACCACCGTGATCGCCTCAGCGAATCAGAGCGTTACCTCACAGTCGCCGGTTACTACCAGTACGGCCCCAGGCCCGATCGGGCCCGCATCATCTCGGCGTACGAGTCGCTGCTGGAGATCGATCCGCTCAATGTTGCCGCGCTGAACAACCTGGCCACGCAGCTCATGTTCCGGCGGGAGAACGCCAGGGCGGACGAGCTCCTGAAGCGGGCGATGACACAGCAGGCCGCGGCGGTTTTCTACAACAACGCGATCAGTGCCCAGGCCCGCCAGGGCAAGACGGAAGAGGCGCAGCAGACTCTGGCGGCGTACGCCGCGGCGCTGCCTCGCAACCCGGGTCGCGCGACCATGGCTGCGAACCTCCACGCCTTGTCTGGAGACTACGCGGCGGCCACCAGGGTGGTGGACAGCCTGCGTCAGGCACGAGTCGGCGAGCCGGTCGTACGGCAGAATACTGACTTCCTGCTCGGCGTCTACGCCGCAACCCAGGGACGAATCGGCGAGGGACTGCGCTGGTGGGACAGCGGCAACGATGCGCAACTCGCGATGGGCAACAAGGTCGGCGCGCTCCAGAAGCAACTGGATGCGGCCCAGATGGACGCCTGGTTCCGAGGCAATCGCGAGCGGGCGCGGCGCGAGATCGACCAGGCGTTGATCGACCACCCGCTCGACTCGCTCCTGCCGATCGAGCGTCCGTACGACCGCCTCGTTGAGCTGTACGCCATGGTCGGCGACCCGGCCAAGGCGCGCACCATGCTCGCCGCCTTTGAGCGCCGACGCGCGGAGGCGGAGTACCTCGCCGATGACCGGACGCATCATCAGATGCTTGGCCACATCGCGATGGCCGAGCAGCGATACGCGGACGCGGTGACGGAGTATCGCGCTGCCGATGAGGGGAGCTGTGTGGTCTGCGCGTATCCGGCGATTGCCAGAGCCTATGACCTGGGCGGACAGGCCGACTCCGCCATCGCATTTTTCGAGCGGTACGTTTCCGTCCAGCTGGATCCGATAGGCCAGGTGTTTCAGAACGCATACTCACTTGCCGGCAGTCACAAGAGGCTCGCCGAGTTATATGACGCGAGAGCCGACCGCGAAAAAGCCAGGTCGCACTACTCCACGTTCATAGAACTCTGGAAGGACGCCGACCCGGACCTGCAGCCGCTCGTGCAGAAGGCGAAAGCGCGGTTAGCCGAGCTGCAGCGCGCTGAGCGTTAGGCACCGACCTCGCGAGAGCTGCGGACTTTCTCCGCGAACTCGCTCCTTGT
>Ga0079218_10000235_pt1 | contig 14692 bp, 9 predicted proteins | sample NCCompost_FD_77181 | JGI IMG/M metagenome (GOLD analysis project Ga0079218, IMG submission 77181) | Agricultural soil microbial communities from Utah to study Nitrogen management - NC Compost | ecosystem: Environmental > Terrestrial > Soil > Agricultural land | place: USA: Utah | collected... | reverse complement strand
TGCATCGCCGCATCGGTGCCGAGCCCGAGAATCACCCGCGGGTCGCTCGCGACGCCATAGCTTCCATCGACGTGCACCCGGCGCGACAGCCGGCTGCTCCCGCGCGCGATCTCGACGACCGCGCCGAGCGCCTCGCGGCCCCGCTCGTCGAGCACGCGCACGCCGAGCCAGTGGCGCCCGCGAGCGGCCTCGTTCATCAGCACCCGCACCGGCCCGCTGTTGTTGAAGATCACAAGGTCTGTCGCGCCGTCGTTGTCCAGATCGCCGGACGCCAGACCGCGGGACACCCCGAGTGGGGCGAACGCCGCGCCGGCGCGATCGGTCACGTCTGTGAAGCGCCGCCCCCCCTCGTTGCGGAACAGCTGATTCCGCTGCCTCAGGGGATAGGGGTCACCGGCCTGCACTTGCGCCGTGAGGTGGCGCACCGCGCCGTTGGCCACGGCCACGTCCAGCCAGCCGTCGTTGTCGTAGTCGAACAGCCGCGTGCCGAAGCCGGTGGAACCGAGCTTGAAGAGCCCGGTTTCGACGGTCCGATCCTCGAACAGCCCGCGCCCCTGGTTGCGATAGAACGTGTTGCCCTCGTTATCGAGGTTGGTGACGAACAGGTCCTCGTCGCCGTCGCCGTCGGTGTCGCCGAAGTGCACGCCCATGCTGCCCTGCGGCTGCCCCGTCCGATTCAACGCCACGCCCGCCAGCAGCGCGTCGTCCCTGAAGACGCCGGTGCCGCGCTGGTTGAGCCACAGCTGGTTCGGATCGCCGTCGTTGGCCACGTACACGTCGGTCCAACCGTCGCCGTCCACGTCGGCCGCGATGACGCCGAGGCCGCGGGCGGGCGCGCGCGCGAACCCCGCGCGCGCCGACACGTTGGTGAACGTGCCGTCGCCGTTGTTGTGGAACAGGCTGGCGGACGCCGGCGGATAGACCGACGGGTTGCAGTAGTCGCGAGCCGAGCTGGCGGCAAAGCACGCGCGCTTCATCTCGCGGCTGAACGCGACGTAGTTGACGACGGCGAGGTCGAGCCAGCCGTCGCGATCGTAGTCGAAGAACGTGGCGCCGACGCTCCACCGCGGGTCGTCTGTGCGCGTCGCCGCCGTGCGATCGGTGAACGTGCCGTCGCCGTTGTTGCGGAACATGCGGTTGGCACCGAGGTACGTCGCGTACACGTCGGTCCAGCCGTCGTTGTCGTAGTCGCCAGCGGTCGCGCCCATGCCGTAGCCGGGCACGCCGAGTCCGCTGCGGGCGGTGACGTCGGTGAACCGCGTCCGGCCGCCGGAGAGGTCGTTGCGAAACAGGCGGTTCGTGGGCGCCGCGCCCGCAGCCGCCGCCGCGCCCGGCACGGCGCCGCCCTGAACGACGAAGAGATCCAGGTCGCCGTCGTTGTCGGCGTCGAACAGCGCGCCGCCGGACCCGATCACCTCCGGCAGCAGCAGCTCGCCGGCCGCGCCGTTCACATGGGTGACGTCGATGCCGATCTCGGCGGTGCGATCCACGAACAGCTCGGGCGCGCGCTGCGCGGAGGTGACGGCCATCGACACCAGCAGCGCGGCCGCCGCGCATCGCGCCCGCCGTCCGACGTCAGTCCGGCGATGCCTGCGGGTGATGCACGGGGTCATCATCGGTCCAGGGTGTGCGGCACGGACGCCGGGATTCGTACAGCCGGAGGTTGGCGGTGAGATGCGGCACCGCGTCCGGACGCCCTCCACGCCGCGCCATCTCCAGCGCCTCCGACTGCCATCGCACGGCCTCGTCGAAACGGCCGGTCTCCGCGAGCGCCATCGCCATCGTCTCGGCGACTGCCGGCGAGCGCTGCGCGTCGGCGAGCGGCTTCACCAGGGCCAGCGCGCGAGCGCCGTCGCGCACGCGATCGTCCGGCGCGGCCGCCAGTACGCGTGCGAGCGCGTGCGCGAAACCCGGCTGGTCGGCAAAGACGCGCGCATCGCGATCCAGGCGGTCCCGCGCCTCGCGGTAGCGCCCCAGCCGCACGAGCGCCATGGCGTAGCCGAAGCTCGCCTGCGACGTCCCCGGGTTGCGCTGGAGCACCGCCTCGTACTCCGCGAGCGATTCCGCGACGCGGCCGCTGCGGCGCAGCGCGTTGGCCAGGCTGAACCGCGCTTCGTCGTAGGCGGGATCGCTGCGGACCGCGGCGGCGAACGCGTCGATCGCGTCGCGGTCCTGCCGCCGCGATTCGAGCACGACGCCGATGCCGAAGTGGGCGCGCGCCACCGTCGGCGACAGCCGCACCGCGGCCCGGTACTGTTCGAGCGCCGCGTCACGATCGCCCGAGAGATAGAGCGACGTGCCGAGGTTCAGGCGCGTGAACGCGTTGTCGGGCGACGCCTCGACCGCCTGCCGAAGCGCCGCCACCGCCGCGGGCCAGTTGCGTGCGTCCATGGCCTGTACGCCGCGCGTCTCGAGCGCCGCCGCGTTGGTCAGCAGGCCGCGCACTGCGCCCATCAGCGGATCGGCCGGCGGCACCGCCGTCTCGCCCCGCAGCCGCAGGTGGGCGTCGGCCTGCGTCAGATCGCCGAGCCCGCGGTACGCCATCGCCAGCGGATAGTGGACGCGGGTGGCCGACGGCATCAACGCCAGTGCGCCTTCGAGATCCTTGACGGCCGCGGCATAGTCGCGCGCCTCGAGCGCCACGCGGCCGAGGCCGTACAGCACGGCGGGCTCGGCCGGCGCCAGCGACTGCGCCTTGAGCAGGAGCGGCTTTGCGTCCGCCGGCCGGCTCTGACCCAGGCGCAGTTCGGCCAGCCAGACGAGCGACGGCACGTGATCCGGCTGCAGCGCCAGCGCCTGCTCGAACCGCCCCGCCGCCTTCACGGGGTCGTTGCCCAAGCGCGCCACGTGCGCCAGGTAGTACGGCCACCGCATGTCGCCTGGCGCCAGCACCTGGGCGTTGGAGAAGCAGCGCTCGGCGGGGTCGTAGAGCTCGGTGGCGATGAACAGCTTGCCCATGTCGCCGTACGCCGTGGCGCGGTCCGCCGCGGACGCCGACGCCTGTCCCACCACACGGCTCATGGCCGCATGCTGCTCGCGCAGCCGCGCCTGGACGTCCGGCGCCGCGCGGGAGATGTCCGGCAGCGGCACGGGCTGCACCGGCGTCCCGTGCTGCTCCTGGTGGCGTCCGCAGGCGATCGCCAGGACGACCGTCAGCCCCACGACGGCGCGCGCGAGGGCGCGCCTCACCGCCCCGTCCCCTCGGTCAGCGTCGTGTAGCGGTCCGCGGGCACCGCCGCGAACGTTTCGCGCCGCCCGCCGGGCCACTGCACCACGACCTCCGACGGCGCCGCCACGGCGCCAAGCCCCACGTGGACGCGGGGATCGTTGGCCGACCCATAGCTGCCGTCGGCCCGCGCACGCCGGTGCCTGACGGTGCCGGCCGTGGTGACGCGCACGCGCGCGCCCACCTGATCGCGGCCGCCCGCACCCACGAGGCGCAGGCCGAGCCAATGATTGGCGCCGACCGCCTGGTTCACGAGCAGGCGCACCGGGCCGTTGTTGTTGCCCACCAGCACGTCGACGTCGCCGTCGTTGTCGATGTCGCCAAAGGCCGCGCCGCGGCCCACCTCCGAGAGCGCGAACACGGCGCCCGCCCTGGCGCTCACGTCCTCGAAGCGGCCGCCGCCGGCGTTGTGGAAGAGCGTCTTGCGCTGGTGCACGGGGAAGGCGTCGCCCGCCTGCCGCAGCGCCTCGATCACCTGCACGGCGCCGTTGACCGCCAGCAGGTCCAGACGGCCGTCGTTGTCGTAGTCGAACCACGCGGCGCCAAAGCCGGTGAAGCCGGTGCTCGCCGGACCGATGCCGGTGCGCGTGCTGTCGTCCTCGAACACGCCGGACCCGTCGTTCACGAAGACGTTGCTGCCCTCGCCGGTGAGCTCGGTCATCACCAGGTCGTCATCGCCGTCGTCGTCCAGGTCGCCGGCGTCCACCCCCATGCTGGCCTCGGCCTTGCCGGTGAGCGGCAGCGCCACGCCGGAGATCAGCGCACGGTTCTCGAACGTGCCGTCATGGCGGTTGATCCAGAGCTGGTTCTCCTGGCCGTCGTTGGCCACGTAGATATCGATCCAGCCGTCGCCGTTGAAGTCGGCGGTCGAGACGCCGAGCGCCGGGCCGAACGCGCGCGAGATCTGCGACCGCGCGCTGACGTCGGCAAACGTGCCGTCGTGCTGGTTGCGATAGAGCCGGTCCGGCAGCGGCTGATAGCTGTCGGGCGTGCAATAGTCCGGCGCGCCGGACGGGCTCATGCAGCGGGTGTGGCCGGCGAGCGTGTAGCGCAGGTAGTGACCGACGAAGAGATCGAGCCAGCCGTCGCGATCGACGTCCACGAACGCCGCCGAGACGCTCCACGACGCGCTCGCGGTGCCGCTCTTGGGCGAGAGGTCGGCGAACGTGCCGTTGCCGTTGTTGCGGTACAGCTGGTTCGGCGCGTCGAATTTGGTCAGGTACAGATCAGGCCGGCCGTCGTTGTCGATGTCGCCCACCGCCACGCCCATGCCGTAGCCGCGCGCGTCGATGCCGCTCTGCGCGGTGACGTCGGTGAACCGCAGCCGGCGCGTGCCGTCGGCCTCCGTGCGCAGGTCGTTCCGGTAGAGCCGATCGGTCAGCGGCGTGCCGCCGCGCGAAGCGGGCGCTCCCGGCCCGAGCGGCTGGCCCTGCACCAGGTACACGTCGAGGTCGCCGTCCTGGTCGTAGTCGAAGAGGGCGACGCCGGGTGCGAGAACCTCGGGCATGTAGAACTGTCCCGACATGCCGTTGACGTGGACGAAGTCGAGTCCGGACACCCTGGCGCGTTCGACGAACCAGTCGGCGGCCGGTGAGGCGTGGTCGTGCGGCGTGCTTCGCGAGCACGCGCCTGCGAGGAGGGCGGTCAACGCGGCCAGTACCCAGCCGCAGGCGCGTTGGTCCGCCTTCGCCAAGGCTACGGCGCGACTCAGCGGGAGCCCGCGCCCCTCTCGGCGGCGCGGGCTCCGCTGAGGATGTTCCGCATCGCGTTGTTGCCTTCGTGGCACGCGTACTCGTAGAAGCCGTAGGCGTCGTCGCGCTTGAGGGGGAACGACAGCGTCCATGGCGCGGTCCACGTCCTGGGATCGTTCACCGTCGCCTGATACCGGATCGTGTCCGGCCCCGTTCGCGTGAAGCGCTCGGTCACGCGCATGGCGTCGCTGGCGGGACGCAGCCGGCCGTTGCCGGTGACGCCGATGGTGCCGTTGAAGTTCGTCGTCTCCACCACCAGCGTGTCGCCGTCCCAGCGTCCGCGCGCCTCGCCCATGTAGCCGCGAATGGCGCTCGACGGCGCGGGGCGTCCATCAAGCGGGATGACGCGCGTGTCGTGGATCATCTCGTAGCGAATCGCGACGTAGCCCGGCGCCTGCACGATCTCCGTGCCGTTGTTGTAGACGACCGGCAGCATCGAGCCGACGACGCCTCGTGAGATGCAGCGGTCGTAGTAATCGAGGTCGGCGGCGGAATTGAACGGCCCCTGGCCCGTGCTGCTGTATCGGGCGCGCATCGCCATCCGCTCGGCGCCGTACGGCGTCATCTTCGGCATGCGGCCGTCCGGCGGATCGACGATCAGCGAGTTCTGCCGCTGCGCGGCGCCGCGTTCGAGCCAGTGCGACGGCGGGCCGGTGCCGTCGCCACCGCCGGCGGCCTGGGGCAGCACCACCTCTTCGTCGTCGGCCTCCGCCTGGCGCGCGGCCTGCGTCTGGCGCTGCTGGAACTCCGTCTCGGACAGCGTGGCGCGCGTCCCGAATTCCACGGGGCGCTCCAGCGGTACGCCCACCATGTCGGTGCTCGGCCAGGTGCCTTGCAGATCCGGATCGCCCCACGGCGTGCGCGGCGCCTGGTAGCCCGCCGGCGCCTGCGCCAGCGCCGCCGGCGGCAGTGTCACCCAGACGCCCACCCAGGCGACGGCGGCCGCGAGCGCGGCCACGCGAGCGTTGTGAGTCATGGTCCCGTCCCTACGCGGTCATGATGGCCGTGGCCGTGGTCCGGTACACGACCTCCTCGTACGCCTCGCGCATGCGCTCGATCGGCACGACCATGGTGGCGAGCGCTTTCGCGTTGTACTGCCCGCTGTCGAGCATCGCGACGAAGCGGGGGATGTCGCGCATCGGGCTGCAGCCGCCAGCCTGGCCGGCGTGATGCGTCCGGCCGCCGATCGTGAAGAGCACCGCCGGCAAGGTGATGTTGCCACGAGGGAGGCTCGTGGTCACGATGTCGCCGCCGGCCGCGCACATCTCGTAGGCCTGGCGCAGCGGCACGATTCCCGTGGGATCCGGCCCCCGTTCGGCGCGCGGCGGCACGGTGTCGGCGCCAGCCGCCTCGACCACGAAGTCCGCGCCGGCACCGCCGAGCAGCCCGCCGGCATCACGCCCCCCAGCCCACAAGCGGTCGTTCGGCCCTTTAGTGAGCTCGCGCACCTTGGCCACGAGACCGTCGCCTTCGACGTTGGGGTCGAGCGCGTGCGTGGCGCCGGTCGTCATCGCGACCTCGCGGCGGGCGCGAATCGGATCGATGGCGATGATGGTTGACGCGCCGGAGATCCGTGCCCCCTGCACGGCGCTCAACCCGAGCGGCCCGCAGCCCACGACGGCCACCGTCGATCCCGGTCTCAGGATGCCGGTGCCTTGCGAGGTGGTGGCGCCGAGGCCCGCGACCGCCACGCAGCTGCAGACCATGCCCAGGTCGACGGCCGTGGCCTTGGTGAACACCGGCACCACCCACTCCTCGAAGGTCACCATCACCTCGGCGAGCCCGCCGATGTGCGAGTTGGCGTAGACCGGCGTGCCGTCGCGCATGTCGGCCATCGCCACGAGATCGTTCGGACCCTGGCGGCCGAGGAACTGGCACATGTCGCTGCGGCCGCGCAGGCACTGGTAGCAGGCGCCGCAGTGTGGCGTGCCCGACACGCACACGCGATCGCCCACCTGCACACGCCGCACGTCGGGGCCCACGGCCTCCACCACGCCGACGCCGCCGTGCCCCTGGACGAGCGCCATCTCGCCGAGGCGCCCGAACCCGCCGCCGCCCGGGCCGAGGCCGAGCACCGCGCCGGTATTCGAGTAACAGAGGTTGGTGGCTTCGGTGCGCACGAGCACCTGCCGGCCGGAGATCGGCCGGAGGGTCAGCTCTTCGAGTGTGGTGCGGGCGGGGCCGGTGCCGCGCGAGACCCAACCCTTGAAGCGGCGGCCGGTGACGACGGCGGCCGATCGCGACTGTTGAGCGGCATCAGTGCCGCGCGCAACCGCAGCGACGCCCGCGGCGGCAATCCCCTTGAGCAGCCCGCGCCGGGAAGGCTTTGCCACTAATCGATGATCGCCTGGAACACCGCGTTCTCGAAGTCGCGCTGTAGCGCTCCGGTGGAGGTCTGCATCATGATGATCGTCACCATCTGCTCGGCCGGCTCGATGTTGACGTTCGTGCCATACGCGCCCGCCCAGCCCCAGCTCCCCTTCGACTGCCGCAGCCCGGCCATCGCCGGCTCCTCGACGACCTGCACGCCGAGGCCAAAGCCCATGCCGGCCGCGGGGCGGCCGAACTGCCCGTTGACCATGTCGCCCGTGTGGTTGGTGGACATGAGCTGCACGGTGCGCTTGCCGAGATAGCGGCGGCCGTTCAGCTCGCCGCCGTTGACCAGCATCTGCGCGAACTGCGCGTAGTCCTCGGCGGTGGTGACCATCCCGCCGGACCCGGCGAAGTAGGTGGTGCTGCTCAGCGCTGTCTGGTTCGCCGCCTTGGTCAGCGTGCCATCCTGCCCGCGCTGATACAGGGTCACGAGGCGCGCCTGGTTGTCGGGCCGCGCGGAGAAGCCGGTGTCCTTCATGCCGAGCGGGTCGAACAGCCGCTGCTTGAGGAACTGGTCGAGGGACTGGCCCGACGCGATCTCCACGACGCGGCTCAGCACGTCGAACCCCGCGAGGCCGCTGTAGCGCCACAGCGTGCCCGGCTGGAAGTCGAGCGGCACGGCGCCCAGCTTGGGGATGTAGGTGGCCAGCGTGTCGGTCGGCCCGCGCTGCGGCGCGACGGCGTTGCCGAGGCCGCCGCTCATCAGGCCGGAGCCGTGCGTGAGCAGATCGCGAATGGTGATGTCGCGGTTCGCCGAGACGACGTCGAACGTCGGCGCGCCCTCTATTCCTCCAGATCGTCCGCCACCGGGCCCGCCTCCAGGGCCGCCCGGCGCGCCGCCGCGGGCGCCCGGCTTCGCCACGGCTACCTTGGCGCCACGGAACTCGGGAATGAAGCGCGACACCGGATCGGTGAGGCGCACCTTCCCTTCCTCGACCATCATCATCACGGCCACCGCCGTGATCGGCTTCGACATCGAGGCCAGGCGGAAGATGCCGTCCTTCGGCATCGGCTGCTTCGACTCGAGATCCTGGACGCCGTAGGCCTCGAAGTGCGCGATCTTGCCGCGGCGCGCCACCAGCGTGACGGCGCCGGAGACCTGGCCCGCGTCCACGTGGCGCTGCACCGCCTCGCGGATCCTCGGCATGCGATCCGGCGCGAAGCCGAGATCGTCGGGTTTGCCTACGGAGAGCGCTCCCGAGCCGGCGACCAGGGGCAGCGTGAACGCGACGACGCCGAGGGCCAGCAGACAGATCCGCTTCGTCATGGCTACTTCGCCGCCTTCTCTTCGGCGCGCGCGGCGCTCAAGATGTTCGCCAGGCCGCGGTTGCCCTCGTGGCACGCGTACTCGAAGAGCCCGCCCGACTCGGTGTCGCGCTTGAGCGGCATCGTGAACGCCCACGGCCTCTCCCACGTGGAGGGATCCTCGAAGCGGGCTTCCCATTTGATCGTGTCGGGGCCCACCAGCGTGAAGCGCTCGGTCATCTTCAAGTTGGCGCTGGCGCCGCGGTAGGCGTTGGCCTCGTTGAAGTTCGTGGTCTCGACCACCAGCGTGTCGCCCTCGAAGTGGGCACGGGCATCGCCGGCGTAGGCCTTCATCGAGGCCGGCAGGTGCTTGCGGTTGTCGAGCGGGATCACGCGCGTCTCGTGGATCATCTCGTAGCGGATCGCGACGAAGCCCGGCCCCTGCGTGATGTCGTAGGCGTTGCCGTAGATGGCGGGCATCATCGAACCGGGAATGCCGCGCGTGATACACCGGTCGTAGAGGCTCCGATCGATCCACGAATCCGCGGGACCGCGGCCACGGCGCGCGGCCTGGCGCGCGGTGGCGCGCTGGCGCGCCTCGGCGGTGAGCGCCGGCACTTTGCCGTCGGCCGGTTCGGACACGAGCCACGGCTGCGCGTTGTTCGCGTCGAGGTGCTCGTACCAGTGCGACGGACCGGCGCCGGTGTCCTCTTCTTCGCTGCCGCCGATCCTGCCGGCTCCGGCCTGCGCCCTGGCCTGGCGCGACTTGCGCAAGGCCGCCATCTCCTTCTCGCCGAAATCGGACATCTTCTTGCCCGCCAGATCGGCCGGCTGTTCGAACGGCGTGCCGTTCTCGTCCCTGTTCGTGAAGCTTCCCTGCAGGTCGGGATCGCCCCACGGCGTGCGCGGCGCGGTGAACTTGCCCTTCGGCGCGGGTGAGGCGGCTTGCTGGGCGTCGAGCGCGGCGACACACAACAGCGAGGCGGCAATCGTCAGAACAGGGACCAAGCGAGTGGACATGGCTTCCTCCGTGAATCCAGGCGAATTCTAGCAGGGACGAGGGCGGGTGGGCGGGTGGCAGCCGCGGGCCGGCCGGCCAAAATCACGCCAAAATGACGCGCGTCGCCGGGCTGCGGAGTCCATCGCCCGTCAGCACGGCTGCCAGGGCGCGGGCAATCTTCTCGCCGCCGGTGCTGGAGGGCTCGATCGGGTTCGCGTAGTCGGCCGGTTCACAGCACACGGCACGCAGGTCCACGACGGGCAGCGCGTGCCGCGCCGCGGTGCGCAGAATCACGTCGTTGAAGAGCGCGACGAACGTCGTGGCGACGCGTTGGAAAGCGGCGTCGGCAAAGCAGCCGTTGTAGATGGTGCAGACCGCCAGCGGCAGAGAACGCTGCTGGCAGGCCGCGACGGCGCCGGCGTACTGCGACTCGAACTGGATGATGAGCGCGGCCAGCGTGGCCAAGCCCTGCCTGAGGTTCGACGTCGGCGCGTCGAGCACGGGCAGACATTGCAGAGCGTCGTTGCCTCCGACGCTGAGCGCGATGTGGGTCGCGCCTGCGGGCAACTTCGCGAGCTGGCGCGGGATGTCGCTGGTGACGTGGCCGTCCACCGCCACCAGCGAAGCCTCCCAGCTCGCAGGTAGTGTCTTGCGCAATTGCGTCACGACATCCGGCCCGCCGCTCGTGTAGACGCCGTTATCGAAGATCGAGTCGCCGAGGAGCACGACGTGTGGCACGTCACGCTCGCGTGTCGCCTGACAGGAAACCGCCCAGCAGCGCCGCCATGGCCTCGGGCGCCTCGACGATGGTCATGTGGCCGCAGCCGGGCAGCTTCACGAAGCGCGCTCCCGGAATGCCGGCCGCGCTCACCTCGCCGATCAGACGATAGAAGCCGCGGGTCTGCTCGCCGGTCACGACGAGCGACGGCATGCGGAGGCCGCGCAGGCTGGCCGGCGACACGTCGGGCTGGGAACCGGCAATCGTGGGCCCGAGCGTGCGCGCGTTGTCATGGAGCCCCTGCCGCACGCTCGCGGGCAGCCGCGCAAATCCGCCGCTGCCGCCCTGCACCCAGTCGATGAACACTTCGGCCGCCTCGAGATGTTTCTCGGCATCCACGAGGGCGCGCACCTGTCCCAGGGCGGCAACCCGCGTGGACTTTTCCTCGGCGAGACCCGCGCCCGCCTCGGGCAGCAGGCTTCCGAAGGCGGGCTCGATGAGCGTGAGGCTGCGCACGCGCTCCGGCGCCTGAAGCGCCGCCAGCAGCACGACACCAGCGCCATACGAATGCCCGACGAGATGCGCGGGCCCGGGGAGCCGCTCGAGCAGCGCCAGTACGTCGTCGCGGTGCAGCTCGTACGTGTAGCGTTCGCCAGCCGCGGGCATCGGTCCCGGCCAGTGATGGCGGCGGCTCACGGCGTGCGTGCGAAAGCCCGTCGCAAGCGCGGCGGCGATCGGATCCCACTGCCGACGATCGCCGAGCGCGCCGTGCACGAGCACCACGTCAGGACCGCTGCCCTGCGAGACCGTGGGGAGCTCGAACATTTGGCCGGAATCGTACTCCGTCTCGCGAGGCTGGGCGTAGTCTGTACGCGTGCTGGCTCCCCTTGCGTGCACCGTCCGCGGCTGCCACCGGCCTCTCACGCGAACCGACCAGCAGCTCAGCTGCAGCGCGCGTCACACGTTCGACGTCGCGCGCTCCGGCTACGTCAGCCTGCTGCAGCCGCAGGATCGGCGATCGGCGGCACCTGGCGACACGAAGGAGGCGGTCGCCGCTCGAGCGCGCCTCCTCGACGCCGGCATCGGCCGCGACGCAATCGACGCCATCGTGGCGCGTGCGCCCGCATCGGACGGCCCGCTCGTCGCCTCCGATCTCGGCTGCGGGTCGGGCGAACTCCTTGGCGCGCTGGCGGCCGCGCGTGACGTATGCGCGGTGGGCATCGATCTGTCCACCGCCGCGGCCGAGGCGGCCGCGCGGCGGTTTCCGTCGCTGACGTGGATCGTGGCGAACGTCGATCGCGCGCTGCCGCTCCTCGACGGCAGCGTGCATCTCGTGACCTCGCTGAACGGGCGGCGCCACGCGGCCGAGTGCGCGCGCGTGCTGCGGCCAGGCGGCATGGTGATCGTGGCGCTGCCCGCGCCGGACGATCTGATCGAGCTGCGCGAGCAGGTGCAGGGCGAGGGCGTAACGCGGGACCGCGCGGACGCCGTGGTGGCGGAACACGCGCCACGGTTCGAGCTCGTGGAGCGGTTCACGGTTCGCCAGCGTCACCGGCTCGCGGGCGGCGCGCTGCGCGACCTGCTGCGCGGCACCTACCGTGGGGCACGCGACAGCATGGTCGAGCGCGTCAAGACGCTGGACGCGCTCGGGACCCTCGACGTCACCGTGGCCTCGGACGTCGCGGTGATGAAGAAGGCTTAAGGCTCAGGCTCTCCCCACCTGACCTACCTGACCCACCCGACCTACCTGACCATCACCATCAGAAATCCATCGTCACGTTGAACCGCACGAACCGCGGGCTCATGACCGCGGTCGGGCGCAGCCATGTCAGGCCGTCGGTGCCGAACGCCTGGTTGAAGGCGGTGCCGGTGTTGTCGTTGAACAGGTTGTAGAGATCGAGGCCTACGTTCGTCCGCGTGCGGCCGAACCGCAGCACCTTGGTCACGCGCAGGTCGACGGTGCTGATGCGCGGGCCGAACACCTGCCCGGGCAGCGCCAGGTTGACGCTCTGCGTGGCCGCGCCGCCAGGCAACGGGCGCCCGATGGCCGCCTGCACCTGCGCGGAGGTCACGTCGTAGTTGGCGTTGAGCGAGAGTCCGTTGGTCGCGACGGCGTTCTGGTCGGTCTGCGGCACGGTGTTCGCCACCGAGCGCCAGATCGCGCTCGTCTGCACGTCGATCCTCGGGATGGTGTAGCTCACCAGCCCGCGGACGTTGGTCTGCCAGTTTTCGTTCACCTCGCAGGCCGCGATCTGCCGCTGGGCGGCGCCAAACCCGCCACCGGCGGTCGCCTCGGGCAGCGCGGCCTCCACTTCGCAGGTGTCGCGGATGCCGCGCCCGGTCGTGGCCCCGCCCTGAATGACCAGCCCGTTGGCCATGCGCGCGTTGATGTCGTAGTCGAAGCCGTGCCAGTAGTAGGTCACGTCGCCGTAGTCCTTCGCGAACGTGAAGTAGTTGTCCACGGCGCCGAACTTGTCGTCCTTGAGGACGTAGAACGACACCGGGTAGCCGCCGCCGTCGGGCAGCTCCGGATGCCGCGGCGCGGTCAGCGTCGCCACGTCGTAGTCGCCGGGGCCGACGGCGCGGTTGTCGGTGTAGTAGAAGTTGCCCCACGAGCGGCGGTTGTAGCCAAACGTCGCCGACACGCGCGGCATCACCTCCTGCTGGACCGACGCGGCGACCTGCCAGTCGTAGGGCCGCGATCCCCAGCCTTCCAGGACGGCGGGATTCACCGCGGTGCCGCTCGACGCCTTGCCGAAGTTGCCGTTGGCCCACGGGCCGCATTCGCCGCTCGTGCCCGGGTTGTTCAGGTCGCAGTCGGCCACGTAGTCGCTGTCGGCGTCGAACCAGCTGCGGTCGGTGGTCTGCGCGAACGTCACGGCATTGTTGCCGATGATGAACACGCTCTCGTTGTTGGCCGGCTGCAGATACTTGCTGAAGCTGGTCTTGAACGACGTCTTGCCGTTGCCGAACACGTCGTAGGCCAGCCCCATGCGCGGCGTGATGTCGTGGAAGCCCTTCACGCCGACCGTGTCCGGAAACAGAATCGGCGCGGCGTTGTAGCGCGAGGGCGCCGTGATGCCGTTCTCGCCTTCGGGGAACCAGCTCCACGCGTGCTCGTAGCGCAGCGCGCCCTGCAGCGTCACCCGCCCCTTCGTCCACTGGTCCTGCACATAGAAGGCGTCGAACCGCGTGCGGTTGCTGTGCATGTGCGGCGAGATGCGCTGCGTCAGCGAGATCGGAAAGCCGTCGAAGAACAGGTAGTTCTGGATGCCCGAGTCCACCGAGTAGTGGTGCTGCTTCTCGATCTGATAGGCCGCCTGGTAGCCCACTTTCATGTTGTGGGCGCCCGTCACGTAGGACGCCGAGGCCCGCCACACGTTGTGCTGCTGGTCGATGTCGGCGATGTTGCCGAAGAAGCTCCACGGCGCGCGGTAGGCGTAGAACGGCAGCGGCGTGCCCGATCCCGGATGCGGCACGAGCTCGATGACGGGAATGAAGTCCATCAGCGCGCCGCCAGGCTCCTGCCCGCCCCAGCGGCTGTTGAACGACGACACGCCGGCCTCGAGTAGCAGCTTGTCGGTGAGCGGCGAGCTCCAGCTGCCCTGGACGATCTTCTCGCGGTCGTCCCACACGTTGCCCGACTCGGGCGAGCCGGCGTTGAAGCCGCCGTTCAGCGCAATCCAGTCGTCGCCGCGGTCGCGGCACTGCTTGGCGCCCTTCTCGTACGCCGAGCCGGTGCAGTTGTGCTGATAGTCGAAGTAGAAGCCGAGCTTGTGACGCGGCGACACCTGGTTGGTCAGACGGATCGCGCCGATCTTCTTGTCGTTGGCGTTGCGCACCTTGAGGCTGCGGTCCTCGACATACGACCACGCGTTGGGATCGCCGGCGTTCCTGTTGCCGTACTGCCCGGGCACCACGGTGTGGCTGCCGAACGTGCGGATCTGGCCGAAGAACCACAGGCGGTCGCGCTTGATCGGCCCGCCCATCGAGAAGCTGGCGTCCCAGTTCTTGATCAACCCCGGCACCTCGCCGAAGCCGTAGCTGCGCAGCTCGTCGTCGAGGTTGTCGCCCTGCGACCACTCGCCGGCAGTGCTCCAGAACGCAGTGCCGCTGAAGGTGTTGCCGCCGGTCTTCGGCACCATGTTGAACGCGGGACCGCCGCGATCGACCTCGCCGAGGCCGCCCGTCACGGTGACCTGGATCTCGGCCGCGTTCATCGTGTCGTAGCCAAAGCTCGCCACGCCGCCGCCGTTGAACGCGGAGCCGACGTTCATGCCGTCGATCTGCACCGTGCCTTCGTTGCCGCGGCCGCCGTGCGCGGTGAAGAACACCATCGTCGGATTGGCGCCGTTGTCGAGGCTGTTGTTCTGCACGCC
>Ga0079218_10000234_pt1 | contig 14708 bp, 10 predicted proteins | sample NCCompost_FD_77181 | JGI IMG/M metagenome (GOLD analysis project Ga0079218, IMG submission 77181) | Agricultural soil microbial communities from Utah to study Nitrogen management - NC Compost | ecosystem: Environmental > Terrestrial > Soil > Agricultural land | place: USA: Utah | collected... | reverse complement strand
GTAGAGCGCGTTGCTCAGCAGGAACGTGCGCACCTCGTCGCGCCCGTAGTTGAAGACGAGCGTCCCCCACTCCCGGTGCTCGCCCCGGCGCGGATCCTCGTGCTCGTAGAGCGCGGTGCCGTCGAAGCTCACCAGGCCGTGGCCGTCCTTGGGAAAATGGCCGGGCACCCAGTCGAGGATCACGCCGAGCCCGTGCTGGTGGCACTGATCCACGAAGTAGCGGAAGTCGTCGGGCGTGCCGAACCGGCTCGAAGGGGCGAAGAAGCCCACCACCTGATAGCCCCACGAGCCGAAGAACGGGTGCTCCATCACGGGCAGCAGCTCGACGTGCGTGTAGCCCATGTCGCGCACGTACGGGACGAGCGTGGCGGCCAGCTCGCGGTACGACAGGCTGAACTGCGGCTCGTCCTCGCGCCGGCGCCACGACCCGAGGTGGACCTCGTAGATCGACATCGGGCGCTCGCGCCACTCGCCGAGCGACTCGCGGTTGCGCATCCACTCGCCGTCGCCCCACTCGTAGCTGCCGCCGGTCGAGACGACCGAAGCGGTGTGCGGCGGGGTTTCGAGCTGACGGGCGTACGGGTCCGCCTTGTGGAGCAGGTGCCCGGCGCGCGTGCGCACCTCGTACTTGTAGCGAACACCGTCCCGCAGGCCGGGAATGAAGATTTCCCAGATCCCCGAGGGCACCAGCCGCCGCATCACGTGCGCGCGGCCGTCCCACTGGTTGAACTCGCCGATCACGCTGACGCGCTGGGCGTTCGGCGCCCAGACGGCGAAGTGCACCCCCTCCACCGGCCCGATGGTGCGGCGCCGCGAGCCGAGCTGCTCCCACGCCCGGTAGTGCCGCCCCTCGGAGAACAGGTGCAGGTCGAAGTCGGTGAGGACCGGGCCGAACTGGTAGGGGTCGATCAGATCGCGCACGCCTGCCGGATCGTGCACGCGCAGCACGTATCCGAGCTGCTCGAGGGGGCCGTCCCACGGCACCACGGCGGCGAACAACCCTTCCGGACGCCGCCGCTCCATCGGGACGACGCGGTCGCCGACGACGACCTCGACCGCCGTCGCAGCCGGCTGCAGGGTGCGGATGATGGCCCCTGCGGGACCGCCGGCCGGCGCCGGATGGCGGCCGAGCACCGAAAAGGGATCGTCGCTCAGCCCTTCGGCCACGGCGCCGAGCGCTCGGGCTTCGGCTCGCCTCGCAGGGCTCATTGGTGCAATTGTACCGGCCTTCTAGCTGGTAGCCGGTAGCTCGTAGCGGGTAGCCTTTTGGGCCAATGCCAGCTACTGGCTACTGGCTACCAGCTACCAGCTACCAGCTACCATAGGGGCGGAGGATCCACGTGGCTGTGCACGCTGAGTTCGCAACGACCGAAGGCAGCTTCAAGGTACGCCTGTTCGATCAGGAGACGCCGGAAACGGTGGCCAACTTCGTCGGCCTCGCCGAGGGGACCAAGGAGTGGACCCACCCCGGCACGCAGGAGAAGATGACGAACACGCCGTTCTACGACGGCATCGTCTTCCACCGCGTGATCGAGGGCTTCATGATTCAGGGCGGGGATCCGCTCGGCAAGGGCATTGGCGGGCCCGGCTACCAGTTCAAGGACGAATTCCACCCGTCGCTGCGGCACACCAAGGCCGGCATCCTGTCGATGGCCAACGCGGGTGCCAACACCAACGGCAGCCAGTTCTTCATCACCTTGGGGCCGACGCCGCATCTCGACAACAAGCACTCGGTGTTCGGCGAGGTGACCGAGGGGATGGAGGTCGTGCGCCGGATCGGGAGCACGCCGACGGGCCGCCAGGATCGCCCGGTGAAGGACATCGTCATCAACTCCATTAAGATCACGCGCACATAGCGCGCCCCCCGCTCTGCGCTGCTGCCAGCGACACCGACGTCTTGAGGGCGGGCCAATTCGAATGGTTAACCGCCACGTCCCGCCCTTCAAGACGTCCAGCCCCCGCGAAGCGGGGGCAAAGAGACACTGCCATGTCGAGCCGAAGCCGGATGGCGCCACGGCGGAGGCTCGACATTGAAAGCGCACCACGAACTCATGCCGCTCGTCTACGACGAGCTGCGCCGCATCGCGGCCCGCTACATGGGCCGCGAGCGTCCCGGCCAGACCCTGCAGGCCACGGGGCTGGTCAACGAAGCGTTCGTGCGCCTGGCCGCCGAGCGCTCGCGCGAGTTCCAGAACCGCACGCACTTCCTGGCGATCGCGGCGCTCTCGATGCGTCAGATCCTCGTGCAGCGCGCCCGCGCCCGGCACGCCGCCAAGCGCGACGGCGGCGGCCATCAGGTGACGCTCAACGACATCAGCGCGCCGCCGGCGGCCGTGCGTCCCGAGTTCGAGCGCCCCGACGCCGACCGCCCCGGTGACGTGGACGTGATCGCGCTCGACCAGGCGCTGAGCCGTCTCGCGGCGTTCGATCCCGAGCAGGCGCGGATCGTGGAGCTGCGCTACTTCGGCGGCCTCACCGTCGAGGAGACCGCCGAGGCCGTGGGCGTGTCGCCGGCGACGGTGAAGCGGCAATGGGCCATGGCGCGCGCCTGGCTCAAGCAGGCGCTCGAAGGCGGGGCGGAGTGAATCCGCAGCGCTGGAGCCAGATCAAGGGGCTGTTCAACGGCGCGCTGGAGCGTCCCGCCGAGGCGCGCACCGCCTGGCTGCGCGCGGAATGCGGCGGCGACGCGGCGCTGCTGGCGGACGCCGAGCGGCTGCTGCACTCGTTCGACACGCTCGGCGGGTTCCTCGATCAGCCGGCGCAGGTCGACCCCGAAGACGTGGCGCTCGCCGCGTTGCCCGAGGGCGAGCCGGACGGCGCCGCCTGGGGGCCCGGCGATCGAGTGGGCGAGTTCGAGATCATCCGGGCGATCGGCCGCGGCGGCATGGGCGTGGTGTACCTCGCCACCGATCGGCGGCTCCGTCGCAACGTCGCCCTGAAGTCGCTGCCAGCGTCGCTGGCCGGCAACCCCGAGCTGCGCGAACGGCTGAAACGCGAGGCGCGCGCCGCCGCCACCATCACCGACCCGGCAGTGGCCACCGTGTTTTCGCTGGAAGAGGTGGAAGGGCACCTGCTGCTGGCGTCGGAGTTCCTCGACGGCCGCACGCTGCGCACGCTGATCGACGAGGGGCCGATCGACGTGAGGACCGCGCGCGAGATCGCGCTGCACGTGGCGCGAGGCCTGCGAGCCGCGCACGACGCCGGCGTGATTCATCGCGATTTGAAGCCCGAGAACATCGTGGTGGGGCCGGGCGGCACGGCGAAGATCGTGGACTTCGGCATCGCATGGCTCGAGAGCCCTGGCGGCACGCACCACACCAAGCTCACGCGCGACGGCTCGATGATCGGCACGCCGGCCTACATGGCGCCCGAGCAGCTCGTGGGCGGCGTTCCCGACGCGCGCACCGACATCTTCGCGTTCGGCGTCATCCTGGCGGAGATGCTGTCCGGACGGCACCCGCTCGTGGCGGGCGCGAGCGCTCCAGCCGTGGAGCCACCGCTCCAGCGCATTGCCGATCGCGCGCGGCAACCCGATCCAACCAGGCGCTTCGCCGACGCGCACGAACTGGTGGCCGCGCTGGAAGGGCTGGCGGGAACGGCGAGCGTCCAGTCCGGAGCCGCGGTCGTGCCCGGGCGCTCGGCGCGATTCTGGTGGGAATTTCACCAGGGCGCGGCCGCCGTCGCCTATGCCGCGATGCTGATCCCGGCGTGGCTGGCGCGCGGCCAGATTGGCGGTCTGGAAGGCCGTGGATTCTTCATCGCCACCGCGATCGCGGCGCTGATGGCGAGCATGCTCCGGCTCCACCTGTGGTTCATGTCGGGCCAGCACGCCGGCGAGCTCGTGTGGGCGCGGAGCCGATCGGCGCCGTTCATCCGCCTCGCGGATATCCTGCTCGTCGTGTCGCTGGTGGTTGGTGCCGGCCTCGTGGCCGCGCAGTCGGCGCTCGACGTGGTGCTGCTGGCGCTCGCCGTCGCCGTGACGATCGCGTTCGCGTTCATCGAGCCGTCCACGGCAAGAGCCGCGGGATTGGAGTCTGGCAGTCGCGGTCGGCCTGAAGAGCCGCAACCGCGTACCCCACCGGGCCCACCCGGTCTACCCGGCCTATAAGTGCCGGAACTCCTCCCGCTCCGACGGGGGGTGCTCCGGGAACCAGTGGTCGAGGATGCGGCGGGCGATGCCACCGCCGCCGACGCCGAACGCGATCGCCAGCCCCAGCATCACGGCGCCGAACGCAATCGCGAACGCGGTGAGCACGATGGTGCGTGCCAGCGCGATCTGGTCGAGCGCCATCGCCCCGGCGAGGATGAGCACCAGCGCGCGCACCGCGCCGCTGACGACGCGTGGCGACGGCACCCGGGCGTTCACCGCGGCAATCAACGTGGCACGCCAGGCGAAGTTGGCGCACACGACGCCCAGCACCAGGATGACGATGGCGACCAGCAGGCGCGGGACGAACACCGCGAAGTTGCGCACCATTCCCTCGAGGGCGGTGAAGCCGAGCACGTCCACCCCCGAGAGCAGGAACCCCACCCAGACGAGCCAGAACACGATCAGGCTCACCAGGATGTCGGGCGCCGGGAGATCGGCCGTCTTGAGCACGGCGGACACGCCGATGCGCTCGCACCCGTGGTTGAAGCGCGACCAGATCAGGATCCAGCGCACCGCCCATTTGAGCGCCCACGCGATCACCCAGCCGACGGCGACGATGGCCGCCGTGATCAGGATGCGCGGCAGCAGCGTGGCTACCGAGTCCATGAAGTTCACGCCCGCCTGACGCACCGCTTCCGCGACCATCTGAGTCATGTGAGTGCCCTCATACTTTCTTCCACCGCGCGGCCGCGGACGGCTTGGCGCGCTCGAACGCCAGACACAGCGATTCGAGCGCGGCGTCCACGGTGGCCGGTCCCGACGAGGCGTGCTCCAGCAGGAACGCCGCGGTCCGGCCGAGATAGAGCGGCAACAAAGTCCGGGTCACGTGCTCGCGCGTCATCACGGCACGGTGATACGCGAGCACGAACTCGAACACCGTCGCGGCCCAGAGGTCGTCGTCATAGCGGAGCCGCGACGGCGCCGCCGACGCCAAGGTCACGCCGGCCAGCGTGGGCCCGCTGAGAATCGTTGCGAGCACCGGGTGCAGCGCCGCAACGTCGCGCGCGAAGGCCACGGCCATGCCCGCCACGTCGGGGCGCGGGCCGATGTCCACGGCCCCGCCCATGGTGCCGAAGCACGGCACCGCATCGGCCTGGCCGCGCATCAGCCAGTAGCCGTCGTGGAGCTCGAGGCACGCACACACGGCGTCCAGCACCTGCTGGAACACGTCCGGCAGCGCCGGCCGCTTGCGCGACGGTCCGACCAGGCGCGGGCCGACCGCGGCCTGTGCGGGACGGAAGCCCTTGGCCAGCGCCTCGGTGGCCAGCCACAGGTCCACGCCGTCCGGCGTCATGGCGGTGCCCCAGGTCGACACGTCGAGACAGTGCGTGGCGAACTGCCGCGAGCAGCCGAACTCCCCCATCAGCGGCTCGTATAGCGTCCAGCCGTAGGCGGCGCGGACGAGCGGGCGCACGAGCTGCGTGACGAGCGGCGCATCGGCCACGGCGCGGGGATACCGCGGCGCCACCAGATCGGCACGCCCGTCCAGCACCGGGCTCACGAGCGCGGGAATCCAGTCCGGCGTGACGCTCGTCACGTTGGGATCGAGCGCCACCACGGCGTCGGCCGACAGCAGGTCGGCCACCGCGAAGATCATGCGCATCGCACTGCTCTTGCCGGGCAGCCCGTGATACGGCGTCGTGATGCGATGAGTCGTGCGCAGCGGCTTCGACGCGCTGACGGTCCCGGTGTCGTCGGTCGTGGCGTCGCGCACCAGCGTCGGCGTCCCGTCGTCCGACCCGGTGTCGGCGTTGAAGATGAGCGCGCGCGCGCGCGGAAAGTACTTGCCGATGCCGGCCTGCGCCGCGCGAACGACATCCACGACGGTGGACGCGTTGTTGAGCGTCGGCACCCCGACCAGGATATCGACGTGGCCGGTGGCGACCAGCTGCCGCAACAGGTCGTCCGATAGGAGGCTCTCATCCACTAGCGAGGCTCCGCCTCGAAGCGAAACAGGCTTCGCCTCGCTAGGACAGTCTTTGCTGGCCCGCCCTTCGGGCGGGCGGAGCCGGCTCGAAAGGCCGATTGACGAAGGCAAGTCAAATCCACGCTCAGCCTTTCAAGCCGTCTCGCGTGCGTACTCTACAGGCGTCGCAGCCGGAACCAGTAGAACGCGTGCGGTCCCAGCGTCAGGAGGTACGGCTGCGCGCCGATGCGCGGGAACAGGCTCTGCCCGAACATCTCGACGGGGATGGCGCCGGCGAGCGACGACAGGTCGAGCTCGACTGCCTGCACGGTGCCCGAGAGGTTGTTGACCACCAGCACCTGTTCCTTTTCGAAGGCGCGCACGTAGGCGAGCACGCGCTGGTTCGGCGGCTCGAGCACGGTGAGGCTGCCGCGGCTGAACACGCGCGTGGATCGGCGAACGCGAATCAGGCGGCGCATCCAGTTGAGCAGCGAGTGGCTGCTGCGCTCCTGCGCCAGCACGTTCACGGCCTGGTAGCCGTAGACCGGGTTCGAAATCATCGCGAAGGCGAGCTGCTCCGGATCGGCGCTCGAAAAGCCGCCGTTCCAGCCGCCGCTCCACTGCATCGGCGTGCGGACGCCGTTGCGGTCGCCCAGGTAGACGTTGTCGCCCATGCCGATCTCGTCGCCGTAGTACACGATCGGGCTGCCCGGCAGCGACATCAGCAGCCCGTTCATCAGCTCGACGCGGCGGCGGTCGCCGTCGAGCAGCGGCGCGAGGCGCCGCCGGATGCCGAGATTGAGTCGCGCCACCGGATCGCGCGCGTACTCGTCGTACATGAACTCGCGCTCTTCGGGCGTCACCATCTCGAGCGTCAGCTCGTCGTGGTTGCGCAGGAACACCGCCCACTGACAGTTGTCGGGCAGCGTCGGCGTGCGGCGGATGATGTCGCTGAGCGGCCCGCGATCTTCCAGCCGGATCGCCATGAACATGCGCGTCATCAGCGGGAAGTGAAACGCCATGTGGAACTCGTCGCCGTCGCCGAAATACGGCCGCACGAGCTCGGGCACCTGGTTGGCTTCGGCCAGCAGCATCCGTCCCGGGAAATTGGTGTCGAGCCGGGCGCGCAGGAACTTAATCACCTCGTGGGTCTCGGGCATCCCCTCGCAGGTCGTGCCCTCGCGCTCCACGAGATAGGGCACGGCGTCGATGCGGAACCCGTCCACGCCCAGCCCGGCCCAGAACTCCATCACCTGCCACATCTCCTCGCGCACCGCCGGGTTGTCGTAGTTGAGATCGGGCTGGTGACTGAAGAAGCGGTGCCAGTAGTACTGCTTCGACACCGGGTCCCACGCCCAGTTCGACGTCTCGGTGTCGAGGAAGATGATGCGGACGCCGCGATAGCGGTCGTCGGTGTCGCTCCACACGTACCAGTCACGGCGCGGGTTGTCGCGCGAGCTGCGCGCTTCCTGGAACCACGGGTGCTTGTCGGAGGTGTGATTCAGCACGAGCTCGGTGACGACGCGGAGCCCGCGCTCGTGCGCGGCGGCGAGGAAGACCTTGAAGTCCTCGATCGTGCCGTACATCGGATGGATGCTGTAGTAGTCGGCGATGTCGTAGCCGTCGTCGCGAAACGGCGACGGGAACGTCGGCAGCAGCCAGAGCGTGTTGACCCCGAGCGCCTCGAGGTAATCGAGCTTGCCCGTGAGGCCGCGGAAGTCGCCGACGCCGTCGCCGTCGCTGTCGAAGAAGGTCTTGACGTGAAGCTGATAGATGACGGCGTCCTTGTACCAAAGTGGGTCGTCGCCCGTCACGTGAGGGCCCCGAGGAGCGCACGCACCGCGGTCGGAGAGTCGAGACGATAGGGTGCGGCAGAATCGCCGCCGCCAACGCGAATCGCCACGCCTCCGGGGGGGAGCGCCGCGAACATGTCCTCGTCGGTACGGTCGTCACCGATGGCGACGATGAGTGCGCCTTCGGGCGCGCGCGCCACGACCTCGCGGACCACCGAGCCCTTGTCCACGGCCGCCTGGCGCACTTCGATCACCTTGTGCCCTTCGATGACCTCGAAGGGGCGGCCCGCCACGAGCCGTTCGAGCTCACGCCGCAGGGCGGCGGCCTGTGCCTCGCCGGTTCCCGGCTCGACCATGCGGTAGTGCCAGGCGAGCGAGGCCGACTTCTCCTCGATCCGCGCGCCGGGCGCGAGGGCCACGAAGCCTTCCATCCGCTTGCGGATGCCCGGCATCCAGTCCGTGGGCACGTCGGCGCGCTTCTGCCACGGCTCGCCGGGGGCCGGCCGATACCACAACCCGTGCTCGGCCCAGAGGCCGACCGGCAGGTTGCCGAACCAGCCGTCGATCACCTCACGCGGCCGGCCGCTCGCCAGGTGCACGTCGCACGTCGTCGAGAGCACGGTGAGCAGCCCGAGCAGCCCGGCGTCGGGCGTCGCCAGCTCGGGCATCTCGCGCAGCCCCACGAGCGTGCCGTCGTAATCGAGCACCAGCACTACGCGGGCGGCGCTGGTGACGCGCCGCATCAACCCTTCGATCTCGTTCGGATCGGTGAGCTGCTCCGGGCCGCCGCGCGACTCGGCGGCCTCGGTGACGGCCTCCAGGAAGCGCTGGGCCCAGTCGTTGACCGGGCGCGACAGCACGCGCCGGCGCAGGGCGCGCATGCGCGCGGTGCGCTCGGGCCGGCCCATCGCCATGGCGTGCGCCATGCTGTCGGCCATCCCGTTCTCGTCGTACGGGTTGATGATCACCGCCTCGCCGAGCTCCTCGGCCGCGCCCGCGAACTCGCTGAGCAAAAGCACGCCGTCTTCGTCCGCCCGCGCAGCGATGTATTCCTTGGCCACGAGGTTCATGCCGTCGCGAAGCGGCGTCACCAGCATCGCGTCGGCCGCACAGTAGAGCGCCGTGAGCTGCTCGGGCGTGACCGTCTGGTGCAGGTAGTGGATCGGCACCGAGTCGAGCGTGCCCAGGGAGCCGTTGATGCGGCCCACGAGCTCCTCGACCTGCTTGCGGAAGCTCGCATACTCGCGCACTCCACTGCGTGACGGCACGGCAAGCTGCACCAGCCGCACCTTGTCGCGCAGGCTCGGGTCGCGCTGCAGCAGCCGCTCGAAGGCGACCAGCCGCCGCGGGATGCCCTTCGTGTAGTCGAGCCGATCGACGCCCAGGAACAGGAAACGGCCGCGCGACTCCTCGCGCAGACGCGCTGTCTCCTCGCGGACCGCCTGGTCGCGAGCCAGCCGCTCGAACTGCTCGACGTCGGGGCCCATCGGAAAGTGGCCGAGCCGCACGGTGCGGCCTTCCACCCGCACGCGGTCGTGCGAGGCGTCGAGCCCGCACTGCGCATGTACCGCCGCCGCGAAGTGGCCCGCGTACGACGGCGTGTGGAAACCAACCAGGTCGGCGCCCAGCACACCCATGAGCAGCTCGCGCCGCCACGGCAGGATGCGGAACACCTCCGCCGACGGAAACGGAATGTGCAGGAAGAATCCGATGCGCGCGTCGGGCCGGCGCTCGCGCACGAGTCCCGGCACGAGCATCAGATGGTAGTCGTGCACCCACACCAGTTCGCCAGGCCGCAGTTCGTCCACGATCGCGTCGGCAAACCGCTGGTTCACGCGGCGATAGGCATCCCAGTTCTGCGTGCGCAGCGGCAGGCGATCCAGCAGGTAGTGGAACAGGGGCCAGATGACGCCGTTGGAGAACCCGTCGTAGTACTCCTCGACGTCGCGCTGATCCAGATCGACCAGCTTGAGGTTGTGCGCACTGAGCTGCGCCTCGAGGCTTCGCCGGCCGCCGCGCGAGGCCGCCGGTGACATGGGTCCCGGCCAACCGATCCAAGTGGCCGCGGCCGATTGATAGTAGCCGCGCAGGCCGCTCGCCAGGCCGCCGGCGGACGGCACCACCTCGACGCCACCCGCCGACTCCTGCACCGTGACGGGGAGGCGATTCGACACGATCAGGACGCGGCCTGTCGTGGGGAGTTCGGCGACAGCGCTCGTCGCCAGGCCGGATATCGGATGAGGCGGCTGGACGTGCAGCATCGCCGAAAGGTAGAGGCAACGCGCGTACCCGATCCATCCGGTACCAAGGGGATATGACGCGCCTCAGTTGGCTGGGAAATCGGGCGATCGCGGGCCCCAGCACGGCCACATCAACGGCCGAGTTGCAGAACCTCGGGCAGAAAGCGCTTGAATGTCTTGCAATGAAACTCAGCTGTATATCTGCCGGCCTTAGGGCTCAGGTCTTAGGGCTTAAGACTTAAGGCCTATGCTTCGGGCTTCAGCGGCTTCGTCGTGCGATCGGCGGGGGCGTACTCGCGCGCGAACATGTCCCACGTCGTGATGAAGAGCGCCGCGATGGCCGGACCGGCGACGAACCCTGACAGCCCGAACAGTGTGAGGCCGCCCAGCGTGGAGAGCAGCACCACGTAATCGGGCATGCGCGTTTCCCGGCCGACGAGGATCGGGCGCAGCAGGTTGTCGGTGAGCGCGATGACGAAGGTGCCGAGCGCGAGCAGCGTGATCCCTTTGGCGATCGAGCCGCTGACGATCAGGATGATCGACGTCGGCAGCCAGATGGTGGTGGGACCGATCACCGGGATGAGCGAGCACGCCATCATCATCACGCCCCAGAACGCCGGGGCGTCGAGCCCGAGCAGCGCGAAGATGACGCCGCCAAGCGTGCCCTGCACGGCGCCGACCACCAGCGTGCCCTTGAGCGTCGCGCGCGTGACGGCGGTGAAGCGCTCGAAGAGCGCCTTCTCGCGCGCGTCGCCGAGCGGCAGCGCGCGCCCGATCTGCCGTAACAGCTGATCGCCGTCGCGCAGGAAGAAGAACAGCACGTAGAGCATCAGGCCGAACTGGCCCGCGGCCCTGATGGCGCCCTGCCCGAACATCAACGCGCTGGAGGCGACGAACTGGCCAACCGCCGTTGCCGCGTCCGCGACGTTGCCGCGGACGGTGGCCGGCGTGATCCCGAAACGGGCGCCGAAGCGCACGAGCGCCGGCACCCAGCGATCCATCGCGTCCGACACCGCGAGCTCGCCGGACGTGAAGCGCTCGTACAGCCCCACCGCCTCGCGCGACACCGCCACGGCGACGAACCCGAGCGGAACGAACACGACGAAGATGACGAGCACCAGTGTCAGCGCGGCCGAGGAGTTCGGACGTTTGTGGCCGAACTTCGCTCCCAGCCAGCGCTCGACCGGGCGGAAGACGATCGCCAGCACCGCCGCCCAGAACACCGGCACCACGAAATTGGCGACGAGCACGCCAAAGGCGAGCGTGACGACGACCAGCATGAACAGGAAGCCGGCGTGCTGAACGGTGCGCGATCTCATCGCGAGGCTCCGCGCGTCGGGTCGTCGGGGGTCACCATCCGCCACAATCGCTCCTCGGTCTCCTGGTTCCGCAGCTCGCACGGCCGTTCACGACGGTCGAAGAAGAAGCGGCCGTTCACGCCGTCGACGTCGCGGCTGGACGCGAGCCACGTCGCCGTATCGGCGCCTTCCCGCAGGCTGCGACCGGTGCGGCCGGCATAGGCGCGTTGCACATCGGGCGACAGACCACGCGACAGGCCGGTGGCGGGGACGAATCCGGGCGCCATCGCGTTGGCCGTGACACCGGTGCCCGCGACACGGCGCGCCAGCGCCCACGTGAGCAGCCGGTTGCACGCCTTCGATTGCGCGTAGGCCTGGAGCTCGTCGTACGGGCGGCGTTCGAACTGGAGATCGTCGAGATCGAGGTCGCCGGCAAACGTGGACGCGACGTTTACGATCCGCGCCGGGGCTCCGACGCGCAGCTGTTCGAGCAGCGCGAGCGACAGGCGGTGGTAGCCGAGCACGTTGGTGGCAAAGGTCAGCTCGAAACCGTCGGGCGTGACGTGCCGCTCCCCGTTGGCCACACCCGCATTGTTCACCAGCACGTCGATGCGGGGAAGATTGGCCGCACAGGCACGAGCCAGAGCCGCGATGGATGCCGCGCTCGCCGCATCGAGCGCCTCGACGACCACGTCCGGGGATCCGATGCCTCGCAGCTCGGCCGCGACCGCGCCGCCTTTGGCGAGATCCCGGCAGGCCAGCACGAGCCGCGCGCCCATGGCGGCCAGGTCTCGTGCAATCTGAAGGCCGATACCGGATGTTGGACCAGTGATGACAGCGTTCACGCCGGCCTTGGGCCTTCGGCTTTTGGCCTTCGGGCTCGTGTTCTCTTCACTCTGCCTACTCTGCCCACTCTGCCTACTCCGCCTCCAGTGCGTTCAGAGTATGCGAATATCCCGCCGGTGGGCGCCAAAACCTGGATGCTCGTCTACGCGGACGGGAGCGCGCGCGAAGTCTTGCAGCGCCGCCCGCCCCTCGACCGTGACGCCACCGCCGCATTCGTCGGCACGCTCTTCCCGGACGAGAAGCTGACGCCGCTCGACGACGGCGACCTGTCGTTCACCTGCCCTCCCGACAACGAGATCTGTGCCGGCTGCTTCGACGGGGTGTCGGTGATCGCGGCCAGCGAATTCGGCGGCGACTATCCGTCGAAGCTGCCGCCACGGTTCATCGCCGCGCGCCGAGGAACGCTGACGCTCCACGCGATGCACAGCGTGGTGGACTGGTTCGCCTACGCGCAGTGGGCCGACGGCACGCTGGTCCGTTCGCTCAGCCTCTCGCCGGACAGCGGCATCCTCGAGGACATCGGCCCGCGGCAGCCGTTCGAGGAGCCGTACTGGTCCGGACGGCACCCGGCGGTGGACGACGACGAGAAGGACAGCTACCCGTTTCCGTTCCACCCGCTGGACCTGGGCGAGGCCGCCCTGGCGGCGCTCTTCGGCTACACCATCGAAGGCCCGATCGACCCCACGCTGCTGGCGCCCGAGACCGTGCCGCTCGCCCGCTACAAGCGATCGCGCTCCTGGTGGAAGTTCTGGTAAAGGGGACGACGTCATGCGTAGAGCTCTCTGGATCCTCGCAGCGGTTTCGATCGGCACGGTCGCGGCTGGCGCACAGCAGACGCGGCCCTATGTGCCGGTCACCGACGAGATGTTGTGGAAGCCGAACCCGGCCGATTGGCTGATGTGGCGTCGCACCCTCGACAGCGCCGGCTACAGCCCCCTCAATCAGATCGACAAGAGGAACGTCGCGCAGCTGAAGATGACGTGGACGCGCGGCATGGGACCCGGCAACGTGCAGGAAGCGACACCGCTTGTCTACAACGGCGTGATGTACCTGCCGAATCCGAGCGACTACGTCCAGGCGCTCGACGCGAAGAGCGGCGAGCTGCTGTGGGAGTACCGCCGCAAGCTGCCAGAGGACCTCGGCAAGTTCATGCCGGTCTTCGCGATCAATCGCAACATGGCGATTTACGGCGACACCGTGATCGACACGAGCGCCGACGACTACGTCTTCGCGCTCGACGTGAAGAGCGGCGCCGTCCGGTGGGAAACCAAGATTCTCGACTATCAGAAGGGCGCGCAGCAGACCTCGGGGCCCATCATCGCCAACGGCAAAGTGATCTCGGGGCGTGGCTGCGAACCCGAGGGTGGCGCCGACGCGTGCGTCGTCACCGCCCACGATGCGAAAACGGGCAGAGAGTTGTGGCGCACGCGCACCATTCCGCGCCCAGGTGAGCCCGGCGCCGAGACGTGGGGAGACCTGCCGGAGGACAAACGCATCCATGTGGGGACGTGGATGGTGCCGAGCTACGACCCGCAGCTCAACTTGATTTACATCGGCACGTCGGTCTCGTCGCCGGCCCCGAAGTACGCGCTCGCCGGCAACGACAAGAAGTACCTGTACCACAACTCTACGCTGGCCCTGAACGCCGACACCGGCAAGATCGAGTGGTACTACCAGCACCTGGTCGATCACTGGGACCTCGATCATCCGTTCGAGCGGCTGCTGATCGATACGGCCGTGGCGCCGAATGCGAAAGAGGTGCTCTGGATCAACCCGCGGATCAAGCCGGGCGAGAAGCGTCAGGTGCTCACCGGCATCCCAGGCAAGACCGGCATCGTCTACACCCTCGATCGCAAGACCGGCGAGTTCCTGTGGGCGCGGCCAACCGTGCACCAGAACGTCGTCTCGAAGATCGACGGCACAACCGGGGCGGTGACCGAGAACACTGATGTGATGTTCACCGCCGAGGGGCAGACGCGTCAGGTGTGCCCCGGCATGAACGGCGGCAAGAACTGGCCGGCCGGGGCTTACAGCCCGGCCACCGGCCTGATGTATTTCCCGCTGCAGAACCTGTGCATGGAAGCCAAGTCGCTGCCGCCCGGCTCGTCTCTCTACGACATCAGCGCCCGAGGCATGCTGGCACCCGGCGTCACCGACGCGGGCACCGTGCACGCGATCTCGGTAGAAACGGGCGCCACCGCGTGGAAGTATTCACAGCGGGCCGGGGCGCTGTCGCTGCTGGCCACCGGCGGCGGGCTGGTGTTCGGCGGCGACACCGCAGGCCGCTTTCGCGCCTTCGACGACCGTACGGGCAAAGTGCTCTGGGAAGTGAACCTCGGCTCGCCGGTCAGCGGCTACCCGGTGACGTTCGCCGTGAACGGCAAGCAGTACGTGGCGGTGAGCACCGGGCCGTCGCTCGTCGCCGGCGGCGTCAACTTCACGACCCCCGAGATCAAGCCGAGCGCGACGAACCAG
>Ga0079218_10000233_pt1 | contig 14708 bp, 12 predicted proteins | sample NCCompost_FD_77181 | JGI IMG/M metagenome (GOLD analysis project Ga0079218, IMG submission 77181) | Agricultural soil microbial communities from Utah to study Nitrogen management - NC Compost | ecosystem: Environmental > Terrestrial > Soil > Agricultural land | place: USA: Utah | collected... | reverse complement strand
CGCCTACAGCCTGCAGCCGCAGCAGCTCGTGGGCGGGCCGTCCTGGCTCGACACCGATCGCTTCGACATTACGGCCCAGGCCGAAGGCAACATCAGCCCCACGCCTCCGGGAGGCCCGCCCGGACCGGCGCAGCTCATGATGCAGCGGCTGCTCGCCGAGCGTTTCGGCCTGGTCGTGCACAGCGAGTCGCGTGAGCTCCCGGTGTACGCCCTCACCGTCGCGCGGCCCGACGGCCGGCTGGGGCCCCGGATCAAGCCGGCCGCCACCGACTGCCTGGCGCTGATGACGCAGGCCCCCGGCGGCGTCCCGGTGCAGGCGCCGCGCCTCCCCGACGGGCGGCCGGCCTGCGGCGTCACACGAGACGGCACCGGCCGAGTGATGGCGGGCGGCACCACCATGACGATGCTGGCCATCTCGATGCTGACCGGTCCGGCGGGACGGCTCGTCGTGGACCGCACCGGTCTCACGGGCGCCTACGACTTCGATTTCGAGTTCGCGATGGACCCGGCACCAGGCGCGGCACCGCCCCCCGGCGGCGCAACCGCGGTTTCCGATCGCCCCGGGCTCTTCACCGCGCTGGAGGAGCAGCTCGGTCTCAAGCTGCAGGCCACGCGCGCGCCGATCGACGTGACCGTGATCGACCGCGTCACCCCGCCAACAGAGAACTGAGCCCCGCGACGCACGACAACCACAGTTCACGGGTGCAAGACCTCGCCTCGCACCCGCCGCGACCCTCCGTCGCCAAACCCCGCCTGCCCAACGCGTTAGTGCGACAGCGCTGATCGCGCCGCGCCGGCCCTTGCCTTGCTCCCCGTCACGCTGTCCCGGCGGGCGGCGCGTCAACAACGTGCACCCGGCCCGTTGCCTCGCCAACCGTGCGCCGGGACGCTCGAAGCAGAGCGTTGAGGGCGCGATGTGGCAGGACGACGCGCGAAGCACCAGTCATTCAACTCCGCATCACCCCGGCGGCACCGCTGCCGCGCCTGCCACGTGCGGACAGGAGAGGAACCATGAGTCGAGTACTGGTGGCGGCGCTGGTGATCACGCTCGGCGTGGCGGCGCAGACGGCGGCGGCCCAGGACACGCCGCGTCCCACGGCGGCCGCGGCAGGCGCGCCAATCAATCTGAACTCCGCCTCCGTGGCGCAGCTCGAGGGGCTGCCCGGCATCGGCCGCGCCACGGCGGAACGGATCGTCGAATACCGCCAGAAGAACGGCGGCTTCAAGAAGCCCGAGGACCTGATGAACGTGCGCGGCATCGGCGAGAAGAGCTTCCTCAAGCTGAAGCCGCTCATCACGGTGGCGGCCGCGCGCACGTCCGCCCCCTGACCGCACGGCACCCGGGCCGCGGGCGTAGTAGCGAACCGGCGTTGAGCCGGTTTGCCAGATACAGCCCGCGGCCCGCGACGGGCACTGCTGGCTACACCTTCGTCGAAGCGCTCTTCGTCTGCGCCGTCGTGGCGGTGGTCACGGCGGTGGCCGTGCCGGTTTCGCTTGCGGGCGTCAACCGCGCACGAGGCTGGGCCGGCACCCGATTCGTCGCCGCACGGCTCGTCCGCGCGCGTGCCGAGGCGGTCGGCCGCGGCGCCTCGGTGGCGCTGCGCTTCGACGGCGATGGTGAGCGCACGACGCTGGCGTCCTTTGTCGATGCCAATCGCAACGGCGTGCTCACGCGCGAGATCGACGCCGGGATGGATCCCCCGCTCGACGATCCGGTGCCGCTGGCGTCGCTATTTCCGGGAGTGGTCGTGAGCGACGAGGGCGGACCGCGGCTCTTCTCGTTTTCGCCCGACGGCACCGCGACCACCGGCAGCATCTACCTGCAGAGCCGCGACGGCAGCCGCTTCGCCGTGCGGGTCCTCGGCGCGACGGCACGCGTCCGGATCGAACGTTACGTCACGGCGCGCGACGCGTGGGTGGAGGTGTTCTGATGACGGCCGAGCGCCGCGCCCTGCCGCGGCGAACGCCGGATCCCGGCGAGACGCTCGCGCGGATGCGGCTGCGCACGGGCCGCGAGCTGGCCGTCGTCGAGATCAGCGATGCCGGCGCGCTCCTCGAGGGCACGGCGCGCCTGCTGCCCGGCACGCACGTTGAAGTGCACATCGTCACCCGGGAAGGCCGAAGGCTGGTGCGAAGCCGCGTGGTGCGCGCGTGGGTCTTCGCGGTCGCGGCAGACACGTTGCGATACCGCGCGGCGCTGGCCTTCGACACGCGTATGAACACGGCACCCAATTGGGTAGTTGCTACCCACACGGCGTCTCCAGGCGCCACAACGGGCAGCAACTACCCGCGGCAGGACAACCCAGGCGGCACCACGGTGGAGGGGGCATGCTGATGTCCGACGAACGCGAAATCCTGGCCCCATATGGCAGCGGGCCGAACCAGGTGACGTCCGCCGCCGATCTGCGACGGATTCTGACAGCCCTCGGTGCCGGCCTGCGACATGGCGCCGAGCGCGATCTGTCGTCCATCTTCGAACACGAGCTGCGGCAGCTGCTTGCCATTCGCGGCGTGCGGCTGCGCGAGGTACCGCCGCGCTACCAGGCGCGGCTGGTCACGCCGACGCGCAGCGCGGGATCGATCGTGCTCGACGTGCCGACGAGCGACCCGCGCGTGCAGGCCGTCCTCGAGGCGTCCACCGATCCGGCGCGGTCGCTCAACGAAGGCGATCTCGATCTGCTCGACGCCGCCGCGCAGCTCGGTGGCCTGGTCCTCGAGGCGTGCCGCGTGAAGCCGCCCTCGGCCCATCAGCTGCGGGATGGCGCGGCGCCCCTCATCGGCTCCAGTCCCGGCATGGAGGCGCTGCGCCAGCGCGTCGAACGTGTCGCCACCACCGACTTCACCGCGCTCATCGAGGGCGAGAGCGGCACCGGCAAGGAGCTCGTGGCGCGTCAGATCCACGAGCTGAGCCGGCGCCGGCGGGGACCGTTCGTCGCCGTCAACTGCGCGGCCGTCGTCGAGACGCTGCTCGAGGCCGAGCTCTTCGGCATCGAGGATCGAACGGCCACGGGGGTGCGCGGCCGCCGCGGGAAGTTCGAGCATTCGGACCTGGGTACGCTCTTCCTCGACGAAGTCTCCGATCTGTCGCTCTCGGCCCAGGCCAAGCTGCTGCGCGCCGTGCAGGATCTCGCCGTGGAGCGCGTCGGCGCCACCGGCAGCAAGCGCGTCAACACCCGCATCGTGGCGGCCACGAACCGGCCGTTGTCGGGCCTCGTCGAGCAGGGTCTGTTCCGCGCGGATCTGTATTACCGGCTCAGCGGGGTGGAGATTCACGTGCCCCCGTTGCGCGAGCGCCGTGACGACGTCACCGAGCTGGCACGCTACTTCCTGGCGCGCCACGGACACATGCGGGAGCTCTCGCTGTCCGACGGTGCCCTCGACGCGCTGCGGCTCCACCGCTGGCCCGGCAACGTGCGCGAGCTCGAACGCGTCATCGAGCGGGCCGTCGCCCTGGCGGAGTCCGATCGAATCGAGCTCGACGACCTCCCGCTGCAGGTTCGCGGTGAGTACGCCGAGGTACTGGCGCCGTCGCTGGCCCGCACCGAGACGATGCGCGCCTGGGGCAGCCGCTACGCACGGCTCGTCTTCGAGCGGTGCGGCCGCAACAAGCGTCAGGCCTGCCGTCTGCTCGACATCAGCTATCACACGCTGCAGGCGTACTTGCGATTCGCCTCGCGGGACGGCCGGGGCTCGGCCAAGCAGGTGCCCGCGTGGGCGCGCCTGCCGGGCGACGGCCCGCCCGAGGACGGCCCGCGGCACGGTACCGCCAAGGAGTAGCCGTGGCCACGATCAGGTTCCTGGTGGCGTTCTTTCGCGCCGCTCCGCCGGTCACGCGCCCCATGGTGCTGTGTCTGTGGGGCACGGCAGTCGTGGGAGGCGTGGCGATGTTCGCCGGTGTCGCCGGCGCGGCCACCGTGCTCACGCCGCTGCTGGTGCTGCACATCTTCGCCGCGTCCTCCGGATTCGGTCTGGCGCTGCGGCGCGGCCACTACGACCTGGTCCTCTCCCGCGGCATCGGTCTGGCCGGCCTGATGACCGCGCATTGGATGGCGTCGATTGCGCCCGGGCTTGGCGCGTGGATCGCCGTGGCCGTCTTCGAGCGGCTGCTCCCGGCGGCCGATCCCGCGGCGGCGGCGTCGGGGACCGTGCTCGCGTTTCTGCTCGCCTCGAGCCTCCCGTGGGCGCTCACCACGCCGCTGCCGCGCTTCGGCGCGGCCATCGGCTGGCTGGTGCTGCTCGTCACGTCGCTGGCCATGGTGCCGTCCGGGCAGTTGCAGCTCGCCGACGCCCTGCGGAACCCCCGCCCGAACGCGATCGGCGCGCTGGCCGTGGTGACGTACCCGATGGGCCTGCTGGGCCTCGACGCATGGCAGCTCCCCGCCGGCACGGTCAGCCCCGGCCTTGCCTGTGCCATTGCCTCGATGCTGGGCGCGCTGGCGTGGCACCGCCGCGCGGAAGTGCCGCTGGAGACGGCGGCGTGATCGACATCGTTCTGTCGGTGCGCCAGCTGTCGGCGCACCGCGCGCGCCGGCTCGTGGCCCAGGCGGTCTCGTTCGACCTTCGAGCGGGGCAGGTGCTGGGCGTGGTCGGCGCCAACGGATCGGGGAAGACGACGCTGCTCCGGACACTCGTCGGCTTCCTGTCGCCCGCCGCCGGCGAGGTGCGCATCGACGGCCGTGTGCCGCCCGCCGCGCTCCGCGTGGCGCCAACGGCGTACTTCGCCGGAGAGGCCACGCTGCCGGGGTTCGTCCGCGCCGCCGCGTGGGGCAGTCTGGGCACCGGCGAGGTGGTGATGACCGACCAGCGGCGCATCCGCGCGTTGTCGCGCAGCACGCGGCAGCTGCTCGGGCTGCGGACGGCGCTCGGCCGCCATCCGCTACGCCTCATCGTGCTCGACGAGCCGTGGGAAGGGCTCGATCCGGATGCCACGCGCTGGCTCAGCGCCACGCTCGAGGCCAAGCGCGACCGCGGCGCCGCCGTCGTCCTCTCGTCACATCGGCTGCACGACCTGGCCGGCCTGTGCGACAAATACCTCTTCCTCACCGGCGCCGTGCCGACGCTCCTGCGCGCGCACGAGATCGCGCAGTCCGGTGTCATCAGCGCCGAGCAGCTGATCGACGCCTTCGACCGTGCGCGCGACCACGCCACGGCCGCGATTGCGGTCACCGACGGCCGGCCCGCTCGCGCCACCATCGACGAGTAGCATGCCCGCCCGCCCGAAGGGCGGGCCATTAAACACTGTTCTAGCGAGGCGGAGCCTGCATGCTGAGTGGTCTGAGGCGGAGCCCGCCTTGCCAGCAACCCGGGCGCATAGTACCGTCGAGGGCAGTTCAGCATGTCCGATACGGCCGCCACCGCTGCGCTCAAGCTCACCCCGCTTCACGCCCGTCACGTCGCATCCGGCGCCCGGATGGTGCCCTACGCCGGCTGGGAGATGCCGGTCGAGTACTCCGGCATTACAGCCGAGCACCTGGCCGTGCGCACGCGCGCCGGCGTCTTCGACGTCAGCCACATGGGCGAGATCGAAATCGCTGGCAAGGACGCGGTGAAGGCGGTGCAGCACCTGACGTGCAACGATGCCGGCAAGCTGAAGATGGGGCAGGCGCAGTATTCAGCGCTGCTCACGCCGGAGGGCACGTTCGTGGACGACGTGCTCGTCTACCGGCTGGGACCGAACCACTTCATGATCGTCGTGAACGCCGCCAATGCGGCCAGGGCCGCCGACTGGATCACCGCGCAGGCCAAGGCGACGGGCGACGCCGCGGTGGTGGACTCGAGCGCACGCTACGCCCTCATCGCCATCCAGGGCCCCGCGGCGCTCGACACCGTCCAGCCGCTCACCGGTGCCGACCTCGCGTCGGTGCGGCCGTACTGGTTCACGTACGGGGAGGTGTCGCAGGCCCGCGCGCTCATCTCGCGCACGGGCTACACCGGCGAGGACGGCTTCGAGATCTTCGTGCCGCCGAACATGGCGGATCGCGTGTGGCAGTCGCTGCTGCAGGCAGGGCACGCCGCGGGCGTGGTGCCGTGCGGCCTCGGCGCGCGCGACACGTTGCGCCTCGAGGCGGCGATGCGGCTCTACGGCAACGATATCGACGACACCACGACGCCCGTCGAGGCCGGCCTGTCCGGCATCGTCGGCTGGAACAAGCCCACGTTCGTCGGAGCCGAACGGCTGCGCGCGCAGAAGGCGTCCGGTCCGGAACGAGTCCTGGCGGGGCTGGAGATGCTCGATCGGGGGATCGCGCGGCACGGGTATCCGGTTCTCAAGGACGGCGCGCGGGTGGGCACGGTGACGAGCGGCACGCAGACGCCGTTCCTCAAGAAGGCGATCGCGATGGCGTATCTGCCGCCGTCGCTCGCCACGCCGGGCACGCGAGTGGACGTGGACGTGCGCGGCCGCGCCTCGGCGGCCACGGTGGTGCCGCTGCCGTTCTACAAGCGGCCACGAACGGTGTAGGGCGATGGCGTATCCAAACGACCGGAAGTACACGAAGGACCACGAGTGGGTGCGCCTGTCCGGTGACACCGCCGAAGTGGGCATCACCGACTACGCGCAGCAGCAGCTCGGCGACGTGGTGTTCGTCGATCTGCAGGCGGTGGGCACGGCGGTGACGGCAGGAACGCCGTTCGGCACCATCGAGTCGGTCAAGGCGGTGTCGGAACTCTTCGCGCCGCTCTCGGGCGAGATCGTCGCCGTCAACGATCGGCTGGCGCAGGCCCCCGAGGACGTGAACACCCGGCCGCACGAGACGTGGATGGTGAAGATTCACGTTGCCGGCGGCGCGGCCGACGGCCTCCTCGACAGCGCCCAGTACGAAGCGCTCCTGACCTAATGCCAGTTCGCTCGTGACCACGTCCGAGGTCGCTTCCTTCGCCCGCCGCCACATCGGCCCGTCGCCCGCCGAGCAGCAGACGATGCTGGAGGCCGTGGGGGCGCCGTCGCTCGATGCGCTCGTCGGCGAGATCGTCCCGCCGGACATCCGGCTCGAAACGCCGCCGGCGCTGCCGCCAGCGGAGAGCGAGCACGGCTACCTGACACGCCTGGGTGGCATCGCCGCCCGCAACCGGGTGTTCCGCTCCTACATCGGCCTCGGCTACCACGACACCATCACACCCAGCGTCATCCGGCGGATGATTCTGGAGAACCCGGGCTGGTACACGCCGTACACACCGTACCAATCCGAGATCGCGCAGGGGCGCCTGGAGGCGCTGCTCACGTTCCAGACGATGGTCACCGACCTCACGGGCATGGAGGTGGCCAACGCGTCGCTGCTCGACGAGGCCACGGCGGCCGCGGAGGCAATGGCGCTGCTGCTGCGGGTGCAGAAGCGCGCGCCAGTCCCGGGAATCGCCCCGGTCATCCTCGTGGCCGATTCATGTTTCCCGCAGACGATCGAGGTCGTGCGTGGGCGCGCCGAGCCGCTCGGCATCGACGTGCGGATCGTGGCGCCGGCCGAGATGACCTTCGCCGCGCCGGTCTTCGGCGCCATCGTGCAGTCGCCGGACGCCTACGGGGCGCTGCTGGACCTCGCGCCGCTCATCGCGAGGGCTCACGAGGCTGGCGCCGGCGTGGCCGTGGGCGCCGACCTCCTGGCGCTCACGCTGGTCACGCCGCCAGGGGAGCTCGGCGCGGATGTCGTCTTCGGCAGCTCACAGCGATTTGGCGTACCGCTCGGGTACGGCGGCCCGCACGCCGCCTATTTCGCCACGCGCCAGACGTTCGTGCGGCACATGCCCGGACGGTTGATTGGCGTGTCCGTGGACGCCCACGGCCAGCCGGCGTACCGGATGGCGCTCGCCACGCGCGAGCAGCACATCCGGCGTGAGAAGGCGACGTCGAACATCTGCACGGCGCAGGCGCTGCTCGCGTCGATGGCGGCGATGTACGCGGTCTACCACGGGCCCGAAGGGCTGCGCGGCATCGCCAGCCACGTCCACGAGCACGCCCGTGCGCTCGAGCGGCTGCTCTGGACGGTGGGCTGCCGTCAGCGGAACGCGGCGTACTTCGACACGCTTCGGGTCGAAGCTCCGGCCGGCTGCGACACGGTACGCCGTCAGGCCGAAGCGGCTGGCATCAACTTCAGGTATGTCGGCGATCGCGACGTCGTCATCGCGCTCGACGAGACGGTGACACCGGCCGATCTCGGCGCGATCATGCGGGTCTTCGACCATGCCGGTGGCACACCGATCACGGAAGACGAGGGGCGCAACGCCGGCCCGCTGCCGGTACGGATTCCGCCGCCGCTGGCCCGCACGAGCGAGTTCCTGACGCACGGGGTCTTCAACACGCACCGGTCGGAAACGCAGATGATGCGCTTCCTGCGCCGGCTCGAACGCAAGGACGTCGGCCTCGACACGTCGATGATTCCGCTCGGCTCGTGCACGATGAAGCTGAACGCGGCGAGCGAGATGCTGCCGCTCACGTGGGAGCCGTTCAGCCGCCTGCACCCCTTCGCGCCGGCCGGGCAGGCCGAGGGCTATCGGCAGGTGATTGGCGAGCTCTCGGCGGCGCTCTGCGCCGTGACCGGGTTCGCGGGCGTCTCGATGCAGCCGAACTCGGGGGCGCAGGGCGAGTTCGCCGGGCTGCTCGCCATCCGTGCCTACCATCGGAGCCGGGGCGACGAGCGCCGTACCGTGGTCCTCATCCCGGCGTCGGCGCATGGCACCAACCCCGCCAGCGCCGCGCTCGCGGGGCTGCGCGTCGTGGTGGTGGCCAACGGCCCCGACGGCAGCGTGGACATGGCCGACCTCTCACGCAAGGCGGCCGAGCACGCCGACGTCCTCGCGTGCCTGATGATCACGTATCCCTCGACGCACGGCGTCTTCGAGGCCGGCATCCGCGAGATCTGCGACATCGTCCACCGCCACGGCGGGCAGGTCTACATGGACGGCGCCAACATGAACGCGCAGGTGGGGCTGACCAGTCCGGCCCGCATCGGCGCCGACGTGTGCCACCTGAACCTGCACAAAACGTTTGCGATCCCGCACGGCGGCGGCGGGCCCGGCATGGGTCCGATTGCGGTGGCGCCGCACCTGGTGCCGTTCCTGCCCGGCCATCCGGCGCTCGGCGGCGCGACCGGGATGCCGCCGGTCTCGGCGGCGCCGTGGGGGAGCGCCAGCATCCTCCTGGTGTCGCACGCCTATGTCTGCATGCTCGGCGCGGACGGCATGACGGCCGCCACCCGCGTGGCGCTCCTCAATGCCAACTACATCAAGGCGCGGCTCGAACCGCACTATCCCGTGCTCTACGCGGGCGCCACCGGGCGCGTGGCGCACGAGCTCATCTTCGACCTGCGCGGCTTCAAGAGCGCCGGCATCGACGAGATGGACGTGGCGAAGCGGCTCATCGACTATGGCTTCCACGCGCCGACGGTGTCGTTCCCGGTGGCCGGCACGCTGATGGTCGAGCCCACCGAGAGCGAAGATCTCGCCGAGCTCGATCGCTTCTGCGACTCGATGATCCAGATCCGGAAGGAGATCGACGACGTGGTGTCGGGCCGCGCGGACCGCACGGACAACGTGCTGACGCAGGCGCCGCACACCGCCGCCGCGGTGTCGGCTACGGACTGGACGCATCCCTACTCGCGCGAGGAGGCCGCGTACCCGCTGCCGTTCCTCCGTGCGCACAAGTTCTGGCCCGCCGTCGGCCGGGTGGACAACCCGTTCGGTGATCGCAATCTGATCTGCACGTGCCCGCCCGTCGAGGCGTACGCCTGATGCGGATCCTCAACGCCACGCAGATGCGCGAGGCCGATCGCCAGACGATCGAAGAGGTCGGCCTGGCCTCGCTCGTGCTGATGGAGAACGCCGGCCGCCAGGTGGTGTCGGCCATCGAGGCCGGCTACGACGACCGGCTCACGGGCCGCGTGGCGGTACTGTGCGGCAAGGGCAACAACGGCGGCGACGGCTTCGTGATCGCCCGCACGCTGGCGCAGCGCGGCGTGGACGTTTCGGTGTTCCTGCTCGCGTCGGTGGCGCAGGTCAAGGGCGACGCGCGCGTCAACCTCGACATCCTGGGACGCCTCGGCATCGGCGTGATGGAAGTGGACGACGAGCAGCGCTGGGAGCTGCACGCCTCCGAGGTGCAGCGCTGTACGCTCATCGTGGACGCGATTGTCGGCACCGGCCTGAGCTCGCCGCTCGCGGGGCTCCTCGACACGGTCGTGGCCGACGTCAACGTGATGGACATCCCCATCGTGTCGGTCGACCTGCCGAGCGGGCTCTCGGCCGACACGCCGCACCTCGTCGGCCAGTGCATCTCCGCGGCGATGACGGTCACGCTGGCGGCGCCCAAGCTGCCGCTGATCCTGCCGCCGGGCGAGGACCACGCCGGCGACGTCGTGATTGCCGACATCGGCATCCCGTACGACGTCATCGAGTCGCTGGAGGGGCCGCAGATCGAGCTCCTGACGCCCGAGCAGGTGCGCCTCATCGTGCAGCCGCGTCCGGCAGACTCGCACAAGGGCGACTACGGCCGCGTGACGGTGGTGGCGGGTTCGCGCGGCAAAACCGGCGCGGCGCACCTGGCAGGGCTGGGCGCGCTGCGGGCCGGCGCCGGCCTGGTCACGATTGCCACGCCCGCGTGCTGCGTGCCGATCGTCGCCTCGCTCGCCGCCGAATACATGACGGAACCGCTGGCCGACACGCCGGCCGGGGAGGTGGCCGAGAGCGCGGTGGACGCGGTGCTCGCGCTCCGGCAGGACGTGATTGCCTGCGGCCCCGGCCTGGGACGCGGCGAGCCGGCGGCCGCGTTCGTACGGGCGCTGGTCGAGCGGTCTCCGGTGCCGCTCGTCCTCGATGCCGACGCCGTGCTGGCCTTTGCCGACGACCCTGGGCGGCTGGTCGGGAGCGACGAGCGCCACATCGTCATCACGCCGCACCCGGGCGAGATGGCACGCCTGGTCGGCAAGACGATCGAAGAGGTTCAGGCCAACCGCGTCGCGATTGCCAGCGAGTTCGCCGCGACGCACCAGGTCTACGTGGTGCTGAAAGGCCACCGCACCGTGATCGCCGCGCCGTCGGGCGCCGTGGCCATCAACCCGACCGGCAACCCCGGCATGGCCACCGGGGGCATCGGTGACGTGCTGACCGGGATGATGGCCGCCTGGCTGGCGCAGCTCCTCGACGCCGAGGCCGCGTGCCGCCTGGCCGTCTTCCTGCACGGCGCCGCCGGCGATCTCGCCGCCGGCCACGAGGGGCGCGTCTCGATGATCGCGGGCGATCTGATCAACCACATCGGCCCCGCGCTCGATCAGCTCACGACGCCCTCCAGCAGCGCGAGCCCCGCGGCCGGCGGCAGCTGACGCCGGTGTCCGACGCCGTCACCCGGTCGGAGGGCGAGACCGAGCGGCTCGCCGAGGCGCTGGCCGGCGAGCTGCGGGCCGGCGACGTCCTGCTGCTCTCGGGACCGCTCGGGGCGGGGAAGACCGCCTTCGTGCGCGGGTTGGCGCGCGGCCTCGGCGTCGATCCCGGCGAGGTGAGCAGTCCCACCTTCACCCTCGTCCACGACTACCGCGGGGGCCGGCTCCGCCTCTTTCACGCGGATCTCTATCGCCTGGGAACAGCGGCCGCCGAGGATCTGGGGCTCGACGAGCTGGGCGTGCAGGACGGGGTGCTGGCGATCGAGTGGCCCGATCGCCTGGGCCACGCGTTCCGCGGCGCGATTGAGGTGGAGATTGCGGTGGAGGACGAAACGTCGCGACGGATTTCAGTACGCAGGGGCCGGCTTTAGCCGGCCCGGGCGGGCCGCCTGAAGGCGGCCCCCACAAGGTCATTCCATCCGGTAGTTCGGCGCTTCCTTCGTGATCGTCACGTCGTGGACGTGGCTCTCGCGCACGCCGGCCGGCGTGATGCGAATGAGCTGCGCCTTGCGCTGCAGCTCGGGGATGGTTCCCGCGCCGCAGTAGCCCATGCCGGCGCGCAGGCCGCCCATGAGCTGATAGATCACCGATGCCGCGCTGCCCTTGTGGGCCACCCGGCCCTCGATCCCCTCGGGCACCAGCTTCTCGGTATTGCGGCCGCCCTCGAGGTCGAAGTCGTCCTGGAAATAGCGGTCGCGGCTGCCGCGGCGCATGGCGCCGATCGAGCCCATGCCGCGGTATTCCTTGTAGCTGCGGCCCTGGAAGAGGATCAGCTCGCCTGGGCTCTCGTCCGTGCCGGCGAAGAGGTTGCCGAGCACGGCGCTGCTGGCGCCCACCGCCAGCGCCTTCACGATGTCGCCCGAGTAGCGCATGCCGCCGTCGGCGATGATCGGCACGTTGCGCGCCGCCGCCGCCTTCGCACACTCCATCACCGACGAGATCATCGGCACGCCGATGCCGGCCACGACGCGGGTGGTGCAGATCGATCCGCCGCCGATGCCCACCTTCACCGCGTCGACGCCGGCGTCGATGAGCGCCAGCGTCGCCGCCGCGGTGGCGACGTTGCCGGCCACGAGCTCGGTGTTCGGAAAGTCGCGGCGCATCCGGATCACCTGGTCGATGACGCCCTGGGAGTGGCCGTGCGCGGTGTCGACGACCAGCACGTCCACGCCGGCGGCGACGAGCGCCTGCGCCCGCTCGAGCGAGTCGCGCGACACGCCAATGGCCGCGCCGCAGCGCAGCCGGCCGAGCTCGTCTTTGCAGGCCCCCGGATATTTGATCGCTTTCTGGATGTCCTTGACCGTGATCAGCCCTTTCAGGCGATAGTCCCGATCGACGACGAGCAGCTTCTCGACCTTGTGCTGATGCAGGATCTCGCGCGCCTCGTCGAGTGTGGTGCCGACCGGCACGGTGAACAGCGGGTCGCGCGTCATCACCTCGGAGATCGGCCGCGTCACGTTGGTCTCGAACCGCAGGTCGCGGTTGGTCAGGATGCCGACGAGCCGTCCTTCCTTGCTGCCGTCCTCGGTGATCGGAACGCCTGAGATCCGGTAGGACTTCATCAGCTCGAGGGCCTCGGCGATCGAGTTGGTGGGGGAGAGCGTGATCGGGTTGACGATCATGCCGCTCTCAGACCGCTTGACGCGATCGACTTCGGCGGCCTGCTCGTCGATCGACAGGTTCTTGTGGATGATGCCGATGCCGCCCAGCTGCGCCATCGCAATGGCCAGTCCGGACTCGGTGACGGTGTCCATCGCGGCGCTGACGATGGGCACGTTCAGCCGGATGCCGCGCGTGAACCGGGTGGAAACGTCGACCTGGGCGGGCAGCACCTCGGAGTGCTGGGGCACGAGCAGGACGTCGTCGAAGGTCAGAGCCGTCGCGAGGCCGGTCTCCGACGGGGTCAGGGTCAACGCGCCTGTCTTGAGCTCCATGGGATCCTCGATGTCAGGTGCCCGCTCCGTGGCACTTCTTGTACTTCTTGCCGCTGCCGCACGGACAGGGGTCGTTGCGTCCGACTTTCGGCTCCTCGCGGCGGACCGTCTTGATCACGTCGTCGCCGCCGGTGCGCGCCGGCCGCGGCGGCGTGGCCACGGCCGCCGACGCCGACGACTGACCCCGGGCCGCGGCAAAGGCCGGCACCGTTTCCGCCGCGGGGTTGTTCATCGTCAGCTGCGTGGCCCGCCGCGGCGCCATCGGCACCGGCGCCGGCGCGTCCTGATCGACCATCAGGCGGGCGCGGAACAGGTACTGGACGATCTCGGCTTCCATGCGCCCACGCATGTCCTGGAAGAGCGCGAAGCTCTCCTTCTTGTATTCCACCAGCGGATCACGCTGGCCGTAGCCGCGAAGGCCGATGCCCTCTTTCAGGTGGTCGAGCGAGTAGAGGTGGTCCTTCCACTGCACGTCCACGATGTTCAGCCCGATCTGCTTCTCGAGCTGCCGCATCACCTCGGAGCCGTACTGGGTTTCCTTCTCCTCGTAGCTCGCCTTCACTCGCGTCCACATCTCGTCGGTGATCTCGTCCGAGCTCAGCCCCTCGACGTCGATGCCGTCGAACACGCCCGGCTCGAGCCCGAAGGCGCTGGACGCCTCGCGCTTCAGCGCCTCCACGTCCCAATCCTCGACGTTGACGTCCTTACCGATGTAGCGGGTGGAGAGGTCGTCGAGCAGATCCTCGGCAAGCGCGAGCGTGTAGCCGCGCGTATCGACCTCTTCTTCCTCGCTCAGATGAATCTTGCCCTCGAGGATCTCGCGGCGCAGCGTGTAGATGCTCTCACGCTGCTTGTTCATCACGTCGTCGTATTCGAGCAGGTGCTTGCGGACGGAGAAGTTCTGCGCCTCGACCTGCTTCTGCGCCCGCTCGATGGCGCGCGTGACCATCCCGTGCTCGATCGGCACGCCTTCCTCCATGCCGAGCCGCTGCATCAGGCCGGAGATGCGATCCGACCCGAAGATGCGCATCAGGTCGTCTTCGAGCGAGAGGTAGAAGCGCGAGGAGCCGGGGTCGCCCTGGCGGCCGGCGCGGCCGCGCAGCTGGTTGTCGATGCGCCGCGCTTCGTGGCGCTCGGTGCCCAGGATGTGCAGGCCGCCGAGCCCGATCACCTCGTTGTGCTCGGCCTCGACCAGCCGCGTGAAGTGGCCGAAGACGCGCTCCCAGTCGGCGCGCGGGACGCGGAAGAAGCCGTCCACGTGGAAGAAGTAGACGAACTCCGCGTCGTCCACGAACTTCTCTTCGCCCTTGGGCAGCCGCTCGGCCACCTCCTCCGCGATGCACTGATTGCGCGCCATGTATTCGGCGTTGCCGCCGAGCAGGATGTCGGTGCCGCGGCCGGCCATGTTGGT
>Ga0079218_10000232_pt1 | contig 14723 bp, 8 predicted proteins | sample NCCompost_FD_77181 | JGI IMG/M metagenome (GOLD analysis project Ga0079218, IMG submission 77181) | Agricultural soil microbial communities from Utah to study Nitrogen management - NC Compost | ecosystem: Environmental > Terrestrial > Soil > Agricultural land | place: USA: Utah | collected... | reverse complement strand
TGGTCGAGTTGGAGCCGGAGAAGGTTCCCATGCGTTTGCGCGGTTCGCACATCGTGCAGTTGCAAATGGGCGGCATCGTTGCCGGAACCATGCTGCGCGGCATGTTTGAAGAACGAATCAAGGGCATCATCGATGAAGTCAAGGAGCGGCACGACCTAATCCTCTTCATTGACGAAGCACACACGATCATCGGCGCCGGCGCTGCTCTCGGAACATCATCTGACGCGGCGAACATGTTCAAGTCAGCACTCGCCCGGGGCGAGATGCGAATCATCGGCGCAACCACGCTTACCGAGTACAAAGAGTACATCGCCGAAGACGAAGCGCTCGCGCGTCGTTTCCGTACGGTCAAAGTCGTCGAGCCAACGATCACCGAGACAAGAGAGATCCTGCTCGGTCTTCGTCCACGGCTCGAAAAGAACTACTCGGTCAAGATCTCTGACGAGGCTATCAATACGGCGCTGGAGATGGCGCCGAAGTACATCCGCAATCTGCACCTGCCTGACAAGGCAATCGGCTGGCTCGACACGGCTGCGGTGAAAGTCGAGATCAACGAGCCGCAGAAGATGGTTGTCCAGGGCGAACACATCATCGATGTCATTTCGCAGGAGTCGCGCATTCCTCGCGACATGATCTATCGCGACACGAGCGATCGCTTCGCGATGACAGAACCGATGCTGAGCCGGCGTGTGATTGGACAGAAAGAGGCCATCAAAGCAGTCGCGCAACGATTGCGCTTGAACAAGGGCCCGCTGAAAGAGTCGCACTACAAGCCTGATGGCGTGCTGCTGTTTCTTGGTCCAACCGGCGTCGGCAAGACGGAGTTGGCGAAGGCTGTTGCGGAGTTCATGTTTGGCGACGAAGAGAAGATGGTCCGTATCGACATGTCGGAGTACAGCGATGGGACTGTCAGCATCGAGAAACTGATCGGCATGCCTCGCGGCATCGTCGGTTCGGAGCGCGGCGGCATCCTCACCGAGCAACTGCGGGAGAATCCGTACACGGTGTTGCTGCTTGACGAGGTCGAGAAAGCATCGCCTTATCTGATGAATCTGTTCCTTCAGGCATTCGATGAAGGCTGGCTGACGGACGGGCGTGGCAAGAAAGTTTACCTGTCGGACGCGATCATCATTATGACTTCGAACCTGGGTTCGGAGAGTTTTAAACGGTTCGAGAAACCGCTGGGATTCGGCACGAAGACCGCTTCCGACTTCCGCGCCGTCAAGAACGAGGTGATGAAGGCTGCGGAGCAAAGGTTCTCGCCGGAGTTTCGCAACCGCATCGATGAGATCGTCGTCTTCTCGCCGTTGACGATGGACGAAGTGCGGCAGATCGCGAAGCTGTATCTCGATAAACTGCGGCGCCAAATGGAACGCCAGGGCAAACAGGTGGAAGTAACCGAGGCGGCAGTCAACCGGTTGACGGAGAGCGGTTACAACACAGCGTACGGTGCGCGCTTCCTGAAACGGCACATCGACGAGAAAGTGAAACTGCCAATCACTGGCATGTGGAAAACCTCGTCGCGGTTCCGCGTCGACGTCGATAACGGTGAGGTCGTGGTAACTCCAGACGGTGGGTCAAAGCCAGAGTTCAACTAATCAAATCAGTTCCCGCAAAGGCGCAAAGACGCAGAGACAGAAGCACTTTGCGCCTTTGCGTCTTTGCGGGAACTCTCTTCACAGTTACACAGTCATGAACCACAGAGTCCTTGTTTTTTTGATGATTTATGTAGGGAGCCTGACTTGTTCTGTCAATGCACAGACCTCAAGCACTAGTACATTCTCTGTTGAAAAGACTTCTTCGGTAGACGAGAAATCCAAACAGATCATGGATCGCGCCATCGAGGTTCTCGGTGGCGCAAACTATTTAAGCGTCAAGACCGTGATCGGTAGGGGTTTCTACACGCAGATGAACGACGGCGTCTCGCAGCTGCCGCAGCGCTTCCTCGACTACATTGTGTATCCCGATCGCGAGCGCACCGAGTTCACCAGCCTCGGTATCAAGTCGATACAAACAAACAGCGGCGAAACGGGGTGGATGTTTGACGGCGCGGTGAAGAAGATCAGCGACCAGTCACCGGCGCAGGTCGAAGAGTTTAAGCGTGTGATGCGCACCAGTCTTGAGAATCTGCTGCGTGGATGGTGGCAAAAGGAAGGCGGGAAGATCGTTTACGTCGGTCGTCGCGAAGCGGGGTTGGCGAAACGTAATGAGACGATCCGGTTGATGTATCCGAACGGTTTCTGGATCGAGTTTGAGTTTGGTGCGCGGGACGGTTTTCCGGCGAAGATTATTTACAAACGGATGCGTAAGGATCCGGATTCAGGGGATCAGGTTGAGACTACGGAAGAGGACCAGTTACTCAAATTCATCACCGTTCAGGGCATCACCGCGCCGTGGGTAGTCGATCACTACATCAACGGCAAGCAGGTAACACGAATCAACTACGAAGACGTAAAGTACAACCAGCCCATCGACGAGGCGCTCTTCGCAAAACCAACTGACGTCAAAAAAATCAAATAGCTAATCCGCCATCAACCTGAATCACTTGTCCGGTGATATACCGAGCGTCGTCTGAAAGCAGGAACGCCGCAATCCGCGCGACCTCGTCCGGTTCGGCAAACCGGCCCAACGGGATCTGTTCCATGATCTTCGCCTGGTACGTTTCGTCTAACTTCCCCGCCATGTCAGTCGCAACCATCCCTAACGCGAGCGCATTGACTGTGACCTTGCGGCTTGCAACCTCCTTCGCAAGCGACTTCGTTAACCCAACCATTCCAGCCTTCGACGCGGAGTAGTTCGACTGCCCCGGCATACCGACCTCGCCGCTAATCGACGAGATATTCAAAATTGCTCCGCCAGTATCCTGTCGCAACATCGTCCGCAGCGCAGCCTTCGAGAAGTTCCACGCCCCTTTGAGGTTCGTGTCCATCACCTCATCCCAATCTTCTTCTTTCATGCGAAGGATAAGGTTGTCGCGAGTGATTCCGGCGTTATTGACAAGAAAATCGATGCGGCCAAAAGCGTCTTTCACCTGCTTCACCATCTCGGCCGCGGCTTCGGTATTCGCAACGTCGCATTGCACCGCGAACGCTCGCACGCCGTGAGCTTCGAGCTCCGCCTTCAACACCTCGGCAGCTTCCGCGCTTTTCGCGTAATTAAATGCGACGTCAGCCCCGCGTTGGGCCAGTTCGACGGCGATCGCCCGTCCAATACCGCGCGTGCCTCCGGTGACGATGGCCACGCGCCCGGCGAATGGTTTTTGATCAGACAAACTTTACCCCTTTCTTGACAGTACGAATCGGTGTCGGCTAGCGTGGCCTTTTCTTTAACACAGGACAGCGGAACGGAACAAATGCTCGATCTTAATTACGTACGCGACAACATCGATAAAGTTAGCGAAGCCCTCGAGAAGCGTCATGCGTCTGAAGACATGTTCGCCCAACTAAAGAACTTCGCAGACGCGGACAAAGATCGCCGGAGCGCCATTGGCGAGTCCGATCGATTCAACGCGGAGCGAAACAAATTAAGTAAAGAAATTGGCGTCTTGATGAAGCAGGGAGCTACCGACGACGCGGAGAGAATGCGCGGGCAGGTTAGTGAATTAAAAGCCCTGATGAGTGGCGCTGATGCGGCTCGTGAACGCTCCGAGGAAAGAATGCGCGAAATACTGTCAAATCTTCCGAACATCCCTCATGACAGTGTTCCGGTTGGCAAAGACGAATCAGACAACGTCGAGGTGCGTCGCTGGGGCACGCCGCCAACGTTTAATTTCGAACCGAAGGACCACGTCGATCTCGGTATCGCGTTAGGCATCCTGGACCTCGAACGAGCGACGAGACTGGCTTCCGCGCGTTTCGCGATTCTCAACGGCGCGGGCGCGCGGTTGGAACGCGCGTTGATCAATTTCATGCTCGACGTCCACACGCGCGAACATGGTTACCTCGAAACACAGCCGCCGTTCATCGTAAACAGCAACGCACTGTTTGGCACGGCCCAACTGCCGAAGTTTGAAGCAGACGTTTTCAAGCTTCGCGACGATCGCGATTTGTACCTGATTCCAACCGCGGAAGTGCCGGTTACGAACTATCACCGCGAGGAGATTCTCGACGCGTCGCAACTGCCCATGAAGTGGGCGGCCTACACGCCGTGCTTCCGTTCGGAAGCCGGCAGTTACGGCCGCGACACGCGCGGTCTAATCCGCCTGCACCAGTTTGAGAAAGTCGAACTGGTGAAGTACGCGTTGCCGGAAAACTCTTACGACGAGCTCGAATCGCTGACTCGGGACGCGGAAACGATTCTGCAAAAGCTAGGACTCCACTATCGAGTCGTCACGCTTTCAACCGCGGATCTCGGTTTCGGCGGCGCGAAGACTTACGATCTTGAAGTGTGGTTGCCTTCGCAGAATACTTTCCGCGAGATCTCTTCCTGTTCGAATTACGAGGCGTTTCAGGCGAGGCGCGCACAGATTCGTTTCCGTCGCGCGGGTGGCGCGAAGCCCGAGTTTGTGCACACGCTTAACGGCTCGGGCCTCGCTGTAGGACGAACGTGGGTAGCGATACTGGAAAACTTCCACCAGGAAGACGGATCCGTGATCGTTCCCGAAGTCCTGCGGCCTTACATGGGCGGACTCGAACGTATTGGAGCTTAGAGCTTTGTACTTTGTACTTTGTGCTTGTGTGAAATGCGAGGAACAAAGAACAAAGCACCAAGCACCAAGCACCAAGTTCACTTAATCCGCAGATCGAACGGCATCACAAACATCGTCTCGCCGTTCTTCATTCGATCCATCAACTGCATGAAACGGAAGGCGCGGCGAGCGTCTTCCGGCAGCGCCGCCATCACCGCTCGCTGTTGTTCGAGTTCCGCGTTCGAGTTCTCACCACCACCGTACAGGAGTTGCTCAAGAAACGTCGTCGGATAAGGCAGAATCACGCGTTGAACTCCCTTGTCAGCCGGAATCTTCGCGAGCTGTTTCGCAACGTCGATCGCCTTGTCCAAGCCGCCAAACTCATCGACCAGGCCCTTGTCCTTCGCCTGGCCTCCGGTCCAAACGCGGCCCTGCGCAACGGAATCAATGTACCCTGGATCCTTACCTCGACCTTTAGCAACCTTCGGTACAAAATCGCGGTAGTAAGTCGTCTTGATCCACTCTTCAAACTTCACCCGCTCGTCGTCCGAAAACTTCTCAGTCGCGCGAAACATGCCCGCCGTTTTCCCGCGCATCACGTACTCGTTCGAGATGCCGAGCCAATCGTAAAACCCGCGCATCACCGGCTTGCCCGCGAGGACGCCGATCGAACCCGTGATCGTCGTCGGCTGCGCGATGATCTTGCTGGCGCTCGCGGAGATGTAGTAACCGCCTGAGGCGGCCACATCGCTCATCGAAACTACAACGGGCTTCTTCTGGTTCGCTGTTTCAACCGCGCGCCAGATGATGTCTGAAGCGAGACCGGAACCACCCGGACTGTCGACACGCAACACGACCGCTTTGATCGTCTTGTCGGCGGCAGCATCGTTCAACGCCTTCGCCACAGTGTCGGAACCAATCGACTGATCGCCGTTTGGACTGTTCTGCGAACTGCCGGAGCCGATCTCACCAGTGGCATAGATCACTGCAATGCGTTCGCCTTTGTTCAGACCAAGCGATTCCGGCGACACGTCGCGATAATCGTGAGCGCGCACTGCGATCAACGGATCAGACTCTTTCTGGCCCAACTGTTTCTTAAGCATGTTTTCAAGTTGATCGCGGTACATCGCATCGTCTATCAAACCTGCGTTCTTGGCCTGTTCGGCGTTGTACGGCGCGTTGTCGATCAACGTGCGCACTTCGTCAGGCGTTTTACGACGCGCCTGCGCGATCGTGTTGATGTAGCGTTGGTAAAGATCTTCGATGAACTCGTTGATAAACTCCCGGTGGGCCTCAGTCATCTCCTTTTCCTTGAACATGTTGGCCGCGGTTTTGTACTTGCCGATCTGGTAGATGTCCGGATAGATGCCGAGCTTGTCGAGCGACCCGCGGAAGAACATAACGTCGGCCGCGAGCCCATTGATGAACAACTCACCAGGCGGGGGCACGATGATCTTGTCCGCTGCGGTAGCGATGTAATACTCCTTGTTCAAGCCAAACTCGATGTAGGCGTAAACCTGTTTGCCGGACGAACGGAAGTCGGTAATCGCGTCGCGAATTTCATCAGCCTTGCCCCAGCCCACGGCTGACATGTTGACGTCGAGCAGTATCGCCTTGATCCGTTTGTCGACCTTCGCTTTTTTGAATTGCATCACCAATCCGGTGAGCGACTGGTCTGGTCCACCGAAAAACTTCTTGAATGGATCGTCGGGGCTGTAGTCTGGCAATGTTCCGGCGACGCGCAGCACCAGGACGCTGTTGTCGCGGATGGGTGGTTCGGCCTTGTAAAAGAGGGCCATCCAGATAAGGAGCGCGCCAATCGCCGTCACAAAGATCAGCGCCGCGAAAATGCCACCAAATATAAAAACTGCTTTACGTGTTCCTGACATTGCCATGATGTGAATTCCTCAAGAATTAGGAGGTTTTAGTCCAATAGAGAGTACGCGAGAGCGAAGGAAAAGGTTTAAATCCTGAAAATTTCGAATTTCGAATTTCGAATTTCGAAATTCTAGCTCCTTATGATCCAACCACCACCAACCACTTCATCGCCTCGGTAAAAAACAGTCGCCTGTCCGGGCGTGATCGCGCGTTGCGGTTCGTCGAAAACTACGCGAGCGCGGTTGTTCGGAAGCGGAGTTATGACAGCAGGTGCTGCTGTGTGCCGGTAGCGAACGCGGACTTCGGCGTGCACTGGTTCCTGCGGATCATCGTAAGCGATCCAGTTGACACCCGCCGCAGTGAACTCGCTGCTCAACAGTTCTTCCGACGATCCGACGGTCACGCGATTGCGATCTGCATCGAGCGATAGCACGTAGAGCGGGCGTTCATCAGCAATGCCGATGCCGCGACGCTGTCCGAGCGTGTAACGATGAATTCCTTCATGCTTCCCGATGACGCGGCCGTTGCTGTCGACGATCTCGCCTGCGCCAGGCAAACGATCGCTCGCGTTCTCAGCTTCGAGGTACCGATCGATGAAACCGGCATAGTCTCCATCAGGCACGAAACAGATCTCCTGCGACTCTTTCTTCTCCGCAACGCCGCCCAGATGATGCTGTCGCGCCGCGTCACGCGCCTGCGGTTTCGACATCTCGCCGAGCGGAAACATCGCCCGCGACAACTGCGCCTGCGTCAGTTCCCAAAGAAAGTATGACTGGTCTTTTTCCAGATGCCGGCCACGCAGCAAACGATACCGGTTGGTCTCAGGATCAAAATCGACGCGCGCATAATGCCCGGTAGCAACTCTCTCGCAACCCAAACTCGCTGCCAGTCGATCGAGCGATGCAAACTTCAACCGACTGTTGCAACCGACGCACGGAATCGGCGTCTCACCGCTGAGATAGCTGGTCACAAACGGAGCTACAACATCGCGCTCGAAATCGCGCTCCAAATTCAAAACATAAAACGGAAAGCCCAGCTCCTCCGCAACTCGGCGCGCGTCGTACACGTCATCCAGCGAACAGCAACGCGACGGAAGCGGATCGCCGTTTTCGTCGACGTTGATGCCACGCCGCTGGTCCCACAACTGCATCGTGAAACCGACCAGCTCGTGGCCCTGTTCTTTTAAAATCGCCGCGGCGGCTGAAGAGTCTACGCCGCCACTCATTGCTACTGCTATCTTCATCAAATCCTTCTTCTCACTGGTCTCACGCAGTGAGCTTTCTTAATGTTAAGATGCCAAACAAATGGCTGAAAGCGCAATCCAGGACTATCGAGTCTCCACCGAGCCGTTCTATCTGCCCGTCGCGCGCGAGATAGAACTCTTTGAAGCGGCGCATTCCGCGCGGTTGCCCGTGATCTTAAAAGGCCCGACCGGTTGCGGAAAAACCCGTTTTGTCGAACACATGGCGTGGCGACTCGAGCGTCCGCTCATCACTGTCGCCTGTCACGAAGACCTGTCGTCGACTGACCTCGTGGGACGTTTCCTGCTCGAAGGCGAAGAGACGATCTGGCACGATGGACCACTGACTTCCGCGGTCCGCAATGGCGCGATCTGTTATCTCGACGAAGTTGTCGAAGCGCGCAAGGACACGGTCGTCATCATTCACCCGCTGACCGATCATCGTCGCCGTCTGCCAATCGAAAAGCGCGGCACGATCCTCGAAGCGCCGGCGGATTTCATGCTGGTCGTTTCTTATAACCCGGGTTATCAGTCGATCTTGAAAGACCTGAAGCAGTCGACCCGCCAACGGTTCGTCGCGATCGAGTTTGACTATCCACCACCGGAAATGGAAGCGGAGATCGTGGCGCGCGAAGGCGGTGTTGACGAAGGCACCGCGCGCGATCTGGTTCTAATCGGACAGAAGGTCCGGAACCTGCGCGGCCACGGTCTGGAAGAAGGCGTTTCTACTCGACTCCTGATTTATGCCGCTCAACTCATTGCACTCGGCATCCCACCAGTCGATGCTGCTGAAGTCGCCATGTGCTCGCCGATAACTGACGATCGTGAGTTGCAACGGAGCATTCGCGAGATCATCACGACTGTCATTTAAGCTGTTGGAGACCTACCGGACACAGATCATCGAAACCACCACCGCGATCGCCGGCATCTCGCTCCGGGCCGCGCTCGAGTTTCTGCGAGCAGCGCCCGCGGCAGCGCAGGTGCTCGAACCGTCGGAATTGCGATCGTGGGGTGAGATGGGCCGTCGGCTCGCGATGAGCGACTACGAATCGGCGGCCTCGTTCTTTGCGGGCGGCGTCGCACTGCTGCGAGATGTTCCGGAAGAGCTGCTGCCGGGGATCTTTGCGTTGTGTACGCGCCAGCTGGTCCTGTCGACTTCCGTTGCCAGGGAAACTTTTCAAACACTGCCCGCGATCATCACGCAGATAGATGACGTCAACACGTCTCGCGCAGTTCTCGACATCGCAAACGAGATCGCGAGACGTTCTGCAAAGCACAGTACGGAGTTCATCAACGCTTCCGTGGATGTGTCACGTGCTCTGCGTGATTTCGAGAGCTCGGAAGTGATCGAAGCGGCACTCGCACTGGCGGCGTCGTTCGCGGCGCGCGCAGGTGGAATCGCTGCTGACGCGTGGTCGTCGTTTCTAGCGGCGTTGAACGAACTGTCTCCAGCGAATGCCACGCGGTTACTCACGCGAACCAGCGATTTTCTCGAACGCGGAGGAGGCGCAGCGCTCCAGGTGCTGCTGTCGGGCGGCGAGATACTGCGTCGCGCGCCGGAGATTTTCGACGAGTGGATCGATCTGTTGTGGGTTGTCGCAGCGCATGGCAACGCGAGTCTAGTTGCGTTTGTGAGGAGCAGTCCGCGGTTTCTAAAGCTGTTGACTGAAAGCGCCGTGCGCAGCGAGGCGGTTGGGCTGTCGCGACGAGTGCTGGCGCTGACGAAAGAGATCGCAGCAGTCGATGGAGAGTCGGCGCTGGCGTGTTTCCGGTCCAGTTCGCGGGCACTGAGGAGTGTTTCGATCGAGCAGTTTGAGGCTTGGGCGCGTCGCGGGTTGTCGTCCGGGCGGTCCGGATCCGATGCGCGTGCGAGGCGGAGTTATTTTTCGCTCGAAACGCGTGGCAGTTATGAAGCGTTGCACAGTGGGGGTGCAGGTTTGCCGCTCGACTCGATTCAGCATCTCCTGCGGCTTTATGTGGAAGCATTGACCGGACGTGAGGTCGAGGTCGCCCCGCTGGCTGCCGTGCCGGATGAAGCCCGTATCGGCGACGGGCGAACGATCCACTTGCCGTCCGTGGTGAATGAATTTGGGGACGACGAGCTCGATTTCAGACTTTACAAAGTGTTGGCAGCGCACGCGGCAGGACAGATTGAGTTTGGAACTTATGACCGCGGTGGCGTAATCGGTGCCGCTCACGAGGCAATCCGTGCGGCTTACGATCCGGATGTGCGAGATGCTTTTGCGACACCAGACGAAATGCTGGTCCAACAGGAACAACGACCCTCGTACACCGACGATACTGATTACCGCGAAGTCTTGAAGCTGTTCCCGCTACCTCAACTCGCGCGGCGTATCTTCGGCACGCTTGAAAACGGACGCATCGATCGCCGCTTGCGACACGCATATCGTGGTCTTCGTCGTGACCTCGATCTCATTCGCGACCGTCTCAGCCGACGGCGACCAAACGTTCTCGAGCTGCCTGCCCTGCTTATCCCATTTGAGTTGTTATTCCAGGTGACCTTGCTCGGCGGTGCACGAGACGACTCGCGCCAGTACCACGGGCAAATCGTTTCGGAACTGGAAATCATCGTCGGCGACTATCTTGGAAACGCGAACGCAACTGTCGCCGACACGCTCGTCGCCACCGGCCGCGTTTACGATCTGTTCCAGTCAGTGGTCCCGGCAGACGATTCGGTACAACAAGTTGAAGTACCGGAAGACCAAATCGAGAAAGAAGAAGATTCGGCCGCCACCGAACGCTTAAAGCAACAGCGCGCGCAATCGATGCCGCAGCGTCGCGACGCGCGCGAACTGTTCAATGCCTGGAACGATCCGTCGCCGGAGGGCGAGCCTGATGAGCTTTCGGGCGCCGAAGCGTGGTCGGAATCAGAGACGCCGGAGCAAGTGCTCTCCGAGGGCGAAGTTGCTTACAACTACGACGAATGGGACCGCGAGTTGACGGACCACCGGCTCGGTTGGTGTCGAGTGATCGAGAAGCGTGTGAAGCAGGGCGACCGCGCGTTTGTAGAAGACACGCGCGAACGGCACAAAGGTGTGATCTCGTCGATCCGGCACCAGTTTCAACTGATGAAGCCGGAGAACCTGACGCGCGTCGCGAACGAAGTCGATGGCGAGGAGTTTGATCTGAATGCGGTGATCGACTACGTCATCGATCGTCGCGCTGATGGACATCAGTCGGAACGTATTTACACGAAACGTTTGCGGCGGCGGCGTGATGTTGCGGTGTCGTTTCTGTTGGACCAGTCGTCGTCAACCGCGCGAACCATCGGCCGGCATCCGTTGCAGCCCTACACACGTCCCGGCCGGCGCATCATCGAGATCGAGAAGGAAGGGCTGGTCCTGATGAGCGAGGCGCTGGAGGCTGTGGGCGACGTTTACTCGATCAACGGGTTCACCTCCGAAGGGCGGCGAAATGTGAAGTTCTATGTCGTAAAAGACTTCGACGAGAAGTACAACGATGAAGTTAAGGGCCGTATCGGCGGGATCAACTACCAAAACAACACGCGGCTTGGAGCAGCGATACGTCACGCGACCGCGCGGCTCGCCAAACAGGATGCGCGCACGCGTTTATTGATTGTACTTTCCGACGGGCGCCCTTACGACCATGACTACGGCGATGCACGTTACGCGCGCGAAGACACGCGTGAGGCGTTGCGGCAGGCGAAGACCGAAGGAATTACGCCATTCTGCATAACGATCGATCGCGAATCAGAGGCGGAGTTGCGCGATCTTTACGGCGAGATTGGGTACACGATCATCGATGATGTGTTGTCGTTGCCGGAAAGGCTGCCTGGTATTTATCGTCGTCTCACGACTTAACACCCCAGCCACCGCCGCCGGGAGTCTCGATGCGAATACGATCGCCGGCTTTCAATTCGTGTGAACCTTTCGCCGCGATTGTTTGACCGTTGACCATGTTTGCTCCGGATGCGCCTTCGGCACCGCCGTACAGACCATACGGACCACGCTTGCGACGATCGGCAAGTAGCGACATGCGCGCGGGCACAATGGTTTCGATCTCGCGCACAACGCCGTCGCCGCCACGCTGTTTGCCTTCACCACCCGAACTGCGCCGCAATCGATACTCACGAACACGCAACGGATAGGCATACTCGAGCGCCTCAGCAGGCGTGTTCAAACTGTTCGTCATGTGCGTATGCACACCGCTCATGCCATCGAGCGACGGCCGCGCACCCATTCCGCCCGCAACGGTTTCGTAGTACGAAAATTCCTGCCCTTGCCCTGTGCGGGTGTCGATGCCGCCAATCGTGAGATTGTTCATCGTTCCCTGGCTCGCCGCCGGAATCCGATCAGGCAGCGCCTGCGAAAGCGCTCTGAAAACCGTGTCGACGATGCGTTGCGACGTTTCGACGTTACCGCCGGCGACGGACGCCGGCGGATTCGCATTGACGACGGTTCCGCGCGGCGCAATCACTTCAATCGGCTGCATCAAACCCGCGCTCGCCGGAACTTCGCCCCCAACCAGACAACGAAACACATACGACACAGCGGAAACCGTGATCGCATCAACCGCGTTAATTGCACCTGTCACCTGCGGAGCGCTGCCGGTGAAATCGACTATCGCTCGCTCACCTCGAATTGTTATTCGCACGCGGATCGAAACAGGACCGTCATCGATTCCATCGTCGTCGAGGGCATCTTCCGCTTCATAAACACCGTCGGGTATCGACGCGATCGTATGTCGCATCAGCCGCGCAGAGTAGTTGATCAATTGCGCGGCGTACTCGGTCGCTTCACGTTCACCGCGCCTCTCGACAATCTCCAAGAGTCGCGTCGTACCGGTCTTCAACGAACCGATCTGCGCGTCGAAATCGCCGCGACGCTCGACGTTTCCACGAACATTTGCCAGCAGCAGTCGCATTGTGTCGCTATCGACCATGCCACCTCGCACGATTCGAATCGGCGGGATGCGAATGCCCTCGCCGTAGATATCTGTCGCCAGTCCCATCGATCCCGGCGTCGCACCGCCGATGTCCGCATGATGCGCGCGATTCGCCACGTAAAATAGTGTCCGTGGTCCGTTGCCAGTAGTCCGTGGTCTGCGTGTGCGACTGACTACTGATAACTGACTACTGACTACTGGCGTAACAAGAGTTACGTCCGGCAGGTGCGTCCCGCCCGCAAACGGATCGTTCACCGCAACCACATCGCCTGGAGCGAAATCAATCTCCGCGAGGGCAGCCGCGACCGCCATCGGCATCGATCCGAGATGCACCGGCATGTGATCACCCTGAGCAATCACGCTCCCTCGGGCATCGAAAACCGCACAGGAGTAATCACGACGTTCCTTGATGTTTGGTGAAAACGCGGTGCGTCGCAGCGCGATTCCCATCTCTTCAGCGACCGACGTGAAGAGCGCGCGATAGATTTCGAGCGTCGTGGGATCGAACCTGCTCTTCATAAGGCAATCAAAATGTTTCCGAACTGGTCCACGCGCGCCGTTGCGTCCGCGGGGATCAGCGTCGTTGCCGAATACTCGGTAACGATGCACGGGGTTTTCAGCTTTATTCCGCCGCGCAGTTCGTCGCGTTTGTAAACGGCAACGGTCGTCTTACGGCGATCGAGATAGGCGACAACGCTGTCGTGCCGCTTAACTGCGCCTCGTGCGCCGAGGATCTTTCGCATCGACAACTTGTCAACCATGCCGATCGATCTCAATCGCGCGCTGACGATTTCGATTTCACTCTGCTCCTGCGCGTAGCCGTACCGCTCACGATGCGCACGATGAAAAGCGGCAGCGATGTTTCCGTTTGTCTTAGTAATTAACAACTCAAACGACTGTCCACGATAGCGCATAGCGAGCGCGCGTTCGTGACGTTGTTTCGACGCGGGAAAACCTTCACGACGCAGCACTGCCGCGGCCTCTCGCTCCATCTCACGAAACACGGGGGGCAGCTTCTTTAGATCGCCAGCGTTGTAGCCAAACATCACCGTCAGGCTCTGGTCCTTCACGACGTCGGCAACCAGCACGCCAACAGCTGACAGCGCACCGGGGGCTATCGGCATGATGATCGTCGGGATTCGCAACGCGCGCGCGAGCTCGACCGCATGCAACCCACCCGCGCCGCCAAACGGCAGCAAGGCAAACTGGCGCGGATCGTGCCCACGCTCCACGGAAATATGTCGTAACGCCCGCTCCATGTTTGTATTCGCGACCGAAACAACACCTTCCGCCGCCGCAATTACATTTACTCGTTTGCCTGTCACGCAACTCAAATCGTCGGCCAATTGGCCCAACGCCGCGCGTGCCCGCTCTTCGTCCAACTTGAACTCGCCACCTAGCAAACCGCCGCCACCGAAGTGGCCCAACACGACATGCGCGTCTGTCACGGTCGGCAACATCGATCGTCCATAACACGCTGGTCCGGGGTCCGCACCCGCCGACTCCGGTCCCACGCGCAACGAGCCACCTTCGTCAACGCGCGCGATCGATCCTCCACCCGCGCCGACCGTGTGAATGTCCATCACCGAAACCGCGACCGGCAGTCCCGCCACGACCGCCTCGTTCGTCGTACGGATCGCGCCGCTGTCGCACAAAGCAACGTCCGTCGATGTGCCGCCCATGTCAAACGTGATTACGTTTTTGATTCCGGCGGACCGGGCGGCGCGCAAAGCACCGACGACACCACCCGATGGACCAGACAGAATCGTCCGCACCGGCTCGTCTGCTGCGACGTCCGCCGAGATGCTTCCACCGGACGATTGCATCACACGCAGATTTGCAGTCTCATCTTTCAGCCGCTTTAAATAACGCCCCATCAACGGTTGTAAATAAGCATTGATGACAACTGTCGACGTACGTTCATACTCGCGATACTCCGGAAGTAGTCGACTCGAGATCGACAAAGGCACACCAAGCGATGCCAGCGACTCAGCAATTCGTTCCTCATGCTCCGGATGCATAAACGAAAACAGTAGCGAGATCGCGACTGAC
>Ga0079218_10000231_pt1 | contig 14727 bp, 9 predicted proteins | sample NCCompost_FD_77181 | JGI IMG/M metagenome (GOLD analysis project Ga0079218, IMG submission 77181) | Agricultural soil microbial communities from Utah to study Nitrogen management - NC Compost | ecosystem: Environmental > Terrestrial > Soil > Agricultural land | place: USA: Utah | collected... | reverse complement strand
GGTCACGCGCGTGTCCTTGAAGGACGCGGTCGCCGCCTACGAGCGCGACCTGATCCTCGACGCGCTGAAGACGACGAGAGGGAACCGCGCCAAGGCGGCGCGGCTGCTCGACACGACCGAGCGAATCCTGAACTACAAGGTGCGCGGCTACGGCATCGACGTCCGCCGGTTCAAGTCGCCGGAGTTCGGACGGCGTGCCGGCGAGCGCGCGGCGGCCGGCGACATGCGGGAGCAGGCCAGCGCGTCGTAGCGGATGCCGGTTGGAAACACGAAGGCACGCAACGATCGAAGCGCACGAAGAACAATGATCTGCTTCGATCTCCTTCGTGCTCTTCGATCCCTTCGTGATCTTCGTGTTTCCGCGTTGGCGCTCGTCGTCGCGGCGCTCGCCGCGAGCTGCGGCAAGAAAGGACCCCCACTTCTTCCCTACGTGCGTCAGGCGGCCGCGGCCGAAGTAACGAGCGCGCTGCGCGTCGGCGACGACGTCTATCTCACGATTTCTGTTCCGACCGCGAACGTAGACGGCTCGACGCCGGCGTCCGTTCAGCAAATCGAGGTCTGGGGAGTGACGGCCGCGACGCCGCCATCGCCAACGCAGGTGACGGCCGAGGGCGCCATGGTGGCGACGATCCCGATCGCGCGTTACGCTGACCCCGGGGACCGCAGCGGAACGGTCGTGCCGGATGCGAAGACCGGCGCGCTGCAGGGGCAAGCAGTCAGCGTCAAAGATTCGCTGACGGCCGACGAGATGACGCCCTCCTCCGCGACGTCGGGTCGCGAAGCGACCCGACAACCAGCGCGGTCTGGACGGTCTGCTCCGCAGCCCGTCTCGGCGGGCAAGCCCGAACCCGCGAACGCGTCCGCCTCCGCCACGGCGGGCCAGCTGCCCGCGGCTGCCGCAGGGGATCCTCCGCTACTGCACCGCTACTACATGACCATCCCGCTCAGCGATCGCAAGCGGCCCGGCGTACCGAGCAAGCTGGTCGACGTGCCGTTGACGCCGGTGCCGGACAAGGTGACGTTCGTCAGCGCACGAATGGATGGCCGCCGGCTCGTCGTCGAATGGGATCCGTCCGGCGGAGTGTTCGGTTTTCTCCTCGGCCGCACGCTGCCTGGCGAACAGTCACCTGTCGACGAACGTCCGGATCCGGCAGCCAAGGCACCGGCAACCGCGGCATCGGGTCCGACACTTTACAACGTCTATCGCGAGCCGATGACGGATCCGCTCGCGCTGCCGGTGGGCCCGGCGGCCAGTTCGCCGTGGGCGTCGAATCCCGAGGTGCCCCTCCACCCGCAGCCGCTGAGCACGCTCAGCTTCTCCGAAGAGGTTCCGTTCGACGAGCGCCCGCGCTGTTATTACGTGCGCGCCGTGCGCGGCACGGGCGCGCAGCGTGTCGAAAGCGAATCCTCGGGCCGCGCCTGCGCGATTCCGGTCGATACCGAACCTCCGGCCATGGTGACGAATCTGCTCGCCACGCCGGAGGAGGGCCGGATCGTTCTGCGATGGGACCCCAACGGTGAGGAAGATCTGCAGGGCTACATCGTCTTGCGAAGCGCCGCCGGGGATGACACACTGCAGCAGCTCACAACATCGCCGATCGCGAAAACAGGATTCACCGACGATACGGTGATGCCAGGAGAAACGTATAAATACGTAGTACACGCGGTCGACAGCCGGATCCCGGTGCCGAACCGGAGCGACCCGGCCGAGACAACCGCACCAGCACGGTGAGTACCCCATGAAACTGTTCGTCGATACCGGAAACCTGAAGGAGATCGAGGCGCTTGCCGCGATCGGCATCCTCGACGGCGTCACCACGAATCCGTCGCTGCTGGCGAAGGAGTCCGGCGACTACCGGCAGATCCTCAAGCAGATCTGCCAGACCGTCAAAGGGCCGGTAAGCGCCGAGGTTGTCGCCACCGACACGGCCGGGATGATCCGCGAAGGACGCGACCTGGCCGCCATCGACGAGCACATCGTCGTCAAGGTGCCGTTCACGAAGGACGGCGTGAAGGCGTGCCGGACCCTCGCCGGCGAGGGCAAGCGCGTGAACGTGACGCTCATCTTCTCGCCGACACAGGCGTGGCTGGCGGCCAAAGCCGGCGCGTCCTACGTGAGCCCCTTCGTCGGCCGGCTCGACGACATCGGCACCACGGGGATGAACCTGGTTCGCGAGATCGTGGACATCTTCGACAACTTCGAGTTCCCGACCGAAGTGCTCGTCGCCAGCGTCCGCAACCCCATTCACATCGTCGAAGCGGCGCGGATGGGCGCCGACGTCGTCACCGTGCCGGCGGCGGTGATCGACCAGTGCTTCAAGCACCCGCTCACCGACATCGGGCTGGAGAAGTTCCTCAAGGACTGGGAGAAGTCACAGGCCGCCACCGCTCGCTAGGATCCTGAACGGGAACGCACTTGTATTCGCGTCGACGACACGCCGAGGCATGAGGCACTGAGTGAAAACCATCAATAGTCTCGGTGTCTCGGTGTCTCGGTGTCTCGCGATCGCGGCAATCCGGCATTGATGGATGCGAAGGCCACTCTCGCCGACCTGCGGCGCCGGGCCGGGCTCGGCGGAGGCGAGGAACGGCTGCGGCGCCAGCGTGAGGCCGGCAAGCTGTCCGCGCGCGAGCGCATCGACCTGCTGTTCGATTCGGGCACGTTCGAAGAGCTCGACGAGTTCGTCACGCACCGGTGCCGCGATTTCGGCATGGCCGACCAGGTCATCCCCGGCGACGGCGTGGTATCCGGTTTCGGGCGTGTCAACGGACGGCTGACGTATGCGTTCGCGCAGGACTTCACCGTCTTCGGCGGATCGCTCTCCGAAACGAACGCCGCCAAGATCGTCAAGGTGATGGACCTGGCGGTGAAGATGGGCGCGCCGATCGTCGGTCTCAACGATTCCGGCGGCGCGCGCATCCAGGAAGGCGTTGTGTCGCTCGGTGGCTACGCCGACATCTTTCTCCGCAATACGCTCGCGTCCGGTGTCGTGCCGCAGATCTCCGCCATCATGGGTCCGTGCGCCGGCGGCGCGGTGTACTCACCGGCCATCACCGACTTCACCGTGATGGTGAGGAACACGAGCTATATGTTCGTGACCGGGCCCGACGTCATCCGCACGGTGACGCACGAGGAAGTGACGAAGGAGGAGCTCGGCGGCGCGATGACGCACAACGAGCGCAGCGGTGTCGCCCATTTCGCGGCGGACGACGATCGCGAGTGCATCCTGCTCATCCGCGAGCTGCTGTCGTTCGTGCCGAACAACAACCTCGACGAGGCGCCGCGCGTGGCGACGGCCGATCCCGCCGATCGCGCGGACGAGGCGCTCGACGCCATCATTCCGCAGGCCGTGAACCAGCCCTACGACATGCGCGACGTCATCGACGCCGTGGTCGACGATCGCAACTTCCTCGAGGTCCACGAGCACTTCGCGCGCAACATCCTGGTCGGATTCGCGCGGCTGGGCGGCCGCTCGGTCGGCGTTGTGGCCAACCAGCCGGCACACCTTGCGGGGACGCTGGATATCGACGCGTCGATCAAGGGCGCGCGGTTCGTCCGGTTCTGCGACGCCTTCAACATCCCGCTGATCACGTTCGAGGACGTGCCCGGCTTTCTGCCGGGAACGGCGCAGGAGTACGGCGGCATCATCCGCAACGGCGCGAAGCTGCTGTACGCATTCGCGGAGGCTACCGTGCCGAAATTGACCGTGATCACGCGCAAGGCGTACGGCGGCGCCTATTGCGTGATGTCGAGCAAGCACATACGCACGGACGTGAACTACGCCTGGCCGACGGCGGAGATTGCCGTCATGGGCGCCGAGGGCGCGGTCAACATCCTTTATAAGCGCGAGCTGGAGGCGGCCGCGGACATGGCCCTGGGCGCCGAAGCGCGGAGCGCGAAGGTGGCCGCGGCCCGGGCCGCCAGGATCGCGGAGTACCGGGAAAAGTTCGCCAATCCCTACATTGCCGCCCAGCGCGGCTTCGTGGACGAGGTCATCCAGCCGCGGCAGACGAGAGCCAAGCTGATTACGGCACTGGGCGCCCTCGAGTCGAAGCGCGAGAAGAATCCGCCGAAGAAACACGGAAATATCCCGTTATAAGCCGTCGTAGTGTCCGCCTTCAGGCCGACCCACCCAACTCACGCGCCAGCACGGCGGTCTATTGAGTGTCTGCTGACGGTGACGCAGCTGGTTGAAGTGCTGCCCGCCGAGTCGCGCTAAAGTTCGTGCTCACACCCCAACGATGGCCACACATTCCGACGTCACGCATTGGGAGTTGGGAATCGGGAACTGGGAGTTCCCCGCGCGCCCGGCCAACCCAACTATCCGCACGGCGGCGAGGTCCATAGACCGTGTGACGGACGAGGAGCTGGTCCTGCTGGCTCGGCAGGGCGACCCTGACGCCTTCGACCAGCTCGTTGTCCGGCACCAGTCGGCGGTATTCCGCGCGGCGCTCGCCGCACTGCGGGTGCGGGAGGACGCAGAGGAGGTGGCGCAGGATACGTTCATCCGCGCCTGGAACGCGCTCGGACGGTTCCGGGGCGAGAGCTCCTTCCGGACATGGATTTTACGGATCGCATGGAACCGCGCGATCTCGAAGCGCCGCGGCATAGCCGGCTGGCTGCGGCGGGCGACGCCGATCGCGGATGTGACCGAACCCGCGGCGGCAGGCGATCAGCACGCGAGCGTGAACAACGCCGAGCTGCAGGCCCACGCTTTGCGGGCGATTCAGATGCTCAGCCCGAAACTGCGCGACGCGCTGCTGCTGGTGCAGAGCGGGGAGTATCAGTACGACGAGATCGCGCGCATGCTCGGGATTCCCGCCGGCACCGTGAAATGGCGGGTATCGGAGGCGCGCAGGAAGGTACGGGGAACGCTGGCGGCCCTGGGGTATGTCGATGCGGAATGAGCCTGCCCTGAGCGAGCGTCGCCAGTCGAACGGGCCTGATCCGATCGATGCGCTGATCGGCAGTGCGGCACGGCAGATGGTGGCCGGCGAGCCATCATCGTCGCTGCGCAGCGCGGTTCGGGATCGTATCGAGCGTCGGCGGTCAGCGTGGTCGTTGTCGCCGGCGATTGCCGGCGCTGCGGTGGCGCTCGTGATCGCCGCTGTTCTCGTGGGCCGGACCTTGTTAGGTCCGGCTGTGACGCCTGGCGCGCCTGACAAGGCGCGCCCCACGATCGAACTGACAAGCGCGCCGGACGTGACTGAAACGGCGCGTCCCACGATCGATGTGGGCGAAGTGGGAACTCGTAGTATCCGCCTTCAGGCGGACCGGAATCGCTTCCGCCTGACGCGCCGTCTCGCAGACGAGGTTGCGGCGCCGCCACAGGAAGAAGAGTCGCTGATTCCGCCGATCGCGGTCGAGCCGCTTGAACCGGCTCAGATCGCCGTCGGGAATCCGATCACCGTCGACAGTTCAGGGGTCATGCCCATCGAAGTTGCGCCGCTGCAGCTTGAGCCGCTGCGAGGTATCGAGTGAGGAGCCGAGAGATGAAGAAGGTGCTATTGGTCGCGTCGTTGGCAGTGGCGCTCGCCACGCCTGTCTGGGCACAGAACCCCGCGCCGGCTCCGGTGGCTCCACCGGCACGGCCGGCTCAAGCGCCGCCCCCGGCGCCGGCAGCGCAGCCTGCTCCCGCGCCACCGGCCGCGCCCGCAGCATCGCGGCCTGGACAGGCGCGACCTGCCACCCCGGCACGAGCGCCCGTCGCGGTTGCCGTCCCGGCCCCGCCACCTGTCCCCGGATCCGGAGCCACGCCGCGCAACGTGAAGTTCGACATCACGATCACGGACACCGCCGGTGGCAAGCCGATCACGAAGGCTCTATCCGTCACCGTCTCAAACTACAGCGGCACCGGCTCCATCCGCAGCACCGGTGTCCGGCCGGACGGTACTCCAGTTCCGCTGAACGTCGACATTCGTAACGTGACCTGGCACAGCGACACGGTCGTTCGCGCCAGCGTGAATGTCGAATATCAGGCGTATGTACCGGACGCCAAACCCCAGCCTGGCCTGATGACCGCCAGCTCGAACTCGGTTTTTGAGGATGGCCGCAGGACGCAGATTCTTCAGACGGCGGACCCGACGAGCGATCGGCGCACCACTATCGAAGTGACCGCAACGATCCTGAAGTAGCGGTGTCACGAAAGGCCGACCTGAGGTCGGCCTCTACCGACCACGAAACCCCAATCGCACCGACCCGGCGCAGCCCGTTCGCACCGACCCGGCGCAGCCTGTTCGCACCTGCGCAAATGCTAGACTTTCTTTACTTTGCACAGGATTCTCATCGCCAACCGCGGCGAGATCGCCGTGCGCGTTATCCGTGCGTGCCGCGACCTGCAGATCGCCTCCATCGCGGTCTATTCCGACTGCGATCGCGCGGCGCGCCACGTGCGCATGGCGGACGAAGCCGTCGCCATCGGCGGCAATCCTCCGGCTGAAAGCTACCTCCGAATCGACCGCATCGTGGCCGCCGCGACGGCAAGCGGCGCGGATGCGGTGCACCCTGGCTACGGCTTCCTGGCCGAGAACGAAGCGTTCGCGCACGCGTGCCGCGACGCGGGCCTGACCTTTATCGGTCCGTCGCCTGAGGCGATCGCGCTGATGGGCAGCAAGACCGCCGCGCGACAGGCGGCAATCGCCGCCGGCGTCACGGTTGTTCCCGGTACCGAATCGCCGCTCGGCGACGACGCCGCCGAGGATGAGATCGCGCGGATCGCGGAGCGTATCGGCTACCCGGTGATGGTGAAGGCCGTTGCCGGTGGCGGCGGCAAGGGCCTGCGCGTCGTCGCCGGACGCGGCGAGCTGGCAGGCGCCGTTCGCGCGGCTCGATCGGAGGCGGGCGCCGCGTTTGGCGACTCGGCGATCTACCTCGAACGCCGGCTTGCGCAGCCACGCCACATCGAGGTGCAGGTGCTTGCCGATCGCCATGGCACCGTCGTTCCGTTCGTCGAACGCGAATGCTCCATCCAGCGGCGCCATCAGAAGGTTGTGGAGGAATCGCCGTCGCCGGTCGTCGATTCCGATCTGAGAAGCCGTCTTGCGTCGGCTGCCGCCGCAGTGACGGCTGCCGCCGGCTATACCAACGCCGGTACCGTGGAGTTTCTGCTCGACGGCGATGGCAAGTTTTACTTCCTCGAGATGAACACGCGCCTGCAGGTCGAGCATCCGGTCACCGAAGCGGTCACCGGAATCGACCTCGTCGAGTGGCAGATTCGGATCGCGCGCGGCGAGCGGCTGACCATCGATGCGGCCCGCGCGCTGACGCCCCGCGGCCATGCCATCGAGTGCCGCGTTTACGCCGAGGACCCGGACTCCGGGTTCATGCCATCGCCCGGCCGGATCACGGCGCTGCGCACCCCGGACGGCCCGGGAATCCGCGCCGACAGCGGCGTGGAGGCCGGCGACGAGGTGCCGGTGTACTACGACGCGTTGATTTCGAAGCTGGTGGCGTCGGGGGCGGACCGTCCGCAGGCGGTGGCGAGGATGCGCCGGGCGCTTGCCGAATACGACGTCCGCGGCATTCGAACGACCGTCCCGTTCTTCCGCTGGCTCCTCGAGCAGCCGGTCTTTCTCGACGCCGCGTTCCACACCGGGTTTCTGGACACGCTCTTGCAGCAGCGTCGCGGAACGTCGTTTTCTGCGCCGGAATCGTCGCTGCGGGAGGTCGCTCTTGTCGCCGCCGCAATCTACACGTCGCTGGCTGACGTGTCGCTCAGTGGGGCGGGCCACGCCACCCCATCGCGCAGGCGCGATGGGGGCTCCGGGGTCAGGCCCGCCCTCCCTAACGCGGCGTGGACGCAGCAGGCGAGGGTCGAAAGCCTCCGGGAGTGATCGAGATCGAGCTGGGCGGGGAACGCCGGCAGATCGCGCTGCGGCGTGAGAGCGACCGGTGGATCGCTGACATCGACGGCCGCACGGTGGAGGTCAGCGTCGTCGAAGCCGGGGGGCGGTGGTCGATGCTGGTGGGTCCGCCTGAAGGCGGACACTACGAATCGAATGAGGGCGAGCACGGCCTAGTGTCCGCCTTCAGGCGGACCTCGTACGAGGTCGCTTTCGAACCGGGTGCCGCCGGCGAGCTGATCGTCCACGTCAACGGGGTCGCGATCCCGCTGACGATCACGCGCGCGCCTGGCTTGCCGAGGCCTTCGGCGAAGGCGGTGCGGCGGCAAGGTGCCGGCGACCAGGGGGCGACCAGCGGGTCGCGGGCGATCCTGGCGCCGATGCCCGGCCGGATTGTCAAAGTGCTGGTCAAACCTAATGAGAGCGTGTCGGCGCGGCAGCCTCTCGTGGTGGTCGAGGCGATGAAGATGGAAAACGAGCTGCGCGCGCCGCGCAGCGGAACGATCGCCGAGGTCCGCGTCAGCGAGGGTGCCTCGGTCGAAGCGAATACGGTATTGGTGGTACTCGAGTGATGCTTCGCAAAGCGCGTGATCTTGTCGCTGAAACCCGCAGCCGGGTGACGCGCGCTGTTCCACTCCGGCGCCTCGGCTGGATGCTCGGCCTTGCCGGTGCTGTTCTCGCGATCATCAGCTTCCTGCTCTCCAGGCCGAGCGTCGGCGCCGCGCTCCTGCTGCTGGCGGCGTTTTCCGTAGTCTTCTTTCACTATCCGGCGCAGACGCGAAAGGTCGTGCGACGGACGCTCGCGGTCGCGTCGGTGATCCTCGCGGTCGTGTTCGTCCTCTCGCTGACCATGGACATCGGTTCCTCGCTGCGCGAGCGCGCCGAAACCGCCGGGTCGAACTACCTGAAGCGCACGATGCACATCGGCGACCTGAGCGTCCGCATCTGGGATGGCGCCTATGTCGTCCGGAACCTGACGATCGACGGTCGGACGCCGCAGTCGCGTCCCTGGCTGGTGGCGAAAGAAATCATCGTCAAGATGCCGAACCGCCGTTCGCTCTTCAGCAAGCAGGTCATCATCGATTCGATCGAGATGTCCGACTGGAAGATGTACGTCGAGCAGACGCCCGACGGTCACAGCTTCCCCAGCTTTCCCCGGCGTTCCGGCGGGCCCCGCACGTGGACGACCACGCTGCGCTACGTCCGTGCGCTCCGCGGCGAGTTCGCGTACGACGATCAGACCACGCCGTGGAGCGTGATCGCGCGCAACATCGACGTGACAGTTGCCAAGCCGAACGCCGAGTACCGCGGATCGGCCCGCTTCTCGAACGGCCTCGTCAGCATCCAGGACTACGTCCCGTTCCGCGCCGACATGGACACGACGTTCAAGATCGACGGTGGACGGGTCGTCTTCGATGCGATCAACCTGGCGACGGACGGCACGAAGTCGGTGCTGAAGGGCGACGTCAACATGTCGCACTGGCCCGAGCAGATGTATTCGGTGAAATCGACGATCGATTTGCCGCGCATGCGGCAGCTCTTTTTCGCCGACGACAAGTTCGAGCTGGCCGGTACCGCGGCATTCGACGGCACCTTCCACCTCTTCAAAGGCGACCCCAGGCCGGACGGAACGACGTCCGGCGGCCGCGAGCTGAAGGGAACGTTCCGCTCGCCGACGATGTTCGTCAACGACTACCGGTTCGACGAGGTCGGCGGATCGGTGCGCTGGCTCCCGCGGTCGCTCGAGGTGCACGACGCATCGGGCCGGCTTTACGGCGGGGAGGCGGACTTCGAGTACTCGATGGAGCCGCTCGGCGTCCGTGGCGTCAGGCCGACGAATACCTTCGATGCAACCTATAGGAACGTCGATCTGTCCGCGCTGTCGGATTTCTTCGAGCTGCAGGGGCTTCAGCTGGCCGGCCGCGCCTCCGGGGACAACCTGATCGTGTGGCCGTCGGGCCGCTTCGGCGAAAGGGAATGGACCGGAGAAGTCACTGTCGTTCCTCCGGCGGGGACCACGCTGATGGCGCGGACGATGCCGGTGGAGGAGCTGCTGGCGAGGCTGCCGCGCAACCAGAAGCCGGGCGAGTTCAGCCCGCATCTGCCGAAGGGCCCGGTGCCGATTGGCGGGACGCTCTCGTATTCGCTGGGCCCGGAGTGGATCGACATCGGCCCGAGCCGCATCGCGACGCCAACCACGTACGTGGAGGTCGAAGGTCGGACCGCGTATGGCGAACGCTCGCGCATGCCGTTCCACGTCAGCAGCTCCGACTGGCAGGATAGCGACCGCCTCTTTGCCGGGATGCTGACCGCGTTCGGCAACCGGACGCGGGTCATCCCCGTTGACGGCTACGGCACGTTCGACGGCGTCATGCTCGACGCCTTCCGCCGCCCGCGCATCGAAGGGAAGTTTGCCGGCGAAAACATTCGCGCGTTCGACGTGACGTGGGGTTCGGTGACCGGCGACGCCGTCATCGAGAACTCCTATGCGGACGTCAAAGACGTGCTCGTCTCGGCGATGAACGGGTCAGAGATACGTGTGAACGGGCGGTTCTCGCTCGGGTATCCGCGCAGCGACGGCGGCGAGCAGATCAACGCGCGCATCAACGTGATGCGCCGGCCGGTCGCCGACCTCAAGCATGCGTTCGACATCGACGATTACGACCTCGATGGCGCGCTGACCGGTGAATTCACCGTGACCGGCGAATACGAGCGTCCGTTCGGCTCCGGCACGATGACCATGACGAAAGGCGTCGCCTACGGCGAAACGTTCGACTCGGCGACGGCCAACGTGAAGCTGGAGGGAGACAGTGTCCGGCTCGAAAACATCGTCGCCGTCAAAGGGGCCGGTCAGGGCACCGGATTCGCCTCGATCACGTGGGACGGCGTCTATTCGTTCAGCTTCACCGGCAGCAACATCACGCTTGAAACCCTCACGGTGATGGAGGGGTCGAAGATTCCACTCTCGGGCGTCGTCGACTTCACCGCCGGCGGCAGCGGCACGTTCGACAGTCCGAAGTACGACGTGCGCGGAACGATTTCCGACTTCTTCGTGGCGGACGAAGGCATCGGCCGCGTCTACGGCGAGTTGGCGATCGACGGCGACCTGCTGACGGCGCGGCGTCTCGAGGCGAGCTCGGCGCGATTTGTCGCCGACGGGCGCGGCACCATCAGGCTGAACGACACCAGAGACACCGACCTGACGTTCACCGTCACCAGGACGTCGCTCGACCCGTACATCCGCGCCTTCCAGCCGCGGCTGTCGCCGTACACCACAGCCATCGCCAGCGGCACGCTCCGCGTGTACGGCGAGCTGAACAGTTTCGACAACCTGCTGTTCGACGCCGCGGTGCAGGAGCTGGACATCCGCCTGTTCGATTTCCCGCTTCGCAATCCCGACGATCCAAAGCGGCCGGGCCAGCGGCTGCCGATCCGCATGGCGCTCGATCGCAACTCGTTCCGGATCCTCGATGCGCAGCTCGCCGGGCAGGACACGCAGCTGACGATCGCCGGCACCGTAGACCTGCTCAACGAAACGATCGCCATGCGCTTCGACGGCGGCGCCAACCTGCGCATCCTGGAAGGGTTCACGCGCAACGTCCGCAGCACCGGCCGCACCGAGGTCAAGGCCGCGCTGACGGGCCCGATGCGCACGCCGATGCTGTCCGGCAACATGGAAATCAACGAGGGCCGCATCCGTCATTTCAGCCTGCCGCACGCGCTCGACCAGATCAGCGGCGTGGTCACGTTCGACTCGAACGGCATCAACCTCGACGAGCTGACGGCAACGATCGGCAACGGTCCGGTGACGTTCGGCGGCAGCATCGGGATCGACGGCTATCGTCCGGGCCTCGTGGATGTGACGATCGCCGGCGAGAACATGCGCCTGCTGTATCCGCAAAGCACGAGCCCGTGGTTGAGGGCCACCGTTGACGCCGATCTCGAGGTGCAGGGCACGGTGGAAGAGCTGACGCTCGGCGGCACCGTCACCGTGCTCGATGCCATGTACACGAAGGAGTTCGCGTCGGGGGTCAACATTTTCGACTTCGGCCAGACCCAGGTTGGCGGCGCCGCCGCGTCGGCGACGACGCCGACGCTGCCGCTGATCTACAACGTCGGCATCAACGCGCCGTCCACGATTCGCGCGCAGAACAACCTGCTGCGTGATGTGGTGGCCCGCGCAGACCTCCAGCTGGTCGGCACGTTCGAGCGTCCGGGGCTGATCGGCACGATCGATCTCGATCGCGGCGACGTGTTCTTCGGCGGCAAGCGCTACCAGGTCAGGCAGGCGTCGATTCAGTTCAACAACCCGTCGGCGATCGAGCCGTTCTTCGACATCGAAGCCGGAACACGCGTCCGCGTTCCCGGTGAAACGTACAACATCACCATCACCGCGGCTGGTCCGAATCCGATCTCGAACATGGTCTTTACCTCGGATCCGGACCTGCCGGACTATCAGCTCTTTGCGCTGCTGCTGAGCGACATCGCCCCCAGCCGCGACGTCGAGCAGCGCCAGTACGCCGGCATCACGCCGCAGGAACAGTTGTTTCGCGATCAGCTGACGCGCCAGTTGACCGGCGCCGTCTCGTCGGAGATCAGCCAGGCGGCCCAGAAGGCATTTGGGGTGGAGTCGTTCAACCTGAGCACCACGCTGCTCGATCCGAACCAGCAGTCCGCGCGCCTCGACCCCGCCGCGCGCGTGACGATCCTGAAGCGCGTCGGCAATCGCGTGTATCTCACCTATTCACGGTCACTGTCGTCAACGACGCGCGACCAGGTGATCGTCGTCGAAATCGACCAGACCGATCAGCTCTCCTGGATCCTCTCGCGCAACGAGGACGGCACCTACGCGCTCGACTTCAGGCTCAGGCGGACTTTTTAATGCGCCGTAATTCAGAATTCAGAATTCAGAATTCAGGCTGGCTGCGATTCGCGTTCTGCCTGCATTCTGCATTCTGCATTCTGCATCTCCTGGCGCCGTCCGCAGCTACGGCGCAGGATCTTGTCGGTCAGCCTATCGTTGACGTTGTCGTCGAGCAGGAAGGGCAGCGTGTGACCGATCCGGCGATTCTGGATCTCATCGAGACGCGCGTCGGGCAGCCGCTGTCGATGACCTCCGTCCGGGAGACGTTCGACCACCTGTTCAACCTGCGCCGCTTCGACGACATCCGTCCGACGGCGGAGCCTGTTGCCGGCGGCGCCAGGCTCCGCTACGTGCTGATGCCGTCGCATCCCGTCGATCGGATTGAATTCAGCGGAAACGTCGCGATTTCGGAAGGTGATTTGCGCCGCGTCGTGACCGACCGTTTCGGCCGTTCTCCAAACCCCGCGCGCGCCGACGAAGCCGCGATCGTGCTGCAGAACGCATACCGACCGCGCGGCTATCCGGCCGCCCGGGTCTCGGCACGGGTCGTCCCCACGCACAACCCGCATCGCTCGACGCTGATTTTCGACGTGGAGGCCGGCCGCCGGGCCCGGATCGCGGAGGTGCAGTTCCGCCGCCTGGATCTCGACGAGGCGAAGGCGACGTTCACGCCCCCCGACATCCGTATGGGCGAGCCGTACGACGCCGACGACGTCCGCGAGACGCTGGACCGCTGGGAACAGCGCATGCGCGCGCAGGGCTTCTACCAGGCGCGCGCTACAGTCTCGCCGAACATGCCGGACGATGCGTACTTGATCGTCAGCCTGTTACGGGGGCCCCTCGTCATGGTGGAGTTCACCGGCGATCCCGTGCCGGAAGGCGAACGCGATCGCCTCGTTCCTGTTCGCGCCGAAGGCTCGACGGATGAGGATCTGCTCGAGGACTCGAAGCGCGCGATCGAGCAGTATTTCCGTGCCCGCGGCTATCGCGATGCCACAGCCGAATATACGAGAGAAGAAACCCCCGGCCAGCTGAAGATCACCTTCCGCATCACGCGCGGCCCGCACTACACCGTGGATGCCGTGCGGATCACGGGCAACAGCGCGATTCCGATGGAGGAGCTGCAGAAGATCGTCACAATCGCGCCGGGAAGCGAGTTCGATAGCGCGGCGCTCGATGTGCAGCTGGCAGCCCTTCAGTCCGAATACACAACGCGCGGGTTCCCGCGCGCGCAGATCAAGCCGAATGCCCCTGTCCTGCCCACCGACAACCCGGATTCATCGGAGCGGCGCGTCGAGGTGAGCCTTGCCATCGAGGAGGGACCGCGCACCACGGTGCGCGCGATCACGTTCACGGGGAACATGGTGTTTCCGGAGTCGCAGCTGCGCGGTGTGATCAACTTCGCGCCCGGAGCGCCGTACCGGGCGACCGACGTCGCCGATGGGCGCGACCTGATCGCCATCCAATACAGGAACCGCGGCTACGCGAATGTGGCTGTCGGCGAGGAGACGACGCTGGCGGAGAACGGGACGCAGGCGGACGTCGCCTACACGATTACGGAAGGCCAGCAAATCATCGTCGAGCGCATCATCGTGACCGGCAACGACCGGACCGACGAAGCCACCATCCTCGACGAGCTCGAAATCCGGGAGGGCGAGCCGCTCGGAGAAGCGGCGCTGAACAACAGCCGGACCAGGCTGGCGCGGCTCGGGCTGTTCCGCCGGATCGTTTTTCAGTTCGTCGACCACCCCGGAGAGGCCAGGCGCGACGTTGTCATCCAGCTCGAGGAGGCCCCCCGCACGACGCTGGGACTCGCCCCCGGTGTCGAAGCCACCGTCCGCGCGCGGCGCACCGGCCCCGGCGGGACCGCCGAGGACCATCTCGATCTGGCGCCGCGGGGCTCGTTCGAGATCGGCCGCCGGAACCTGTGGGGGACCACCAGCTCAGCCAACCTGTTCACGCGCGTCAGCCTGCGCGCCACGGACATCCTCGACCCGGACGACCCGCTGGAGGAGGTCGAG
>Ga0079218_10000228_pt1 | contig 14785 bp, 13 predicted proteins | sample NCCompost_FD_77181 | JGI IMG/M metagenome (GOLD analysis project Ga0079218, IMG submission 77181) | Agricultural soil microbial communities from Utah to study Nitrogen management - NC Compost | ecosystem: Environmental > Terrestrial > Soil > Agricultural land | place: USA: Utah | collected... | reverse complement strand
CGCGTCCCCTTGTCCCCGCCAGTCGCCGGCACGAGCATGACGTTCTGGCTCTTGAAGTCCCGGTGCACGACCCCGGCGCGGTGCGCGGCCGTGAGGCCGGCAGCCATCTGACGAACGATCGGCAGGACGGCTGCCGTGGCGAACGGCCCCTCTCGGCGGAGCTTGTCTGCGAGTGTCTCGCCGTGCAGCAGCTCCATGGCCAGGAGCACGATGGATTCGTGGCGGAAGATGTCGTAGATGCGACAGACGTTCGGATGGGTCACCTGCCGGGCGAGGTGCACCTCACGCTTGAACATCGCGATCGAACGGTCGTTGGCGGCGATATGCGCCAGGATGGTCTTGAGTGCGATCCGTTCCCGCAATTCGAGGTCTTCCGCCTCGTATAGCTCGCCCATGCCGCCTTGGGCCAGGTAGCGCACGATGCGGAAACGCGAGGCGACGACGTCACCTGGCCGAAGGACGGAAGTCGCGGACGTCATTGCGACGCGTGGAGCGCACAACGCGTACCACGTGACGCCGCGCGAACGGCCACGTTCTCCTTCGCAGTTACGACATCAGCTGGAGTCCGATGCGCAACCCGCGCCGTGCTCCTGAATATCGTGACAAGCCACGACAGGTCGTGACGGTCTCAGGCGCGCTCGAGATAGTCCTCCCACAGTTCGGCGTGCACCGTGTCCCGTGCGTTAGCCGTTTCGCCCCACAGCTCACGTGCGGTGAACGAGACCGTGTAGACGTGCTGGGGCCGGGCGGGCAGCGCGTAGCCGTCGGCGTCGGTGTCCTGAAAGTCGAAGATGCCGTGGTCCGTCACAATCGTTCCGCGATGGCCCCGCATGTAGCGGGGGAGGCGAGTGTGCCCGACCGGGTTGATGTTACGCGCGCGCACGTCCTGGCCCACCGTGAACCCTGGCTGGATCCGCAGATCGTCTCGCCGCAGCGATCTCCGTCGTGTCGCCTGTTCGGCGATCATCGCTGGCGTGACGCGCGGCTGGGATTTGGGCGAGGCGGGATCCGCCCGGCCGCTGTCGAGTTCGGCCTGCGTCAGGAGCTTCGCTGTCATCAAGCGATCCACGAGCAGCTTGATGAACCGCTCGTAGTACTGCATCTGCAGGTATTGAGCGGGCGGCAGGACTTCATGCTCGTAGCGGAAATTGCGACGGCGCGCCGGACCAAAGGGCCCGGCGGCGCGGATCAGACCCCACGCGCGTCCCTCCCACTCGGCATGGAACGGCCGCTCGTCTTCGCGCACCTGGATTGGCCCCATGCCGTGCATGCCGCCCATGTCGTGGATGCCGTTCATGCGGCGGCTCCGCGCGAGGCGGACACCTTGGCCACGCCGACCATCGCGTCGCGCGTCACGAGGGCGGCGAGCTGCTCTTCGGTCATCCGCTCTGTTCCCGGTGGACGCTCGGGCAGCACGAGATAGCGGATCTCCGCGGTGCTGTCCCAGACACGGACCTGGACGTCCTCGGCCAGCGTGACGCCGAACTCCCGCAGCACGCCGCGCGGGTCGATGACGGCCCGCGAACGATAGGGCGCGGACTTGTACCACGTGGGCGGCAGGCCAAGCACCGGCCACGGGTAGCAGGAGCAGAGCGTGCAGACCACCAGGTTGTGGACGGCCGGCGTGTTTTCCACCACCACCATGTGCTCGCCCTGCGCCCCACCGTAGCCGAGCTCGGCGATGGCGGCGGTGCCGTCTGCCAGGAGACGCTTCCGGTACGCCTCGTCGACCCACGCCCTGGCCACCACACTGGCGCCATTGCGGGGGCCGATCTTCGACTCGTACGTTTCGATGACCGCATCGATCGTGGCCCGATCGACCATTCCCTTTTCGACCAGGATCGACTCCAGCGCCTTCACGCGGAGCGCCACATCCGACGGGGCTGCCTGCCCCTGGCCTTGTTCGCGCGTCTGCTGGTTCGCCTGTTCAGCCGATCCCATGTTCGAAGCCGCCACGATGCCGGCCGTGCCGGCGGCCGCGCCGCTCAGAAATTTTCGCCGTCCCACAGGCGTGTCTGCCTCGTTCGCCATGTTCCGAGTCTACGCCTTCGTTGACGGTCGCGGAGCAGGAGAGTAGCCTGCCCGTCATCGTGGAGGACGGCCAGCCGCTCTTCGACCTTCCGCGTCTTCCTCGTGACGACGGCGGGCCGGTTTTCGCCGAGCCGTGGCAGGCGCAGGCCTTCGCGCTCGCGGTCAAGCTCTCGGAGCAGGGGCATTTCACCTGGAAAGAGTGGGCGGCCAGTCTTGCCGAGGAGTTGCAGGCCGCGGCCAGGCGCGGAGAACCGGACGACGGCTCTCGCTACTACGAGCACTGGCTCACGGCGCTCGAGCGCCTGGTGACGGCCAGGGGGCTGACCGATCAGAACGCGCTGCTCACGCGCAGGGAGGCCTGGGCCGAGGCCTATCGGGCCACTCCTCACGGCACGCCCGTGGAGCTTCATGCCAGAGGAACGCCTGACGCCCGCTGGCTTCTCCTGGGAGTCGCGTGCACGTTCGCCGGGTATTGGCTGATCCACCAGATCAACGTGGCTCCAGCGGCGATCCCGCAGGTGGGATTCGTCGCGAGTGCCGTCCTGGGTTCGCTGCTCGGGATGCAGCACGCGTTCGAACCGGATCATCTGGCCGCCGTGGCGACCCTCATGACGGGCGAGCGCTCGAGCGCGAAGGCGGCGTGGCTCGGCGCGTGGTGGGGACTGGGCCATACTCTGACGTTGTTGGCCGCGGGCACGGCACTGGTCGTGTTGCGTGCCGACATGCCGGCGCCGGTCACGATCGCCTTCGAGCTATCAGTGATCGTGCTGCTGATCGCCTTCGGCGCGCGCGCGATCTACCAGGCCGCCGCTGGAACACTTCCGCGTCGAACGCACTCGCACGCGAGCCCGGCGAGGTGGAGCCCCGCTCGTTTCGACCGCTTCACGGGTGCGCGGCCTCTCATGGTCGGGGCCGTACACGGGCTCGCGGGAAGCGGCGCGCTCACCGCGCTCGTGGTGGCTACGCTTCCGTCGACGGCGACTCGGCTCGGGTACCTGGCGCTGTTCGGCGTTGGCTCCACGGTGGGGATGGTGGCGCTGTCGGGCCTCCTGGGCTGGCAGATCGCGCGGATGGGATCTGATCGTTCGGTCGTGCGCACGTTCTCACTGGCCGTTGGCTGCGTGTCGACCGTGCTCGGTCTGTTCTGGGGCTATCCGCTCTTCAGTCAGTTGCTCTAGACGCTGACGATGCAAAAAGCTGGCTCTCGAGGTAGTCGACGACGCGTTCGAACGGGTCGAAGCCAAATGCCGCGGCCACCGATGGGCGCAGGTTCGAGTTGGCGTTGATATCGTAGAAGACCCGCCGGCCGGTGAGCGTCTCGAGGTACTCGATGCCGCCGACGTCGAGCTTCGCCGCGCGCACGATCCGTGTCGCCGTCTCCACCGCATCACGCGGAACGTCTGGATACGGTGAGAACTCCACCGGTGGGGCGTCGGTCACCTGATGCGCCGGCACCGCGCACACGCCGTCTCCGTCCTCCGGATTGCACACGGGCGATGGACACAGGTTGAAGCGTCCGTGGGTCTTCACGCGCATCGCGTACAGGAGCTCACCGTCCAGAAATTCCATCCGGACGATGCCTTCGTCGGGATCGTGGGCCAGATACTCCTGCAGCAGGAAGAGGTTATCCGGGAGCCAGATCGACGGGTCGCGGAAGATCTCCTCGACCTGCTGCATCGACTCGACCACCTGGATGCGCGCGCCGCTGCCACCCTGGTCCGGTTTCAACAGCGCCGGCCATTTCACCTCGCTGGCGTGCGCGTGCAGGGCGCGGACGTCGTTGAACGTGATCGAGCGCGGAGTGTCGATCCCGAGCGTGCGCAGCAGCGTCGCCTGTGCGCTCTTGCTCAACTCGAGCGCGAACACGTCCGCGCCGTTCAGTACTCGGGCGCCATCGAGTGTCAGCGATCGCATGTAGGCGAGCGCAAGCGGAACCGCACGCGCGTGTCCCCGGATGTAGGCGCTGGGGCTCGCCTGATTGAAATAGAGCCGGGCGCGGGGCCGTTCCACATTGCTGAACGCCGCACGGGTGACGTCGAATGGCTGAAACGACACCCCGCGGCGCTCGAGCGCGGCGAACAACGGCTTCTGCCATTCGGGATGCTCGTGCAGGACGATCAGATCGGGTCCGGATGGCGCCATGCCGTCGATCGTACGTCAACGGTCGCCGAGCTGGGCGCGGCCTTCGGTGATGGCGGGCACCGTCGACCTGATGATCTTCCAGCCTTCCTTCACACGGCGCACCACGTCGTTCGCAGTGCCGGCGGTGATGCCGCACGCTACGTTGTGGGCTTTGCACGCCGTCAGAACCCGCTGAAAGGCCGCCTCGACTTCGGGTGAGCTGGCGGGGACACCCATCGAACGTGACAGGTCGGAGCCGGCCCCGAGAAACAGCGCGCCGACACCGGGGACGCCGGCGATCCGGTCGAGGTTCTCGAGGCCTTCCACCGACTCGATCATGATGACGGCCAGCAGATCGCCGTCGGGGTTCAATGGCCACACGTCGGCGCGCCGTTCGTACTCGGCGGCACTGACACCCCAGGCGAAGCTGGCGGCCGCGGTCGAATAGCCGCGGATGCCGACCGGCTCTCGCCGCGCGGCGCCACGCATCGGCGGGTACCGCATCGTGCGCACCGCGATCACGGCCTGGTCCCTCGTGCCGACGCCGTTGAAAATCACGCCCATCAGCCCGATGTCCAGCGCCTGCTTGACGACCCACTGGGATTGATCGGCCTCGGGAGGAAACCGCGCGAACAGCGCGACGTTCGGCTGCGCGCTCCTTTTCGCGACGATCGCGGCCTTGTCGGTGAGGCCGGCCAGGAAGATCGCCAGACCGGGAAAGTCGAGCGGGCTGTGCTCCATGTCGGCGTAGACGAAATCGACCGGCGCACGCGCCGTCTCGCGGGCGTGTGCCAGCGAGAGGTCGCCGGTATTGATCAGGCCGTAGACCGTCCTGCCCGCGGCCAGCTTTGCAATCACCGGGTTGAGGTGACCGGCGGATTCCTGTGCGGTGGCCGGCATGAGGAGGCCCGAAGCGATCAGGATGGTGGCGGAGAGGCGTCGCATGGCGGGAGCTTACCGCGCGCGAGGCCCAGCGCTCCAGGCGGCCGGGTTCTGGTTGAAGTACGACGCCAGGAACGCGTAGAGGTCGCGATGTCTGGCGGCAACGGCCACCGGGTCCTGGAAGAACGCCTCGACGGCAACCGCGAACAACTCGGCCGGGTTCGAGAGTCCATACGGATCGAGGACCGAATCGCCGCGCTCCAGACGTTCGCGCTCTTGTTCCATGAGAACGGTCCACCGCCGGACGCCGTCGTCGGGTAGATACGAGGGCACGCCGTCGAAGCTGGAGCGCGACAGGTCCAGCAGGTGCGCGAACTCGTGGAAGCCGACGTGGCTGGCGGGCAGGCCCGTGCCGGCGAAACTCTCCTTCAGCGCGGGGTGCGACAAGACGACCACACCCCAGGCGTGCGCCTGGCCTGTAAAGACGGGGTCGGGGTCCAGCCCCGACGAAAAATCGCCCTCCGCTGATCGCGTCGAGGCGAACTGATAGTCCCGATCGAAGTGGTCGGGGTAGACGAGTACCTCGCGCAGCTGGTTCCACGTGTACCCGGGCCAGCCGGCGGTGAGTGTGATGGCCGATGCGGCCACCAGCAGCCGCGCTTCGCCGGTGAGGCGGGTCTCGACGGGTGTCACCTGCTTCTCAGTCAGGAAGACCTGAACCTGACGATTGAACTCCTCGCGCACGTCCGGCGGCAGGCACCGGTAGTGCGCCGATTGCCGCATCAGCAGGTCTCGCATCGGCCGCGGCAAGGGTTTCGCGCGCAACTCCCGTCGCCGTGTCGAAGCCGGCGCCAGGAGCCTCTGCGCCTGGGCCGCCCATGCGTTGAGCCGCGCCCAGACCCCCCGGATACGGATCGAGCTCACGTCGTCACGCGAGGCTTCCGCGACTCGGCGTCACGCAACCTCGAGGGCATCATGCCGCGATTGTGCCCCGAAATCCTGTGTTCGCCGACACAGGCCGACGACACTCGCTCTGGCGCGGCTCAGGTCGTGTCGCGGCGAGGTGAGTTCGCCGCGCAGGGCCGTTCGCGCGCGCGACAGGCGTGACATCACGGTCCCGATCGGTATTCCGATTGAGTCGGCCAGCTCACGGTACGTCAAGCCCTCGAGTTCACGCAGCACGAGGACGCGGCGAAGCGGTTCGGGGAGGCGGCACAAGGCCTGCCTCAGCGCTGCCGCATCGTCGATCCGAAGCAGGAGCGTTTCGGGATCCGCGTGCGGCCACTCGCGAGTGTGATACTCCTCGTCGAACTGCGCGGCCGTGGCCGTGTCGCCGCGCCGGCGGCCGTAGCAGGTGTTGCGGACGATTCGGAGGAACCACGCCCTGGCATCGCCGCCGACAAAGGTCCGGAAGTGGCGGAAGGCCCGCAACGACGCTTCCTGAACAGCGTCCTCCGCATCGTGCTCGTCGCGAATGAGCCAGCGTGCCAGCCGGTTCGCGGCGGCGAGGTGCGGGAGAACGACCTCGTCGAAGCTGTCAGCGGTGGCCGGCAGCGCCGCACGACCATCGCGCCGGCTACTCATCGAGCGCTCCAAGGATCTGCCGGAGCCCCTGTTCGAGCGTGCCGTACAGGAAGCGGAACCCGAGGCCGCGCAGGCGGATGTTGGACAGCACGGCATCGCTCTGCCAACAGTTGGCCAGCGCCGTTCCCACGACGAGCGGCGCGAGCGCGGCCGGTATCCGCCAGACGCGAAGCTGGCGATGGGCCAGCCGGGCGAACGCAACGGCGAACTCCTCGAGCCGGATGGGATCGTGGTTGGCCACGAAGTACCGGCCACCGGACGCGCCGTGCTCGGCCAGATGAATCAACGCACGGGCGCAGTCCTTCACATGGATCGGTGACAGCCACGGTCCCGTCCTTCCGAACATGAGCACCCGGCGTCCGGAGAACACCGGCTCGATCACGCGTTGACGAAACCAGCCGCCGTTGCCGTAGACCCATCCGGGAAAGGCGCTGACGATGGGATGTCCGGCCACCACGTAGCCCTCGATCTGCTCGAGTGCGGGCGCGAGGTGACGCCCCCAGGCCGAGGGCCGCAGCAGCGCGTCTTCGGTCATCGGCTGTGGTCCGCCCGTTGCGGTGCAGCTGGTTTCCGCCACGTAGACGATCCGCCGCGTCACCCCTGCCGCTACCGCGTCGAGCAGGTGGGCATCCATCCGGAGGCGGGCGCTACCCATTGCGGCGGCGCTTCGCGCGCCCACGCGGCGCCCGGGCACGACGTGCGGCGGAACATGGAACACCCAGTCGGTGGACACCTGGTCCTGCCACGAGCCCGGCTCGAGCAGGTCGCCGATGACCGGCGTCCCGCCGGCGCGCCGCACGCGCGCCGCTGCCTCCGCGGAGCTCGCCAGGCCGAAAACGCGGTGGCGCCGTGCGACGAGCGCCTTCACCAGTTCCCCGCCGACGAAACCGGCAGCTCCAGTGACAAATGCCGTCGCACGCGTCTCCGTGGTCATAGGGCCAGTGTGCGCCGCCAACGAAATGACGCCCACCGACAAAGCCCGCACAGTATTCGTACGAGGGCCGTACGAATGCGCGGGACGGCGAAATCCGGCCCGCGAATCAGGGCAACGGCCGCTGGACGGCAGTAAGATCGCCGGGTAATGCAACCCGGCCCTCACGGGTCGTTCGGCGCGCAGCTGAAGGCGCTCCGCGAGGCTGCGGGCTTCACTCAGGAAGAGCTCGCCACCATCGCCGGTCTCTCAGTGCATGGCGTGAGCGCGCTCGAACGCGGCGAACGGCGTCGGCCCCACGTGGAAACCGTGCGCGCGCTGTGCGGTGCGCTCGATCTCACCGGTGCGAGTCGAGACGCGCTGCTGCGCAGTGCGCGGGCGCCCGTCGTTCATGTGGCGGCCGACGAGCTCGGCGCACTGTCGCTCCCGCTGCCGCTGACGGCCCTGCTGGGTCGCGACTCCGACGTGGAGACGCTGCAGCGGTGGCTCGCCGATCCGGCCGCCCGGTTGATCACCTTGACCGGACCCGGCGGCGCTGGAAAGACGCGCCTGGCGCTCGAGATCGCCCACACCATCGCCGCCGATTCGCCGTCACGCGTCGCGTTCGTCTCGCTGGCGACCACACGCGATTCGTCGTTCGTCGCATCCGTGATCGCGGAAGCGCTCGGGCTGTCGGACGTGATCGCGGTCGATCTGCCGGCCCGCGCGCGAGGTGCGTGCGGCGATCGTCCGACGCTGCTCGTGCTCGACAACTTCGAGCAGGTGCTGGACGCGGCACCCCTGGTGGGGGAGTTGCTGGCAGCGGTCGCGGCGCTGCGGATACTGGTCACGAGCCGCGCGCCGCTCCGCGTGCGCGGAGAACGCGAGTACGCCGTTGGGCCTCTCGAGCTGCAGACCGGGTCCGAGGGGCTGTCGCCGGCCGACCTCGCCCGCTGTCCAGCGGTGCGCCTCTTCCTGGAGCGGGTTCGCGACGTGCAGCCCGGGTTCCGGTTGACTGCCGCCAACGGCCCTGCCGTCGCGGCGATCTGCCGGCGGCTCGATGGCTTGCCGCTGGCTCTGGAACTCGCGGCTCCCTGGATGAAGGTGCTGACCGTGGACGGGCTGCTCCGGCAGCTGGAGCGCGACGTGCTCCTGTCCTCGGTCGGCGCGCGCGATCTCCCCGAGCGCCAGCAGACGATCAACGCGACGGTCGCGTGGAGTCATCAGCTGCTGCAGCCGAGCGAACAGCGCGCGTTCCGCCGCTTCGGGGCGCTGCCAGGTCGCTTTCCAATCGAGGCGGCTGCCGCGGTCCTCGGCGGCGGCGACGACGCACTGGCCGCGGCCGCCAGCCTCATCGACAAGAGCCTGCTGCTGCGGGCCAAGACGTCGGTGCCGGCACGGCCGATGTACCAGATGCTCGAAACCGTCCGCGCCTACGCGGCGCTCGAGCTCGCGGCGTCCGGTGAACGCGACGAGGCGTTCGAAGGGCTCGCCGCGTACTGCACCTTCGAGGCCGCCCGTGCCGGCAAGGGGCTGATGGGCGCGGCCCAGGTCGAGTGGCTGGACCGCGTGCGCGACGACATCGACAGTTACCGCGCCACGCTGGCCGGACTCATCGCACGCGGCCGGCCGGAAGAGGCGTCCGACATCGCGTGGGCGCTGAAGTACTTCTGGCTGATTCGCGGACATGCGGCCGAGGGGCTGCGATGGTACGAGCAGATCCTGAAGCTGCCCTCGCTGCCACCAGGCGCCGAGTCGAAAGCGCTGCTCGGCGCCGCCGGGCTGTGGTGGACGCAGGGTGCGCTCGATCGCGCACGCCCCGTGCTCGACCGCGCCCTGACGCTCGCTCACAGCGTCGGCGACCTGGAAACAGTGGCGCAGGCGGAGCACGTGTCCGGTCACGTGGAGCATGCGCTCGGCAACCACGACGTGGCGCGCGAGCGGTTCACGCATAGCGTCGCGCGGTTCCAGGCGCTCGGCATCCCCTCGGGTACCGGCAATGCCTTGAATGGAATGGCGGTGCTGACGCTCGCGACCGGCGACGCCGCCCAGGCGGAGGAATTGCTCGATCAGGCAACCGCGATTCTGCGTGAGGCCGGCCCGTGGTTCCTGACCTGGGCCCTGTACGTGCGGGCGATCCTGGCGGTGCGGCGAGGCGACGCGGAGCTGGCCATTGCGTTGATGCGTGAGAGCCTGACGCGCGTGCGCGAGCTCCATGACAAGTTCGCGTTCGTCTACGCGCTGGTGCCGCTGGCGGCCGCCGCCGTGCTCAAGGGCGACGATGCGTGGGTCGCGAGAATCCTCGGCGCGCGGGATGCCGTGACGGAGCGCACCGGGGTGACAGTCTCGGACAAATCGGTGCAGGACCTGCGGAATCAGGCGGAACGTGATTCGCGCGCGCGCCTCGGACCCGATCGGTGGGCCATCGCCTACGCCGCCGGACGTACCAGCTCGATCGATGCGTTGCTGAACGACATCGACGGCTCGCCCCGGAGATCGCAGCAGCCGCTCGGGAAGCGGCGGCGCCGCCCGGCGGAATCGTAATCAGAGCTGGTGATGCGCTGCGTCGGGGACGCGGACATTCGTCCGCGCCTCCCTTGTTCGCGATGATACGGGTGCTGACCGCCGTCATCGGACGTGTGGCCTTTCAGTACGGCAGCGCGGTGCCGGGATCGACGCTGGCGCCCCCACCCTGCAGCTGACCGCGAATCGCCCCGGCGGGATTCAGGCCCGTGTGGACGTTGAAGTAGTGCCCCGCGGGGTTGGCCAGGATCGCCGCTGCCCGGTCAGCCGGGATGCTGATTCCGTTCTTGGCGATCGACCCCCTGCCGTCCACCAGCGTCAGTTCACCGGCGGAGAGCCCGGCGCTCACGAAGATGCCGCCGTTGGCCCCCGCCGCGGCGTTGTGAATGTGCGCGTCGGTAAACGTCGTGCCCGGCTGAAAACCCGCGACGCTGATCTGAACGTTCGCGGTGGCCGACGTGATGGTGCCGGTGCCGTCCTTGATCGCCGTCAGGGCAATCGTCGCAGTGCCGGAGCCGCTTGCGTCCGCGTTCGTGATGGCGGGCACTTCGTTCGCGGGCGAGAGCGGCACGGTGAAGGTCGTCGTCGTGCTGGTGCCCGGTGATGGCGACGGCGACGATGGCGACGAGGGAGTCGACTCCGAGCATCCGACGGCAAGAACGCTGAGGCCGACGATCAGTGCTGACATTCGATACATGCTTGCTTTCCTCCAGGAATCGCTCAGAAGAATTTCCGGGCGAGGTTGAAGCCGAGGTAGAGACTGTCCGGAGAGCCGCCGCGTGCGAGCTGTCCGAACGTCGTGCCCTGGCCGTTGTTGAAATTGAGTTGAAACAGGTGTCCGCCGGCCTGCTTTTCGATGGCGAATCCGTACGCCGCCGTATCGGGACGGTAGCCCCCGACCCGAGGTGCCATCTCGGCGACGACGTACACCGTGGAACTGATGCGCGCGCGTCCGCCGACTCCGACGACGACGGTGTCGCGATCGACGTTCAGCAGCGCGGCGGTGTTGTGCACCCACATCGGCGTCGCGTAGAGAGCCAGCCGATTGCGGGCGTGTCGAGAGACCACGACGCCCAACGCCGGCGAGTAGCGTTCCTGGAAGTTGTCCGTGCCTTCGATCGAAACGAGCGCCGACAGCGACACCGGCAGCGCACCATGCTGGCGCACCGCATCCCACTTGCCATGGAACTGGAACGCCTTGTCGATGGCGGTGCGGTAGACGGCCGCCTGGAGCCGCCGCGCGATGCCGAACCGGTACTCGAAGCCGACCGCCGCACCTTGATCGAGCCCGAACAGGTTGCCGGCGTTGCCGCCGAGTGTGCCGCGCCGCAGATTGCCGTTGAACCGGTGCGTGAGCTGGAAATTCGATGCGTGGCGAGGCAGCCGTAACGTGGACGGCAGGTTGAGGACCCGGAAATCGGGCTCGGCCGCCACCGGCGCCGCGTCGTCCTCCTCGGCCCCGGCATCGGCCACGGCCGTCGAGTCGTCCGGCGGCGGAGTGGCCGTCGCCGCCGGTTGTTGAGCGGCGGTTGCCGCCGCCAATCCGAAGAACAGCGCGGCCGCCGCGACCAGCGGCCGCCGAAAGGTTGTGGCAAACATGAGCGCTCCTTGAAATGTCGATTACGTTCCCGGCGTGACGATCAGCCAGGCCTTCATGCGGCTGTGCCCGATGCCGCAATACTCGGAACAGGTGACGCGGTACGCTCCGGCCTTCTTCGGCGACAGCTCGATCACGCTGTGGCCGCGCGCCGGAAGGCGCGCATCCAGGCCGAGCTCCTTCACCTGAAACCCGTGCGCGCTGTCCATCGAGCGGACGTTGAGGCGCACTCGTTCGCCGACCCGCACCTCGATGCGTTCGGGCTCGAACGCGAACCGGGAGAGCGCCACGTCGATGGTGCGGATCGGTTCCGGCTCCGTCGTCTGGGCGACGGCGAGAGACAGCGTGCCGAGCAACGCGCAGCCGACAATGTGCGACGCGGTGATCCGCGGGTTCGCTCGTGCGGTTGTCATGTTGAGAGTCTGGAGCGCGGTGGCGGCGGCGGCCACCCACAGCACTCGCACACGGCCCGTACGCCGCCCGTACGCGACGGCGGTACAATCGAACGCGTCATGACACGTCGCGCTCCGCTGTCCTTTGGGGCGCAGCTCAAAGCGCTCCGAGAAGCGGCTGGCTACACGCAAGACGAGCTGGCGACCATCGCCGGCCTGTCGGTGCATGCAGTGAGCGCGCTCGAGCGGGGCCAGCGGCGCCGGCCGCATGTCGAAACCGTGCGCGCACTGTCGGCCGCTCTCGACCTGACCGGCGAGACGCGCGACGCGTTCGTCAGCGGGGCGCGCGCGGATGCCGAGCGCAGTGGATCCGATGAACCGGGCGGCGGATGGCTGCCGCTGTCGCTCACGCCGCTGCTCGGCCGCGATGACGAGTTGCATATGCTGCGCGGCTGGCTCGCGGAGCCCACGGTGCGCCTCGTCACGCTCACCGGGCCCGGCGGCGTGGGAAAAACCCGGCTGGCGCTGGAGATGGCCCGCAACGTCGCCCGCGATGAGCCCGTGCGTGTCGAGTTCGTGCCGCTCGCCGCCATTCGAGAGCCCGCACTGGTCGCCCCGAGAATCGCCGAGGCGGTCGGGCTGGCTGACACCACGGCGCCGGACCTCGCGACGCGCCTGCGCGCCGCGTGTGCGGATCGGCCGACGCTGCTGGTGCTCGACAATTTCGAGCAGGTGCTCGAGGCCGCGCCGCTCCTGGCCGAGCTCTTGTCGTCGGCCGGTGCGCTTCGGCTCCTGGTCACGAGCCGCGCGGCGCTCCGCCTGCGCGGCGAGCGGGAGTGCGTCGTCGGGCCACTGCGGCTGGACGCGGATGCGGAGGCGACGTCGGCGGAGGAGGCGACGCGGTCGCCGGCCGTGCGGCTCTTCCTCGACAGAGTGCGGGACGTACAGCCGGACTTTCAGCTCACAGCTGCCAACGCGCCCGCAGTGGCGGCGATCTGCCGGCGCCTGGATGCGTTACCGCTCGCGTTGGAGCTCGCCGCGCCCTGGATGAAGGTGTTGACGGCCGAGGACCTGCTCGGACGACTGGAACGGGACGCGCTGTTCTCGGCCGGCGTGCCGCGTGATCTGCCGGCGCGGCAGCAGACGATGAACGCGACGGTCGCCTGGAGCTATCAGCTGCTCGATCCGGCCGAGCGGCACGCGTTTCGTCGCTTTGGCGCGCTGCCGGGCCGTTTTCCGCTCGACGCGGCCGCCGCAGTCCTGGCGGGCCGGGAGGAACCCGCCGGCGAGAGCGACGCGCTCCGCGCCGCCGCGGCGCTGATCGACAAGAGCCTGCTGGTACGAGCCGCGGCCTCGGTAGTGGCCACGTGCCCGCTCTACGAGATGCTCGAAACGGTGCGGGCGTACGCCGCGCTCGAGCTGGCAACATCGGGTGAGCGCGACCACGCGATGGAGGGGCTGGTGCGCTACTGCGCCACCGAGGCGGCGCTGGCCGCGTCGGGGCTGGTCGGCCCGGCGCAGGTCGAGTGGCTCGATCGCGTGCGCGAGGATCTCGAAAGCTACCGTGGCGCCCTGGCGTGGTTGATCGAGCGAAACCGCGCCGCGGAGGCGGCCGACATTGCAGGGTCGCTGATGTTCTTCTGGCTGATCCGCGGCCACACGGCCGAAGGCCTCCGGTGGTACGAACGGGTGCTCGAGCGGCCGGCGCTGGTGCCGGCGGCCGCGTCGAGGGCGCTTCTCGGATCAGGCGTCATGCGGTACGCGCAAGGTGATCTCCAGACGGCACGAGCGGTCCTCGGGCTCGCGCATTCGACGGCTGCAGCCGCCGGCGCGCTGGAGATCGTGGCGCAGGCCGAAGGCATGCTCGGACACGTGGAACATGCGGCGGGCCACATCGATGCGTCGCGTGAGTGGTTCACGCGCAGCTTCGAGACCTTCCAGTCGCTCGGCGTTGCGTGGGGTATCGGGCACGCGCTGACCGGCCTCGCCCGCGCCGCCATCGCGGCTGGTGAAGGCGCACGGGCGGAACGGCTGCTCGACGAGGCCGTTGCGACGCTGCAGGAGGCGAGCCCCTGGTTCCGGTCGCTGACGCGGAATCTGCGCGCCATCATGGCGATCAGACGCGGCAACGCGGACGAGGCTCTGGCCTGGGTGCGGGACAATCTTGCCGAGCTCCGCGAACTCGGGGACAAGTTCGTGTTCGTCTACACGCTGGTGCCGCTCGCCGCGGCGGCGGCGCTCAAGGGCAACGACGCCTGGGTCGCGCAGATCATAGGCCTGCGGGACGCGATTACGGAGTCCACCGGGGCGGTGGTCGTCGACCAGTCGACGCACGATCTCCGGGAACGCGGTGAACGCGCGGCGCGCGCGCGTCTTGGGAGCGAGCGGTGGGCCGTTGCCTACGCCGCGGGGCGCCGTAGCGAGCCGGAGGACCTGTTGAAGGAGATCGAGGCCGCGCTGGGCGACGTATCCGCGACGCGGTGAGGCCTTCCGGCCGGCAGGTCTGGTTGCGCCCAGAAGCGGTGCATCGCCACGACGTCGCCTGCCGTGAACATCCAGTCGAGCGGATGATTGCGGCGCACCTCCTGCTCGGTCCACGTGGCGCGCATCAGCCCGCACGGGGCGTGGCCGGACGTGCGCATCAGCAAGTGCCCGATCTCGTGCGCGGTGGCACGCCCGAGCAGCACCGCGGCGTCAGTGCGTGCGGCCATCGACAGCTCCTCGATTTGATCGACGTACACCGTG
>Ga0079218_10000227_pt1 | contig 14809 bp, 10 predicted proteins | sample NCCompost_FD_77181 | JGI IMG/M metagenome (GOLD analysis project Ga0079218, IMG submission 77181) | Agricultural soil microbial communities from Utah to study Nitrogen management - NC Compost | ecosystem: Environmental > Terrestrial > Soil > Agricultural land | place: USA: Utah | collected... | reverse complement strand
GCGGAGGCCGGAGTCGCAATCGGGATTCAGCCTCTGATCCGTCGCCGTGAGCTCCTGGAGGTACTGATTGGGCTCGAGCACCGGGACGCTGACCTCTTTGAGGACGGTGCCGGCAGGTAGCGGCGCGGCAGCGCGGCGCGGCCCGCGGCGCCGGCTTCGGCGGCCGCTCACCTTGTCGCGGGGCTCGCCCCCGTCCGCTGACGCCTGCCACAGCAGCACCCCGTCGCGCTCGATCAGTGACACGTCGCGATAGCCCGACTGCCGGTCGTCGGCCAGACGCCCGCGCCGCCGGCGCACCTCGCGGACGTTGACTTGCAGCGAGCGCCGCTCGTGCGCGTCCACCACGTCGAAGCTCTCGCCGTGCGCGTCGATCAGGCTCACGAACGAGTCGAAGCTGGCGCGGCGCCGGTGCACCGTCACCGGCGGGCTCCGGCGTCGGGGATGATCGGCAGCGGCGTCACGGCCGGACTCGCCGTCCGCGCCAGGTGGATGTCGAGCAGCGAGTCGAACTCCTCCTCGTCGCGAAGGTTCGCCGCCCCTTCCTTCAACGCTTCTTCAAACGAGAAGTCGAAGCACAGCCCGGTGGCCTCGAGGAAGCGAAGCTTGCGCCGTCGCAGGTACTGGCGGACCTCCAGGAGCTGCTGCGAGGCGAGCCGCCACCCGTACTCGTCCACCAGCGGCACCGACGAGATTCGCGTGTAGCCGCCCACCTCCATGGGCGTGGACTTCGGCAGGTTGTCCACTCGCGTGAACTCCTCGTGATCCGCCGAGTTGCGCCAGTAGCCGACGAACGCATGGCCGCTCAGCAGCACGATGACCGGATAGACGTCGATGTACTCGAGGCACGACGCCAGCAGCAGCGCCAGATCGACACACGTGCCGGAATTCGACCCGATGACCTCGGACGGCGTCCGCAGACGCTGCCCGCGCTCGGAGTACGCCGGCGGCGGATTGATGTAGAGCAGCTTGAAGTCGTTGACGAGCGCCGCCCAGATGGCCTGCACCTGCAGGTCCACGAACTCCGCGGGCTCGACCAGGCTGTCGTCCACCGACTGATAGCCGTCGAAGCCGGCGGTGGTGTCGTCGAGCAGCGTGACCAGATGGCGGCGCGCCACCGACACGATTTTCGCCACCGCCGGATCCCGCGGCAGGACGAACGAGGGGAGCCAGGGATTCTGATCGGTATCGTCGAACCACTCGTCCACAGGGAGGAGCCGAATCGCCTTCGTCGATTCGTGGGCAATCCGATCCTTCCACTTCACCTGGGTGTAGATCGTGCTCTGCACGCCTTCCCGAAGCGACCGCAGGAGTGGTGCGGTCAGCGGCAGCCGCACGGCGTCAACGAGCGACAGCTGCGACCTGTCGAGCAGCGGCTCCGTGTGGCGGAACGGCTGCGACCCGTCGCCGACGTTCATGTCGACGGTGACCGACACCTGGTCGAGCGCGAAGTCCACGAGCTTGTTCAGCGCCAGCTTGTCCATGAACGGGCGGCCGTTGTGCAGCAGCGAGTAGTTGATCTCGGACGGCGCCTCCACCTCTACCTGCAGCAGCTCGCCCATCGGCAGGCTCGCGGCCACCTGGGCCTGTTTCTCGGTGGGAAGCGCGGCGGCGGGTACTTCGCCCTCGGAGTCGTCGGCCCGTTTCATCAACTGTTTCGACCGGCCACCGAGCGCCGACTGCCCGAGCCACAGCACGATGCCGGTCCCGTACAGTTCCTCGCTCCGGTGCCGCAGCCCTTTCCACGCCGTTTCGAAGGCGTACGGCAGGTCGGACGGGTCGCCCTCGCGATACCAGCCGCGGTAGAACTCCTGGAAAAAGAGCTCCGCCAGCTCGTCGTTCACCTGATCCTGAAAGCCCACCGCGGCATGCGCGCCGCGACGGACGCACTCCACCGCGGTCCGCGCGCTCGAGTAGTACAGGTTGCACGTGACCACCCACGGCGCATGCAGCCGGTCGGGCACCAGGGCCTCGGCGAGCTGCTCCGCCGATACCGGCACTTCGGCTTGCTTAATGCCGCACACCACCATGCCGTCGGGAATGGGCGGCCGCGGCGGCAGCGCCTCCGCCTTGGCCGGGGCCGCGGCGCGCCGGCGCCCGCCCGCGCGTTGCTGGCTGAGGAACAGCCGCCGTTTCTTCGCGGCCTTCGTCTGCGCGTCGTCGTAGATATCGTCGGCAATCTGCACCGCTTGATGGTTGTCGATGCCGGAGACGTGGAGGACTTGAGGGCGGAGCCTCTGCATGCGGTGCTTGATGCGGTGCAACGGCTCTGTGTTCGACACGTTCCAGCGCACAGAGGGGCGGGTCATGCCCTGTTCCGCCCATCCGGGCTCGCGTGTCGCCGCCTCGAGCCGCTCGCGCTCGCTCCGGAACGAGTAGTACCCATCGAGGCGACCGGGGGCGCTCTGCAGGAAGACGTAGTTGGTGCGCTTGCTGCGGTCCTTCGGAATCTCGCGCGAATGGGGCAACAGCCTGGTGATCAGGAGCGGGTCGGCTCTGCCGGCGTCCGTCGTGGCGGCGCTGAGCACGAACTCCCATGGAAAGGCCGTGGCCGCCGCCTGCAGGCGGCTCAAGGGCGATCCGGGAGGACCGAGCGTGATTTGAACCTCCACGTGGCGAGCGTCGCTGATGCGGTCGAGCGCCCGCTCCCGTACGCCGAGCCGCTTGAGATCCTTGCGCGCCCGTTCGTTGATTCGCGTGCGCTGATCCTCGTCGTTGCTCCACCGGCTCCGGTTCCGGATCGTGTACATCCACTGCGCGCCGAGCTCTTCGAGGGGCGCGTCGTTGGCGATCGTCGCGACGATCCCTTTTTTCCCAAGGGCGACCTGCAGGATCGCGACGGGTGGCTTCCGGACAGAACGGGCGCGGCGCCGGGTGGCTTTTCTGCTCTTCGCCATGGGATCTCCGGACACACCTGCCGCGATTGCGGCCGGGGCTCACCGGCATAAACGTTCGAGAGGCCGGATTCGAACAGCTGTCGTGGTCTTCCTGGGCCGGCCAACCGGCCGGAGCCGACGGCCGGCCGACAGGGCGAAGGGCGGAGCGACGGCCCACATTGAGCGATGCCGTGCAGTCGCGGCTCGATTGCGTCGTACGCGAGACGCAAGGCCTCACGGCGCCGTCGGCCGCCAGCGCTCCGGTCACGGCGACCGCGACGCAGTTGATGCCCGAGGCGAAGACGCCGGGCGCCATCTCCACGCTGTGGAAGGACTCGAGCCTGCAGGGTCTCGAGCAGCTGTCGAACGAGCTCACGGCGATCCGATGGGCGTATCGAGTACTCCTCGACCGACCTCGAGGGCATCGGCGCGAACGCGTAGCAACAGCAGCCACCGCGAGGGCCGGCTGAAGCCGGCCCCTACTTCTTTGCCGGCGCGTCGCCCGAGCGGGGCGCGCGCGGCCACGTCGGGCTCGTCAGCTCGATCCGCCAGACGGGTCCGCCGACATAGAGCGCCTGCTCCGCTCTCACGAATGCCGGCGCGTCGCCCCCCAGGATCCACACGTGCGAGTCGGGGGGCTGCTTGCCGATGAGCGGCGCGATCAGCCCGCCGAAGCCGCCGACGTCCACCTTGATCACGTAGTGCGTGGCGCTCCGCCCGCGCCACCCGACCGTAAAGCGATCGGGCGTCGCGGCGGCGATCTCCAGTTTCACGAGCCGCGGCTTCGGCGTCGCCGCGACATACGAAAGCGACGACGAGGTCCCGGGGCGCACGTTCTTCAGCAGCGTCGAGACGAGGCCGTTCGCAACGTCCGGCGGCAGCTCCAGACGCTCGGACTCGGTCTTCCCCTCGCCCTCGTCGTCGGTGTAGCGCACGGTCACCTGCCCCGTGCCGGTGTCGATCGACATCTCGAGCGGGCGCGGAAACGACGCGCCCCGCTGCACCAGCCGATAGCTGAGCAGCCGGAACTGATCGCGCTGCGTGTAGACGGCCGTCTCGTCGTGGAGTGAGCCGTCGCGGAACCGGAACGTGATCCGAGCGGTCACCTGCGCGCCGCTCGCAACTTGATTGAGATCGCCGTCGGCGATCGTCCGCCCCTCGAGAGTGCGAAGGGCGAGGAATCCGTGCACCAGCCCCTCCGTGTAGCGCACCGGCACCGGCTCCGCGCGCAGCTCGACGCCGCCGCTCGCGAGCGCGATGGCAGCGAGGAGACCGACGAGTCGGTTCCGCGCCGCGATTCCTGAGAACGCGCGACGCCACGGCCGCGCTGTACCAGCTCTGCCCGGCATGCGGCACCTCCAACGGCATCGTGCTGCAAAACGCCGACCTTGCGCAGAGCCGCCGCTGAGCGGTTCGTGTGCAGCCCGGGCCCGTATTTCGACGGGCCCGGGCTTACCATGTGGGCAGAGTTCGACTGCTGATGCCCGCCACCGACGCCGCGCCCGCCGAGCTCTTGCGGGCTCCCCTGTTCCACACCCCGGCCAACCCCTTCCACGATGCGCGGGCGCTCGTGTGCCACGAGGACGGCGGGCTGCTGGTCCGCGACGGCCTGATCGTGGCGAGCGGAGACTTCACCAGCGTGCGCGCCGCGCATCCCGACGCGACGGTCACGGACTGGCGGGACGGCTTCGTGCTGCCCGGGTTCGTCGACACGCACGTGCACTTTCCGCAGCTCCGCATCCTCGGCGGGCTGGGCCGCACGCTCCTCGACTGGCTGGAGCACGTGGCGTTGCCGGAGGAAGCGCGCATGGCCGACGTCGCGTACGCCACCGGCACGGCGCAGCGCTTCGTCCGCGCACTCGGCGCGCACGGCACGACCACGGCGCTCGTCTTCGGCTCGCACTTCAGCCCCGCCACCGCGGCGCTCTTCGACGCGGCCGAGGCCGCCGGCCTGCGCGTGATCAGCGGGCTCGTCGTCTCCGACCGCTACCTGCGGCCCGAGCTGCACCAGTCACCGCGCGACGCGCACCGCGACAGCACGGAGCTGGTGCGGCGGTATCACCGTCGCGGCCGCCTGCTCTACGCGGTCACGCCGCGCTTCGCGCTCTCGGCGTCCGAGCCGATGCTCGAGGCGTGCGCGTCGCTGCTCGCCGAGCACGACGGCCTGCGCGTGCAGACGCACATCAACGAGAGTCAGGCCGAAATCGCGGAGGTGCCGCGGCTGTTTCCGTGGGCGGCCGACTATCTGGGCGTCTACGAGCGGTTCGGACTCGCCGGCGCACGCACGGTGCTCGCGCACGACGTCCACCCGACCGACAGCGAGCTCGAACGCCTGGCGGCGGGAGGCACCTCGATTGCGCACTGTCCCAGCAGCAACGCCGCCCTCGGCAACGGCATCTTTCCCTTGCGCCGTCACGTGGACGCGGGCGTGCGGATCGCGCTCGGCACCGACGTGGGCGGCGGCACCGGCTTCGGCATGCTGAAGGAAGGGCTGCAGGCGCACCTGATGCAGCGCGTCGCCGCCGACGGCATGAACCTGGACCCCGCGCGACTCTGCTATCTGGCAACGAAGGCCGGCGCCGACGCCGTGGGGCTCGGAGAGGAGATCGGCGACCTGCAGCCCGGCAAAGCCGCCGACCTCGTCTACGTGCGCCCGCCCGCCGGCACGCCGCTCGCCGACGTGCTCTCACGGTCGCAAAGCATGGTGGAATCGCTTGCCGCCATCTTCACGCTTGCCGGCCCGGAGAGCGTGCGCGAAGTGCGCGTCGCCGGCGACGTGGTGCATCGCGGGCACGAGCCGTCGTAGCACGCGCCGTCGCAGGGGCCGCCTTCAGGCGGCCCGTCAGTTCTCCGACGGCTTCTCCACCTTGTCGATCACCACGACTTCGACGGGCGCGCGCACCGGATCCATCTTCAGACCGAGCTGTTCCGGGAGCGCGGTGAAGAGGCCGGGCGGCGCGTTGGGGTCGTTGGTCGGCGGCGGCACGCGTGCACCCATCGACGCGAACTGCGACTCGTCCGGCGTCCAGCGCAGCTGAAAGTCCCATTTGCCCGTCAGCCCCGTCTTGTCGACCACCGGACGATCGAGTACCGCCGACTGCATCACGCCAGCGAAGTCCGCTATCGTCGCGTTGGTGACCGGCAACACGCCGAGCCCACGGAAGATGAGACCCGGCAGGCCATTTGGATTCGTGTCGTTCCTCGTCAGCTTGTGACCATTGGGGCCGACGACGATCGCGTAGACCGGCATCTCGCGCGGCTCGCGGTGGAACGTGAGCTTGAAGCGATCGGTGAGCAGCTGCCGGATCATGCCGCGCAGCTGCGCGATGTTCGGCACGCCTGGCGCCTCGGGCTGGCCCGTCACGTCATACTTCTGCGTGGCGGCCCAGTCGGGTCCACCGGTAATCTGCTTCTCGTGCAGATCGTACGCAAACGTGATCAGGTTGTTCAGCGTCGTGTTGATGGTCAAGACCTGGCGGCCCCGGACGGTGAACAGCCTGCCGGGCGTGTCCGGGTTACTGAGCTTGATCGTCGCGACCTCGAACACCGTCGGCGCGTTCGCGGCCATCGGTCTCGGCGGCTCGGGAATCGCCCACGCGGTTTCGGGCGTCGCGCGCGCGAGCGTGGTGGTGATGGGATTGCCGCCCTGAGTGAAGGTGCCGGCGATCGAGTTGCCATCGGCGCTCAGCGACCCTTCGAAGGTGACGCCGATGCCGGCCACACCCAACCGGACCACCGACCCCTGCGCGGCGACGGTTGCCTGAATCCCCTGACCGCCCTGGTCGATGCTGTGCATGACGGCGCGCAGCCCGCCGCCGTCGGCGGCGCTGATGACGAACACGATCCGCAGCGAACGTCCGCCGGCTTCCAGCGTGCCCTGCCAGTTGCCGGTGAGGCTCTGCGCGTGGGCAGCACCCGCCGACAGGACCACGAGCGCGACGACCCAGCGCAGCAATGTCTTCATGAGGGATCTCCTCTTCGCAATACGGCCGTGGTCACAATACCAACAATGTAGAAGATATCACTAACGGGCCAAGATCGGCGTCATTCTACCCCGTTCGACGGAGGCGGCTGCCGGGACGTAAAATGCGCCGATGCGACTCCTTGTTTCTGCTGCCGCCGTCTCCGGAATCGTGGCGTTCGTGGTGTCGAGCGGCTCGCCGCTCGCGGGCCAGGCCGCGCGCGCCACCCCGCCCCCGCTCGTCATTACCGCGTTCGGCGGAAAGCCGGTGGACTACAAGGCGCCGCGGACGCCGTGGGGCGACCCGGACCTCCAGGGCGTGTGGTCGAGCGACGACATGGAGAACATCGGGATGGCCGCCGGCGGCGGCCGCGGGGGTCGCGGAGGCGCGCCGCAGGCGACGCCGGGCCAGCCCCCTCCGCTCTATCTCGACGACGCGGCCCTCGCGGCGCGGAAGGCCCAGGTCGACAACGCGGCCAAGCAGCGCGACACCGCGGCGGAGAGCAGCTTCCGCTTCGACTATGCCCGTCGCGTCTTCCCGCAGACGCGCCTGATCGTCGATCCCCCGGACGGTCGCCTGCCGGCGATCAAGGTGGACCAGCAGGCGCGCCAGATGCCGCGTGGCACGTACGGACCCGGTCCGCTCAACTCCTGGGAGGACTTCTCGCTCTACGAGCGCTGCATCACGCGGGGCCTCGCCGGGTCGATCCTGCGCGTCATCTACGGCAACGGCAACCGCATCGTGCAGGCGCCGGGCGTCGTCGTCCTCTCGTACGAGATGCTGCCCGACTCGCGCGTCATCTACACGGACGGCCGCAAGCACCTCAACTCGTCGATCAAGCAGTACCTCGGCGACGCGCGCGCGCGCTGGGAGGGCGAGGAACTGGTCGTCGAGACCACGAACCTCACCGACCGGACGGCGATCGGCGTCAACGGCAACGGCGTGCGGCACAGCGAGCAGATGGTGATCACGGAGCGCTTCCGCCGCGTCGCCGACAACATCGTTCAGTATCAGGCCACGTACGACGACCCGGGGACCTACGAGAAGCCGTTCACGGTGTCGTTCCCGCTGACACCGCTCGATGGCGGCATGCTGCTGCCCTACGACTGCCACCCGGGCAACACGGCGATCTCGATGTCGCTCTCGGCCGAGCGCGCGGAAGATCGCGCGGTGGCGGCCGACGCGGCCAAGGGGATCGTCCGGCCGCGCCGCAGCGTGCAGGACGACGGCGCGGGCGTTGGCGCCGCGCTGCCGGGAGGTCGTGGCGGGGCCCCAGGTGGCCGCGGTGGCCGAGCGGGCGGGCCTCCGCCGGCGCCTGGCGCCGCCACCGGCGAGAACGACGTCGAGAAGTAGCTACTCGACCGGGTACGGCCCTTCGGTAAACGTCTCGGAGTGGTAGCCCTTCGACCCGATGCTCCGGGCGAGCGGGCTGCTCGCCACGCCCTCCGCGTCCACCAGTTCGAGAATCCTCGCGAAGTCGTACCGCGGCTGCCATCCGAGATCGCGCCGCGCACGCGCGTTGTCGTACACGCGGTCGATCCCCGGAAACATCGACCAGCCGCGTGCGGCATAGACGTCGCGGTGCCGCGGCACGCGGCGCGCGACCACTGACCGCGCGTCCGTCCGCAACTCGAGCAGGTCGTCGCGCGTGAACGGCGTCGTGGCGCTGACGATGTAGCGGCCGAAGCCGAGCGCCGGCGCCCGGTCGAGCGCCAGCAGATGCGCGCTCACCACGTCCTCGACGTCCACCCGCCGGTAGAGAAACTCGTTGGCCTTCGCGTTCAGGTCGGCGTACGCCTCGCGGGTTTCCTTGCGATCGTCCTCTTCCGGAAAGAAGCGCGAGGTACGCAGCACCAGGCACGGCAGCGCGGCCCGCTGGTGGAAGAGCTCGCACATATCCTCGGCCGCCACCTTGGTGACGCCGTAGATGTTCTTCGGCACGGGCATCACCTCCTCGGTGATCCACGCCGCCGGCGCGCCCGGCGGCGGCACCAGGGCGCGGCCGAACGCGCTGGTCGTGCTGGTGTAGACGAAGGCGCGCACGGGCGCCGCCGCCGCCTCTTCGAGCAGGTTCAGCGTGCCGGTGACGTTGGTGTCGACGAAGTCCTGGCGCGAGTGGGTAGCCACGTGCGGCTTGTGCAGCGTGGCCGCGTGCACGACGGCTTCGACGCCGTGCATGCAGCGGTGCACGAACGGGCGGTCCGCAATCGTCCCGACGTGATGCGTGTACGGCGACGGCCGAAGATCGACACCGATCGGCTCGTGGCCCACGCCTGGCAGCGTGCGCATGAGCGCCTCGCCCAGGTGCCCCGCGCTGCCGGTGACGAGGATTCTCAGGGCCGTGGCTCGGGCGGCGGCGGCACGATCCCGGTGGCCAGCGGCCAGTTCCCGTTGTACGGTGGCCAGTTCGGCACCGCCAGCGTGGCGGCCGGATAGAACATCGAGGTGTAGATCGTCTTGATGCGTCCCTCCTCGATGTAGAACCACTCGCTGAAAACGTTGCGCGGCGTGGGCGACCCGGGACGGCGGATGAACACGGCCAGCCCCAGCGTCACCTGGGCCTCCTCGTCCACCAGCGGAATCCGAGTGGCCACCACCATCGACAGGTTGAAATTGGCGAGCCCGCCCACGCAGTCATTCGACGACCCGCCGGGCGGCGGCCCCGCCGGGGCGCCGGCCGCGGCAGGCCGCGGCGCCGGCGGCAGGAATTTCCCGGCGGGCGCCGGCGATCCGTTCTCGGCGCGGCCGCAACCGGGGTGCGTGAGGGCCACCGTGTTGTCGTGCGACGTGATCGCGTCGAAGTAGCTCTGCGTCACCGCCACGAGCTCTTCGCGCGACAGACGGTTCGCCGCGGGCACGACCCGGTCGGGCGGCGGGTTGGCAATCAGGTAGTCGGTGTTGAGCAGGTTCGCCGGCGGGCGCCCGGGCTGCCGCGGCCCGCCCAGGCCGGGATCGTTCTCGCGAGCGATGTACCACTCGGCCTCGGTGAGCCTGCGGTTCTGCACCCGCAGCCGCACGGTGGCGAGGGCCACGGTCGAGCCTTCCTCGATGAGCCCGTAGTAGCCGGCCTGGCCGGTCACCGGGTCGAGGTAGCGGCGCTGCATCTTGCCGAGCCCGGTCACCGTCTTCCACACGCCGTTGCCGGGAGCCACGTTGACGGCGTTCTCGGTCTGCCGGAAGCCGACGATCAGCGGCGCCGCCTTCGGGTCGTGCTTGACCACGGCGCCGAGATACTGGTCCAGCATCGTGCGCAGGCACGCGCGGTCGCAGGCGGCCGGCGCCTGCGCCGAAGCCCGGCCGGCGGTCATGGCCACCGCAAGGCCAGCCATCATGACGATTTGCAGCAGTCGTCGTCCAGACATCGCTTCCCTCCGTGAGCCCCCAAGTCTAATGTAGAGGGCGGTCTTCAGGCCGCCCTGGCGGAACGTGCCACCCTGTTGTCACGTCATCTTCAAGCAGGAGGTTGCAGGACATGACCGGATCGAGCGCGCAGCCCTTCCAGGTGGTCCCGAATTCCGAGAGTCTCATCACGTGGACGAACGCGATCTACGCGCTCCACGCGATCAGCCTGGGCATCGGAGTGCTCGGCGCGGCCAGCGTGGTCGGCGCCTTTCTGATCGGCTGGCCGTCGATCATCGCCGTCATCCTCAACTACGTGAAGCAGTCCGAGGCACGCGGCACGTGGCTCGAGTCGCACTTCCGCTGGCAGATCCGCACGTTCTGGTTCGGCGCGCTGTGGTTCGGGCTGTGCGCGCTGTTCGTGATCTTCACGCTCGGGTTCGGCGTCTTCGTCGTGTGGATCCCGCTCGGCCTGCTGGCGCTCTGGTTCATCTACCGCATCGCGCGCGGATGGATGGCCCTGAGCAGCCGGCGCCCGATGTACACGTGAGTACGTAGTTGCGGGTCTTCAGACCCGCCCGTCGCAGGCGTAACTGAAGGTCCGCCTCTACGTACGGACTACTCGTAACGCAGCGCCACGATCGGATCGACCTTCGCGGCCCGGCGCGCCGGCATCCAGCAGGCCGCCACGGCCACGACGGCGAGGACGGCGACGACCGCGAGCTGCATCACCGGGTCGGAGGCGGACACGCCGAAGAGCAGCCCTTCGACGAGGCCGGTCAGCGCCAGCGATCCGGCCAGGCCGATCGCGAGGCCGGCCGCGATCAGCTTCAGGCCGTGGCGCATCACGAGACCGAGCACGTCGCGACCGTCGGCGCCCAGCGCCAGGCGCACGCCCATCTCGTGCGTGCGCTGCGCCACGCTGTACGACAGCACGCCGTAGAGGCCGATGGCCGCGAGCAGCAGCGCCAGGGCTGAAAACACCGCGAGGAGCCATGCGTTGAACCGCTCCTGCCCGGCCGACATGCCGATGCGTTCCTCGAGCGTGCGGACGTCGTAGATCGGCTGGTCCGTGTCCACCGACCGCACCGCGTCGCGAATGGCCGCTACGTACGGGCCCGGAGCGCCGTCGGTCTTCACCACCAGACGCGCCATGTTGAAGGGGCGCTGCGCGAGCGGCATGTAGACGAGCGGGCGCGCGGCCGCAAGCCCGGCGTGCTTCACGTCGGCCACGACGCCCACGATCTCGCGCATCGGCTTGCGGTCGCCGAACAGCAGCCACATGTCGAGCGCGAAACGCTTGCCGATCGGGTTCTGGCTGCCGAAGAACGTCCGCGCGAACGACTCGTTGACGATGACCACCGGCTTCGCGTCAGGTGTGTCGTGCTCGTCGAAGTCGCGGCCGGTGATCACCGGAATGCTCAGCGTGCGGAAGTAGCTGGGCTGAGTCTGGATCACGCCCGAGCGAGGCCGCGCGTCGCCGGTCTCGGGACGGCCTTCGATCTCCAGGTACGGGAAGATGGCGTCGGTGGACGGACCGCCGCGGTCCGGGAGTTGGAACCCCGCCGCGGCTCCGCGCACGCCGGGCACCGCCTGCAGGGCCGCCTGCAGCTGGTGAAACTTCTCGCCCGACTGCTCGAACGTGTACTTCTCCCACGGCCACGTGACCTCGAACGTCAGCACGTTGCGCGCGTCGAGCCCCTGGGCCGGCTGATTCAGCCGCCAGAACGTGGCGATGAAGAGCGCCGCGCCCATGAGCAGCACCACGGCCAGGGCGATCTCGGCGACCACGAGCGTGGCGCGCAGCCGTTGCGCCGCCGGGCTGTCAGACGCGGTGCGGCCTCCGTCCTGCAGCGCCGACGTCAAGTCCACCTTCGACGCGTGCCACGCCGGGGCAACGCCGAACAGGAGCCCCGTCGCCACCGACGCCACCAGCGTAAAGGCCAGCACGGAGCGGTCCACGCCGATCTCGTCGGCACGCGGCAAATCGCCCGGCACGAGCGCGACGAGCGCGTCCACTCCCCAGGTGGCGGCCAGCGCGCCGAGGCCGCCGCCGACGAGCGCCAGCAGCAGGCTCTCGGCGATGAGCTGCGCCACGATCCGCGCGCGGCTGGCGCCGAGCGCCGCGCGAAGCGCCATTTCACGGCGGCGATCCGTCGCGCGCGCGAGCAGCAGGTTCGCCACGTTCACGCAGGCGATGAGCAGCACGAAGCCGACCGCGGCGAACAGCACCAGCAAAGGGCGTGACACGCGTCCGACCATGTGGTCGGCAGCCGGGACGATGCGGACGCCGACGCCCGCGTTCGATGCCGGAAACTGCTGGCTCAGACGTGCGGCGTGGACGTCGAGCTCGCTCTGCGCCTGCTCGAGGTCCACGTCCGCGCGCAGGCGGGCGATCACTTCCCCGCCGCGCACGTTTCGGCTCTGGTCCGCGGGAGCGGCGAACTGCTCGGGCCCGAGCGTGGCCCAGAAGTCCACGGGCGGCGTCTGGATCGGAAACTGGAACCCCCGCGGCATCACGCCTGCGACGCGATAGCTGTTGCCGCTCAGCGTGACGCTGCGGCCGACGATCTGCGGGTCCGCGGCAAACCGCGCCGCCCAGAACTGGTGGCTGAGGACGATGGCGCGTTCCTGCAGCCCGTCGCGTTCGGCGCGATACGCCGTGCCGAGCGCCGGCGGCACGCCGAGCACGGCGAAGAGGTCGCCGTAGGTGACGATCACCTGCACGCGCAGCGGCTCGCCCCTGCCCGTCAGCACCATCTCGTAGCCGAACCACGACGCGGCCCCGTCGAGGGTGCGGCTCTGCGCGCGGAAGTCCTCGAAGTCGGCGAGCGACACCCACTGCGCGGTGGGGTTCTTGGGATCGGTGGACCAGAGCCACACCAGGCGGTCGCCGTCGTGGTACGGCAGCGGCCGGAACAGCACCGCGTTCACGACGCTGAAGACCGCCGTGTTGGCCCCGATCCCGAGGGCCAGCGTGAGCACGATGGCCGCGCTGACCCACGGCCGGGTCGTCAGGCTGCGGGCCGCGGACGAGAAGTCGCGGACGATTCGAGGCATGCGTCGGCGCCTTGTGCTGCCGGAAGTATCAAGGAACGTGCCGGCCGCGGCAAGCCGTCCGCCGCCAACGGTGCCGGCGGCGAATCGAGGGGTGTCCGGAGCCGGAACGCGCCCATCCCGGATGCGCGACACAATGGCACGTATGACGCGCTGGGGGCTCCCCCTCTACGGGCTGCTGTGCCTGATTTGGGGCTCCACCTGGATGGTCATCAAGGTCGGCTACGGCGGCCTGGGCCCGTTCAACGTCGCCGGCCTGCGGTTCGTCATCGCCGGCGCGTTGATGGCGGTCGTGGCACTGGCGACGCGGGCGCGATGGCCGACCGGACGTGCCGAGTGGCAGGCGATGGTGCTCGTCGGCCTGCTGATGTTCGCCGGCGACTACGGCCTCATCTACTGGGCGGAGCAGTACATCGAGAGCGGCCTGACGGCCGTGCTCTTTGCGACGTTGCCGCTGATGACGCTCTTCGTCGCGCGGGCCTATCTGCCCGGCGACCGGATCACGGCGGGCAAGCTGGCGAGCAGCGTGCTCGCCCTCGCCGGCACGGTGGCGCTCTTTGCCGATCGGCTGCGCCTCGACGCGGGCTCTCTCCCTCCGATGATCGCCGTGCTGGGCGCCGTGCTGTGCGCGGCCGTGGCCAGCGTCGTGAGCAAGCGGGATGCACACGACATCCCGCCGGCAACGCTGAACGCGACGTCGATGCTGATCGGGGCCGCGGCGCTGCTGCTGGCGGCGCTCGCCCACGGTGAAGGCTTTCGCCTGCCCACCGACGCCGCCACCTGGGCGGCGGTGTCCTACCTGGCGCTCGCCGGCAGCGTGCTTGCCTTCCTGATCTACTTTTCGCTGCTGAAGACCTGGAGCGTGATGAGCCTCAGCTTCATCTCGGTGTTCACGCCGGCCATCGCGCTCCTGCTCGGGTTCGTCTTTCTGCACGAGCCGCTGACCGCAGGGAAAGTGGGCGGCACCGTGCTCATTCTGGTGGCGGTGGCTCTCGCGAACCGGCGGTGACCCTACTTCGACGGCGGCACCACGGCGACCACGCGCACGGGCGCGCCGCTGCCGCCGCCGATCTTCATGGGCAGCGCGATGAGCAGAGCTCCCGTCGGCGGCAGCCGATCCAGCGAGGCCAGGTTCTCGAGCGCCGGGATGTCGCGCGCGTAGAGCGTGCGGTGCGTTTCGTAGAGCGTCGACTGACCGTAGTCGATGCTCGCCGTGTCGATGCCCACGGCCTTCACGCCGCGATTGGCCGCAATCCACGTGGCGGCGTCGGGATGCAGGCCGGGAAAGTGCAGCTTCGCCACCGCGGCGTCGCCGCGCTCGGCGGTGCCAAGATAGCTCGCGGCGTTTGGCCACCGGGTGGCGAAGCCGGTCTTGATCAGCAGGATCGACCCGTCCGCGATGCGGCCGTGCTGCTGTTCGAAGCGTGTCAGATCGTCCACGGTGGCCTGATAGTCGGCGTTCCCGGCGCTGGCCTGCGTCACGTCGATCACCACCGCGCGCGCGATGAGCGCGTCGAGCGGGATACGGTCTACCGTCAGGTGGCCGCGCGCGAAGTGCACGGGCGCGTCGATGTGCGT
>Ga0079218_10000226_pt1 | contig 14871 bp, 10 predicted proteins | sample NCCompost_FD_77181 | JGI IMG/M metagenome (GOLD analysis project Ga0079218, IMG submission 77181) | Agricultural soil microbial communities from Utah to study Nitrogen management - NC Compost | ecosystem: Environmental > Terrestrial > Soil > Agricultural land | place: USA: Utah | collected... | reverse complement strand
GAGATCGTCCGCGATGAAGAGTTCATCAAAGGCCGTTTAGATACCGGTTTCATTTCGCGGTTTTACGCGCGTCGTGAAGAGGCCGCAACTGAAGTCGACAATGCGTTGGAAGGCGATATCGCCACGATAGCTGCTGCGATTCATTACACGAGACAGCAACACGTTGCTTCCGCGAATCGCCCTTCGGTGAAAGAAACAGAAAGTCGTTGGAAGATTTCAGGGCGTATTGCGGGACTTCAGATTCAGAAACGAGAGCGGTAGGGGTCATTTCGTGTGTTTCGTGTGTTTCGGGTGATTCGTGGATTTCGTGGATTGCCCTTTTTGTTCAAGCGATAAAAGCAATCCACGAACTACACGAAACACACGAAGAAGGTTAATAGAGGAATAGCTTGAAACTGAAAGCTCAAATATCGGATACGACACACGAAATCTCGCTGTCTACTGGCGAGAACGGCGTAACTGCCGAAATCGACGGACGCCGTTACGAATTGGAAGTACGCGAGAGCGCCGGTGGAGTGTTGTTAATTAAGAATGGGACTTCTGTTTATCGATGTCGGGTCGAAGCAAGGCGCGAAACAGGAAAATACGAGGTGGTTTTGCGGGGCCAGGCCTTATTGATCAGCATCATCGATCCAAAACGCCTCCGCAGCAGCGAGAATGCCGCCGGTCATGGACACGGCGCTGCAGAGATAGTTTCACCCATGCCGGGCAAGGTAGTGCGCGTACTCGTTGCACAGGGAAACACGGTCGAGGCGGGCGCGGGAATCATCGTGGTTGAAGCGATGAAGATGCAGAACGAAATGAAAGCACCAAAAGCCGGCGTAGTGGTTTCAATCAACGTCGCACCCGGCGCCACAGTGAACGCTGGTGATGTCCTGGCGGTGATCGAATAGCTATCCGCAGATTACGCAGATTACACGGATTTAAAACCGAACATCACAAAGCTAAGAGGCTCTCCAAACCGCGGAGGCGTTCTAGCCTCTTAACTGCTTCGTTTTGAAATCTGCGTAATCTGTGTAATCTGCGGATAACCTACCAGGGTAAGAATAGTCAGCATACATATGGATTCTTCAAATAAAGATTTGCGCATACTCCTCTGGGACATCGATGGAACTCTTATCCGTTCCACCAAGGTTGGCTCGTTCAAGGACTACACGATTCCCATGTTGGAAGAAGTGTTTGGAACTGCCGGTCGACTACCTGAAATGAGAGTCTCGGGTATGACCGATTTGCAGATTGTCGGCGAGGCACTAAAGCACGAGGGCTTTACGCACGATCACATTCGGGAACGCGTGCATGATTTGCGCGAGAGCTACATGAAAGCCATGCACAAGTTCACCGGCAACGGCGAACCTGTGTTTGAAGTACTGCCGGGCGTGCGAGAAGTGTTAGGAGCAGTTAATGAACATCCGCGTTACCAGTCAGCTTTGCTGACCGGCAACATCGAACCGGCTGCCTGGTTAAAGATGGAGCTGATGGGTCTCGCTGAATTCTTTCCACTTCCCGGCGCGTTTGGCGACGAGTCACACGACCGCCGCGACCTGCCCACTTTGGCGGCCGAACGGATTCGAGGTCATCTCGGATTAGATCTCGCGCCGGAACAATTTATCGTGATCGGCGACACGCCTAACGACATAGGGTGTGCACAGCATTTCGGTGCCCGCTCCCTGGCAGTTCATACCGGACGCTTCTACAGCCTCGACGAACTTATCGAATGCAAACCCGACGCGTTGCTGCCGGATTTATCTGACCTCAATAAAGTAATGAACACGTTGGCCAGCCTATAGCGCGTGTGAATAAGCGTTCCACGCAAATGAAACTGTGTTTGGTGACGTTCAGCTAAGCAGAAACCGGGAGCGAAGCGGAGCGGAGCGACCGGGTCCACGTTGAAGAAGACTCTCCAACGGCCGTCTGTACTGCTTGTATGTGGTATTCAATCCGGACCCGGTCGCTCCCGGTTCTGCTTCGCGGTCGCTTTTGGTGTATAGTGCGCGCAATCTTCCCACTGAAATTCAGTCTTCCTGTTAACGTCTGCTGGTTCTAGAGCGTCCTTCAATCGTCTATTACTGTCTCCATTTTCGCCCCTTTCGGAGGTTTTCCATGAAGAAATTTGCGCAGCTCCTGACGCTCGCACTGCTGCTGAACACATCTCTATTCGTTCCCTCGACGCTCGGGCAGAAAGCAAGATCAGCCAAGTCGGGCACAAGCGCTAAAGCGGCTGCCCAGTACTCGAAGGCGCTTCAGCACTTTGACGAATTTGCGCGTAAGCAAATGGCGATAGACAAAACGGTCGGTGTAACTATCGGTTTCATGAAGGACGACTTCGTCTGGGTAAAGGGTTACGGCTACGCGGACCTGGAAAACAAGTCGCCTGCGAAAGCCGAGTCAGCATACCGTCTCGCATCGGTCTCCAAACCCATGACTGCTTTGGCGGTTCTACAACTGGTCGACAAAGGCAAAATCGATCTCGACGCAGAAGTGCAAACCTACGTTCCCTACTTTCCTAAAAAGCAGTGGCCGGTGACGGTACGCCAGGTCCTGGGACACATTGGCGGCATCAGTCACTACAAGAATCCCGAAAACGAGCTACACATCAAGACTCACAAGAACACGCGCGAGTCCATCGCGATCTTTGAAAGTTTTGATCTGGTCGCCGAACCCGGTACTCGCTACAGCTATTCCAGTTATGGTTACAACCTGCTGGGCGCAATTGTTGAGGCCGTGAGTGGTATGTCGTTCGGCGAGTACATGCGACAGAACGTCTGGCAGCCGTTGGGCATGAACGATACGCGAATGGACGATCCGCTCGACGTCATTCCCAATCGGGTTCGTGGTTATCAGCTGGTGAATGGCCAGGTAAAGAACTCAGAGTTTATTGATATCAGCAGCCGTTTTGGCGGCGGCGGCACACGCTCGACGGTGCCGGACATGTTGAAGTTTGCCAAAGGCGTTATGGATCAAAAGCTTCTTAAGCCCGAAACATGGAACGCGATGTCGACTTCGATGAGCACAAAAGCGGGGCGACTGACTAACTACGGAATGGGCTGGGAAACGACTCCTTACAACGGCCGCTACATGCTGGTCCACTCCGGCGGGCAACAGGAAACCCGCACGCTGCTTTACATCATCCCGGCTCAACGAATGGCAATAGCCGTCGGGTTGAATTTTGAAGGTTCAAATCCCGGCACTTACGTGGAGCGTTTGTTTCAACTACTGACCGGCGCGCCGGTTGAAATGAATCTCTACTCTCCCGACAAACTCAAAGCCGCAGTTTTGGAAGCCGTAAGAGCAACATTTGACTACGGCATGGCAAGTTTTGAGCGTGGTCAAAAACCAACGGCAACTGTCAACAAGGAACTTGCTGAAGCGTTTGCAGAATTCAACGCCGCTGTTGATCCCGAAAATCTTAAATCGAAGCCGCAGGAGGCGATGAACAAGATACGCCAGGGTGTTCATCCTGCTTCGAAGCACGCTTTCACAAAGGTCGGCGCTTACATGGCCCAACGACTCAGCGCGAAGTCTTCGCTGAACTCCTACCCCATAAAAGGTGGACTTGTTTTTTTCGAAGACTACATTGCGTTAACTAAAACTGATACCAGCATCCCGAACGAGATGCGCTTCAAAGAGAGTTTTGAAACTCTGGTCACTGCGATGGCGCGAGACTGGACCCGCACCAACTCCGAGTATGTGCGCCAGTTGTGGATATTACCTGACTCGGACCTCGACGCTTTGGGAAAAACCATGCGCCAAACTTTCGGCGGGTCCACGATTTATCCAAATCTCGTGGACGACTTATTCAGTGTGACTCGCATTTATGTATTGCGCGGCGACAAAGTGCGCGCACGGCAGGCCGGCAAACTGGCTTTGGAGTTTTATCCCGAATCTACCACGGCCAACTTCATGGCAGGCTTGACGTCAATCATCAATGGAGAAGAAGCCGCAGCGATCACCGCATTAAAGAAATCAGCGTCCCTTAATCCAGGCGGGCCTGCCAGCGCGGGCGGTTTGAACAACGTCGCGTATCAACTGGCTGGTGCGGGCAAAGTCGATGAGGCGCTTGCGATTCTGAATGTAGCGATCCAGTTGTATCCGAAAGAAGCGAACCTCTATGACAGCACGGGCGAGTTTCTGTTGAGAAAAGGCCAGAAGGCGAAAGCGCTGGCATCGTACAAGAAAGCTTTGGATATAAATCCAGGCTATCCTAACGCAGCCGCAGCGAAAGAGGTTGTTAAGAAATTAACGGACGAAAGCTCGGCGAACGGAACTAAGTAGTCGCACCAAGAGGTCACTCCTAAATCCGATGAAACCCTTTGAGGATGTCGCGGGTTGTAAGTCTGAGTATTACCGGACGTCCATGTGGACACGTCGTCGGTGAAGACGTTTTCAATAGACGATCGATCAGCCAGCGCATCTTTTCCGGAGTCAGCGGCATGTTTACTTTGATCGCTGCGTGACAGGCTAGCGAAGCTGCGATCTCATCGCGCAACGTATCGCGTGCGCTTCCCTTCTTTTCCGCATCCACAGCATCCAGCAATTCAGACAACATGTTACGTGCTTCGCCGGCAGGTAAGTCAGCAGGTGTAGCCTTGATCGCCACTGTTCGTCCTGACAGACGCATGGTCTCGAATCCATAGTGATCGAGCTCAGCAGCGATGTCGTCAAAAACGGTTGCCTGCGCCGGCGTCAGATCAAACGTCTCGGGAATCAGCAGCTGTTGTGATTCTGACTGCCGTGACGCTTCCAGCGCTCGATACTTGTCGAACAACACGCGCTCATGCGCGACGTGTTGATCGATCAGCAGCAGTCCGTCGTTGTCTGTGGCGATGATGAAACTCTCGTCGAGCTGGCCGAGCGGACGAATATTGTTGGACAGTGAATCCGTTGAAACGACGCGTGCATATCGGGCAGCGGAATTTAGTGGCGGAAGTGCGACTTCCGTCGATTGCGGATTGCGGATTGCAGATTGCTGTTCGGCGGCAGGCGATTCATTCGGCACTGTTTCGTTTGAAAGCGCTTCACGCAAAATCGCATCGAGGTCGCGCCCGGTATCTGACTTTGCGGCTACCGCAGCCTGGCGCTCAGCCATCAACCGATTTCCTGAGTCCTCTTCTTCATCAGTGTCACAAGTGAATTCGATTTTAGGCTGGCTGTGATGAACATCGAATTCATCGAATGCTGCCGGCAGTGGCGACGGAACCACCGGGGGCGGAGTAGACCGGCCGGATTCGCTCGCGGCTGCCGACATAGTCGCTGGTTTTTCATGGGACTCTGCAATCCCGTGCTCGTCCTGGGTCTCTTTCACTTCAGCGCGTGAATAACCAGCGCTCGCGAGAGCGGTCCGTACTGAGTCGCGCACCGCATCCGCGACAGCAGGCGCGCGCCGGAACCTCACTTCTGTCTTCGCCGGATGAACGTTCACGTCAACTTCTTCCAGCGGGATGTCGATGAACAAGAGTGCTGCCGGATAAACGCCGTGCGGCAGAATTGAGCGATAACCTTCCGATAACGCGCGCCCGATCAGACGGTCCCGGACGAAACGGCCATTAACAAACAGATACTGGGCATCGCGAGAGGTGCGCCGGTCACGCGGCGCTGACACAAAACCACTGACGCATGCCACGGGATTTCGGCTCCCATCCACCGCGAGCAGATTGTCGAGAAACTCAGCGCCGAAAATTTGATATGCGCGTTCCTTCAGGTCTTTTGCCGGTGAGACCCGCAACACCTCGCGGCCATTGTTGGTTAGCGTAAACGCTATCTCAGGATGCGCGAGGGCGTAGTGTGTGACGAGGTTCGTAAGATGAAAGCTCTCGGTAGCTTCTGATCTCAAGAACTTGCGGCGCGCAGGAACATTGAAGAACAGGTCGCGAACCACGATTGTAGTGCCGCGAGGATGTGCGGCGTCTTTGACATCGCGCATCTTGCCGCCCTCGATAACTACACGCGTGCCCGCCGTCGCACCTTCAGTGTGGGTAATTAATTCAACCCGCGCCACTGACGCAATGGAGGCTAATGCTTCACCGCGAAAGCCCAGCGTGGCGATGCCTGCGAGGTCTTCTGATTTACTAATCTTAGAAGTGGCGTGGCGTTCAAAGGCAAGTATAGCGTCGTCACGGACCATGCCATGACCATCATCTGACACTTTCAGCAGTCTGCGACCACCCGCCTCAATATCGATCGTGATCCGCTGCGCTCCAGCGTCAATCGCATTCTCAACCAGCTCCTTGGCAACCGACGCCGGTCGTTCTACGACTTCGCCGGCCGCGATCTGATTAGCAACGTGGTCTGGGAGTACTCTTATACGGGACATAGATGCTGGATGCTGGATGCTAGATGCTGGCTGTTAAGCTTGCGAAGAATTGGTGACCGATCTAATGAGTCCGCTCAGGATTCGGCCAACTTCATCCATTTGATTTTGTAAGCGGAAATGTAACGGTTGATCGAGAAAACCCAATCGCATTGCTAACTCAAGATGAGTATCCAATTCCCACAACGAACCTCGTGCATTAGCTAGATAGTACAGAAACTCCTTCGCAAATCTACGGCCCTGACCTTCGGCGATGTTTGCCGGAATTGACGCGGCGGCTCGGCGTATCTGGCGAGTTAGTGAATATAGCTCCGACTTAGGAAACGTCTCCGTTTCACGGTAGACACTAACCACCAAATCCATTGCTTTTTGCCAAACGATTAGATCTCGATGACTCTTGATCGACGACTTGGTTGGCGGATTCTGTGTCATTCCACTCTTCCTGAGTGAATAGTAGCACCACCGCCAGAAGGCCCAAGCGTTGATTAAATGTAGTCGTTAGTTCGACGATGCAAAAGATCATGCACCTGAACATCTGACATTATCTACCAAAGATCCAGCATCCAGCATCCAGCATCTAGTATCTACAAATAAACAACCTGATGCTCGACCGATCCAATGTTGATCGTGTTATAGATCCATTCCACGCAGTAGCGGCCGTGTCGCGCCAGCAAGGAGGTGATGTTGATATGGCGCTCCTGCAAATTCTTGTGCGGATAAAGTTGTTCGAAAGCCCTCTGCAACTGGCGATGAGCGGCCTCGTCGCGCGACATTTGGGCGCGATGAAAACGCGTCCGTAGTCCTTCAAGCTGGTAGTTGATTTTGCGTCGTCCGGTTTCGAGTGCGTCGGCAAGTGTCGGATCGACGTTGCGTAGCTCTTCGCGTAGCTCGTCGAGTCTCCTGTTCACTGCTTCTTCAGTCGACTCGAACGTTTTGGCGGTGGCTGCCCCCAGATGTTCTTCGACTACGCGCGCCAGTACGTTATCTAAACCGCCAAACAAGTCCGGAAGACGCAGCCCGTATTTTTCAAGCACACGCCCAGTGTGTCTTTCAACCACAGTCAAACTCGAACGCGGCAGAATTGGTGTGACTGGCCGTTCGAGTAAGCGGTAAACCTCGGTGGTCTGCGCAAAATAAGCGATCTCCGCCGCACCGCCATAGTAAGCAATGGTTGGCAACAGGAAGTCCTGGACCACCGCGCGCAGGGTAACGTTCGGACTAAATTTCTCCGGATCGGCCAGGGCCATCTCTGATAGTTCCTGCGCCGAGTGCACCGCGCCAGTGTTTTTCGTTTCGTACTTGCCGTCGGCCCTTCGAACCATCGCGTGACGTGCACCATCGTTGTCATGCATAAACAAGGGGAACGCATTTTCCGAAGGTGTCACCTGCGCATGATAACCCGCTTCTTCCAGACGGCGGCTGCGGGACTCGATGGCGGTGGCAATTTCATGCGCGTGCAGGGCGGCCTTCGCATAAAGCGGCGCAGCTTGCATCTTCATGCGCTGGTCCAAAGGGTCGAGTAGAACCAAACCGTACTTGCCAAGCAACGCCGTCATCATGCGCGCGAATGCTTCACCGTATGCACGTCCCGGCCGGTAAGCATCGCGCAGCAACGTTTCAAGATCCGGAGTAAATTCAGAAGCCGGCAGCAACTCAAGAATTCGATCGACAACTGCATTGACAGTTTCATCAATCAACACTCGACCGACCGGTTGTCCCTCCCGGTGAATGGCTGGCGGGACCTCAACTTCAGCGAGTAAACAGTCGCGACCAATGAATTCTGCTTTGGCGACTTCCGGAAAATCGTGGTCTTCGGTCGCTACCCAGAAGACAGGCACTGCTTTGGTATTGCGTTGGTTGAGACAGCCGGCGAGCTTCACCGCCGACAGTGCTTTGTAGATGGTGTAAAGCGGACCTGCAAAGAGCCCTGCCTGTTGTCCTGAAACAATGGCGATGCTGTCGGACTCGCGAAGTAATTCGATGTTGTTCAGCGTCTCCGCCCCGGCGCCCCACGATGCATTCATATCCCGCAACGCATCGCACAACGCTGCTCGATCGTTTTGGTAAGCCGCGAGCACCTCAGGTACGCGCGCTGGGAGTTCGTGATGAAACTTAACAGCTGTGGGATAGAACTCACGTAAGGCCGTCGGGTCTTTGAGGTAGTCCAGAAACAGCCGTGACTGACTGGGGACCTGATCGAAAGGAACGCTCTCGACGCGTAATCCAAATTCTTCCGGAGTACTGTAACAGGCAGTTTCTGCGGTGCTCAATTTATGATTGCTCCTAAGCAGAGCATTTTACGCGTGAGCCGCGGGTTGTGCTAGCGGATGGAGTTTTAGGGAAGGAACGAGCAATTAATCATACATCTCCCTCTCCCCTTGGGAGAGGGTTGGGGAGAGGGTCTGAGGCGATCTAAGTTTTTTTTAATTGAAGGTAGCGTCAACCGCCGTTTGAGAGTGTTGAAATCAATGTTGACGCTTCCATCAGACCAAAAGGATATCGGTCGTCGTAGGCCCTCCCCTAACCCCTCCCAGAGGGAGGGGAAGATTGTTCTACTAACCAGCCACGCCTGCATTTTCAACAGCTTTCAACGCTTCACTCAACAAGTCCGACATTTCTTCCCGCGCTTCATTGTCCGGCATTTTCAAAGGCGCGCGAACGTAGCCCCCTTCGTAACCGGCGAGATCCAGCGCAACTTTTAATCCGCCAATTCCATAGGTCGTCGTCACCGCCGTTGCGAGTGGAGTTAGTTTCCCCTGTAGCTTCGTGGCTTCTTCGTGGTCACCTTCCCTTGTCGCATCAATAATGGCTGACGCGAGATGCGGCGCGACACAGCCAACCGCCAGTATTGCTCCACAAGCGCCGGCGCGCAGGGCCTGAGCGAGGATGGTTCCATTGCCGGTCAATACTGCGAACTGGTCGTCTACTTGATCGACTGTTTGTTTCAAGCCCGCCACGTCGGCCGAACTGTCTTTGATGCCGATAATATTTTTGTGTGAGCTGAGACGCGCAACTGTCGCCGGATCGATCTTGATTTCGGTGAATGGCGGCATGCTGTAAAGGATCAACGGAACTTGAGAGGCGTCAGCAACGCTGCGGTAATGATCCTCCAATAGCTGCTGCGTGATGGCCGGACGATAAAAGTGTGGCGTCAGCACGAGAACGGCATCGACTCCGCCGATTGAGCTCACGCGCGTAATTTCATTGATAGTGAGCCGGGTACTGTGTTGTCCCGCGCCTGCGATCAATAGCAACTCTCCAGGTATCGCTGTGCGCGCGGTGGCGATTACCTGCTCGTATTCTTTTTCATCAAGGTGAACACGTTCGCCGGTTGATCCCAGCATCACGTAGCCCGCGATGCCGGTTTCATTCCACTTCGCGATGTTTCGTTGGAGCGCAGGTAGATCGAGTTCACCGTCTGCCGTAAACGGAGTGGTGATTGGCAACAAAAGACCGCTCAACTCTTTTTTAGAGAGTCGAGTTGTTCGCGGGTTGTTTGGTAATTGTTCCAACAAGATGCTTGGGATTATAGCGAGCGGGTTAGGTCAGTTACCACTTGGATAGTCCAATGTCGAAAGTCCAAAGTCCAAAGTCTGTGCTTCACACGAGGCCACTTCATTGCGACTAGTCCTACGAACGAACTTGCTCAATTACGCAAGATGGACTTTGGACTTTGGCTTTGGACATAGGACTTCTTCATCGCTTCGAATACTTGGCATAGGCAGCGGCCAGCTTCTTGTCATACTTGTTCTCCGCATACGCGGGACCGTTGTAGCCACGCGCAAAGCTCGCCCATCTATGTTTGCGCAAATGGCCGTCGAGATTGTTTGCCTTGATAAAACAGCAAAAGGCTTTCAGTTGCGCGCCTTCGCTCGCTTGCATGGCCGCATAGAACTCCTCGATGTCGTCAAAGTCGCACGACGAAAAGTTGAAGCCCATAATTTGAAACCTACCGTAACTAGCTGATTTGATTGCGGCCTCACGGTCCAAACTCATCGCCTGCTCCAGGCGCGCAAGTTCGCCCGTCCCACGCACGTCTGCGTTTGGGCCTTTGGTGTAATGCTTCCTGGTCCATTTCTCGTGACAGATGGTCGGATGCGATTCCGCGTATGCGCCTTTGGTGTGTTTGTGAAACTGATGGCCCTCAAACAGAATTTTCACGCGTCCGTCAGACAGGAAACCGCTGCCGCTGCTTTCCACTTCTGCTACTGCCTTGATTGCCGCGATGTCACAGTTCAGCAACCTGGCCGCTGCTTTGAAGTCAGACTCTGTCAACAGATTGAGTGGCACTGTTGGTTTTGGGTCAGAAGGGGCATCACCTTTGTTGTCGGTGGCTTTTTTTATCGCGCTGGTTAGAGCTTTAAAAGTGACGGGACCGGCGACTCCATCCGCTGTTATGCCTTTGCTTTTCTGAAACGCCATCACAGCTTTCTTAGTGCCTGGTCCAAATTTTCCATCGACGATACCAGAACTAAAACCCAGTTGTTTGAGTTTGCTTTGTAGATCAACTACCTGCGGCCCGCTGGCACCCTGTTTGAGAACACTCATTTTAAACTCCGGTATGAATAGTGAAGTCAGTTTAGCGATGGAGGGATTATAGGAGAGGTTTTAAAAACGGCGAAAAGGATAGCCCTGCCTTAAATCATTAACACGCTAATCCGCAGATTACGCGGATTACGCAGATTAAAATTAATTAACAACGTGACCATCTTCCCATTGCTGATGTTGTAATTCTTAATCTGTGTAATCTGCGTAATCTGTGGATCATGCTCGGCTTGCGCCCGGTGTTAATCAAGCAATTATGCAGCATCCAATGCGCGCCACGTGTTTGGACCCACGATTCCGTCCGCCACGAGTCCATGATTACGCTGAAACGTGCGCACCGCAGCTTCCGTCCGTGGTCCAAACTTCCCATCTGCAGAAACGCCAACTTTTGCCTGGATTACTTTTACCAGTTCATGCCTCATAGGCCTCCGCAATGTCGGACGTGGCCCAGGCTGACCAGGCTGAGGCTGCGACTCCTCATCCGGGATCAATGGCGTCGGCTGTGTTGTACCGTTTATGAATCCGGTTACAGCTTCACGAAACACGGTCATGTTCAGGTTAGGATCCGGCTTCCGATCGGGCGCGTATTCCTTATGACCACAGCAGAATGAGGCATCCTTTCCCAAGTGCTTAAGGATAGCCGCGACGCCTCGGTGATAAGCTTCGACTTGCACGGCGGGCCACGGAAAATCGCCAAGGCTTCCTTCGTTTTCCGCTTCGATACCGATGAATCGGGAGTTCCCGGACACGGTTCTAAAGCTACCTGGGCCAGCATGGATCGCTTTTCCGGCTGCCACCACGAAGTAAGTTCCATCACGTCCCAGCCCAAGTTGGGCCAGCGGCCCAGGGAGCGCGCTCAAGTTTGCACTGGCTCGCCGGCCGTCACGGAGTGAACGCAATGTAGGCATGTTTTGTCTCTGTGGGTTTGAAACGGCGGTGTGGTGACATATAACCCCAAATACCTGTCCCATATCGCCGTGCCCACGATTTTCCCACCCACCCACCAACGAAACCCTTAGGCCGGCTTCCATTAGAACATCAGGTAACCATGTTAGTTTGAAGGGCATTACTTAACACCTCCTTCAGTGATCGGGAGCTCTTCGTCTGCTGTATCTGCTTGCAAATCAACGTCACAGCCATCGATTAATTCGTCGTCACCGCCTTCGCCAGTCACGGGCTTTTCTACAGTAGCCCCCTCTCCAGTTATTGCTATCCGGCCATTGGCGAGATATGTGTACGCTTGATTTAGAGTCACACTCGTGCCATTGGGATTTGTGATTTCGACGTCAACTGTTGCTGGCCCTGCTGAACTTGTGGGGACGATAACTTCGATCGCAGTACTCGATGTTGAAGTTACTGTGCCGCCTATGCCTCCAAACTTTACTTGCGCACCGTTCAAAAAGCCTGCGCCTGTAATAGTGACCTTCTCGGTGGGTTTGCCTGAGCTGGGTGTGACCGTGCTTATGATAGGCGCAGGAGTAGCAGAGTCCTCGTCCTCGGATTCTTGAGGCTTGTGATCAGTGCCTGCCCCAGGTTTCGTAAATATTGTTTCCGCGACCTCTTTTAGCTTCAGAGTAGCTTGCGGACTAAAGAGCCCAACCAACGCAGACAGGGCGGCAAATCCGAAGGGGCTGGTGGTTTCAGTTGAAGCCTGCGGAGAGAAGAAACCTCCGCGCACTACTAAATAAAAGATCACGGCCAACATCGCACCCGTGAGCGGCAGCAACAGATAGAACGCCACCCAACTCCAAACCATTTCTCTGTTTCCCGTGTACCAGTAAAGAGAGCGAAGTGAATGCATTAAGCTACCCAAAGCCCCAGCTAACATCACGAGCAAAAGGAGCCGAGTCTCAAGAGAGATAGTCGCTTTGATGAAACCACCAAAGAAAGAGATCAATTCAGGATCAGGTAATTCCTTCCCGGGAGCAGCTGCCGGTTCACGCGTCTCCGTCCGAGCCGGAATCGTTTGCGGTGCAGTAGTCGCGGGGGTGGTGCTGGCGGGTGGACCAGAGGCAGCACCGGGTGTTGTGGCCGTCCCGGCTGCGCTTGAGGCACCGGATGGCGCTGCTGGAGACGCCGCGGCCGTCGCCAAAGCCGATGTAGGACTTGCTGTTGTAGCTGAAGGGTCGGCGGCGGGCGCCGACAACTCGTTTTTTGGTTCACCGCTGGGCGTCGGGTAAGGCCAGACTTTCAGCAGTCCATACAGAACCATGATGCTGATGACCACCAGGTAGAGCGCCACGACTCCAATCCAAAGCGGGCTCATTGGCCCCGCCCCTGGCCCAGTAGCGTTTCCGTTATCCCCCGACTTTGCCTTATCAACTACAACGGCCTTCTCAGCCATGGCTCCATGTCTCCTTTCACATTGTTAAGGGAAGCGGTCAGACCAAACTCCAGCGCTGAATAATTTCGTCGGCACCACCGGCAAAAGGCCCGTCGGATCTTTGTACCAGAGCACACGTTTTCAATTTCGAATTAAGGGTTGGCAAGTTTAGCGAGAGCCAGTGCCTTAAGAAGTTTGTCCGTGTCGAAAGAGAAGCCGAAATTCGTGCGCACGTGTTTCTCCTTGATCAGCTCAGAGGCATTCGCATAAGTAACCGAGAACGGGAACGCCATGCCGGAGAACATCGGCAGGTTAAATTTGAACTGCGCAAACGCGATGTCGGCCTTCCTGCCTGGAACGAATCGATTTTCGAAAATGCGCTGGTACCTGCCGGAAAATGAATACGTGATTTGGCTTTCATCCATGGATTCCAGCATGAACGGACTCCGCCCCGTTGTTCCTTCAAACGAAAGTGTTGCTGCGAAATCTCGAACTGTCTGCTGACGCAACACAGTGTTCGGCTTGTGATAGAGCGACAGACCAGCGTTAGCGATCAGGCTTATCGGCTCCCCAGTCTTCTTCTGGTAAAGCATCTTTAGTTCGGAATAGTTTATTCCCGAGGTGGGTCGCACATCGTTGTAAGCCAGCGTAAAAATCGGCTTGTAGCTCAACGCTTCAATTCTTTCATCAAAGATTTTTAGCGCGGCGGCCTTCGCCGTCCTTGCTTGTTCGTATGCCGGCAGAGTAACGCGTATGATCCTGTCCTTGCTGTCTTCGCTAATCTTGAAACTGCCACTCCTAACTCCATCGACGATGTCCGTCTTTGCCTGGCAAATGAATTTTTCGGCGACCTGATCGATCTTTTGGTCGCGCGTCAAGGCATTGTTGACCCGAATGGCTACCAAAGACGGCTGCGCGGTTACGCCAATCAAGCGATCCACGATCAGTCTGCGTTGAGTTTCCAGTTCAACGTCGCTTTGAAACGTGCTACGTAGCATGTCTGTAATTACGATACTGGGTCTCGCAAACTCGGCGCTGATGTCGTGCCAAATTGCTTCCACATCGTCCGATCGCGTCGATCTGTCCTTGGACAGACGCAGCCGCACCGACCAATCAGCCAATTGGCTCCGTCTTGCGCTGGCAAGCGGATTGTCCTGATTTTGAATATTAAAATCTGCCGAGATTCCTAGCCGGGTCAGATACCCGTATTTTTTATAGTTGCTATGCGTGTCGCCGCCATTCAACGTCGTAAATGCGTAAGGCGTGGTACTCAGATTCAGAGTTGTTCCGCTGACTGCTTTCTGAATTGCCCCGTGCTCGATCGCGAATCCGAGAATCTCAGCAAAACCTGGTTTCTCCGCGAGCGTGGTTGTACCGGCCGCACTCGCTGGTGGGCCAACTTGTTTGTCGGTTCGCCTGGTTTGCTCCTGAAGTTGTTTGATCTCAAGAGCTTTCAACAGGTCTTCACGATTTGCATCGATTGCCACAGTGTGTGACACGGTAAAAAACATCAGGTCACCAAATAGACCCGTTGTATCACGATTGTCGACAAAAGCTACGGCCGCGGTTTTGGCGGTCCTGACAAGTTCGTCAGGAGCGTCCGGAAAACATGCGGCCACTAAAAGAGGAGCGGTGTTTGAAGTCGATCGTAATGCATGATTCGAGGTGTTGCGACTTGCCTCGTTGGCGGGAGGTG
>Ga0079218_10000224_pt1 | contig 14887 bp, 14 predicted proteins | sample NCCompost_FD_77181 | JGI IMG/M metagenome (GOLD analysis project Ga0079218, IMG submission 77181) | Agricultural soil microbial communities from Utah to study Nitrogen management - NC Compost | ecosystem: Environmental > Terrestrial > Soil > Agricultural land | place: USA: Utah | collected... | reverse complement strand
CAAACGGTTTGGGGCTAAAGAACCTGTTCGATGCTGGAATTGTGGATCCTGCTCGCGTCGTTCGCAGCGCAGTCATCAACGCTGTATCCGCGGTAGGCACGATGCTGACGACCGAGTGCTTGATCCAGAGACCCGCAAAGTCGCCGGCAGCCTCAGCTGCGCGCTCCTGACATTCTTCTGATTGCCACCGTATGTGGTGGACGAAGGGCTCAGGCGAGTTGGGGGGAGCCGGACACCCGTGGAGGTTCTCGACGTAGATCTTCCGGTGCTCGCGAGGGCAGTCACGTCATTGATGCGTGGGCAGGCGTCACCACAGGCCTTCCGTCTCAAGGACGCCGGCTACGTTCGGATACTCTCCCGTGGTTTGGACGTCACGATCTGCGATGCGGATTGGGCAAAGATCCTTGGTCTCATTCGTGACGGCCACTTCTCTACGATCCTGGTGCCCGTAGAGACAGGCCTGCGGGCCCTAGCCTCCGATGTTCGCTTGTCGGCTTCGACTACTGACGATCGCGACCCCCTCTACGCCCGCGTTCTGGGGGTGCTTGCCCTGCTCTTCACGAGAAAGGTGCCAACGTGACGGACCCGAAGACACCACCCGAGCAAAAGAGAGTGTTCATGAAGTGCCGCAACCAGAGGTGTGCCTCGATAGAGGTGGTTGAGGTGAAGTACGCTCAAGGAACACGGCTCTACCGATGCGTGAAGTGCAATCAGCACGTGGCTATTCCGGTGGGCGGCAAGATGGACCTTCGCGCGCTATGACCGCGCTCTCAGCTCCGGAGCGTGAGTGCCTTCGGTGCCTTCGGTGTAGCAGCAGGGATATGCACCGCAGCGGGCGCGAGCCGTACCGCGTCATCTGTGGCGGCTGTGGTAGCCACTACCATGTCGTGATGCAGCTCGTGTCAGTCGACCCCGCCGGTGCGCGAGCGTCGTCGGAGGCAAATGTTGGAGACGGTCTACGGGCAACCCGAGGCGGTTGCCTACCTAAGGAGAGTGGCTGAAGGGACGCTGAAGCTTCCGCTACTCTTGAGCGGTCCTTCTGGAGTTGGTCGCCGCTTCTCTGTTGCGGAGACTGCAAAGCAGGTCTTCGGTGTAGAGCAGCAACTCGCTCTCAGTGGCGGCCACCACCCAGACTACCGGGTGGTCGAGGTCGAGGATGATAAGGACATAAAGGTCGAGGCCGTCCGAGATCTCATCGATGAAACACGGTCGTTACCATCGTGGGCCCCGGTGAAGTTCTTCGTGATTGATGGCGTTGATCGTCTGACGATTGCAGCCGCGAATGCTTTGTTGAAGGTGCTGGAGGAGCGCCCGCAGAAGGCGCGCTTCTTCCTGTTGGCGGAGCAGTCAGAAGCTGTGATTCCAACCATCCGCTCGCGCTGTGCAGTGGTTCGTTATCGGCGTCTACCCGAGAGATTTGTCCTGGAAAAGCTGCTCGAAATCACTGAGGACGAAATGAAAGCGCAAGTGTGTGCGCGCGTGGGTGAGGGCTCGTTGGGCCGGGCCACCCGATGCTTCGTTGCCGGTCAGTTGGCTGTGCGTGATGAGGCGCGAGCAGTCCTCGAGCACGCATCGCGGAAGGACTTATTCGCGGTGTTCTCCGCCGTGGATGAGGTCGCCGATCTGCCGCTAGCTCTGACCTTCATGGGGCAGTTGCTGCACGATGTTCTGGTCGTGCGCGTGGCCCCGGGGAGAGTCGTTCATCTCGATACTTTGGATGCTTTGGGAACGCTGTCCTCAGTCCTTACCAGTGAGCATGTTCACCAGTTGTTGGCTGACTTGCGCCTGGTCAGGGAGCGTGCCCGTGCACCGGTCAACCTAGCCTTTCACGTGAAGTCTGCGTTGGCTTCTGCTTGTGTTTGAACCGATGCCTCCAGAAGCAAAGCGAAGCCGAGTCTTCAGTGTCTTTTACGGAGATGAGGTGTACCTGCTGGAGCGCGAGCTTCGACGGGCGCGGCGTTGGCCGAATCGAAACGTGGTCTGCTTGGACGGTGTCGATGTGACAGAAGTCGGGATCGTTGAGGCGATGGGTGATTCTTCGCTAGATGACGGCGACGGGACGGTGGTCGTTGTCGACAATGCGGAGCAGGTGAAGCTCTCTGGGTGTCTCGCGGAGTACGCAGCGCAGCGGGATGTTGGCGACCGTTCTTCCGTCTTGGTGGCTATCTGCAGGGAAGCGCAGCTTTCCAAGGGTTGGTCGAGCGTAGCCGAGAGAGGGAAGGCCATTCCGCTCTTGAAGTTGAAGCCATGGGAGACGGCGAAGATAAAGGCCCGTGTGCTCGCGGAGTGTGAGTCGCTGGGGGTTGGTCTCGACGATGCAGCGTTTGATGTGCTGTTCCTGCTTCATGCGGAACAGACCGCGAACATCCTGAACGAGATCAGGAAGGCGGTCTTTCTCGTCGATGGGTCGACGGTGACGAAGGAAGCCGTTCTCGCTGTCTGCGGCAAGAGACACGATGTGGCTCCCTGGGCGGTCTCGGAGGCTGCGTTCGCGAAGGAACCCAAGCGCGCTCTGCGTGCGCTTTCTCTACTCGTTCAGGACAGAGGCGAAGAGGTCTTGGTCCCCGTCGTGGCTGCGCTCATGCGACAGCTCGAGACGTTCCTGGTTCTGCGGCACCTGTTGGACCGGCGAGCGTCTCCAGAAGCGATGGGCACTGCGTTGGGAATCCACCCGTATCGAGTCCAGAAGGACTTGCCGGCGGTGAAGAAGCACAGCGCGGTTCAGCTCCTCAGCCAGATGAAGAAACTATGTGAACTCGAGGCAATGGTCAAAGGAGCGGCGATCGGCAAGCGCACCCGTGTCGAACTCGTCGTCCTGTCACTCGCAGCATGAAGGTACCCCAATGGAGATCGTCCTCACCGTCCCGCAACCCACCCGCATTCGCTTGAGTGAAGACTTCCTGGCGCCCTACAGGAAGAAAGGCGACCCTTTCGGCTCGCTCTTGGCTCGCTCGACGTACTTGACCAAGTATTGCCGAGGTAACGTAGAGTCGTGGACGGATACGATTCGCCGGGTAGTGGAGGGGAACACTAGACTGGCGCCTGGCGTTCATCGTGATGAGGCGGAGTTGCTGTTTCATCTCTTCTGGACCGGGCAGTCTCTGCCACCAGGGCGTGGATTGTGGACGGGGGGTGTCGAGGGCATTCCGCCCGACGCCATGTACAACTGCTGGTATTCGACTTTGACGTCAGCTGAGGAATGGTGCTGGGCGGCGGATCGGTTGATGCTGGGCGGGGGTGTTGGGATCGGCCTCTGTGAGATCGACTCGCTGCCCATCGTTGCTGATGCGTCAGCCCGGTTCGCGATCTGGTGCAGTAGCCATCACCCGGATCTGGATGAGGTAAAGCCCGAGGGGCCCGCCTACCTGAACGGCTCGACTCCCACGTATGTGGCTGAGGATTCGCGCGGCGGATGGGTGGAGGCACTTCGACGAGTGCTGGCTTCCGCGTACGCGGGGCGGGATCTGGTCGTGGATGTGTCAGCCGTTCGGGAGCGAGGGGCGCCCATACGCACGTTCGGAGGCATTGCTTGCGGGCCCGGACCGCTTTCCCATCTGCTTCGCGCGGCCTGGGGGATCATTCGAGGGGCCAGGGGACGGCGTCTCAACTCGGTTGAAGCCTTGGACATTACGAACCACATCGGGCTCTGCATCAAGAGTGGTAACGTTCGACGCAGCGCCTTGATCGCGCTCGGTAGCCCAAGCGACCGAGCTTTCCGGGACGCGAAGAAGGACATGGCGGCCGTCATGAGCCACCGTCACACGAGCAACAACTCGCTGTGCTTTCGGTCTTGGGAAGAAATCGAAGCATTCGACTGGCGGGCGTTGGTGGAAGACAACATCGAGTTCGGTGAGCCAGGGATCCTGAACCTGCCCCTGGTCTGGCAGACGGACCCCGGTGCGAAAGGTGTGAACCCCTGCGGTGAACAGGCCTTGCATGATCGGGAGGCGTGCAACTTGGCGGAGGTTTTTCCCGCGAAGTTTGAGGAGCGAGTCGACGAGGCTATCGCTTTCCGTCTCGTCACTCGGTACGCAGTGCGACAGCGCTTGTTGCCTCTGATTGATCCGAAGAGCCACGACGTCGGCATGCGTAACATGCGCGTCGGAGTGGGCCTGGGCGGGCTCTGCGACTTCGACTGGTCGCCGGAGAAGCTGAGCGGTTGGTTCACGGCATGCCGCGAAGAGGCGGACTCGTACGCCGACTACTTGCGCGTCAACCGTCCTCTGACAGTGACGACCGTGAAGCCTTCCGGCACCATTTCGCTGTTGAACGGCAGTTCACCCGGTATCCACGCGCCGCATGCACCCTTCTACGTGCGCCGCACGCGGATCGCCAAGAACGACCCCATGGCAGGGGCCATGATGGAGGCGGGCGTCCCTTACGAGCTAGACGTTTACGATAAGACGGGCCGCACTTGGGTGTTCTCGTTTCCGATGCAGGCTCCGCATGGTCGCGTGTCGAAGGGCACCGACACGCTCCGCATGCAGTTCCAGCGCCAGGCGGACGTGCAGCGGTATTGGGCGGACAATGCGGTGTCGGCGACGCTGAACTTCGACCCGGATACCGAGCGCGAAGAGTTGGCTGCGTGCCTGAAGGAGTTCGTTCCTCAGCTGAAGAGCACCTCCTGCCTGCCGAAGAGTCATGGCTACGCCCAAGCCCCGTATGAGGAGATAGACCGGACCGCGTACCAGGCGCTGTACCGGGAGATTCGACATGACCACCCCCTCGTCAGTGGCGGCGATATGGAGACCCTCCAAGGACTAGACGAGTGCCAAGGTGGTGTCTGCCCGGTCAGATGACGGAACCTTGGCGGCAGGCAACCGGGGGTCGACTTCGTGTAGTTGGCCTCCGGTGTATGGCCTGGCATGAGCAAGATTGCGGGTCTTGGCGAGATTCGAGAAGGGATCCTCGAACGTGATCCCTTGGATGACAGCCTCCACCTCAGGTGCTTGGATTCGGAAGGAAGGCAAGCGGTCGTCCGGATCCAGGACTTGCTTGGGGAGTACGTCGGTCACCCCGTCCGCCTGACCGTGGCCTATACCGCGGCCCTCGAAGCCGCGGAGCGCCTACAGAGTCCGGAAGGGCTTCGAGCCATCGGCTTTGAGGACCTCAGCAAGGCGGGCGGGTAGCTCGTGATACGTACCGAGTGGTCCGCGGCGGTGGACAGCCCATGACGGCGCTCGATGGCGTGGTCCAGCGCGTCGTCTTCCAATCAGGCTCGTTCTTCGTCTTCGACTTTCTCGTAGAGGAAGCGGTCGACGGCCGCCGACTCTGGACGGCGCGAGGCCATCTCTTCGGGCTTCAGGGCGTGACGTTCGGCGTGTCCCTGCGTGTCAAAGGGGCGTGGGGGCGCCACCCCCGGTACGGGCGCCAGTTCCGCGTGAGGAGTTGGGAACCTTGGTACAAGGACTCGAGCACCTTCTGCTCGTTCCTGACCCATTGCATCCGCGGAGCCGATGCCCTTTCGGCGGGGGCGCTCTGTGAGCGGTACGGTGAGGGCGTAATAGACGCCATGAGCAACCACCCCGCCCGAGTTCTGGAGGAGGTGGCTTGCAACCGGCAAGACCTCCAGTCGACATTGCTGGGATGGGAGCAAGCCGTTGCTACGTGCAACCTGTCCCACTTTCTCAAGGGCTTGAGCGCATACGAGGTGGAGGCCATCATCAGTCGGCTTGGGCCTACCGCGGCAAGTCTGTTGCGAAGCGACCCCTACCGGCTACTGCAGATACCTGGCTTTGACTTCCTCCGAGCCGATGAGTTTGCCGCCGGACTCGGTTTTCCGAAACAATCGCCAGAGAGAGTGGGAGGGGCGGTTCTGTGGGCGCTCGATAGTGCCACGCGCTCTGGCCACCTGTTCCTAGCGCCGGACCAGCTCCCCGTGGCCGCCTTGGACATTCCGTTGGATGAGCCGGTGCAGGGGGACTATGCGCAAGCGCTCCGTCGCCTATCCGAAGAGAAGATGGTGCGTGTCGAGGCTGGGAGACGGGTCTACCTGCCCGAGTTCTTTGAGTACGAGCGGCGCTCCGCGAACCACATTGCTGCGCGGCTGAGGAGCGCTTCTGGTCTCGACCTTGACGCCCATGCCTTCTTGGCGGAGTTCGAAGCGACGAGCCGGCTTTGCTTGTCCCAGGCTCAGAGGGACGTCGTGGACGGCATCATGAAGTCACGCGCGCTCGTGGTGACCGGGCTGCCCGGCACGGGAAAGTCGACTTCCGTGCGAGCGCTTGTGAGCCTCTTTCAGAAGGCTGGGATCTCATTCTCTTTGATGGCCCCTACGGGCATCGCGGCAAAGCGTCTGTCGCTCATCACCGATTGCCCGGCCTCGACTGTTCACCGAGCCTTGGCCTTCGACGGGACTGTCTGGGGCCATGGTCCGAACAACCGCTACCTCGTGGACGCCGTCATCGTGGACGAGATGTCTATGGTGGACCAAGAGCTGCTCTACCGATTGTTGGTCTCCCTGCGCGACGAGACGCTTCTGGTGTTGGTGGGAGACGCGGCACAGCTGCCCTCGGTCGGGCCTGGCAATGTCCTGAGAGAGCTTGCCGCCTGCGCCGAGTTGCCGACCGTGAAGCTAACCGAGATCTTCCGCCAGGGAAGTCAGGGGGACATCGTCAGCAACTCGCACCGGATCAATCGAGGTGAGTTCCCTGAGCTTGGTGACCCCATGAGCGACTCTGAGTTCAAGTTCATGCAGTTGCAGGATGGCCATCAGGTGCGCGACTGCATCGTTCGCATGGCGAAGAAGCTAAAGGCGCGCGACGCGAACTTTCAAGTCCTGACGGCCAAGTATCGTGGGGTCGTTGGTGTGGATGCTCTCAACAAGGCGCTGCGAGAGGCGTTGAACCCTCCCGGGCCACCCGAATGGAAAGGGGATACCCAACACTTCCGCGTGGGTGACCGCATCATGGTCGTGCGAAATGACTACCACAAGCACGTCTACAACGGAGATGTGGGGAAGCTACTGGCGATCGAGCAGGACAAGCTCATCGTGCGAATTTATGGCTTGAGGGAAGAGCAGAGGCAGGTCGCGTTCACCGAGGAACATGCCGAAGAAAAGCTGCGGCTCGCCTACGCCGTCACCGTGCACCGGTGTCAAGGCAATGAGTTCGACACGATCCTCATGCCGCTGTCGCTCGAGCAGGGGCGCATGCTCCAGCGAAACCTGTTCTACACGGGGGTAACGCGCGCCAGGCACCAAGTGTGGTTGTTCGGGCAGAAGGCGGCGATCCAGCGCGCCATCGACAACAACAAGGTGACTCGTCGCAACACCGTCCTCGCGCGCGCCATCAGCGGTGTACTCCGGCGGGAAGAAGCCAAAGGGGAGCCGCGTGGAACAGCAGAAGATCGAGCAAATTTATGAGCGGTTGGGCGCTCTCAGCATCGACTTGCCTCGTGACCCTACGAGCCTGGGTGCGGATTTCCTGCGTGAGGTGATCTCGGTCTGCCGCAACTACCTCAACGAGACAGCCCACTACTTGCAGGACGTCCTAGTCGAAGAATCGTTCCTCGCCATGAAGCTCGACGGAGAGGAAGCAGCGTACCAGATTCAATCGGCGGAGCTGCTGGCGACGGACCCACGGGTGTCTCCGGCGATTAGGCCGAATATCGCCGATCGGCAGGCCTATATCGACACCCTGCTCGCGGAGCAGAAGCGGTCGATCGTCCATCTGCAAGCCCAGATCCGGACCCTTGGGTACGTCAAGGCTGTGGTGCGTGCCCGGCAGACTGAGCTTAACAACACGATGAGCAGCATTCGCCTGCAGCGCTCGCTGCTGAAGGATGACCTGCGAACGGGCGCCTTCTACGGGGATGAATCCCCGGTGTCACGAGGGAATGGTGGCGTCGACCCCGTAGACAGGCTGGGGACCGCGGACCTGGAGGCGCTCGTTGCCGCGTCCGAGCAGGAGCTGGTAGAGGAGGCGGCGCTTGCGACGACGGTAGAGCCCGGTGCCTCGTCCGCTGACCCAGCTGACAGTCTCGACCCTGACGCCCTCGAGGCCCTCATCTGCTCGGGAGAGTCGAGCGCCAGCGTCCCTGCGGTGGAGTCAGAAGAGGACCTGCAGGCCGCTATCGAGCGCTTTCTCTTGGAGCCCGACGATGACGTGGCGACGCTCGTTCAGAACTCGTGACGAACCGCCGCCGGTAGCGGCGTGAAAGACCTCGAGCGCGCCGGTGTATCCGCATCTCACCAACCGTCACCAGTGTCGACCATCCTGAGGAACCCGTCTTGGTCGACGGTGACCAGCGAAGAAGAGAGACGCGGAAATGAGCGAAGACTTTGACTACGATGCGTACGACGATGACGTCGATCTAGACCCAGTCAACAAGCCAGCATCCAACCGGGTGGAGAGGTTCAAAGGCGAGACGAAGAAGGTCTACCGGGCGGCGCTGATGTACTTTCATCCGCTCCATGTGACGATTCGCAGGGCCTTCAAGAAGAAGGCTGACCGCGACGGAACTCAGGTCGACATGGCCGCCGTCAAAGAGTTGGTGACCAAGGCACTCGCGAAGAGGGCAGCGGACCTCGGGAAGTCAGTCGACGCACTGGAGGAGTGGGAGAAGCTGGACCTCTCCAATGCCCAATTCAAGACCTACCACTCTCACTACCACGAGGACGTCGGGAGCGTGGTTTCCCGCTTGGGTGAGGACGGGCCAGAGGCTGACAAGGTGTGGAAGAAGCTGGGTGAAGCCAAGCAATACTGGACGACGGTAGTGCTCATCTACCCGCTCGACGCCTCTGGAAACGTCGATGCCAAGAACATCGCGCGTGATGCGTACCTGAAGCCTTGGCGCTTCGGCAAGGGCACCTTCAAGACGCTGATCGAGAAGAATGAGATGCTGGCTCAGTACGACCAGAGCCTGGCGAACTCCGACCTGAAACTCGACTGCAAGAGTTCGCAGTATCAAACCTTTGACATCGATCCGGCTGGCTCCGCGTTGTGGCTCAAGTCGGCCTCGCTCAAGGCCAAGTTCTTGCCGATGGCGCACGCTCTCTACGAAAAGCTCGTGGATGCTCGCAGCCTGAGCACTGCGGAGTTGAAGAAGAAACTCGCGGAAGCGGGCGTGGATGAGGAGGAGTCGCCGAAGGCCAACGGTGCCGGGAGGGCGGACGTCACGATGGACGATATCGAGGACGTGCTCGAGAACGTCTAGGGTCACCGAGTGACGTGATCACCCTTGGCATTGATCCGTCCCTCACCGGATTCGGCTGGTGCGTCCACAACGCATCCGTATCCGGGAAGGGGAGGGTCCTTGCCAAGGGGACTCTGAAGACACCGGCAAGCCGGATCTTCTACTGGCGCTACATGTACCTCAGAGAGGCTGTCGCGAAGCTTCTCGACCGTTATGCGGAAGTGGAAGCTGTAGGCGTCGAGTCGCCTCCCTTCGGAGAGGGTTACTCGGAAGGCCTCTTCGGTCTCTTCCTCTATGTCAACGAGGCCATTCTTTGTCACCGCAAGAACGTTGTCTACTTCGACCCTCTCAGGCTGAAGTTGCTCGCCAAGATGGACCCTGCCGTGCGGCAGGGCACCATGGACAAGGGGGACATGGTGGATGCGGCGCGCCAGGACACGGGCATCCCAAAGTGGAATCACAACGAGGCGGACGCTTACATCATCGCGAGGTCCGCGGCTCGCTTCTGGGAACTGCATGCGGGCGTGATCGCGCCAGACGAGTTGACCCCCGCTGAGGAGCAAGTGTTCCGCAGCGTCCATGTCTTCAGCAGAGGGCCGAAGGCAGGAATTACCGACAAGAGAGGCATCCTCTTCAAGGAAGGGGATCGCTTCTACCAGTTCTCGGCGCTGACGCCGGAGGACCTCACGATCGAGATCAATATCAGCCCCTCGAAAGGGGAATGACCCGAATGACTGACACCGAGTCCACTGCGGTAGCCAAGACTGAGTCGAAGACGAAGGCGCGGACGGGGCCCAGCACCAAGACGCCCCTCAAGAAGGTCGCCAAGATGAAGGCGGGGGCGCAGAAGGCTGCGTCGGCCGCCTCGATCAAGAGCGCTGAGTTGGCTGCGAAAACCATCGCCAAGTTCACCAATCAGAAGCCGATCGGGTTCAATGAGCACCCCTTGCCGTGCGTGTCGACGGGGTCGATGGGGCTCGACTACCTCATTGGGGGAATCCTGGCGCCAGACAAGAGCGGGCCGCTGTGTCCCGGGTACCCCCGCGGTCACATCACGGAACTCTACGGGCCCGAGGCGAGCGGCAAGACGACGCTGGCGTTGGAGGCGATCGTCGAGACTCAGCGCCGCGGCGGCAGTGCCATGTTCCTGGACTTCGAACATGCGTTGGCGCACCGATACGCGAAGGACCTCGGCGTAGACTTCAATCCGCAGCGACTACTGCTGTATCAGCCCGACAACATGGAGCAGGGCTTGGACATGCTGCGGTTGGGTCTGGCTACTGGCATCGACTTGATCGTGGTGGACTCAGTGGCGGCGATGGTGCCCAAGTCGGAGATGGAGAAAAACTTCGAGGACCCAAACAAGATCGGCGTCGTGGCCTTGAAGCTTGCGCAGTCGCTCCCCAAGGTCGTGAAGTTCTTGAAGCCGCATGAGCGCAACCCTCAAGGAACGGCCCTCATCTTCATCAATCAGACCCGCGCGCAGATCAGCACTGGTCCAGGACCCGCTCGCGGTGGTGGGGGGGACAACACCGCGGGGGGCAAGGCGCTGAAGTTCTACGCCTACCTGCGCCTGCAGACGACGTGTATCCGCACCGAGCGGCTCAAGATGCGGGATCCCATGAGCCAGAAGGAGAAGAACGTCCCCTTCGGAAGCCACACCCAGGTCAAGGTCGTCAAATCCAAGGTCGATGCAAAGCAAGGGCAAACGGCGGACCTGTTCATCCGCTATGGCCAGGGCATTGACGATGTCTACTCGACGATCGAGTCGGGAGTGGCTTGGCGAATCATCAAGAAGGGTGGCGCCATCTTCGAATACGCCGGGCAGAAGTTTCAGGGGCGTGAAAGGCTGCGGGCGTTCCTAATCAATGACCCCACCGCGTTCGAGACCCTTCAGGCCGCGGTTCTGGAGGCGATCCGGTCTCAGGCAATGCCGGACCCGGAGTCCGAGCCCACCGAGGAGGACGAGGTCGATTCCATCCTGGCTACCTCGTTTGGCAGCGGCGACGAGGAGGACGACGTGGAAGGCGTCCCCGAGGAAGTGGAACTCGAGGAAGAGGTGTGATCGAAGTCGAGATCAAGAACTTCCAGGCAATCGATGACTTGAAGCTGGCGGTTGAGGGCTTCACCGCGTTGGTCGGTCGGAGCAACATCGGGAAGTCCTCAATCGTCCGCGCGCTCAAGTGCGCGTTGTCCGGCAGTTCGGGCTCCGACTTCGTCCGCCATGACGCGCGCCTCTGTCCGCGCCTGCTCACAGGGGCCAAGACCTGCAAGTGCTTCGCCTCGGTGAGGCTTACCTTTGGGCCAGGGGAGGCAATCCTATGGGAGAAGGGAGCCCGCGGAATCAATCGCTACACCGTGTGGAGGAACGGCGTCGAGTCGGTCTACGACCGGGTAGGGCAGAGCGTCGACCTACCAGACTTCCTGGAGAGCAAGTTTGCTCCGGTCAAGCTTGGGCCGAGCGAGTCGCTTCTTCAGGTGTCGAGCCAGTTTGACGCCCCATTCCTGCTCGATCTATCGGGGCCGGCAGTGGCCAGCGTGCTGAGCGATATTGGCCAACTCGACGACATCAACCAAGCTCTCGCGGCCGTAGCCAAAGACCGTCGCGCAGCTGTCTCGACGCGGAAGGTACGAGAAGAGGACATTGCCGAACTTGATCGTAGGCTACAGCTCTACGAGCGACTCGATGACCATCTCCTTCGCGTGCAACGACTGGAGGTGCGAAGCGCCGGCATTGAGCAGCTCTGTGCGCGACTTCGGCTCGCCGAACGCCTCATCACAGGGGTAACTGACGCTGCGCGGGCTCTCCGTCGGGTCGCGTCGGCCGCGGAAGCACGGCCACCGGAGCCAACCGGTCTTCTCGCGGCGGCAGGCCGGCTGAAGCAGGCGTGTGGGTTCATCGAAGGGGTAGAGACGAAGCTACGCGCCGCTCGGGCTCTGAAGGCGTCCCTCATGCCCGCGTTGCCGAAGGTGGAGGCTGTCGTGGTGGCGGCCCAGCGGCTGGAACGCGCCAAGACACTGGAGGCCCGGCTGCGAACGCAGCAGCAGACGCTCGGGTGCCTCCAGGCGGCAGCCGGCGCGGCCATCCCCACGGGCCACGAGGGCATTCGAGAGGTGGCGCTGGGACTGGCGCGGGTTCTTCGGTTGGAACAGCACCTCAGCGCCCTCAGAGGCGTCAGTGACATGGCCCGTAAGGTCGAGGCGGTGGCCGTGCCGGACATGCCGTCGACCGGCGTGCCCCTTCAACGGTTGGTCGCTGCGAGCGGGCTGCTCATGCGGTTGGAACGGCTCGAGCAAGACATCACCCGTACTCAACGAGCCGCCGACGAGGCCACGGCGGAGGTGGCGAAGGTCCGCGGCGAGTTCTCCGGCCTCGGCTTGTGCCCAACCTGCCGCCAAGGGATTCGTCCGGAGAACGTCGCGCATGTCTAGGCTCTGCTTTGTGTTCAGGACCGACGTCCATGCTTCAGAGCACTCGCCCGCTTCGTGGAAAGGGGACTACCCGTCCGAGATCTGGAACAGCCTCCACCAGATTGGGGAGATCGCTCGCGAGTGCGGAGCGCGTGCAATCCTGGATGGCGGTGACTTCTTCCACGTGAAGGCACCCACCCAGAACTCCCATCGCCTCGTAGCCAAGGTAGCTCTGCTGCATCAGGTGTATCCCTGTCCCGTGTACTGCATCGAGGGCAACCACGATATCAAGCACAACAACCTGGAGACGCTTCAGGACCAGCCCCTTGGGGTTCTCTACAACTCGGGGGTCTTCCGTCATCTCCGAGATGAGACCTTCGAGGAAGGCGGCTTGAAGGTGCGAGTGGTCGGGGTTCCGTACAGTCCGTTTCGAACGCTGGCGGATCTCCAGACCATCCGAAAACGCGGCGACGAGGTGCTGGTCGTCATTGTCCACGCATTGGCTGGAGAGAACCCGCCCGCCATGGTGGAGGAGTTCTTTGGGGAGCCGGTCTTTCGGTACGAGCAACTAGTCGTCGACGGGGGCCCTGACATCTTCTGTTTCGGCCATTGGCACCAGGACCAAGGCATCGTCCGGGTCAAGGGGCGCTGGTTCGTCAATCAGGGCGCCGTGTCTCGCGGGGCGCTGTCAAAGGAGAACCTTACCCGGACACCGCAGGTCGCGATTCTCGACGTGACGCCGGAGCGAATCCAAGTGACCACTCGCGCGCTTGCTGTCGCCCCGGCGTCAGAGGTCTTCGACTTAGAGCGAAAGGCCAGGCAGGATCGAGAGAGCAGGAGCATCGAGCAGTACGTCGAGCGTATCCAGTTCGGGCTGAAGCTCGATGAGCAGTCCTCGGTCGAGCGGGCGATCAGCGGCCTCGACTTCGCACGAGAGATTCACGACCTGGCGCTCTCCTATCTGCAGCAGGTTCGTCACCGCCGGACAGGGCAAGCATGACGCTGCACGCTTCCTACCTCTCGTACTCCGGGTATCAGTGCGCGGAGGGCTGTCTGTTCCGATACTGGCACACCTACAAGGGGCACACGCCCCACCCGCCTGACGATCGCCTCGGCTCCGTCTATGGAACTGTCGTGGGGAGGCTCTTCGAAACCTTCTTCAAGGAGCGAATGTGGCGGCGTCCAGGCTCTGGGGAGCGCTTGAAGAGCCTGGTCGCGCCCACGGTGACTAGGGTGCTAGCTGAGGAGAAGCGGCCGAAGTACGGTAGGCCGGGCGGCATCATTCGTTGGCGACCGGACCTCTATGCCACACAAGCCGACCTGACTGCGGATGTGCAGGCCGCCATTCCGCGAGGTCTCGCCACAATCAAGGTCCACCGCCTCATCTCCACTGAGGTGCATACCGAATTCAAGCTCGACTCGACGATCGAAGGACATCGAGTCGCGGGACGTGCCGACTTCGTCATGACGCGAACGCCTCCCCACCGTGATCTCGTCATCGTAGATGGGAAGGGCTCACGCAAGAGAGGCCGCTTCGCGGATGTGAAGCAACTCCAGTGGTACTCGCTGTTGTACCGGGAGCGACATGGGCGTCTGCCTGACCGCACGGCCTTCGTCTACTGGCACTACGAACCGCCCTCAAACATCGACTGGTGTACGGTTACAGCGGCGGAGGTGGATCGACTGAAGAACGAGGTCGTGCAGACGATGGACAACCTCGGGAAGCTCGGAAAGCAGGTTGGTTCCAGCAAGAGTCTGGCCGTGGTGCGGTCGGTGTTCAGCCCATCCCCCCACATCAACAATTGTCGCTTCTGCCCGTACGCCACTGCCGCCATCTGTCCCGAGGGGCAAGCAGTCGTTGATGCAGCTGCGGAGAAAGCAAAGGCAAGAGAGTCCGAGAATGGCAAACCTAGAGCAGATTCAAGCGCGCGTTGAGGACGCAACACGCCGGCATAACCTGGCAGCAACGAAGCAGTCGAAGCTGCAGGGCGTCCTAGAGGAAAAGAAGAAAGAACTCCTGAAGTTGAAGGCGGAGATTCAGCAGGCGGGGTTTGATCCCAAGACGCTGAGAGAGGAGAAGGTCCGACTGGAGGCGGAGTTGGATCAGTTGCTGACCAAGTTCGAGACCGAGTTGGCCATCGTCGAGCAGGCGCAAGACGAATACGAGAAGTGAGAAGCGAGAATGAAGTTCAAGGTATCAACAGCTGACTGGCGAGCTGCGATTGCTGTCGTGTCCTCCATCACTCCTGCATCGGTGGACTCCAAGGGGAGTGCTGGCTATCTCTGCGTCTTGCGGGGCGAGAGCTGCTACGTGTACTCGGACGATGGAAAGATCCGGTAT
>Ga0079218_10000223_pt1 | contig 14899 bp, 15 predicted proteins | sample NCCompost_FD_77181 | JGI IMG/M metagenome (GOLD analysis project Ga0079218, IMG submission 77181) | Agricultural soil microbial communities from Utah to study Nitrogen management - NC Compost | ecosystem: Environmental > Terrestrial > Soil > Agricultural land | place: USA: Utah | collected... | reverse complement strand
GTTCTCTCGCCTTGCACCCGTGGTCTTGAAGGCTGCCGGCGGCCTACTGTTCGCGCACTGGCCCTTGCGCGGGCACCACCAATCGGGAGACGACGATACGTGTCAGGGGCGAAACCTCGAAGCGGCGGATTAACACGGGTGAGCTGGCGATTCCGCTCGCGAAAAGCTGCGACCCTGACGGCGTTTGCGACTGTTGCCGCGGCCAGCCTGCCTTTCGCGAGCTGCTTTTCGGAAAAGCAGGCAACCGGGCCGCTGCCGATCACCGGCGAATGCGCTATCCCGACCGCGGCAGCAGGCACCGTGGTCATCCTGATCAGGAACTTCACGTTCATCCCCGAGCAGGTAACCGTCAAGCGCGGGACTAAAGTGAGCTGGGTCAATTGTGAGAACACCAGCTCCGACTCACACAGTTCCAAGTCCGACGCCGGGATCTGGGATTCACCATCGATACAGGTGGGGGCCGCGTACACGCACACATTCGACTACCCGTCGGGAAACGTCTACAACTATCACTGCGTTCCACATCCGTTCATGAAAGGGACCGTCAATGTCGAGTAGAACCGACATCCCTTCTTTTTTTCAACCGCTGCGAGGGAGGATCGATGATGCGCTCAAAACTGTTAGCCATATCAGCGATGGCATTTGCCCTTGTCGCCGCGTGCGACACGGACGACGATGACAACGGGACCGGTCCAGGGGCGCAAACGTTCACAGCCACACTCACTGGCGCGAACGAACGACCGAATCCCGTAACCACACCCGCGACTGGCTCGGCGACTTTTACCCTCTCGGCCGACCAGAATACGCTGAGCTGGACCGTGACAACAACAGGACTGAACAACGTTACCCAGGCCCACATCCACGTTGGGGGAGCTCAGATCGCGGGTCCCGTAATTCTTGGCCTCTTTGCCGGCCCTACCGCAAACAATCCGGCGATAAGCGGGTCGACCACACGCGCAACCTTTCCGTCGGCGCTCGGAATCTCGTGGGACGCTCTGCTCTCACTGATGCGGAGCGGCGATACGTACGTGAACGTTCACACCGATAACGGGACTGCTCCGGCAAATACCGGCCCGGGCGATTTCCCCGGTGGAGAGATTCGCGGACAGATCGCACTCGGTCCGTGAGCGCTCGGCGCCGCACGGCCGTTAGACCGTGCGGTGCCCTTACCGAGCGACCTGCTCTGACTTGGGCTCGGTCTCGAGACCGCTGTCGAGCCACGCGCGCCAGCCGCCGATGAGCGCGCGTGCTTTCGTCCATCCTGCCTTTCGAAGCTGAAGCGCCGCACGGGCGCTCGTGGCCTCGTCGCTTCACGCACAGTAGATCACCAGCGTTGCATGCTTCGAGAGGCGCTGTTCCGTCGCGTCGCGCACTGGATCGTCCGGTCGCAACCGCACCGCGCCCCGTGCAATGAGCGGATCACCATCGTAGTTACGGCTGGCGCGAGCGTCCACGATCACCACGTCCTCACCTCTTGCTTGCAGCGCCCTGAGGTCCTCAACGGTGATTCGATCGTCGGCTGTCTGACCGGCTGATGCGGCGCGGCTGAGCGGCAGCAGCACCTCCGGCTGAGCGATATCGAACTCGTCGATTGCAGGGCCGATTTCCTGACCAGGCGGCGTACTTGCGCGGAGGAAATAAGCGGTGGCACCGCCGTGCACCACCACCGAGAGCAGTACGACGACGGAAGTGAGAATGAATATCCGCTCTCCGCCCGTGACTCCGGCGAATACAGGCAGCAGAGCGAGAAGAAGCGAGCTCAACCCACGTGGTCCGAATGCGGCGACCAGTCGCCGATCGCGGTCGCTCAACTTGACGCCACCCAGAACCGGATAGAGCACGAGCGGCCTCACGATCAGGGCGATCACGGCGAAGAGCACCGTACGCCAGTCGAGAACCGTGAGGCCGAGCCAGATCAGTGACATGCCGAGCGCCACGAACGTAAGGAGGAGCAGCATCTCGGCGGTCGCCTCACCGTATTCCAGGAAGCAATCACACAGCTCGATATCCTTCGAGGCAACGACGAGGCCGGCGACGAACGCCGCGACAAATCCGCTTCCGCCCACAGCTTCCGCAAACGCAAAGCTCGTGAATGCGAGGCCGAGAGCGTAGAGAGATTCGTAATCCCGCCTTACTCCGGAGCGCGAGCGGACATACGCGAGCGCGGAAATTCCAACCCAGCCGACTAACGCTCCGAGTCCAGGACCCAGCACGAAAAGTCCGATGACGCTGCGTCCGACCTCCGTTCCGCTTGCGGCACTCGCCGCAAGGACCTCGCCCCGCGTGGGCAGCAGCAGCATGGAGAGAATGACGATCGGAAGCAGCACGACATCGTTCATTCCCGTCTCGAGACGCAGCGCCGTCCGCGGCCCTTCGGGGAGTGCCTTCGACCTCAGCACAGTGCGGAGCAGAACCGGATCGGTTGATGCGAGAGCCGCGCCGAGTATCGCAGCGGCCGGTCCAGGCAAGTCGAGCAGCGCCCACGCTGCGAGAGCCGTGAGGATTGCAGGTGCGACCGTGCCGGGTCCGAGGAGCCTCCACAACATGAAGCGGCGATTGCGCAGCTGCTTCGTATCGATGGTCACTGCGTCGCTGAAGAGCAGTAGCGCAAGCCCGAGCATGGCAAGCGCGTGAAGCGCCGGAGAATGGAAGCCTACATCGGTAATTCCGAATCCCCACGGACCGAGCGCAACGCCAAGGACGAGAAAGATTGGAACGAGGGGAAGGCCGGTCCGTTCGATCGCGCCCGAAAGCAGCGATGCGACGACGATGACCACGCCGATGAGCGCAACAGTAGTGACGAAGCTTTCCATTCCGTCAGGGAAGAAAGCTGCGAGTCATCGTGCACGCCAGACGTCGCCGCTTGCGCGCGCCGGTGAGAAGCCGTCGAGCTTCGAGCGGGGTGCTCGGCGAACTACACCATGCGAACGGTGAAATGCGGAGGCCTCCGCCGGCGCGGCGAACTACCGCGCTCGCTCGGCGAATGCTCGGCTGATTCGAAATTGCCGGAATGCCGGATGCACGCCCGGGCATCGTATTCAACAAGAGGTCACAATGCACGTTTCGACCATCGGTGCCTCTGCGCCACGCATGTGCGTGGCGTTGACCATCGCACTCGGCGCCTGCACAGATGCGCCGACGGCGCCGGCACGCGCGGAGTCGTCTCCCCTCGCCAGCCAAAGCTCGCCGCGACTGCAATGCGATGCGAACAATGGGGGGATCACGCTGCCGCCGGGATTCTGCGCAATTGTCGTAGCTGATCTGGTGATCGACGGTGCGGCCGCGCGAGCAAGACACATCGCGGTTACGCCAAGCGGGGACTTGTTCGTGGCAATCAACAGCCCGCGCAACCAGAATCCGTCGTTCGGAATCGTCGGGCTGCGGGACGAGAACGGGGATGGCCGTGCGGACGAGCAGTCACAGTTCAGCCCGGCTCTGGGCGGAAGCGGCATCGCGTGGGGCGATGGCCTTCTCTACTTCGGAGCGAACGACCGGGTGCTTCGCTTCCGATTGCCTGCGGGGCTCCTCACCCCGGTTGGCGAACCGGAAGTGGTCGTCTCGGGCCTGCCGAATACCGGCGACCACATCAGCAAGACGGTCGTACTTGCCGGCGGAAAGCAGCTCTTCGTCAACATCGGATCGGCGTCGAACGCGTGTCAGGTTGCGAATCGGCAGGCCGGGTCGCCCGGTGTGTTCCCGTGTCCCGAGCTGCCGGTGCGCGCCGGCGTCTGGCTCTTCGACGCACGTGGAACCAACCAGGCGCAGGGAAGCGGACAGCAATACGCGACGGGTTTGCGCAATATGGTTGCTCTCGCCGTGAATCCGGCTAACGGAGAGTTGTACGGCGTTCAACACGGGCGGGACATGCTGTTCGAAAACTGGCCCGAGTTCTTCACGCAGGCAGAAGATGCAGTTCTGCCATCCGAGGAATTTGTGCGGATCTCGAGGGGCAGCGACAATGGCTGGCCGTACTGCTACTTCGACGACGTGTTCGAGCGAAAAAAGGTGCTGGCGCCGGAATATGGCGGAAACGGACAGCTAGTCAGCGGAAGTCAGGGGATCAACTGCGCGACCTACAACCAGCCGCTGGTGAATTTCGGCGCTCACTGGGCACCGAACGGTCTACATTTTTACAGCGGCAAGCAGTTCCCGCAGAGGTATCGTGGAGGCGCGTTCGTCGCGTTTCACGGTGGCTTCGATCGAGCGCCGCTTCCAAATGAAGGCTACAACGTGATGTTCGTGCCGATGGGTGGAAATGGTTCGCCGTCGGGTGCGCCGGAGATCTTCGCGGATGGATTCGCCGGTTCGGCAGGTCCGCTCCCCGCGACCGCGGTGCACCGGCCAGTCGGTGTCACCGAAGGGCCGGATGGCTCTCTATATGTATCCGACGACCGCGGCGGCCGAATCTGGCGCATCATTTTCAAAGGTAGTTGAGCCGCCAGGTGTCTCCGTTCTCTAAGCGCCTCGTCCGCGAGCGCGGCCCTCCGCGGGAATATCCGATTCAAACCATTCTGATAGCTTGTTTGTCGGATCCAGTAAAGAATCCACCACCGAGGTCCGTCAATGATGCTACCAGTGCTGGCTGTAGTCGTCGCGGCTTTCACGAGCAGTCCGCCGCTCGCCCCGTCCCAGATCACATCACAAGGCTCCAATCAGGTATTCAACGGCCCGGTCGCTGCCGGCGCGTGGTTTCGCGTTCGGAACCTGAGAGGCGCGATAGAAGTGCGCCACACATCGGGCAGAAATGTGGTCGTGACCGCGAGTCGAGGCTTCGATTCCGAGTCTGATGCCACCGTCAAATTCGATGTCCGCCGCGATGGCGCCAATGTCACTGTATGTGCTATCTGGCCACACACGACTCGCTGCGACGCGAGGGGCTACGAGTCCGATTCCGACTCGCGGGACTGGAGAGAGCGCCGAGCGGGGAAAGTGGATTTCGTTGTCGAGCTGCCAAGGGGCATCAACCTCGTTGCGGCGACCGGCAATGGAACGGTGGAAGTTCGGAACACCGGCGCGGAGGTGCGGGCCAGCTCCGGCAACGGGGAAGTCACCGTCATCGGAGCAACCAGCCGGGTGAACGCCTCCTCCGGCAACGGTGACCTGGAAGTCGAGCGCGCAGGCGGTGAAGTCGAAGCGAGCACCGGTAACGGCGACATCACGGTTTCGACGTCGACCGGTCCCGTATCGGCGAGCTCGGGCAACGGGAGTATCGACGTCGACATGGCGTCGCTGAGAAGCTCCGAGGATATGGAGTTCAGCACCGGCAACGGCTCGATCGAGCTGAGGGTGCCATCCAATTTCTCAGCCGTGGTCGAGGCCAACGTCGCGTACCGGAACTTCGAGACCGATTTTCCGATGCAGATGGCTGAGCGATGGAGCTCGCGTCGCGTCGAGGGCAGAATCGGGAGCGGCGGCCGCCGCATCAAATTCTCGACAGGCAACGGTCATGTAAGGATTCGAAAGAACGGATAGTCCGCTCATGGGAGGGTAGTCGCACACCAGCTCAAAAGAGAAGAACAACAAGCGCAGAGCGTCGTCCCCGGACGCTCTGCGCTTTGTAGTTCTTCAGTTGATTTCAGCCTCATTCATCCGCGCCATAGCTTGACCGCACGCACGGGCCACCATAGTGTGGCCCGCCATGACTATCCCCACTGGCGCGACACAGGAGATCGAAGGACTCAAGCGAGCTGATTCGAGCGCCGCGCGCGGCCACCTCGGAAGTCTGCTCGCTCTCCTCGTCTTCCTCTCTCTTCTTTTCGCGCCTCTCGGCGGACTGAGTCCCGAGGCTCACCGCCTTGCCGCGATCATGGCCGCCGTAGTGATCCTCTGGATCACCGAGGCGCTGCCAATGCCGGTCACCGCACTCATCGGATCCGCCGCTTGCGTCGTGCTGCGCGTCGCTCCGGCGCGTGACGTGTTCGCGCCATTCGCCGACCCGCTGATGTTCCTCTTCATCGGGTCGTTCATGCTCGCCAAGGCAATCATGCTGCACGGACTTGACCGACGGGTTGCGTACTCCGTGCTCTCTCTCCGTATCGTTGGCGCGAGCCCAATGCGGATTCTTTTTGCGTTCGGCGCAGTCACTGCCGCGATCTCGGCGTGGATCTCGAATACCGCCACGACGGCAATGATGTACGCGATCGGGATGGCCATTCTCGCGTTCATGGCGGACGCGGCCAAGCGCGACGGGCGGAGTCTCGATCCCCGTTACGCGACTGCTCTCATGTTGATGACGGCGTTCGCCGCATCGGTAGGGGGACTGGCGACTCCCATCGGGACTCCACCGAACGTCATCGGCCTTGGATTCATCCGGCAGCTCACCGGGGCCGAGCTTCCATTCTTCAAATGGATGCTGATCGGCGTGCCGACGGTCATCGTCCTGCTCTGCCTCGTGTTCTTCATTTTTCGCCGCGCGGCAGCTGGTATGCCTGGAGGCGCCGAAAGCGCCAGCATGCTCGAGCGCGAGCACGAGCGGCGCGGCGCCTGGTCCGTAGGCGAAAAGTCCACGGTGTTCGCGTTTTGTGTGACCGTTTTTCTGTGGATACTGCCGGGTTTCCTGGCGCTCGTGTACGGCGAGACCAGTCCGCAATACCAGGCGCTCACGGCGCGGATTCCGGAAGGCGTCGCAGCGCTGGTTGGCGCGTGCCTGCTCTTCATCCTTCCTGGGAACCAGAAGGGGAAGGCGATCACCTGGCGCGAAGCCGCGAAGATCGACTGGGGAATCGTTCTCCTCTACGGCGGCGGGTTCGCGCTCGGAGTTCTCTCTTTCAAGACCGGGCTCGCCGAGACGCTCGGCAAAAACCTGCTTGGGCTTCTCCCGTCGACTGGCGGAACCGGCCTGCTCATCGCGTCGACAATCCTCGCGGTGATTCTGTCGGAAGTTACGTCGAACACGGCTTCAGCCAACATGATCGTGCCCGTCGTGATCTCGATCGCGCGTGCGGCCGGAGTGGATCCGGTAGAGCCCGCTCTCGGAGCAACCATGGGCGCGAGCCTCGGATTCATGCTTCCGGTATCGACACCCTGTAACGCGATCGTCTACGGGTCAGGATACATCCCGCTCAAGCAGATGATGCGCTACGGTATCGTCGTCGATGTCGTCGGAGTGATCGTGATCGTCACGATGATCAAGCTGCTGCTGCCGCTCCTGCGATGATGCGGCATCGCTAGCTCTCCCGCACCCACCGCCTGACTTCGCTCCACGTCGGCTCCTTTCCGTACATCAGCATAGCGACGGAGAACACTTTCCCCGCCGCCCGCCGTGCAATCAGGGCGCTCGCCAACAGCAGTCCCGCGGACAGCAGGAGCTCCCATGCTGGAACCTCGGTGAGGGCCACTCGTGCGGGCATCACGGCCGATGAGGTGAGAGGAAACAAGCCGGCGATGCGCGCAAATACCGAATCAGGATTCGCCGGGACGAGAGCTCCAGCGGCGGAAAAAAATGCCGGAACAAACATCAAGGGGCCACGAGTTGAGGTATTTGGATCGTCGATCGTTGCGGCGACAGCTCCAAACAGGGATAGCCAGAAAACAAATCCAAGGAGCGCGAACAGAACAATCCACACAATTGCAGCCGGCTCGGCAGTTCCAAGCGAAAAGCCAGTCCCTCTGCCGACCGATCTCCCGAAGACCCACAAGACTCCGCCAGCCAGGAACAGAAGAACGTTCACGAGCGCGACACCCGAGATGCCAAGAATCTTTCCGTCAATCCACGTCTGCGGAGAGATTGCGGAAATAACCTGTTCGGTGACGCGGAGCTGCTTCTCGGCGGTGACGCTCACCAGGATGTAGGCCATCGACGTAAAAACGCCGTACAACACCAGCCCAACCGCGGCGAAAGCGACGATGCGTGCAGCCCGGCCGTCGTTGCCGCTCTGAAACTCGGTCTTTACGGCAACTGGTGCGAGCATGGATGCAAGAGTTGCTTGAGCGAGTCCGGCCTCCTCCAGCCGCAGTCGCTGTCGTGCGCCGGCCAGGTGCGTGTCGAGCGCCCGCTTCCATGGAGGGTTTCGTCTCACGATCAGACGTGCGGAGTCCACCGACTCGAGGACGAGAATTCCGTCGATCGTGCGCGCGGTTAGCTCCGATCGAAGGGAATCGAGTCGCGACGAGGGCGCCGGGGTGAACGAGATCTTGTCGACGCTATGCTGCCGATCGATGCCAAGGGCGGAGCCACCGATTACGGCGACGGTGCTGGGCCGCGAATCGGAGCGCTGTGCCCATCGCGCGACGCCATACCCGAGTGCGCCCATCAGCAACATGATCACGAAAGACACTACCAGCTGATTCGGTTTCACGAAGCGCTGGAATTCCCAACGGGCGACCAGTAGCCGGGTCGGCCACTCGCTCACGCGGCCTCGCCCTCGACCTTCGACGCCGCCTCGAGGTCGGCCTCGACAGTCCGCACATAGATCTCGTGCAGGGTGGCTGCTTCCGACCGGACGTAGGTTACCTCCATCCGCTCTCCCACCTCGCGAAGCAGCTGTGAAATCGCAGCTCCGGGCTTGAGACGCAATCGGACTTCGCCGTCGGCCCTACTCTCGACAGCTTCGACTGCCTCGATCCGCTCGAGAAAATCCGAGTCGAGCGCGTTAGTGGATCCGATCACCAGGCGGTCGCCGACGTGCCAGCGTTTCCTTAGCTCAGGGATCGATCCGTGAAGAACTTCGCGTCCCCGACTCATCAGCAACACTCTGTCGGCGAGGCGCTCGACAAGAGTCATCTGATGAGCGCTGAGGATCACGGTCGTGCCCGAGTCGCGTAGCTCGCGTATCAGGTCGAGAAACAGGTCCTGATTGAGAGGATCCAGCCCTGAGAATGGCTCATCGAGTATGGCGAGAGGCGGGCGGTGAAGTATCGCTGCGACAAATTGAACCTTTTGCTGATTTCCCTTTGAGAGCGCCTTGACTTTGTCAGACCCGCGAGTGTCGAGTCCCAGGCGGTCGAGCCACCCGCGAGCTTCATCACTCGCCTGTCGCGGAGGCATTCCTTGGAGGCCGCCGAAGTAGGTCAGCGTCCGCAGGATTGGCATGTCCTGATAGAGTCCGCGCTCTTCCGGGAGATAACCCAGGAGGCCGCGCAATCTTCCGTCACTGCGGCCAATGCCGCGCTCGACAGCGCCGGCATCGGGCCTGATCAGCCCGACGATCATTCTTATCAGCGTGGATTTTCCGGCGCCGTTGGGGCCGAGCAACGCGACGATCTCGCCCGCGCCCACGGACATTGAAAGATCATCGACAGCGACGATCGGTCCGAATCGTTTGGTAACGCCCGTTACTGTCACGACCGGCATCATTCAGCGATCACCATGGTTCCAGACAGTGGTAACAGTCGGGTCTAGGGCGAGCTCAGTTAGGAGACAATCGTGTTACGTGCCCGGACCTGGTCCGGACATCCAGTTTTCAGGCTGTCGTGACGGCGGACGCGGCTGGGGTGGGTTCAACAGTCGTTGTCTCGGGCGGGCGAACAGGCTTGCGCCACACGGGGCGCTGATGCACTGGACGCGCCTGAATCGCAAGGAGCTCCGCGTAATAGGCGATAATCCGCGTCTGAACCGACTGCTTCGTGTCTTTTGGCGACGCCGCGAAGGGAGCGTGACGCGTTGTATTTCCGGTGTCGACACGGAACCACCACCAGGGCGGCATACCTGCGTGCAGCGGCGCTTCAACCGAGCAGTAAAACGTCAGTCCCTGATCCACAAATTCGAATTCCTTCGTCACTTTGCCCCTTGAACGTATGATTCAATCTAACTCATGACTCGGGAGATTATCGCTTTATTCGTGTGTGGCGTCGAGCCGGCGGATCTCGTAATCGTCGTAACGTTTGCGGGTGGAAGCCTTTACGCCAACTGAGTAGCCGACCATTTCGCCCGCCGCCTGGAGCACGCTGCACAAAAAGAGGACGGCTGCAGTGCCGGACGGCGGCCGCTCCCGGCGCATCGCCCTCGAAATGCCGTCGCGGTGCCGCATCAGCAGCACCGCAGGAATGAGGGGTGAAGCGAGAGCGTAGCCCACGCGCCGAAAAGCGGGCCAGCGCGCGCTGCGCGTGCCGGCGATTACACGTCCAGCAAGGAAACGCTGGTGAAGTAGCGGCGCAAGAAATGAAATATTTGCGTGCTCGAGTCGCGCAGCCGGCTCGAATCGTACTCGCTCCCCGGCGCTCCGCACCTCGGCCATCATGTCTTCGCCTTCCGACAGCGCCTGCTCCAGCCGATCGCCAAGGTTCAGCAGAAACGAGAGTCGATAAGACACGTTGAGAATCGGCGCGTTATTGAGTTCTTCGGCAGGCTTTCCATCCGTCCACGAAGCGTATCCCGTCAGAAATCCCGCCCAGCTGGCCGCGCCATCTGGGTTCGCGTTCGCGAACGAAGGAACCACGACACCCCAGCCTGAAGCATGGGCGGCAACCAGAGCCTCGATCATTCCGGAACACGGGTACGAGTGAGTCTCTCCAATGAAGACCAATGGCGCAGTCGCAGCGCGAACGCCGCCCGCACGGGCCGCGCCCAGTGGAATCGACGGGCCCACGTTTGCGATTCGCACGCCGGCGAAATCGGTGAGCTGCTCTGTCTCGATGCCTTCCGACTGCGACTCCGGCATTACCAGCACAATCTCGAGCTGCCTCCTCGTCGGCAGATCATTGAGCCGTTTGATCACGGGAAGAATCGTCTCCCATGTGTCAGTGGCGAGAACGACAGACATTACAGGCGCTCCGGCCGGCGGCGGCGAACTCGCAGCGCTCATGCGCGGGGGCGCAGCGTCGCGGTGAACCGAGACCCCGGCCGCCAGTGAAACCCGCTGAACTCGAGCGGCTCCGCATCGTGCACGTCGAGCTCGTATCCAGCCGCCAGCTCAGCGGCGACGTGACGGCCGATTGCCCGGGAAAGGTGCGCCCCCGGACAAATGCGAGGAGGCAGCCCGAACGCGGAGTACTGCGTCCGCTTCGGCGGCACAAGAAAGCGATCGGGATCGAAGGCGTCGGGACTGTCGAACATCTCGCTACTGCGGTGACTCTCCTGGACACAGATGCGGATGTACCATCCGGAGGGAATCCTTAGTCCGTCCCATTGAATTGGCCGTTTGACTCTGCGCAGCAGAAACTCGCTCTGGTGGAGTCGGAGAGTCTCCCGAACCATTCGATCGGCGAGTCCTCCTGGCGCCACTGCCTGACAGCGATCGACCACCGTTTCGTTTGCCAGCCGCGCCAGGAGCGACGGGTTCTCTCCCAGTTTCACGACGAGCCAGGACACAAACCCGACGACGTCGAGGCGAGCGGTGTGAAGAGTGTACGCGAAATTCGCCATGAGCTCGTCGTCGGAGAGCGCGTCCGGATGGAGCCGGCACAGCTCCGAGAGAAACGATTGTGGATCTCCGCGTGAATTCCTGTCGCCGGCGACGGCGCGGGTCCGGAGCTCTCCAACGATGTCGAACAATGCCGCAGAAGCTGGACGCCGGCCGGTTCGCGCAAGCTGCCGGTAGTCAGCGACGCGGTAGCGCTCTTCGAGACGGTCGAGATCCGGTCCCGGCGAAACTCCGAAGAAGCAGCGCATCATATCGTTGAGGACCATTCGGTCGATTGCCGCCACCGGATCGGCTGCGCGGCCGACACTCGCAAGTGAGCGCAGCATGGCTTTGGCTTCCGCGGCCAGCTCCTGCTCACACGAGGCAACAACCTCGGGTGTCAGCGCCGACCGCAGAACTGTTGCGACATCCCGATGCCGGCCGCCGTCGAGGTACCGCACGAAGCCGCCCGGTACGAGGCTGTTGAACGGCGCAGCCGGTACGACGAGGCGCTCATTGTTCGTCGTCAGGAAATTCGCCGCGCGCTCCAGTCCAACGATTCCAATCGCTGGATGTAGGAAGTGTCGGAATTTGAACACTGGTCCATGCCGAGCGGCCTGCTTCAGGAAGTAGTCAGGATCACGCCATGGCGAGATCGGCATGAGCGCTAATGAACCGGCCGGCAACCCGGATCCACTACCATACGCAGCTCGCGCCTGCCAACGCTCCCATGCAATCGCAACCAGCGCCGCAGCGGCCGCGGCTCTCAACGCAGCTGGTAGAGCGAGCGCGATAACGACAACCGCGACACCGTACAGCGCGAGCGCCAGCATCATGACTGCCTGAACATGCGGGAAAGCCTGAAATCTGCGCCGGACGCCCTGGTGAATCGCGAGGCGCGCGAGCGGCAGGGCAATCACTCCAAGCAGCGCGACCTCGACGGCGCGCTCGGCGCCGGTAACCAGCAGGGATTGCATAGTAGCCATCGGGAGTAGCCGAATATAGGCCTACGGGAGTCATCTGCGTTCTCGCATTTGTCCGCCGACCTGTTGTGAGGCCCGCTCTTGATCGTCTTGACTCAGCAGAGGGTCGCGAGGCCCCCAGGGATAAAGACCAGAGCGATGCCAATGTCGAACTTTTTTGCAGGAATGCTCGAGCGCCTCCGTTCGCTGCCCGTGGTCAATCGCCCCCGCGGGCGGGTGCCGCACTACGCGCCGGAGGAGGAGCGGCGGATAATAGCCGCGCTCCAGGGGGATAGTATCGAGCGGAGGCTTGCGAATCGCTCCGCGGAAGCTGTTGAACGCGACGAAAGGCAGGAGCTTGCCTACTGGCAGCTGTGGAGAATGATCCGCCCCGCAGATACTGGAGCGATTCCTCCCAAAACTCTTGATCCCCTGGTACCGGCGCACGTCACTCTGGCGCTGACCGTGGTGGGCGACTACGACGCCGCCCGTGAAGAGCCGGGCGCATTCTCGGACTGTCTCTATCGCCCGATGTCAGACCTGCCCTATCTGCCGGGTGACATACGTCGCTGCTGTGAATTTCTGATCGGCATTGCCGATGCCGAGACGGGATCATCCTACCCCGACCATGAGCTCCTCGCGAAAGAGCGTGAGGCGCTCGGCCTCGCACTTTTTTCACTCGACTACTTCGTGGACCGTCCCGCGTGCGAGATTCCCCGCCAGAAGCTGGAAAATCTCGGCTATGGCCGCCGCGAATCCGCGGCTCAGACCGACTCACCACTCAAGCCGGGTGCCGGCGATGTGGTCGTAACGCATGGATCAGGCTTGACGGAGTTTGTGAGCGAGGTGATCGGCGTAGGCGACAACGACGAGTGGATGGTGCTGACAACCCATGGGTCTTCGATGCGGGTCGTGCATAACGCCGAGCTGGCCCAATGGGAGGAAGTGCAGGTCGTCGCTCCCGCGGAGGCATCGTGGCTTACTCTCACTCCCTCCGGCGGAACGCCGAGCTGGGAGCGTAGCTGAATTACCGCAAGTCCTTCCGGAAGGTGACTACCCGGTCAACCTCGATATAGCCGCTCCGCTTGTGCGCTTCATGACTCACGAGATTATCGATCAGCGCATCCGAGCCCATCTCCTGATACCCCTGTTCACGAGCCCATGCCTCGGCGGCTTCGAGGAGAGCCCGGCCGTAGCCGCCGAGTCGTACGTCGGGGTCGACGTACCATGCTTCGATATATCCGACGGGGCTCGTGGAGCAGCCGTCAACGACTGAGCGAGTGCCGGCTTCGACATAGCCGGCGAGCGATTTTCCATCCGGCCGCTCGACCACAAAGACCGCTGCGTCGGGCTTGGCGAGCGTCGCGTGCATCTCCGCGAGGTTGTCCGTGGTCCACTCGACGGGGAACAACGCTTTGTTCATTCGTAACCACTCCGCCCAGTCCGACGGCCGATACTCCCTGATCAGCATCGCGCCTGTGGGCGTTGAATCCGTTGACACCATACCTAGGTCCTCTCGAGAAGGACCGTATCAGTGTCTCTCGTGCCAAATGCGTGCGCGACAATGAACGACGGAAGCAACCCCAGCAGTGCGACCGACAGCGCGTACCGTGGGGCGAGAATCGAAGCGATCACGACGACGGCTCCCAATCCGATCATCAGTGCGCCCAACACACGGTGAGTGCGTTGCCACGCAGCTCGATCTGACAACGTTCGCCTGGTGCGCAGACCGACGATCCAGTTGGGACGCGTCCGCGGCATGACGTTGCCCGCCGCGATGAATCCAAAGCCAAGGATTACAGTCAGCATCTTGAACGTCCAAAGTGGCCACTGCAGGACGCTTGCTACCAGCGCGATATGCATGAGAGCAAGCAGCGAAGCGACGGTGAAAGTGATGGTCGAATAAGTCGGCGCGAAGCGCTGCACGGATTCTGATCCGGTTTCTTCGTTGAGCCACCACTCGGGCAGTGGCTTACGCGGACCGCCGACCCTCGCGAGTGCGGTGAAAAGAATCCAAACGCCCAGTGCGACAGTCGGGATGAGAAGCGCTACGGCCAGCCGCGGCATCCCGTCGCCGCTGGGGAAACTGACCGGGATGAGCGGAGAAAAATCAGGATGCCCCACGTTCGGCAAGCGAGAGAAGATCGCGGCCGAAAGAGCAAACGATCCGGCGATCGGGAGTGCAGGGGTCCATTTACGCATCGTTGTCTCCTTTTTTTGTCCAGTCGAAGATGTGTTCGACGAGCTCCTGCAACACTGTCGCGTTGAGCTCGTACCGGATGCTGCTGCCGTTTCGCTCGGCCGAGATGAGATCCGCTTCGCGGAGCACCGAGAGGTGCCGTGAAATGGTTGCCCAGGCGCTTGGAAATTTTTCGGCGATGTCGCCGGAATTCAGCGGACCCTGACGCAGCATTTTGATGATCTCCCGCCGGGTTGGATCTGCCAGAGCTTTGAAAACTGCGTTGGAACCAGGCACGCGACCTCGTTAAACGGTTGTACAGGAATAATAAGCTACTTAGCTAATTAGCGCAATAGCTAATTGCAACCAGTATTGTTTGAGCCGTTCTCCACCGAAAACGATAGCTTCCACTCGCTGGCGGCCGGCGGATTTTACCTCATTTTTCGGACGCCCGATGAAGGAGCTCTACTTCGTAGGGC
>Ga0079218_10000222_pt1 | contig 14937 bp, 18 predicted proteins | sample NCCompost_FD_77181 | JGI IMG/M metagenome (GOLD analysis project Ga0079218, IMG submission 77181) | Agricultural soil microbial communities from Utah to study Nitrogen management - NC Compost | ecosystem: Environmental > Terrestrial > Soil > Agricultural land | place: USA: Utah | collected... | reverse complement strand
CGTAGAAGATGAGAATTTCCGCTTCGTCAGTGGTTCCGACAAGTTGTGCGTCAACTTTGCTCTTGCGAATGTATTCTTCGATTTGGTTGAAGATGGCTTTGTGAGCCTCGAGGTCCCTGGACATTACGTAGACTGTGCGCTTGCCTCGGAGTTCCGAGAAATCGCCGTATTCGGGAAGAACCTGTTGAGCTGTCGCGCCAACGCAAAGCAACGAGACAATGAAGGCCGCTGTCGTGAGTTTCGGCATGGGGCTTTTCCCTCCAAGAAAAAGACGCGAACGTCCGCCGTTCCTACGGTAGCGTGCGACGAACGAAAACAGTCGTGGCGCCTTCGTCAAGTGCAACGGCATGTTAGCCAGCGTCTACACCAACCATGATCCTCAGCTGTCGAATGCGATGAAGGTGATGGTCATCATGCTCGGCATAGAACTGGGCGCAATCGACGAGACGCATTAGCACCTGAAGCCGTTCATGGAAGGCCGAAGTTTGCTGAAGTTCGGGCGAAGCCTGCGAAAGCGCCTGAACCAGTCGGGTACGTCGACTACCAAGTTCGCGGAGAGTCTCTACCACGGGACGGTCCTGATGTCTCTTCGCCAACTCCTGAAAGCGTGACCCAATTGCTGGCGTGTACGTCTTCTTCTTGTTCCTCAGGTCATCAAGTCGTTCCTGCCAGAGTTCTTCGACATCCGATAGATGACCGATGTTCTGAGCAATGGACCACTTCCCCTCAAGCTGAGCTTGCGCAAGGCGATCGTCGACACCAACGAGCAACGCATCAAGCCTGGGTAGCACGCCGCGAAGCCGTTCAACGAAGTCGGCGAGCATCCACGGCGGATGAACAAAGGTGAACTTCCGTTGCGCCCAGGGAGGACGGTCGAACTCTGAAGAGAGCTGAACCGTGCGTCTTTCAGGTTTCATCACGATCTCCTGGCTAACGGCGGAGTTGACGCGGCGGCGCCTTAATTCATCCTTCCGCCTTCATCCTTCATCCTTGAGTTCGCGCTCCCGCCGCTCGCGTCCAACGATTTGCCTCTTCAACTGATCATCGAATAGAACTATGCCTGGATAGTTAGCCGGCCTTCAAAAACGATGACTGCCTGCCCTCGGATCCGCAGTTTGTCAGCCACTAACTCTACGTCCATAAAACCTGTTCGCTTTGACGATTGAAAAGACTTCATTCTCGTCTTGCCTAGTCTTGATGCCCAATACTTTACCAGGAACGTGTGAGTGCCGCCGGTCACGGGATCTTCATTTGTGCCGCTCCAGGGCCAGAAGTACCGGGAATGAAAATCGTAGCCGTCCAATTCGGATGGAGCGGTAACGAGAACACCGTTGATGGAATTGTGGGATCGCTGCAGCGCGAAAAAATCCGGATCTAAGCCCGCCAACTTCTCGGTGTCCGCAACTTCCAGCAACAAGATTTTGGTTTCTTCATTGTAGACCGAATTCGTGATTGCTTTGACCCCCAAAGCAGAGAGCAAGGCAGGCGGAGCATCGGCAGGCCGGGTTCCGTAAACGGGAAATTCCATCATGATGTGGCCGTCTAATTCTTTGGCAGATAAGTCCAGGTTCTGAATGTTGATGAAGTGAACTTCGTTCAATTCATGTATTGAGAAAACAACTTTGGCAGAGGCTAGAGTCGCGTGACCGCATAATAGGATTTCCATCTTGGGTGAAAAATATCGAATTGCGAAAGCCCCGGCGGACTCCAGAGGTGAAAGAAAAGCCGTTTCAGAAAGATTCAGCTCCTGGGCGATCTGCAACATTCTTTCATTGCTTAACTGTGAGTCAACAAGGCACACACCGGCCGGATTGCCTTTGAATTGTGTGTCGGTGAAAGAATCGACTATGAAGGTTCTCATTCTACGAACCTCCGTCTTATTTTATAAAGTTTGTCACGGGCCTAAGCACCGCCTCTCACAAGCAACCTCGCACGCCACAGCTCAGCCCGCAGCTTCTTTCTGATCCTCGAGCTCGCGACGAGCTAGAGTTCCACGACACCTTGAGCAATCGCGGTTACATGGCCGCCCACGTAGATTCCATCCGCGCCGTGGTCACCGGCGATCCTTACGTGCAAGAGACTCCGGCGTCTCATCTTCGTGCCCTGTTCACTAATAAGCCTGGTACCCGAGACGCCCGAAATAAAGCCGTGCTTGATCATGAAAGCCGCCAGCGGGCCCGTCGAACTTCCCGTAGCCGGGTCTTCCGGTACACCATAGTCGGGTGCGAACATGCGCGAATAAGCGCCTTCCTTTGTTACGGAAAACACGAAAACACAAAACGGTTCCGCGCCGTCTCTGAGACTCCTCATACCCTGTACATCGAGCCAAGCTCTATCCACCGCTTCTTTATCTTTGAGCGCAATCAATAGCGTTGGATTCCCGGCGTCCAGCAGCTGGGGCGCGATGTCGAGCAAGTCGTCTTCTTCAAGTCCAACGGCCTGAGCACAAATAGAACCGTCATACTGCTTACCTTCCGAGATCGCTGGCGTGCGCAACCAAATCATTGGACGCTCGCCGTTTTCAACCCAAATTTGAACCGGCCCGATCTTTTCCTCAAGACAAAACGAGTCAGAGTTGGGCGGTACGATTGCTTCGTCGAGAAGGACGAAGCTCGCGCCGATCGTTGGATGGCCTGCGAAGATCATCTCTTTTTGTGGAGTGAATATTCGGACGCGCGCAGCGCAAATCGGATTGTCGGAGGGCAGCAGGAAGGCCGTCTCAGCCAAATTCATTTCGCGGGCAAGCTTTTGCATGACCGGCTCTTCAATTTGAGTCGCGTCAGTAAACACCGCCAGGGGATTCCCCTCCAGTGCTTGCGTGGTAAAGACGTCTACGACTCGATAGTTCAACAGGGTCACTTGGCTTTCCTGACTTTCAACGCTTGTTCTTAATCGCCTAATAGTCCCAACGAGGTTCTTCCTCACCAGAACCTACGGAATCAGAACCGTCTTACCTAGCGCGCGCGATTCCGTAATCCGCCGATGAGCCTCCGAAGCAGAAGCGAGAGGCAACTCCAAACCAATCACCGGACGAAGCTCTTCATTACTCAAGCCGGCCTGCAAAGCCGCATGGATTTCCAGCAAGTCAGGCTCCGATACACTCCAAAGAAACATGCCGATCACATACGCTTCTCGGACCATGATGTCTCGCGGGGTGATTTGAACGTCACCCCTGCTTCCGATCACAATCACCCGCCCACCTGGCACGAGCAGTTTCAGGTCATTACCAAGATTTACATCCGCACGCATCTCCAGGATTACGTTCACGCCTCGGCCATTCGTCATATCCTTAATCTGCCGTTGATAGTCCAGCGAGGAATGATTCAAGACGAAATGGGCGCCTTCGCGCTCTGCCAAACGAAGGCCCTCATCGCTACCGGCTGTTCCGATGACAGTCATTCCAGATGCACGAGCCAATTGGACACCCGCCAAGCCGACGCCGCCGCTGGCTCCGTGGATCAGCACAACTTCACCTGACTTTGCACGAGCTAATTGGAACAACGAGCGGTATGCGGTTGCGTAAGGAACGTAGATTCCCGCACCCTGAGAGAAGCTCACTGGCTGCGGTAACCGATGCAACTGCTGGCGCTGGCACAATGCGAGTTCCGCATAAGCGCCGGTGGTCGTGCCAGTAGTAAAGACTCGATCACCGATCGCCAGGTCATCGACATCTGGTCCGATAACTTCGACGACGCCGGCCGCGTCCGTTCCTGGCGTGTAAGGTAAAGACGGATTGTTAGATCCATAGGCGCCAGCACGCATGTACGTATCGTATGGGTTCACTCCAGCGGCCTTAACCCTGACCACGACCTCTGCTGCTCGCGGAACCGGATCATCCACGACTTCCACATTAAGCACTTCGGGACCGCCAAATTGATTTACCCGGATTGCTATCATTACCCATCCTCACGAAACGTCATCGCACTCCGCGACCAGATCGATTTCCACGCAGGATCCGAAAGGAATCTGAGCAACGCCGTAGGCGCAACGAACATGCATCCCGGGGGCTCCAAATACTTCTCCGAAAAGCTCAGACGCACCATTGGCTACCAGGTGCTGTTCGGTGAATGTAGGAGTGCTGTTGACGAGGACCATCAGCTTCACGATGCGTCTGATGTGGTTTAGGTCGCCCACCGCCGCCTGGAGTGTGCCCATCAGATCGATGGCCACAGCCCGGGCGCCTTCTTTACCTTCTGCGGTCGTGAGATCTCCCCCAAGCTGGCCCACCCACGGTTGACCGTTGCTCTTGGCGATATGACCAGATAAGAAGAGCAGATTGCCACTGCGCAGAAAAGGAACAAAGGCTCCCACCGGCGGCGTCACTTCCGGAAGAGTAATATCGAGAGCCTTCAGTCTTTCGTATACGGACATTTGCCGCCTCCTACACTTAATTTGTGCGCTTTCATTCTATGAACTTCCGTCTTGTTTCCTTGTGTAACTACCTCTCGAACGCACTGTATTGGCCACCGTAACTAAGCACGGGGAAGCCCCCTCGCATGACTTCGCCGTACACGCCTGGTTCCCAACGCAAGCCGCTACCTTTCTGGGCCGCAATCTCCATCCCGTAGCTCGGCAGATTGAGCTCAATGATCATGCTGCGGTTTATCGGTCAATTGATGGTTGCTGCCGTGGTCCTCGGAACTTTGAGGACTTTCAAACGCTTTGGTGTGCCGACCGCGGTAAGCGGTGACTTCGATCCCGACCAAGGCGCCGAAAGGCATCTTGACCTGTGGCGTGCTACGCACTGGATACGGCGCTTGGAACGAAGCGGCGTATACGCGATTCATAGCGTCGAAATCCCCAATGTCAGATAGAAAGACTGTTGTGCGAACCACGTCCGCCAGCGAGAGCCCAATGCTTTTCAAAATATCGGAAACGATTTCCAGGCAACGAGCGGTTTGGGCCGTTATGTCCCCCTCGATGAGGTGGGCCGATACTGGGTCGCGCGCGATCTGACCAGCGAGGAAGACGAAATCCCCAGCCACGACGGCGTGAGAGTAGGGGCCGTACGCCGGCGGGATAGTTGTGTCAGGGAAGGAATAGTGTTCCATGTCGTCTGTAACCTTTCGTGTACAAACCAGTTGCTGATATCCAGTCACCAAAAAGCGCATAGGCGCCCAGGCCCAGGCAGTGAAAGAAGCAGGTTGCGCTGATTCAAATCATCGCCATCAAACCTGTTCAAGAGCCTGCGAGAAGTCGTCGATAAGGTCTCGTTCGTCTTCCAGCCCGACTGAGATCCGCACCAAATTCTCGCCGACCTCCATGGCCCTAATCTGCGCTTCTGTCAACGTGTCGCCCCACATCGCCGCTGGATGGACCAGCAACGTTTCGCATCCACCGAGACTTGCGGCGTGAGATCCCAACTTGAGGGATGCAATGAAGCGGTCTGCTGTCTCATAACCACCGCGTAGCTCGACGCTCATCACGCCGGTAAAGCCACTCATTTGCTTCTGAGCCAGTTTATGCTGTGGATGAGACTCAAGCCCTGGATAATTGACCCGCTCGATCTTTGGGTGCGATTCGAAAAAGCGAGCGAGGATCATGGCGTTTTGGTTGTGGCGCTCGACCCTTAATCCCAGAGTTCTTAACCCTCGCAACAAGAGCCACGCGTCGAAAGGGCTCAGTGCCGCCCCCATCACAATGTGGAACCTCCATGCATGCTCTATGAACGCTGGTGAACCTATAATCACGCCGGCCGTAAGGTCGCTGTGGCCACCGAGATATTTCGTCGCACTATGAACAACCACATCGATGCCATATTCGAGGGGTCGCTGATTAATTGGCGTGGCGAAAGTGTTATCGACAATCGTAGTGATGCCGCGAATCTTTCCCAATGCTGCCACCGTCTGAAGATCGGTGAGCCCCATCAGCGGGTTTGCCGGTGTCTCAGCGTAAATCAGTTTTGTGTTAGGCCTGAGCGCCTCAGCCCAGCGCTCAGCGTTTGTCTGATCCATAAAAGTGCACTCAATCCCCCATCGCGGCAGCACGTCTTCCAGAAGTGCAGCCGTACCCGCGTAAAGATTGCGCTGCACGACGACGTGATCTCCTCTATCCAGCAAGCTCATCACTGAGGTGCAGATCGCGCCCATGCCAGAAGCAGTTACCAGGGCGGCCTCCCCACCTTCGAGGGTGGCCATTACCGCTTCAACCTGCGTGTGGGTTGGGTTACCGTACCTTGAATAATACTCAGACGGCTTAACAGACTTCGCCAGTGCCGCAAAGTGTTCGGACGACTCGGCGCGAAAGGTTGACGTCTGCCAGATCGGAGGGTTGATTGCGCTTGTGCGATTGAACTCTCGTGGCGCATGAATGCATTTTGTTTGGGCCCGTTGCGCGGCGACGTCTTTTTTCATAGTTCTCCTCTCATCACTGAGTGGCTAGGACTCCCTTTGAGCGCCCGCTACGAAATTGGCCTTGCCATTTCTGAAAATGGTATCTTTTCGTCGACTCAATGTTCCGCGATTATGATTGAGACTCTACGTTGATGGCCGAGGTATATTCAATATCCAATTCTCAATTGGTCTTTCCACGGAGGCCCGATGACACTCCTGAACCTGACTCTTAAACGAGGCAACGGCTTAAATCTTTATAGTCAATTGGTCGAGGGACTAGAACGCGCCATTCAGGCAGGTGAACTGAAAGAGGGGGAGCGTTTGCCGTCTGAGAGACAACTGGCCGCACAACTTGGGCTAAGCCGCACCACCGTCGTCAGCAGTTACCGGGAGTTGGAATCGCGTGGATTGGTTCGCAGTCACGTGGGAAGAGGCACCTTTGTGTGTGCAAGTTCGGAAGCGATCGATGCTCCCTTTGCCTGGCGCGGCAAGGTTTCGGCGGAAACGGCCCTCAACAATTCTTCGGCAGTCCACGATCTGCTGCGTCATTCAGCCAACCCGGATCTGATCCCCTTTGCTTTGCTAATGCCGGCCCTGGAATGCTTCCCCACAAATGAATACCGGCGAGCGGTGGACCAGGCAATCAAGTCGCATTCGACCGAGGGATTCGGGATTGGTTCAACCGAGGGACAACCAAAGCTGAGACGCCTGCTGGCACGTCGTTTCCGCGTAAAACCGGAACAGGTCTTGATCGTGTCGGGGGCACAGCAGGGATTGGATCTCGTGGCGCGATGTCTGCTCGATCCCGGTGATGCCGTCATCATCGACAGGCCAGGTTATGTAGGAGCGATTCAGAATTTTCGTGCGGCTGGAGCGAAGCTAATCGGATGGGATGTGATGCGTTCCGATCTAGGAGAACTTGAGGACTTGATTCTACGCTATCACCCTAAGCTTATTTGTACTAACCCGACATTCCAGAACCCTACCGGTCGCACCCTGCCTTTGGCAGAAAGACAGGAGCTATTGGCTCTAGCTGCTCGCTACCGAGTTCCAGTAATTGAGGATGACCCCTACCGGGATACAGCCCTGGCTGTAACTCCACCGCCAGCTCTTTTTCAATTGGACACGTCGAACACTGTTATCTCCCTGGGCACATTTTCCAAGACGCTGGCTCCAGGGCTGCGTCTTGGATGGTTATTAGCTTCCGAGTATGTTGTCCATCAACTCGCTTTAATTAAAGAGCGGCAAATACTCTTCAACGGAGGAGTCGAGCAACTAGCTCTTGCTGAGTTACTAGAGAATGGTACGTACGACAGCCATCTAATAAGGCTGAGAGAAGAACACCTGGAGCGCTGGAACGTAATGAAGAGATCACTGGAACAGCACATGCCAGCTCGATCGCTTGCTTTCAGTTCTCCTCAGGGTGGGCTTCATTTTTGGTGCCGATTACAAAACGGTTTGGAAAGCCGAGAGATCTGCCGACTATCACTCTCGAAGGGCGTGGCCCTGGCCGGCGGAGAAATATTCTATGCTGATAGTGGAGCAGGTAGACACGAATTTCGGTTGTGCTTCACGTCAGCGCCGGCAGTAAAGATTGAAGCAGGTATCAAGCGACTCGCGGAGGTCTTAAAAGCCGCTGAGTCAGACTCGTCGCGCCGCCACAACTCTTTCGTCCCGCTCGTTTAATGCTCGGGATTAGTGTTTTTTCGGGCGATAGATCTGCAACATGACCTCTGGGAATAGGGGCGTGTTCCCCTTGAGTAACGGTTGCCGCCGACCTCGAAGGCAGCGATCGAAGAACGCCAGAATATACGCATTGGTGATCGTGAGGGCGCGTTCTGCGTTGATTTCTATATTGCGGTAACGCTCAGGCGAGATAAACGGCATATCACTAAAGCTGTTATGCATTGCGCCCTTGACGGTGACCAGATACACGCCGGAAGACATTTTGCTGAATGTCTTCTCCCTTTGCTGCTCCGCCTCTCGTGCCTCTTTATTCGCTTCATCCCGCGTCTGGTTACCCTGTTTTAATTCCTCGTCCGTCGGGGGTGGCAGCCACGGCACGATTTCTTCAATGTGCATATAAGGTTGCCGGATACCTTTCTCCATTACGGCGGGAGTTAATGGGTAACCGTCGAGGTTGAGACAGGCGCGGAATCGTCGGTCTAATAAACAAGCGTGGGGAGCAGTGAAACCGCCCCGAGAGTGACCAAATACTCCGACGCGTCGGAGGTCAAAGCGACCATTTAAACCGATCTCAGGATCCTTTTTATTTAATCGCTCCAATTCATTCAGAGCAAAAATCAGGTCGTGCGCTTGAATGACTGCTTCTTCTTCACGCGCTCCTCTCCGCTGATATCGTTGCGATTTGTTCTGAATGATACGACCGTCTGGCATTTTAAGGGCGGAAGAAAAGAATGGTGAATCCACACCCACAACAATGTAACCATGGCTTGCCAGGTTCTCTAGAAAGGCGGTGTAGTGCGCTGACACCCTCCCCAATCCGTGAGAAAAAATAATCACCGGATACCGCTTTCTGGCGCCGGAAACTTTCACGCCGTTAAATGCATGCGAGCGTGTCTTCATTAATCGCTCAATTCCCACGAACGAATAACGAAAAACTTCATCATCCGGCAACGAATCAACATATGGGGCAACTGTGCCGCCCGCAGGTTCGGCCGGATACCATATTTGAAATAACACTTCCCGGTGATCTGAAGGATCTTCGGTAAAGAGCTCAAGTCTTGATGTATCTATTCGGTGAAAACTGGCCCGACCAACTCGAGAAGAGCCTGTCGGCGTCGGAAGCACAATTTCGGCAGCCGAAGCGGTTTGCCGAGCAGAAACAGAGCTAGAGGTAACCGTCGGCGCGGCGGAATTGGTGAACAAGCAGAAAGGGAGAACTAGTGACAGTAGACATTTCCCAAGTTTCATTTGCTCACCTTCACCTCATTTTTCTAGCCTAAATGACTCCACAAACTCCCCGTACCATTCGGGAAGACCGACGCTCCTCCTGTTTTGCTTTCGATGTTTTTAGGGCCTTTGTTCTGTGACGTAAATATCCAATTCGCTTTTGGCCTCTAGATCACCCGTATGACTACGCGGCGCAAGGCGCATCGCACTGCTCAAACCGAACAGTCGCACACTTATCCGCACAATCGATTTGCGGATAGTGATTTGTTGTAAGGCGTGGGTATGTAAGGGCTAAGTGATCCCGAAGGCAGGCGAATAGTCAGGGTTTTAGAACTGGTTCTCAAGCAGCGGCTGCAACTTTTAGCGGTAGGTTGAGTACGCTCCTGGAGCGTAACCACATATTCCCCATGGAAGAGTGGTTCAAATGCCGTAAAGTGCTATCCATGCCGCTAAGTTACATTGAATTACCATAGGTCGCTTCCCTTTCACGGCGGCGACCCCGACTAGTCGGGGTTCGACTCCCGTACGGGACGCCAAACTTGAATCTGCACTCGAAATTCCTTTTAAGTAATTGAAAGCTAAACAAGTTGTAGCGGTTCGATAACTCTCACCGTCAAAAACTAAACCATTTGGAAACAAGACCCTTTGGAATCTTTGTTTTTGATCGGCAGAGCATTGATTCCAGAATGCAGCTGCGTTGCTAAGTGCGGCAGTTGCAAAGTTCAACGCAGCCTCCAGATCCAACTCCTCAAGCTTGCTGTCGTGGATTTCGAGTTCCGCTAATGTGATTTTTTCGTTCACCAAATTGAGCTGCTCTTGATAAGTGCGTTTATCTAGCGAGCGCTCATGTAAGAAGGCGTCACCCGCTGACGTTTTACCTTCAAATCGTCAACGCGAGACTGTAGACTCGCTGCCAGTTTAATTGCCTCGCTTTGCCGTTGCCTCCAAACGTCCAAAACTATTTCTCTGAAAAGATCCAAATACTCTGCTTTCGGTTGCAGTTGTTCTATTAACCTCAAGAATTCATCCTCAAGAAGCGTCTTTGGTATGTTGCGGCTTTTACAGGAACCATTCGCGCAATGGTAGTACGCATACGGCTTGGTCCTGCCTTTTGACCAACTCGCCGTCAAGGGACGCTCGCAGGCTCCGCAGGAGACAAAATGCCGCAGGGGAAAATCGGGATGACTGCGCCGACGATGCGTTGAGCCAGGTCGTCTTCCTGAAAGTATAGATTGGACCAGAACAAAGGTTTCATTACTTACAATCGGTTCAAACGCTCCTTTGCAATCAGTTTCCCACTGGCCCACAACAAGCTTTCCGGCATAAAAAGGATTTTTAAGCATGTTGGAAAAGCTTTGCTGGCTCAGCTTTTTTCCCTTCTTACTTCGGAGACCAGCGGCAGTAACGATGCGCAGCACCTCGGCGCGTTCGTAGCGCCCGGTTGCAAATAGTTCAAATGCTTGGTTGATCAAAGGCGCACTATCAGGATCATGCGCAACCCTTGATCGTCCGTTCTCCTGAGGAATCTTTTGGTAGCCCAAGGTTGTTGGAAACGGCCAAGTACCCCTTTCCACAGCTTCTTTCATTCCCTTCTTAGTGCGGACTGCTTTGTCGTCGTTTTCAAATTGCGCAATGGTTGAGAGAATTCCTTCAACCAATTTCCCAGTCGGCGAATCATCGATGGGTTCGGAAACAGAACGAAGCGTTATATTCAATCTGCTAAGCAACGTCCGAACGGCAAAGTGGGAATAGTTGTCGCGAGCGAAGCGACTTATCGAATTAACTACGACAACACCAACTCCATTTCTCTTCTGTCGGCAGAATGCGAGTAGCTCTTTGAATTTCGGCCGATCTATCGTCTTTGCTGACTCGCCTTCATCAACAAAGATCGCAGCAACCTCGTGCCCTTCTCGGTGGCAATACTCTCGACAGGCTTTCTCCTGTACAGGCAAGCTTGAATTCTTTGTCTGCTCTTTCGTTGAGACCCGGCAATAGATGACAGCTCGCAGCATGGTTAATTCACTCGTTCATTCACTACGGAAAGACTAATGGCCAGCCTCTCTGCCTCGTCACGCGCGCGGTTACCCTCAAATTCGATGATCGCAGCTCGCTCTTCCAGCTCCTCCAAACTCTCTTGTGAATCGCAGAACTGTCTAAGGCTTAATGCGTCTGATTCAGTGGCTTTTCGCTTATCCCAAACACTGAGCGAGAGTTCAGCGAAACAATATAACTGCTCCCGAACGGTGGCAAGACTTTCGTCTGAGAGCCTGTTATTTGGCCCCAGAATCTTCCGACAACGTTCGAGAGAAATCATCCTATCCATATCCGCTCTTCGGGCGTCACGCCCCGCTTATGTGACGACTACGGAAGGCTAGAACATTTTTCGGATTTATTTTTTCTAGCGCCGATTGCGGAATCTGAGTGCTCCCAAACGTATATTTGGGGAATCAGGTAGACTGTTTCTGCTAGGGGAAATAGCGGGCGTGTTCGGGGACATACGGCGCACACCCGCATTAACTGAATATCCTGCGGGAGAATGCCCTTGGTTCGAGACGAATGTCCCGTGTCGAATCGAGGGCTTTTCTGTGCGGCTCTCTTACAGATGTTTATTCGGTGGAAACGCCGAAAGAAGGCGGCGAGTAAGCCTTTGCGACGGCCCAGGCGATACAGTGAGGCGGGCGACTCGCTTTATTGCGTTCTGGTAGAAAGCCAACGCATAGATGGCGTACCCAGGCAGAAGGTGATCTGTTATCTAGGTAGCCTAAACGAAGGCGACCGGGAAAAAATGTGGCTACGGATTGATTTCTGGGATCGCGTGCGACCTAAGCTTGATCAACTGAATCTCCTTCCACGCGAGAGAGCTAAGATTGAACAGTCGATTAGTCTTGTGGTCGCTCCGGCATCAGCCGAAGAGGTAGCAGTTTTTGAAAAAGAGGCGGAGGCTTGGTTGCGAGGATTAGAGCAACTCATTGCCCTTAGGGATATGTTTTCAAACTTAAGGAAAATGTTTTAGGGAAACGATTAAGATACCAATTCTGTCAAGTTTACTTTTGTGGCGCAACTTTGGGCACTACAGCATTGTGAGTTTGCTGGGAATTCAACACGCGACACTGGACAAGGGTCGAATCCCAACCGCGAAGGACATATTAGCTTTCATGGAACCGACTATCGTTTCAAACATAGCAAACCCAACACACGTAGCCCGAGTGCTTTCTCCGCTAGGATCTTATCCCTCCAAAACAGTAATTTTCCGAGATGCCTTTTATATTGCTGAAGATGACTTTTGTTTTAGTGTGTGCACGTGCGATGACCCTTGGGAAGAGGAGTTGGATTCGGAACTCCAATTATTAGCGGTTTCCGAAGTGAAGTTGTATGGGGCCCTCACTGTGGCCGTTGATCGAGACGTAAGCTTCGTCTTTTTATCCAGACCATCGCATGCTGTATTTTCGCGGTGTCATAGGTCCCAATCCGATTGCCTGGGCGAAAAAACATGTGAAGCCTTTACTTGTTGAGGCCTTCGCAACGCAGCCACACTCGGGTCACGTTAGCTTTCCCGAAGTCGGCACACCTCTTCCTCCCTTGTTAGGCGGTCCAAGGTACGATCTAAGAGAAATGAGCGAGGGTTACTATCAGTTAGCGGAGAGAAGTTTTTTCGCCGTCGATCCAGAAGATGCTCTAGCAATTAGAGGCTTTCAACTCTAGTGAAGGCGGCAATGTTACAACGCCACTATCAGTTCTTTGAGGAAGCTCTTAACACGCTTTACATTTCATTAGAGTGCTCGTTCCAAATGGTTCGAGGAGAGCTACAAGCATCTGGGAACAGCAACCCGACCGCACAGGACGCTGCTACGTTTATTCATGATGCGCTCTTCGATGTTCATCGAGTAGAAAAATACTTTGAAGAGGATTATGAGAAACGGATTATTACGTTTCACCCTGAAAGTCGATTCGGCAGTTACCCCTACCCACCTTTGTCGGCCGATGATTATTACAACCTCTTTGATGAGTTGTTGGAAGTTTACCTCTACTTGTTCACTGGCTATGTGCATCCCTGGCGACTAGAACGAGCAGGTACTATTTAGAACGTCCGGGTCATTAAACTACGATCTTTCATCGCGATTACAGCCTCTTCCCAGTTTTTGCGAATGCCAACGGTTAACTCATTGAATCTGATTGATTGTTCAGTTTTGACGAACAGGTAGTTCGTTGCATCTTTGACGCAAGAGTCTACGAGATAATAAACTCCGCCCATGATCGCCCCTCCCAACCTCCCTTCATCATCGGAACCCCAAAACATACAGAGACCAACCCAGCAACTGTTTTCTTCATGGCGTGAGGCTGTTGAGCTCGTATCCAAAATTGGAATTGGCGTCATTGGTCTAGCCTACGTGGTGGGTTTACTCATTATGAACATGCATGTGAGAGAGTACGGTCTCAGCTACTTAGGCTTTCTTCAAATTGAATACATAATGGTGGGCTTTCTGTGGTTGTTTCTGGTGTCGTGGGTTTTTTTTGCAGCCGGTTTCTTGCTGAAAAAGTGGGGAGAGCTTCTAAGTAAAAGAAAAGAAATGAGGCTGCGTGGGTTTGTCTTTCAGGCAGTTTTCCTTTTAGTAGTTGTGTTTGGAATCATCAGCGGAAGTCGCCTTGTCTTGAGTTTATTGAGCGAAAAGGGTGACCTGCCTTTTACTATTAAAGGGCATTGGAAGTCGCTGGGAATACTATTCTTTACTGTTGCAAGCATCTGGTCACTGATGATTTACACTTCCCGGATTGTTCGTGAGAAAGATAAGGGGGTGGATTCAACTTGAAGTGCAACTTTTGAAATAGGTGGTTGAGAGCAAGCTGCGGTAGCGTAAGCGTGCTTTTCTAACCGCCAAGTCAAAAGAAGCACACAATGAACTATAGACAGCTTGCTCGCGAACAAAGATACCAGATATACGCCTTGATGAGAGCCGGACACAACCAGACTCGGATCGCCACCCTGATCGGTTGCCACAAGAGCACGATCTCACGTGAACTACGCCGCAACCGGGGGCTGAAGGGTTATCGTCCTTATCAGGCCGATGAGTTCGCCTTCGATCGACAATGCGAAGCATATCGCTCACGCATTGCCTGGCAGACGTGGCAACAGGTAGAGCGGCTCTTGCGCCAGGAGTGGAGTCCAGAGCAAATCGCCGGTTATCTGAGGCTCACCAAACAAACCCACCGTCAGCCATGAATGCATCTACCTCTATGTCTATGCGGATAAACGGCGCGGCGGCACTCTGCATCGCCACCTACGCAGTCAAAAGAAACAACGTAAGCGTTATAACGGATACATTCGACGGGGTCAGATCCCTAATCGGACCAGCATTGAACAACGTCCTCAGATCGTGGCTCGCAAGGGCCGATTTGGTGACTGGGAGGCTGATACCATCATTGGGGCTCGCCATAAAGGGGGTATCTTGAGCGTGGTGGAACGTAAAACGAAACTGGTGCGGTTGCGCAAGCTAACCACTAAATCAGCCACCGAAATGAAAGACGCCAGCATTGAATTGTTAACACCGCTGGCTGCCAAGGTGTACACCATCACCGTAGACAATGGAAAAGAGTTCTGTGATCACCAGCTGATCGCGGCCGCCCTTAAAGCACGCATCTATTTCGCACATCCTTATGCCAGTTGGGAACGAGGCCTAAACGAAAACACTAATGG